>ERZ827452.45-NODE-45-length-174301-cov-60.350837_pt1 | contig 174301 bp, 159 predicted proteins | sample MGYA00519866_ERZ827452 | MGnify/ENA primary metagenome ERZ827452 (study PRJEB31778, sample SAMEA3449307) | human gut metagenome | biome: human gut; feature: human-associated habitat; material: faeces | place: United Kingdom | collected 2010/2012 ... | reverse complement strand
AGTATTTCTTTTCATAATCCTATTTTTTGCCATTATCAAATAACTACAGAAAACCGCTCAGCAATTATTTTATCCAATGCTTTCGTATCTGTATCTATCTTATTGTCTGTCACCTTTGCGTAATGCTGTGTGGTCTCAATACGACTGTGCCCCAACATCTTGCTGACCGTTTCAAGCGGTACGCCATGGGAAAGTGTAATTTCTGTCGCATAGGTATGACGGGCTGCATGGAAGACCAGCTTACGTCCTATACCGCAAATTTCGGCGATGCATTTCAGATAACGATTCAATGAACTGTTGGAATACATGGGGAGAAGCTTTCCTTCAGGAGCCATATCGCGGTATTTTTCAATAATATGGAACGGCAGTTCCATAAGCGGTATTTCAAAATCCACACCGGTTTTCTTGCGAGAACTCCTGATCCACCAGGTACCATCTTCCGCGAGAGAAAGATTTTCATTTGTCAGCAGACACATGTCGCTATAGGGAATACCCGTATAACAGGAAAACAGGAACATATCTCTCACATGATAAAGAATCTGATCATGGAGAGGTGTTGTCATAATCCTATTCAATTCTTCGGAGGTGAGATATTTCTGTTCCGGTTTCGGATGTACCGGTTCATATCCGACAAACGGGAATACTGTTATTATACCGTCAGCAATAGCTTCTCCGACAATTGTTTTCAGTTGGACGGTAAGATTGACTATTGTGCCTGAAGCCAGACAACATTCCGTACGTAGGTACAAGTCATATTTTTCAATGAAGGAACGGTCCAATGCGGCAAAAGGGATATCTGACAGCTTATATTGCATCTGTAAAAAACGTACCAGATGATTGTAGGAATTACGGTAAGCCCTCAATGTCTTTTCCGTACGATTGATCCCAACACGTTTTTCGAAATTTCTAATGAAAAGTCTGAAATAGCTTAATAGGGTTTCCTGTTCCGAAGCCATACCCAAAAGTTGATGCTTTACATCCTCTGCTGTTACATCCTCACGGATTGCAGATTGTTCCGCAAAGATGCCGAGCGCGGCAGCTCGTATTTCATCCAGTCTGTTGTTTATGTCTCTTGCCGCAACACTTTTTCCACACGCCCGTCCGGATGACCACAATGACTGTGGCACACGAAACTTGACACTGAATGCTGTTTCAGAGTGCTTGCCGACAATAAGCCGTGCCATCACGGGACAGTTTCCCCTGGCATCCGCCTCGCTCTTTTTAAGGTAGAACGAAACCTTTACATCTGTCTGATTCATAATCTGTTCCATTGTTTGCAAAATTAACAGAGACAGAGTTAATCATCGGCATGTAAAATATCGTCAGACATCGACAAAGCTATCACCATTGACTTCCGGAACCTATATTTTTCATATCTCAAAAAAAATAAGTACCTTCGCTAAGCCAAAATGATGAAACTGCGTTCTTTACGGTCGGAGCAGAAAGGATTTTCAAATAACTCCATACAACTGGAATGGGCAACGGATAGGTAGCAATTTTTTCGCTTAACTATTCAAAAAACGGCTTCAAAGCACACATTTACAAATGCGGAATAATGCTGCGTATCTCCCTGAAAGCCCAATAGTTTACATTATTCTTCCTAAATCCATCCGAAATCGGGCGAGTTTCCCTATCTTTGCCACTAAAATTCAATAAAGAAACCACAAGATGACACAAAAATACCACCTGCTTGTCCTCGACCTGGACGGCACCCTGACCAACTCGAAGAAAGAGATTTCTCCACGCAACCTGCAAACCCTGCTCCGCCTCCAGCAGAGCGGCGTCCGCCTGGTACTGGCCTCAGGCCGCCCCACGTATGGCATCGCTCCCCTGGCCGACACTCTACGCATGAAAGAATACGGTGGTTTCATCCTCTCCTACAACGGAGGCGAAATTATCGAATGGGGCACAGGCCGTCTGCTCTACAAGAACCTCTTGCCCGACGATGTACTGCCCATACTCTATACAGCCTCTGTGCGTAACGAACAGGCCATCCTGACCTACGACAACGAATACATCCTGACCGAAAGTCCCGACGACGAATATGTCCGCAAGGAAGCCTTTCTGAACAAAATGCAGATACGTGCCGTAGACGATTTTCTGGCAGCAGCTCCCCTCCCCCTGCCCAAATGCCTCATCGTGGGCGACCCCGACCGACTGATACGAACCGAAGCCGAGCTCTCCCTCTGCCTGCAAGGACAAATCAGCGTCTACCGTTCAGAGCCTTACTTTCTGGAGCTGGTGCCAATGGGCATCGACAAAGCTCAATCCTTGTCCGTGCTATTGGACAAACTGGGCCTCACGCGTGAAGCGATGGTAGCCATGGGCGACGGTTACAATGACCTTAGCATGATTAAATTCGCAGGCATGGGGGTTGCCATGGCCAATGCTCAGGAGCCAGTGAAGCAGGCTGCTGACTACATTACCCTGAGTAATGATGAAGATGGAGTAGCCGTGGCGGTAGAGAGACTGTTCGACCTATAACAACCTCTTCCTAAAGTCCCAACCTATTCCGTTTTATAAAACATTGCTTTTTGCATGGTAAAGCATTGCTTTTCGCTCGACAAAACAATGCTTTCCATTCAGCAAAAACATTACTTGTTTTTGGGGAGCATAATTAAGGCAAGTGAACGAAGCCGAAAGCTTACTTCTGCATCAGCCGTTCGTACACGCGAGGATGAAGGAAATAGCGTACATCCTTCCCTGCCTCGATAGACTCTCGGATAAAGGTAGAGCTGATTTCGAGTACAGGCGAATCGACCAGACGCACGCGAGGAGGCAGAGAAGACACGTCGACGGGATAGCCTGAACGGGGATAAATCAAAATGGGATTCTCGGCCAGCAGGCGTTCGGACTGATACCAGCGGGAGAAGGAATGCCAATTGTCCGATCCGATAATCAGGTGAAATGTGTGTTGCGGATAGACTTCCTTCAAGCGGTCGAATGTATGGATGGTATAGGAAGGTTGGGACAAATGGAATTCGAAATCGGAAGCACGAAACTTGGGATATCCCTCTACGGCCAGTTGCACCAACTCCAACCGCAAGGCATCGGGCAGCAGGTCCTGCCCCACCTTGAAAGGATTGCGGGGAGTCACCAGAAACCACAATTCATCCAGCCCGCCAAACTCGCAAAGGTAATTGGCCAAGGCCAGATGGCCGACATGGATAGGGTTGAACGAACCGCTGAAGATACCAATATCCATAAGCGCATCAGATTTTCTTTCCCTTCAGCCGAAGGAAAGCAAGAGTGCCGTTCGCGATGGACACTATGCCAACAAGCCCCATGCCTATAGCTACAGTGTATTCTTCGTGCTGTATATTGGCAATTAGCAACCATACGGCACATACCAGCAAGATGACGTTAACAATCAGTAGTCCCTTGTTCATCTTGCGCGAGAAATTCTTGCCGCTATAATCTTTCGTCATGCCTTCAGGAATTGGGTGATTACTTCCAGTGCTTCGGCCTTGGCCGTTTCCAAGTCGTCGTTCACGATAATCTTGTCGAACTTCGGGGCAAAAGACATTTCGTAGGCAGCCTTGGCCACACGATCCTCGATGACTTCGGGCGTATCAGTACCTCGCCCCACCAGGCGCTTGCGCAGCTCTTCGACCGAAGGCGGCTGGATAAAGACAGACAGGGCACGGTCGCCATAAAACTTCTTGATATTGCATCCGCCTACGACATCAACGTCGAACACCACATTTTGCCCAGCAGCCAACTGCTTTTCGACCTGTGCCTTCAACGTTCCATAGAAGCGGTCATGGTAGACTTCTTCGTACTCCAAGAACTCACCCTCAGCAATACGACGGCGGAATTCTTCGGGCGAGAGGAAGAAATACTCTACGCCATCACGCTCCGTGCCACGCGGCGGACGGCTGGTGGCCGAAATGGAAAAAGCCAAGTTCAGGTTCTGCGTCAGCAGATAGTTGATGATAGTCGATTTGCCCGAACCTGAAGGGGCGGAAAAGATAATCAGTTTACCCATACTTAAAAATCGATTACATTACATTCAGTACCTGTTCCTTGATCTGCTCCAGCTCATCCTTCATCTGAACCACAATCTTCTGCATCTCCGCATGGTTGGACTTGCTGCCCAAGGTATTGATTTCACGCCCCATCTCCTGTGCGATGAAGCCCAACTTCTTACCCTGTCCGCTACCTGTCTCCAGCGTGCTGATGAAATATTTCAAGTGATTGCTGAGGCGTTGTTTCTCTTCGTTGATATCCAGCTTCTCGATGTAATAGATGAGTTCCTGCTCCAGACGGTTCTTGTCGTAATCCACGCAGATCGTCTTCTCGAGCGCATCGACAATGCGTTCCTTTATTTTTCCGACACGTTCCTTTTCATAAGGCTCCACTGTTTCGAGCAGATGGGCAATGTTGGCTATTTTCTCACGGAACTTTTTCTCAAGTGCAGCACCTTCCTGCTTGCGGAAGTCCACCAGATGGTTCAGTGCCTCTTCGACGGCCGCATGAGCCACCTGCCACTCCTCTTCGCTCAGTTCCTGTGTCTCGGTCTTAGTCATCACATCAGGCAGACGAAGCAGAGTACCAAACCAGTCTTCAGGCTCAGGAATACCTGTAGCAGAAGAGATTTCCTTGATACGATGATAGTAGGCAGCCACCAGTTCCTGATTGATAGGAGTAGCCAGTTGCTCGGCATCCTTTTTCTCCACCCAAAGGCTGAAATCCACCTTTCCACGCTCCAGCACGCGGGCTATTTCGTTGCGGATTTCCATCTCCTTCTCTCTGTAAGCGGGAGCAATTCGTGCCGACAGATCCATCGCCTTGCTGTTAAGCGATTTTATCTCAACATTTATCTTTTTATCGGGCAATTCGACAATAGCCTTGCCATATCCCGTCATCGACTGTATCATAATGCTTCTTAAGTTTTGTGCAAAATTACACGATTATTTTTAATTACTGAAAATAATCACGTAAATTTGTCAGCTGATTAAAAAGATGAATAGTAACTATGTCATGTATCCTGCATATTGAAACATCCACTTCCGCCTGTTCGGTAGCCGTGAGCGAAGACGGGCAGGTAGTGTTCAAAAAGGAAGACTTGAACGGCCCTTCACATGCCGTATCATTGGGAGTTTTTGTAGACGAAGCATTGTCTTTCGCCGATAGCCATGCCATGCCGTTGGATGCGGTAGCCGTCAGTTGCGGGCCGGGGTCCTATACAGGCCTACGCATCGGAGTATCCATGGCAAAAGGCATCTGCTACGGACGTAATCTGAAACTCATTGGCCTGCCTACGCTGAAAGTACAGTGCGTGCCGGTATTGCTCTATCACGACGAGCTTCCCGACGATGCCCTGCTGTGCCCCATGATAGATGCCCGCCGCATGGAAGTCTATGCTGCCGTCTACGACCGCGCCTTGAAACCCGTACGCGACATTGCTGCCGACATTGTGGACGAAAACTCATACCGCGAATTCCTCGACCAGCACCCTGTCTATTTCTTCGGAGACGGAGCAGCCAAGTGCAAGGAAAAAATTACGCACCCCAACGCTCACTTTATCGACGGCATCCGCCCGCTGGCCAGTATGATGTTTCCCCTGGCCGAGAAAGCCATCGCTGAAGAGAATTTCGAAGACGTAGCCTACTTCGAACCCTTCTACCTGAAGGAATTCGTAGCTGGCAAACCTAAAAATCTGCTGAACGGATAATTAGCCGTTCACCATAAACCGATAATTTACTGAATATATGCAATATAACACCCAACAGAAACGGATGCCCCTGCCTGAATATGGTCGCAGCATCCAGAACATGGTAGACCACGCACTGACCATCGAAGACCGTGCTGAACGCCAACGTTGTGCCAATACCATCATCAACATCATGGGAGGAATGTTTCCTCACCTGCGCGACGTACCCGACTTTAAGCACAAGTTATGGGATCACTTGGCTATCATGTCCGACTTCAAGCTGGACATCGACTATCCGTTTGAGGTAATCCCCAAAAACAACCTCGATGCCAAACCTGAGCCTGTGCCTTATCCCTGCACAAAAATCCGTTACCGCCATTACGGCCGCACACTGGAAGTGCTGATCCAAAAAGCATGCGAATTTCCTGAAGGGGATGAAAAGCAAAATCTGGTAGCCCTCATCTGCAACCACATGAAGAAGGACTACATGACGTGGAACAAAGACACGGTAGACGACCGCAAAATAGCAGACGATTTGTATGAACTGTCGGGCGGGAAATTACAGATGACAGATGAAATTCTGAAGCTGATGGCCGAACGAATTGACTTATACTATCGTCCGACCAAGGCCAATACCCCCAATAACAATAACAACCGAAATAACAAGAAAAAGAAATATTGAATTCTGCCCCATTAGCGGACTTCACAAACAGATCCAACAAACCGACTATCATGGCATCATTCATCATCGAAGGAGGACACAGGCTGGCAGGTGACATCCATCCGCAAGGAGCCAAGAATGAAGTATTGCAAATCATCTGCGCCACCCTGCTCACAGCAGAGAAGGTGACCGTGCACAATGTACCCAACATTCTGGACGTAAACAACCTGATTCAGCTGATGCGCGACATGGGGGTAGAAGTGTCTAAAACAGGAATTGACACCTATACCTTCCAAGCGGCACGGATAGATACTGCCTACCTGGAAAGCGAAGAGTTCCTGAAGAAATGCTCCAGCCTGCGTGGTTCGGTAATGTTGGTAGGCCCCATGGTGGCACGCTTCGGCAAGGCTATCATCTCCAAACCAGGAGGTGACAAGATAGGGCGTCGAAGACTTGACACTCACTTCATCGGCATTCAGAATTTAGGAGCCGACTTCAGATATAATGAAGAGGCCGGCACGTTCGAAATAACTGCTGACCGCCTGAAAGGCACCTACATGCTACTGGACGAAGCATCTGTTACAGGTACGGCCAATATCGTCATGACCGCCGTGCTGGCCGAAGGCAAGACAACCATTTACAACGCGGCCTGCGAACCTTACGTACAACAACTCTGCCGTATGCTGAACCGCATGGGCGCTAAAATAACAGGTATCGCCTCGAACCTGCTTACGATTGAAGGGGTAAAGGAATTGCACGGTACAGAGCACACCATCCTGCCTGACATGATCGAAGTGGGTAGTTTCATCGGCATGGCCGCAATGACAGCCAGCGAACTGACCATCAAGAACGTCTCCTACGAAAACCTGGGTATTATTCCCCAGTGCTTCCGCCGCTTGGGCATCCACTTAGAGCAGCAAGGAGACGACATCTACGTCCCTGCACAAGAGACGTACGAGATAGAGTCGTTCATCGACGGCTCCATCATGACCATTGCCGACGCTCCCTGGCCAGGACTAACCCCCGACCTGCTGAGTGTGATGCTCGTAGTAGCTACTCAAGCTAAGGGAAGTGTACTCATCCACCAGAAGATGTTCGAAAGCCGCCTGTTCTTCGTAGACAAGCTGATAGACATGGGAGCACAAATCATCCTCTGCGACCCGCACCGCGCTGTAGTCATCGGCCACAACCGTGGTTTCCGCCTACACGGCGGCAACATGACCTCACCCGACATTCGTGCCGGTATCGCCCTGCTCATTGCAGCCATGAGCGCCGACGGTATCAGCCGCATCCACAACATCGAACAAATAGACCGCGGTTATCAGGACATTGAAGGGCGTCTGAATGCTATCGGAGCAAGAATCACGAGAATCTGACCATATGATTAAACGAGAAGAAGTATATAAGATAGGTATATTCAACAAGCCACATGGTATCCATGGCGAACTGCAGTTCACTTTCACCGACGATATTTTCGATCGGGTGGAGGCAGAATACATCATTTGTCTGCTGGACGGCATCTTCGTACCTTTCTTTATCGAAGAATACCGCTTCCGTTCAGATTCCACCGCCTTGATGAAACTCGAGGGAGTGGACACTGCAGAGCGTGCCCGTATGTTTACCAACGTCGAAGTCTGGTTTCCTGTAAAACATGCAGAAAGTGCAGACAACGGTGAACTGACATGGAATTATTTCATCGGGTTTCGTATGGAAGAAATCCACCACGGTAACTTAGGGGAAGTGACAGATGTAGATACTTCTACCATCAACACCCTGTTTGTCGTTGACCATAACAGCGAAGAACTATTGATTCCTGCTCAAGAAGAGTTCATTACCGATATCGACCGAAAGCATAAAGTGATTACTGTCGACCTTCCCGTCGGCCTAATAGACCTTGATAAAGCAGAAGAGGAATAACCTATACACATAAAGAAGACATGCCGACCCCTAAGAAAAGAAGAAAAAGTAAAGCTTTCTGGAACAACATCAAGTTCAAGTACAAGCTGACCATCGTCAACGAGAATACGTTGGAAGAGGTGGTAGGCTTGCATGTGTCCAAGCTGAACGGCATCTCTGTACTCCTGTCCGTATTGACTGTTCTATTTCTGACAGCCTCACTGATCGTAGCTTTCACTCCACTGCGTAATTATCTGCCCGGCTATATGAACAGTGAAATCCGCGCACAAGTAGTAGACAATGCTTTGCGTGTAGACTCGCTCCAACAATTGGTAGAACGGCAGAACCTGTACATCATGAATATACAGGACATCTTCCGCGGCGACGTTAAGGCAGATACCATTCAGTCCATCGACTCATTGACAACCCTGCGTCAGGATTCACTCATGAAACGAACCAAACGAGAAGAAGAGTTTCGCAAACAATACGAAGAGAAAGAAAAATACAATCTGACAACCATAACTGCCATGTCGGCAGATGGACTAAATTTCCATTGTCCCACCAGAGGAATCGTATCATCCTCCTTTAATGCTGAACAGAAGCACTACGGTACAGATATTGCCGCTAATCCAGGCGAAAGCGTATTGGCCACTCTGGATGGCACCGTTATTCTGAGTACCTATACCGCTGAAACGGGATATGTGATACAGGTACAACACAGACAAGATTTCGTATCCACCTACAAACACTGCGGATCTCTACTCAAAAAAGAGGGCGACACGGTAAAAGGTGGAGAAGCGATCGCATTGGTTGGTAATACAGGACAGCTGAGTACTGGCCCACATCTGCATTTTGAGTTGTGGCATCGGGGCCGTGCCATCAACCCTGAAATTTATATTGTATTCTAAATAAACGATATATCATGAAAAAACTGATAGCCATACTTGGTTCCACTGGTTCAATCGGGACACAGGCGTTGCAAGTGATTGAGGAGCATCCCGACAAGTACGAAGCTTATGTACTGACAGCCAACAACCGAGTGGAAGAACTCATCGCTCAGGCACGTAAATTCAAGCCCGAAGCAGTAGTAATAGCCAATGAAGCAAAATACCAACAACTGAAGGATGCCTTGGCCGACCTGCCAGTTAAAGTATATGCCGGCGAGGAAGCACTTTGCCAAATAGTACAGGAGAAACCGATAGACATCGTACTGACAGCAATGGTAGGATATGCAGGACTGCGCCCCACGATAAATGCCATCCGTGCACGCAAGGCTATTGCCTTGGCTAATAAGGAAACGTTAGTGGTAGCAGGAGAACTCATCAATCAACTGGCACGCGTAAACCGCACCCCCATCCTGCCAGTCGACTCGGAACATTCTGCCATCTTCCAATGCCTGGCCGGAGAAGCGGGCAACGCTATTGAAAAAGTAATACTTACGGCTTCCGGAGGTCCTTTCCGCACGTTTAGTCACGAACAACTGAAGACGGTAACCAAAGAACAGGCACTTCGCCACCCCAATTGGGACATGGGGGCCAAAATCACGATCGACTCGGCTTCGATGATGAACAAAGGATTTGAAGTAATAGAGGCCAAGTGGCTTTTCGGCGTACGGCCGGACCAAATAGAAGTAGTAGTCCATCCGCAATCGGTCATACACAGCATGGTACAGTTCGAAGACGGTGCAGTGAAGGCACAGCTTGGCATGCCGGACATGCGCCTGCCCATCCAGTATGCCTTCTCCTACCCCGACCGCTTGCATGCCTCGTTTCCTAGGCTGGACTTCACAAAATGTACAGAGCTCACTTTCGAACAGCCAGATACTACGCGTTTCCGCAACCTAGCACTGGCCTACGAAGCCCTGCACCGTGGAGGAAATATACCCTGCATCGTCAATGCAGCCAACGAAGTCTGTGTGGCTGCTTTCCTACACGACCGCATCTCGTTCCTCGGTATGAGCGACGTAATTGAAAAGACCATGGAGCGCGTAGCTTTCATCCAGCAACCTACCTACGAAGATTATGTTGCAACAGACACCGAAGCGCGCTGTGTAGCAGAAAGCTTGATAAACAAATAATTGAATTTTAATAATCGATAATTTATAGTTAAATAAATAATGGAAACATTTTTAATTCGTACCCTACAGCTTGTCATGAGCCTTTCGTTGCTCGTCGTCATCCACGAAATGGGGCACTTCCTTTTTGCCCGCCTCTTCAAGACACGGGTCGAAAAGTTCTGCCTCTTCTTCGATCCCTGGTTCACACTGTTCAAGTTCAAACCCAAGAACAGCGAAACGGAATATGGAATCGGCTGGCTACCGCTGGGCGGATACGTTAAAATTGCTGGTATGATAGACGAGTCGATGGATACCGAACAGATGAAACAACCCATGCAGCCATGGGAGTTTCGCGCCAAGCCCGCATGGCAACGACTGCTCATCATGGTGGGCGGCGTACTGTTCAATTTCCTGCTCGCCCTGTTCATCTACTCCATGATTCTCTTCGCTTGGGGCGACTCTTACATCCCCGTACAGAAGGCACCACTTGGCATGGATTTCAATGAAACCATGCATCAGGCAGGATTCCGCGACGGCGACGTGCTGATTTCAGCCGATGGCGTACCTTTCGAGCGCATGGGCAGCGACTTGCTGACGGCCATTGTCGATGCCCGCCAAGTGACGGTGCTGCGCAACGGCCAAGAGGCTTCAGTTTACATTCCCGATAACTTGATGGACCGCCTGCTGGCAGACAGTACTCGCTTTGCCGATTTCCGCTACCCGTTTGTCATCGACAGCATCGTGGATGGACGTCCTGCTGCCTTGGCCGGACTGCAACCGGGCGACAGCATCACGCAGCTGGACGGACGCAACATCGCCTACTTCGACTTCAAGGAAGAGATGCTGAAACGTAAGGCTGACGGACAGGCCTCGCACGACATCTGCCTGACCTACGTGCGAAGCGGCGTGACCGATACCCTGACGCTAACCACCGACTCGCTCTACGAAATAGGCATCACGGCCGACATGCGTACCGCCCACCTGCTACCCGTGGTGAAGAAGGAATACACCTTCTTCTCCTCCTTCCCCGCCGGCGTCATGCTGGGTGTGAACACACTGAAGGGCTACGTGGGACAAATGAAATACCTCTTCTCCAAGGAGGGCGCCAAGCAGCTGGGTGGCTTCGGCACCATCGGCAGCATCTTCCCCGCTACGTGGGACTGGCACCAGTTCTGGTACATGACAGCTTTCCTCTCCATCATTTTGGCCTTCATGAACATTCTGCCTATTCCTGCCCTGGACGGCGGCCACGTGCTGTTCCTCATCTACGAGATTGTGGCACGCCGCAAACCCAGCGACAAGTTCATGGAACGTGCGCAGATGGTGGGCATGTTCCTACTTTTCGCCCTACTCCTTTGGGCGAACCTGAACGATGTACTGAGGTTCATTTTCTGACCTATTAATAAACAGGCGGATTCCCCCTCCCCCATACGCGGGCGACCCGGACCTGCACGGACTGACTGCATCAGCGTTTCGTGCCTGTCCGAGCCGCCCGCGCTTTTTTTCGCGTTCCAGTTTCAAGAAAACGCCATCTTAGTGAGATAAGGTTATCCAGTTTTGGGAAAGTGCTATCTCAATAAGATGAAGTATTCCAGCTTTGGGAAAATGTCATCTTGGCAAGATGAAGCTTTCCAGCTTCGGGAAAATGCCATCTCAGCAAGATGAAGTTTTCCAGCTTTGGGAAAGTGCTATCTCAGCGAGATGAAGCTTTCCAGCTTTGGGAAAGTGCTATCTCAGCGAGATAAAGTTTTCCAGCATCTGAAAAATATCATCGCAGCGTCAGCAAGCTTTCGCAAACCGCGAAAGCTTGCTTTTTCGAACGGAAAATCTTACCTTAGCACGCCGATACAGCGACAACGAAAAAAAGACAAGCCTGTACCAAACTAAAATCAAACGATATGAGAAAAACAACTGCTACCCTGGCCGCCGCCCTGCTGTGCGGAGCGACGGCTCTCCAGGCCCAGTCGTGGAAGGCCTATGAACGGACGACCTTGCAGGACGAAGCCTACGCCCGACACGATTGTGTCAACCTGCTGGACAGCACCAGTGTCACCGTGCAACCCAGCGGACAAGGTTCGTTCGCCGTGTGCCGCACCGTCAAGGTGCAGACACCTGCCGGCGCCCTGCGCCAGCACGTACTGAAGTACGACTACGACCCGCTGACGGCTGCCGCCCGCTTCCGTCGGGTCACCGTCCACCATGCCGACGGTACGAAGACCGAAGTGGATGTATCGAAAACCCTGGACTATGCCGCACCCGCCCGTGCCATCTACTGGGGTGCCCGTCAGATTATGATCGAGCTGGGGCAGCTGAAGCCCGGCGACGTCATTGATTACGAAATAGACAAGAAGGGATTCACCTATGCCCTGCTGGCCGACATGCCTCAGGACGGAGACGACTCACGCTTCATCCCGCCCATGCGCGGCCAGTTCTACGACATCGTGCCCTTCTGGAGCAGTGACCCGACGGTGCGCAAAGTCTACCGTGTCAGTCTGCCTGCCGAGAAGGACATGCAGTTTCAGTTCTACCAAGGCAGCTGCGCCTCGTCCCTGCGCTACGAGGACGGACGCAAAGTCTACACCTTTGCCTCGGACGGCCTGATGCCCTTCCGGCGCGAGCCGAACATGGTGGACTTCTACGACGCCGCGCCCAAACTGATGATGTCCACCACTGCCGACTGGCGTGAGAAGTCGCGCTGGTTCCATGGCGTCAACGAAGACTACGGCAGCTTCACCGCCATCCCCGAAGCCCAACGCAAGGTGGACGAACTGATACGCGGCAAGAAGACCGACCTGGAGAAAATAGCCGTGCTGACCCACTGGGTGGCCGACAACATCCGCTACGCCGGCATCACGATGGGTAAGGGCGAAGGTTTCACCCTGCACAACTTGAAGATGAACTACACCGACCGCTGCGGCGTGTGCAAGGACATCGCGGGCACACTCATCGCCTTCCTGCGCATGGCGGGCTTCGAAGCCTATCCGGCCATGACGATGGCAGGCAGCCGCGTGGAGACCATCCCTGCCGACCACTTCAACCACTGCGTGGCCGTGGTACGCCTGCAGGACGGCACGCTGATGCCCCTCGACCCCACGTGGGTACCCTTCTGCCGCGAGCTGTGGAGCAGTGCCGAACAGCAACAGAACTACCTGCCCGGCACGCCCGAAGGCACCGACCTCTGCCTGACACCCGTCTCCGCTCCCGAGAACCACTACGTCCGCATCCACGCCGACAACCGCCTCTCCGCTGACGGCACCCTGCGAGGCAGCTTCACCATTGAAGCAGAAGGACAGAGCGACAGCAACATCCGCCGCATCTTCACCACCGGCTTCCAGAGCGAGTGGCAGAACACGATGGAGCGCCAGCTGCTGAACGTATCACCCAAGGCACGCCTCCTCAGCGTGGACTACGGCAGCAACCCGAAGGACTATCAGAAGGCACCCATCCGCATCACCTTCCGCTACGAGATACCCGGCTATGCCCTGGCGGGCGACGGCGGCGAGATAGTCTTCAAGCCTTTCGTACTGAACAACCTCTATACGCAAGTGATGTCCTACCTGCGCATCGACACCAGTCTGGAGACACGTCAGTATGGTTTCAAGGACGGCTGTTCTCGTCTGGTGGAACTGGACGAAACACTCCGTCTGCCCTCGGGCTACCAACTGGCAGGAGAACCACGTCAGGATAGCCTCAGCGGACAGGCAGCCGACTTCGAAGGTTCCATTGCCCAGGAGGGCAACCGACTGACGGTGAAGACCCGCCTCGCCCTGAAGAAGCGCGTCTATGAGGCAGCCGACTGGGACAGCTTCCGCCAGGCCGTCAACACCGCCAAGAGCTATGGCCAGTATCTCGTCGTAAAGAAATGAACCGATTCGTCAAACACTCAAAACAAAGAAGAAGAATGAAAACAATCCATCTATATATAGGTGTGCTTGCCCTGCTCCTGTCCATGACCCTCACCGCACAGGCCGCACCCGAGGCACGTTTTGGCAAACTGTCGAAGACCTACACCCTGCATGCCGACGGCAGTCAGGAACTCCGCGTACAGAAAGAACTGACCCTCTACACCCACGCCGCCATGAACAGCCTCTATGGCGAAACGTTCATCGTCTACGATCCGCAATACCAGCAGCTCGAAATACACGATTCGTACACGCGGCAGAAGGACGGCACCATCGTCCGTACTCCCGACAACGCCTTTGTCGAAGTGTTGCCCTCCGCAGCTACCAATGCCCCTGCCTATAACGGGCTGAAGGAAATGGTCGTAGTACATACCGGCCTGGAACTGGGCGCCACCATCTGCCTGGACTACTCCATCAAGAGTCGTGCCGGCTACCTGCCCGAACTGGACATCTGTTGTCCTATAAAAGAGCTGTCGCCCATCGACGAATTCACTTTACGCATCGAAGTACCTGAAGGAAAGACGCTGCACTACGAACTGCTGAATGCTTCCGCCCGTCCGGCTGAAACGAACAAGGACGGCATGAAATCCATCACCTGGAAGTTGAAGGACGTGGAACCGCGCCCCTATTCCTATCCCTCATTGCGCAGCAGTCTGGGCCTGGTGCAGCAAGCAGCCTCCGGCATGATGCCCGTCCTTGTGGCCTCTACCTGGGCCAGCTATGCCGACGCACTGAAGTCTCTTGCCCGGCAATTCGTCCCCGGCGACCGCACCGTCATCGAAGCCAAGCTGACCGAACTGAAGCAAGCCGCCCAAAAAGACAGCAGCGACCTGCGCAGCGCCATCGCCACCTACATGGACGGCCTCTACCGCTCCGCCCAATGCAAAGTGTCGCTCGGAGAAGCGGGCTACCGCCTGCGTCCGGCCTCAGAAGTCATCCGTAGTGCCTACGGTACACAGGCCGAACTGGTTAATCTGGATGTCGCCCTGCAACAGGCTGCCAGTCTGAAAGCCGAGGTAGCTGTCTGTGCTCTCCGCCCCTCGGTGGCAGACAACTGTGGACTGGGAAGTATCGTATCGGTTGTGGCAAAATCGGATATCACTCCGAAAGGCGTAGCAGTGCAAGGAACGGACGAAGCCTGGCTACAAAACTACATGACAGTGACCGACCTACAGGCACAACCTTTGGAATTGAAAGCACCCGAAGTTCAAGACACTCAGAAAGCCGTATTGGAAGTCAAAGCCGACAACTCGCAAACACTGCCCGAAGGATGGCAAGTTGTCAACTTGAAGCCGATATCGGTTACTCTTCCGCTCTATGCCTATGCAGCCAATACCACCATCCGCGAGAACATCCTGCTTCCGCAGACCGTGGACGTGACCAGCGAAACGCTAGTCAAACTGCCTGAAGGTACTACTTGGAGTCCGAAGGCCGACAAGGTAGTGGCCAACAAGTGTGGCAAAGTATCGTTCACTTACCACCCCAGTACAGATGGGATAACCGTCACCCGCAGCCTTAGCATCACGCAACAGTTGCTCACACCTGAAGTCTACCGTGACTTCTACGCCCTGATGGCTGAATGGCGCGATACCAACAACCATACATTGCTGTTAAAACCGGCGAAGTAAGATGAAAATAAAACGAGGGCGCATCCAACAGGACGCGCCCTCGCCGTTTATTATATATAGGTCAGGGATTATACCAAATGAGAGATCCATTCCTCGCGCTCGCCCGGCAACAGGTCGATAACGGGAATTTCGATCATTGTATAACAGCCCGGCTGCTGACGCATGACCGCACGTGCCACACAAACCAATACCTGAGCTGTCAGGGCCGGATTGTTAATGTGCATGTTGAACTCAAACAACTGGTTCTGCGTCTTGCCTGAAACACCCTTGCGAGTCAGATTCACACCGTGTCCCATATCAAGCAGTGCATCCACACTGGGCACCAGCTTCACGTGTGTTTCGTCGTTCACGAAGTAAGGATCGGCCTTGATGGCAGCAGCCACCTTGTCGAAGTCATAACCCTCGTTCAGTTCGATGTACACCATACGACGATGAATGCCCGTACCGGTAGGAATCGTCATGGACAAAGCAGCCTTCACCCCTTCGATGGCTTTCACAGCTACCGTGTGTCCCATACTCATACCCGGTCCGAAGTTGGTATACGTGATGCCTTTCGGAGCAATAGCCTCCAGCAGTGTACGCACTACAGAGTCACTTCCCGGATCCCAACCGGCCGAAATGATAGAAACGGTGTTGTGAGCCTTGGCCTCGGCATCCAGCGTACGGCGCAGGTCGGCAATACCCGTATGGATATCGAAGCTGTCCACGGTATGGATGCCCAATGCCAGAATCTCCTTGGCATACTTCTCCACACTGCGGGTCGGCGTACAGAGGATGGCTACATCCACACTTTCCAGTTCCTTGATATCTTTTACCACAGGATAGTCATTCAGTTCGGCCGGACGGTTCTCGGCACCTGCACGACGTACTACACCGGCAATTTCAAAATCAGGCGCAGCCTGCAAAGCTTGAAGCACATAGTGCCCGATATTGCCATAACCAACGATGGCAGCTCTTACTTTTTTCATACTTTTATCGAATTTAATTATCAGTTTTCTGTTTTGCGGGTACAAAAGTAGTCATTATTCTTTAAACTTGAACATAAAACAGTTCATTCTTCCATTTCCTTTTTTCTTTATTAAGACTATTTTATAGCCAAGAGATATTTTGTACATTTGCACCAGACATAAAACAAGACAAGTAAAGCATTTGTTCGAGCAGACCACAAAACACTGTTCTGGAACAGCTACAACGAAACTTTTTAATATGATAGAATACATCCGAGGCGAACTGGCCGAACTCACTCCGGCAGCCGCCATCATCGACTGCAATGGTGTGGGCTACCTGGCCAGTATCTCACTCAACACTTATTCGGCCATTCAGGGCAAGAAGTCCTGCAAGCTCTACGTCTACGAAGCCATCCGCGAAGACGCCTACCAGCTTTACGGCTTTGCCGACAAACAGGAGCGCGAACTTTTCCTACTGCTCATCTCAGTGTCGGGCATCGGCGGAAACACCGCCCGCATGATACTCTCGGCTTTGTCACCTGCCGAGCTCATCAACATCATCAGTACGGAGAACGCCAACCTGCTGAAGACAGTAAAAGGCATCGGCCTGAAGACTGCCCAGCGCATCATCGTGGACCTGAAGGACAAGATGAAGACCGGTTCTGTAGCCGCAGCAATGGGTGTCGAGCCGGGACTTCCGCTCGCCACTACTGCCAGCAACGAGGTGATGGACGAAGCCGTAGCTGCCCTTACCATGCTGGGCTTTGCACAGGCTGCTTCGCAGAAGGTGGTACTGGGCATCCTGAAGGAAACGCCTGATGCTCCGGTGGAACAAGTGATCAAACTGGCTTTAAAAAGACTTTAAAACGCTATTTCATCCATGAAAACAACCACTTCTACTATCTATATGAAACGCTGGTTGGAGGCCAACGGACGTACCCGAACGCTACCCGGAGACTCATGGTATCTAAATTTCACCAACGAAATGCTCCCCCTAATTGCAGCTTCCCCCTTGTTTGCCAACAAGACTGCTGACAAGATAACTAAAACGGTTTTGGACATAGCCCTTTACTTCCAGGATTCCATTGCTCAAACCGGAGGCTGGAAAGCATTCACCACCCGTTACGGCACGTTGTACGGACAACCGTTACCGTTCTACCCCTGTACAAGCTATATTGATGACGAAATCAATTGGGATGATGTCTGTTTCCTCCTGTGGAAAAACCTGTCTGATGTTCATCCTTCTTTCTATTTCCAGAATCCTTCCGAAAAGTCATTGCTAACCCTGGCTCGACAACTCTATGACCGGATGGACTCCCTTTTCGAAGAAGCCCCCATCAACGAAATTCCCTCTCCGGAAACATGGGTCATGGACCTCAACCTGCTGGAAATACCTTTCGCTCCCCTGCCCGAAGTCACTCCCGACAGTCGATTGACCAAGGATGTGGAACGCTGCCTGCAATACAGCCAAGGAAATCCCCTGCTCTATTTTGCAACTTACGAAGAACTACGCGTCTTCCTCGTCGGTACACTGGAGTGGGAAGATCATCCCGATGGCATACTGGCTGACCTGAAAGCTGAAAAGGACTTTGTAGTCTATGCCAACACCAAAGGCATGCTACTGGCTCCCGGCGTAGCTGCCTGTTTCCGTGATTCCCACAATCCAGCCTATGATGCACAGACTGCCACAGCCGAAGGTTACGAGTTGTTCTGCCTGCCCGGCCGTTGTCCATTCGATCTGTTGAAGTATGGTATGCAAAACAACCTCTTGTGTGATGCCACCCTCCCTTTCGACAGAGGTCGGGAAATACTACAGCAGAACTGGGATTTCATTGCCCGTTACTTTCTGGGAGAATATTATGAAGGAGACTAAGAATTATAGAATCCACCACAAATAACTCGAATTAACACAGAAAATAACATTATCACACATGAAAAACATTTCTTCCGCCGCTTTCAGCGACACCAAGCCCCATTATGAGCTACTCGATGGGCTGAGAGGAGTAGCCGCCCTGCTGGTTGTGTTCTACCACATCTTTGAAGGATTGTCTTTCGCCGCCGGAGGTACCCTCATTACCGTCATCAACCACGGTTATTTGGCCGTAGACTTCTTCTTCATCCTATCCGGCTTCGTCATCGGCTATGCTTACGACGACCGCTTGGGCAAAAGCATGAGTCTGGGCAACTTCTTCAAGCGTCGACTGATTCGACTCCACCCGATGATTATAATGGGAGCTGTGCTGGGTGTGGTATTCTATCTGTTGCAAGGCTCGGTGCAATGGGACGGCACCCACATCAGCCTTTCACTGGTAATGCTTGCCCTGCTCTGTGCCATGTTCTTCATTCCCGCCGCCCCGGGAGCCAGCTACGACATACGCGGCAACGGCGAGATGTTTCCGCTGAACGGTCCGAGCTGGTCGCTCTTCTTCGAATACATCGGTAACATCCTCTATGCGCTCTTCATCCACCGCCTGAGCAACAAGATGCTGGCCCTGCTGACCGTCCTGTCGGGAGTAGGTTTGGCTTGGTTCGCTCTGTTCGACGTGGTGGGATACGGCATGATCGGTGTAGGATGGACACTGGATGGCGCCAACTTCCTGGGCGGACTGCTGCGCATGCTCTTCCCCTTCACACTGGGTATGCTACTTTCGCGCCACTTCAAGCCCGTCAAAATCAAGGGGGCCTTCTGGATTTGTACAGCCGTATTGCTCGTACTGTTCTGCGTTCCTTATATAGAAGGCAAAGAGGGCATCTGCCTGAACGGTCTGTACGAAGTGTTCTGCATCTTCCTCGTGTTCCCGCTGCTGGTGTGGCTGGCCGCTTCCGGAAAGACGACGGACAAACATTCCACCCGGATATGCCGGTTTGCAGGCGACATCTCCTATCCGCTCTATGCCGTCCACTACCCCGTGATGTACCTGTTCTACTCGTGGCTGATCGAACACAAATACTATACGTTCGGCGAAGTGTGGCCCACGGCTCTCACCGTCTATGCAGGCAGCATCTTGCTGGCTTGGCTCTGCCTGAAACTTTATGATGAGCCTGTGCGCCGGTGGTTGAGCAAAAAGTGAGCTTCCACCAACCACTCATCTACCTACTTGCCTGATTATGCTCATTTTAGGTAGATGAGTGGCAGGCTATTGGTAAACATTACGCGGACAATTAAATAAATAGGCTGCCTTTAAAGGCAGCCTATTTATTTAATAATGTACAGAAAGTTTATACAAGCACTTATCACGCATCTACCTAAAACACTCAAAATCAACAGAGTAAGTAAATAGGACATAAATACAAAACTTCGATACCTACAAACCACTCTGACGCAGTACTTTCTCAGAGTGTCATGCTGTGCTTCCTCAGAGTGTAAGGAAGCACTGTATGAGAGGGTAACGAAGCACTGCATCAGCAGCTCACGAAGCACTGCATGACACCCCAAAACAACTGCCCGTCAAAGCTCGATGATTTCTTCGGGAGCGGTAGTCAGCTTCTCCAAGCCTTCGGCCGTCACTACCCAAGAGTTCTCGATACCCAGCGGGCCGACTCCCGGCAATACGATTTTCGGCTCCAACGCAAAGACCATGCCTGGCTCCAATTCCTGCCGGATACGGGGAGCTATCACAGGAGCTTCATTGATTTCCAGTCCTATACCATGCCCGATAAACTTTGCCTTCTGTCCTACTCCCATGAAATAGTCAGCAAAACCAGCTTTTGTCACCATCTCAATGGCCTTGTTGTACAAGTCCTCGCAGATGACTCCCGGCTTGGCCATGGACGATACGGCTTCCTGTATCTCCAGACAGGTCTGATGGGCCGCATAAGCCTGTTCGCTCAGCTTGCCAACAGAGTATACACGGCTCATGTCGCACATGTATCCATAAAAGTTGCCGCCCATATCCACCATGAAACTCTGTCCGGGCTGTATCAGTGTACCGTTGGGGCCACCGGGAAGCGAAGGATCCAGTCCGGCCCCTCCCAATGCAAAATCATAAGGAGAAGGAGTAGCGGCATTGTCGCCCGCCAGCAGGCTGCCCATGAATATCTCCATACTCTGACCGAACACACGGAAGATGCCGAGACAACCTTCCAGACGCATCAGCCGTTCGATCTCTATGGAAAGCTGAAGGTCGGTCATACCAGGCCGGTAGACCGACGGAATCTGTTCGTAGGCTTTGGCATGAGCTACGCCCGAGCGACGGAAAAATTCAATCTCCATCTCGGTCTTTGTAGCACGTGCCTGACGTATCAGCGAAGAGCCGCAAGAAACGACCTCAGTTTCGGGAAAGCAGGCTGCCAAGCGGTTGTATTCCCTGAAAGAAAGTTCGTCCCCTTCCAGCATCAATTTCTGAGGTAACGGCAAGCCACACTCCTTTATCAGGTCAGGCAACTGTTCGGGTTTACGGATAGACATCACGTGTTCTCCCTCTATGGTATTGGGACGCTTCACGAACAAACGCGCAAAATCGTTCAACGGCAAGTACAAATAACCGCTGACCACGCGACCATATGTATAAATCAAATTGACATTGCAAGCAATAAGGGCAGCATCGATCCCCTGTTGGGCCATCAAAATGCGTATTTTATCACGTCTTTGTTTCAATTCTGGAAATAACATTTTCTTAGCTGTTTATGGTTTCTGCTTGCAAAGATAGTAATTTTAAGGAATAAGCATCACGCATCAAAAAGTAAGTTAACCTTTCATACGGACAGATAGTCCGAAAATACCTACGAATAGGTATATTTCACTTCCTGACTAAAAACACTCTGCCCCGTACCTTCACAGGCACGGGGCAGCATAAACCACAAATACAAATACAACTAAACAAAGTTTCTCTCTTATATTATACCTTGACCCATCATGGCATGAGCAACTTTCATGAAGCCGGCGATATTCGCGCCCTTCACATAGTTGATGTAACCATCAGGTTCTGTTCCGTATTTCACACACTGTTCATGGATGCCGTGCATGATGGCATGCAACTTCTCGTCCACTTCAGCAGCGCTCCAGCTTAAGTGCATGGCATTCTGTGACATTTCCAGTCCGCTAGTAGCCACACCACCTGCATTGACAGCCTTACCCGGTGCATACATCATCTTGTGTTCGATGAAGAGGTCGATAGCCTCAGGCGTACATCCCATATTTGAGATTTCACCTACACAGAGCACATTGTTGTCTATCAGATGACGGGCATCGTCACCGTTCAATTCATTCTGGGTAGCACACGGCAGTGCGATGTCTACCTTCACTTCCCAAGGACGTTTGCCAGCCACGAACGTTGCACCCGGGAACTGTTCAGCATACGGTGCTACGATATCATTGCCCGATGCACGGAGCTCCAACATATAGTCGATCTTTTCACCGCTAATACCGTCGGGATCGTAGATGTAACCGTCCGGACCGGAGATAGTCACCACTTTGGCACCTAATTCAGTAGCTTTGGTAGCGGCACCCCATGCCACGTTTCCGAAGCCAGAGATGGCCACTGTCTTACCCTTGATGTCGATACCCTTGGTTTGCAACATCTGGTTCACAAAGTACAAGCCGCCGAAACCAGTAGCCTCGGGACGTATCAGCGAACCGCCGAATTCCAATCCCTTACCGGTAAAGGTACCTGTGAACTCACGGGTCAGTTTCTTGTACATACCGAACATGTAGCCTACCTCACGGCCGCCTACACCGATATCACCGGCAGGCACATCCATATCGGGACCTACATGACGCCACAACTCCAACATAAAGGCCTGGCAGAAACGCATGATTTCAGCGTCGCTCTTGCCACGGGGAGAGAAGTCCGAACCACCCTTACCACCACCCATAGGCAGTGTCGTCAGGGCATTCTTGAACGTTTGCTCAAATCCCAGGAACTTCAGGATAGACAAGTTGACCGAAGCATGGAAACGGATACCGCCTTTGTATGGGCCAATGGCATTGTTAAACTGCACACGATAGCCCAAGTTGGTCTGTACTTCACCTTTGTCGTCTACCCAAGTGACACGGAACGTGAAGATACGATCGGGTTCCACCAGACGTTCAATGATCTTTGCCTTCTCAAATTCAGGATGCTGATTGTAGATATCTTCGATAGAAAGAAGTACTTCCTTTACGGCTTGAAGATACTCAGATTCGCCGGGATGCTTTGCCTCCAAAGAGGCCATGATACGTTCAATATTCATAATATTACGTTTTAAAAAGGTTCTATCAATGGTTCACTCGCTGCCAGCTGAGCAAATTGTCAACCAACAACACTGCAAATATAGCTATTCTTTTCAAATATCCTAAATTTTAAGGCGAAAAATACGCAAATAATAATAAAATGTCATTCCAGAGGTATTCAGAAGAAGATTATGAAAAGAAAATCAAAGTCATGCATTAAAATTCCGAAATTATTCATACTTTTGCACCTATGACTTTTTAATCCAATTTACATTTAACCAGTTAATTAAGACATGAATACCAAACTTAGCTATCTTTTGACTGTTTTCTTTTGCCTGATATTGGCAAGTTGCAGTACTGATGAACCAGCATTCACCCTGTCACAGGATACTTTCAACGAGATTCCACCCGAAGGAAAAAAACTGTCGCTCCAGATTCAGACTTCCAATGAATGGACAGCCACCAGCCTCAATAAAGATTGGTGTAGCGTAACACCGGCTACAGGAACCGGTAACGGCACGATTTCAATCGAAGTATCGGGCAATATTGCTAAAGATCGTACCGGAACAATCGTCATTTATTGCAACGGTATCCAAACCAATATCAACATTAATCAAAAAGCATTGCCCGAAGGCCAGGAACTGGCCTATCGGATTCCTGTCATCTTCCATGTATTATATAAGGATAAAAACGACCTACACCAGTACATAAGTGCCGACCGAATCAAGCAAGTATTGAACAAAGTAAACCAATATTACGACGGAAAAACCATTGCAGCCGGTGGCGATACAGGACAGGATATCAATCTTGAATTTTATCTGCCCGAAACAGACGCTCAAGGCAACACCCTAGAAACGCCTGGAATAGAATACATTGCCTGGAATGAGATGCCCATTGACTGCGAGAATTTCATGCAAAGTTCGAGTGACAAAATCAAAGGCCTCCTTTGGGACATGAACAAGTACATCAACATCATGTTATACAACTTTGCTGAAGTAGAAGGTGGCACTATATTGGGTATCTCTCACCTGCCTTTATCTACCCAAGGCAAAAACTACTTGGAAGGACTACAGGCTGTCGATTATACCCACATGGAAAATTCCAATTTGGGATATCCGCATTGTGTATCCATCAACAGCCTTTATTTTGACCTCGACACTCCCAGTGGCGGCTACAACTCAGCTGACGCCAATGTAACTCTTGCCCATGAACTGGGACACTATCTGGGCCTGCACCACGCCTTCAACGAAGACGATGATCCCAATGCTGACTCGGACTATTGTACTGACACCAAGCCCTACAACCGCGACATCTATCAAAACACAACAATGATTGAAGCCTACCGCGCCTATATGGCAAGTGGAAACTTTGCAGACCTGCTGCCCGGATTCGAACGTGTCAATAGCCTGGATCCTAACGATACCTTCACCTCCTATAACCTGATGGACTACGAAATCAGCTATGCAGACCGCTTCACTCCCAACCAACGGGAACGCATGCGCCATGTATTGGAATACAGCCCGCTGATTCCCGGTCCCAAACGGACGGCAAGCACTCGCAGCATGGCTCCGCAAGGCGTACTGGACATACCTATTATATATAAAGTATGCTACATGCATTGATACGGACAGCAAATACAAAGGAGAGGATGTAACCACGGCTACCTCCTCTTTTTTTTAACCATACTTGCATATCACAAGAAAAAACACGACTTTTGTCCTACTAATTTTTGGAAAACATGCTCAGCAAACTGAAACTCAATCTGCTTTATCTGAAGGATACGCAGTTCGCCAACCTGATGACTCGCCGTATCTTTAACGTACTTCTGATAGCCAACCCCTACGATGCCTTCATGCTCGAAGACGACGGCCGTATTGACGAAAAGATTTTCAACGAATACACTTCGCTGTCCCTGCGCTATCCGCCGCGCTTCACGCAGGTCAGCACCTGCGACGAGGCATTGGCGCAGCTGAAAAACATGACCTACGATCTCATCATCTGCATGCCGGGTACGGGCGACAATGAGGGCTTCGACGTGGCACGCACCATCAAAGCGGCCTGGCCAAGCATCCCAATGGTCATCTTGACCCCCTTCAGCCACGGCATCACCAAGCGCATCGCCAACGAAGACCTCAGCGCTTTCGAATATGTATTCTGCTGGCTGGGCAATACCGACCTGCTCGTGTCCATCATCAAGCTGATCGAAGACAAGATGAACCTCGACCATGACGTCAAGGAGGTAGGCGTACAAGCCATCCTATTGGTAGAAGACAGCATCCGGTTCTATTCCTCCCTGCTGCCCAACCTTTACAAGTTTGTGCTGAAGCAAAGCCAGGAGTTCAGTACCGAAGCACTGAACGCCCACCAACGTACCCTGCGTATGCGTGGACGTCCCAAGATCGTACTGGCCCGAAATTACGAAGAAGCCATTTCCATCTATAATAAATATAAGAATAATATTCTCGGTGTGGTGACTGACGTCCGCTTTCCGCGTACCGAACGTGGCGAAAAAGACGGTATGGCCGGCATACGCCTCTGCGCCGCCATACGCGAGCAAGACCCGTTTGTGCCACTCATCATCCAGTCGTCCGAAACGGAAAACATGACCTACGCCTCCAAGTACGGTGCCACCTTCATCGACAAGAATTCCAAAAAAATGGACGTCGACCTGCGCCGCATCGTATCCGACAACTTCGGCTTCGGCGACTTCATCTTCCGTAACCCCGATACCATGGAAGAGATCGCCCGTGTAAAGAACCTGAAGGAACTGCAAAATATCCTGTTCGCCGTGCCCTCAGAATCATTCTTCTATCACATCAGCCGCAACCACATCAGCCGCTGGCTTTACTCGCGTGCCATGTTCCCCATCGCCGAATTCCTGAAACCCATCACCTGGAATACCTTACAGGACGTGGATGCCCACCGCCAGATCATCTTCGAAGCCATCGTCAAGTACCGCAAGATGAAGAACCAAGGCGTGGTGGCTGTCTTCAAGCGCGACCGCTTCGACCGCTACTCCAACTTTGCCCGTATCGGTGAAGGCTCGCTGGGAGGCAAGGGCCGCGGCCTGGCTTTCATCGACAATCTGGTAAAGCGCCATCCCGAGTTCGAAGAGTTCGACAACGCCCGTGTAGCCATTCCCAAGACCGTCGTGCTCTGTACCGACGTGTTCGACGAGTTCATGGAGACCAATAACCTCTACCAGGTAGCCCTGTCAGATGCGGACGACAACACCATCCTGCGCTATTTCCTCAAGGCCAAGCTGCCCGACCGCCTGGTCGAGGACTTCTTCACCTTCTTCGACGTGGTGAAGTCGCCCATCGCCATCCGTTCGTCGTCGCTGCTCGAAGACTCGCACTACCAGCCCTTTGCCGGCATTTACAATACGTACATGATTCCCTACCTGGACGACAAGTACGAGATGCTCCGCATGCTGAGCGACGCGATCAAGGGTGTTTACGCCTCCGTCTACTTCCGAGACTCCAAAGCCTACATGCAGGCCACGAGCAACGTCATCGACCAGGAGAAGATGGCCGTCATCCTCCAGGAAGTAGTCGGCAACCAATACGGTCCCCGCTTCTATCCCAGCATGTCCGGCGTGGCACGCTCGCTCAACTACTATCCCCTGGGGGACGAGAAGGCCGAAGAAGGTATCGTCAATCTGGCACTCGGATTGGGTAAGTATATCGTGGACGGCGGCCTGACGCTCCGTTTCTCGCCTTATCACCCCACCAAGGTATTGCAGACCAGCGAGATGGAGATAGCTCTTCGCGAGACACAGACCCGCTTCTATGCCCTCGACCTGAGCAACTGTGGCCACGACTTCTCTATCGACGACGGGTTCAACCTGCTGAAGCTTCACGTCAAGGAAGCCGAGAAAGACGGTGCACTCAACTACATCGCCTCGACCTACGACCCCTACGATCAGATTATCCGCGACGGTCTGTATCCGGGCGGACGCAAGGTCATCACTTTTGCCAACATCCTGCAGCACGACGTCTTCCCCCTGCCGCGCCTCCTACAACTAGCCCTGAAATATGGCCAGGAAGAGATGCGCCGCCCCGTGGAAATCGAGTTTGCCGCCACACTGAGCCGCGAAAAAGACAAGACTGGCACCTTCTACCTGCTTCAGATACGTCCCATCGTGGACAACAACGCCGTGCTCGACGAAGACCTCACCGCCATCCCCGACGACCGTCTGCTGCTCCGCTCCTACAACTCGCTGGGCCATGGCATCATGAACGACCTCTATGATATCATCTATGTGAAGACAGACCACTACAGTGCCTCGAACAATCAGAAGATAGCTTGGGAAATCGAGAAACTCAACCAGCAGTTCCTCGACGAAGGACGCAACTACGTACTGGTAGGTCCCGGCCGCTGGGGAAGCAGCGACACGTGGCTGGGCATCCCCGTGAAGTGGCCCCACATCAGTGCAGCCCGCGTCATCGTGGAAGCCGGCCTGACCAACTATCGCGTAGATCCCAGCCAGGGTACACACTTCTTCCAGAACCTGACATCGTTCGGCGTGGGCTATTTCACCATCAATGCCTACATGAACGACGGAATCTACAACCAGGACTTCCTCAACGCCCAGCCCGCCCTGCACGAAACAGAATTCCTGCGTCACGTCCGCTTCGAACGGCCCATGACCGTCAAAATGGACGGCAAGAAGAAACAAGGTGTCGTGCTGATGCCGGAAATCTGAGGCATCTTTCCGGTGAAGTTTCACCGGAAAAACCTAAGAAACAGCATCTTATTGTGAAATCAAATCCTCGTGAAAGAATATATCTTTCACGAGGGTGAAATTTCTGGTTTCACCGGAAGTTCAACATCTACAGCCGATTGTATGCCGTGTGAAGGATTGAAAGCATATTCAGCATCATCGGTTAATTCCAATATCACGCTCTACCGGCAAGCCATTACGAGCAACACACAAACCGTGTTTAACATGACGGAAACAAACATCCACTTAACGGACATAACTATGGACTTGGCGAGCGTAACTATGAACTTGACGGACGTAACTATGGACTTGGCAGTCGCCACTTTCCAAGTACAATCTTAAAAAAGCAACACTAAAAGTCGTTTATACCTTTTTTTTGTTCCATAATTCTTAAAAAAAGAACCTTTCTTCCTTAAAAATGACCTTGTGAGCCTCACAGATTATCTGTTACTTTGCACCCGAAAAATTGTGAGATTACGAGAGCGAATGCAGCGACATTCCATTTCAGACTCGTACTCTTTAATATCAATGATACATAAAACAAAGTTAGTATATAAAAACATGAATGCAATGAAAAAATTATTGGGAGGCCTCCTGTCATGCATCCTCGGAGGATGGCTGCTGACGGCCTGTACCTCGGATGACGACCTCCAGCAAATTCCTGAAGGAAAAGGATATGTAAAACTGGCGCTGAACACAAATACCGGGTTCCAGACCAAGGCGGTGGATGAGTCCTACTACAGTAAAAAAGAAAATTACACGGTAACCATCACAAAAAGCGGAGAAAGCGTTCCCGTACAACAATGGAAATACAACGAGATTCCTGAATTCACAGAACTGGCAAACGGCACTTACACCATGTCTGCCATTTGCGGTGACAGCACAAAGGCTGTTTACACAGAGGACCTTTGCGTTTTAGGATACAAATCGTTCACCGTGAAAAACGATTCGGTAAATGTAGAAGTAGCCTGCAAGCCCAATTCTGCCCGTATAAATATAATATTCGACGAAAAGATGGACGAATACTTCTCTGATTATGAAGTAAGAATCAAAACTGCGGCTCAAGGTGGCTCCACTTATATATGGGATAATACAACTGCTGGTCCTGTTTATTTCAAGGTGAAACAGAACGAAGTAGTTACAATGACTATTAAACTTACTCCTAAAAGTGGTGTAGAAGCTGATACTGAAATTCAAAAGACTTATACGCTCAGTCCAGCGGATGCAATGAAGATGACATTGGCACCTGTAATTGGTTCGGGTAGTTTAAGCATCACTATAACGATAGACGAAACAGTGATTGAGCATCCTGTTGATATTGAAGTTCCTTCAGACTGGGTATAATATTATAATTTAAGAATATAAACAACTATAAATATGTTGAAAATAATAAATTCAATGGCATTAGCCATAATCTTGGTGGCTGGATTGTCATCGTGTGAGATGAAAGATGAAATCTTGGGAAAAGATCCGATGTCGGGCGACACCGGAACCCTGAACTTATACGTAGAAACTGGTAAGACAACCAAGGGAACCACCGACCAGGTAGACCAGTTTCCCGTAACTATTACCGGTACAGACGTGGAATATACCAAGAAGTTCAATAGCTATGCCGAACTGAAACAAGCCGGTGATGTTACGCTTCCCGTAGGTACATACACCATCGAAGCCTGTTCGCCGGGAGAATTCAAAAGCGAAATGAGCGAACCGTTCTATGGCGGAAAGTTAGAAAACGTAAAGATTGTGAAAGGCCAGACAGCCGAAACCTCAGTGGTTTGTACGATGCAGAATGTCAAAATATCGATCAGCCTCACCGAAGAGTTCCTGGCTACGTACCAAGACTGGACCATTAACGTGACAGACAAAAACGGACACATTAAAACCTATACGAAAGCCGCAGACGGTGAAACTCCTGCTCCTGTCTATTGGAAAATGGACGAAAGCGTGGAAACCATCTACATCAATGGAACAGCCAAAACGAACGGAGGTGAAGATGTTACTATTTCAGGCACAGCCAAGAAATCCAACTTACCGGAATATGAAGAAGGCGACAACACATCTTTCGTAGGAGGCGACGAACTGAAAATCGAATTCAGCCCTGTAAAAGTAGAGGGTTCTACGCCGGGTGTTCTGGAAGAAGGCATCCAGATAACCATCACCATGTTTAACTCCGAAGAGAACGAAAACGTGGAGATTCCTGTTAATCCGGGTACAGATGGTGGTGATACAGAAGAACCTGGAACAGGCGAAGATGGTGGCGATGAAGGCGGAGAAGAAGGAGACGGCGGTGGAGAAACTACCGCAGAGCCGACCATTTCGTTCCCACAATCTACATATACACTGCCTGCTGATACTACCAAGAACGCGGATGCGACAATTACGGCGGAGGTAGGATTGAAAAGTGTGAAGGTTAAGATTACAGGTGGTAACGATAAGTTCGCAACAGCTGTTGCAGGAATGTTTGGGGGTACAGAACCATTTGAACTAATTGGAAATACACAATTAAGTGGAATATTCTCAAGCATGCAAATTTCATTACCTAATACCAACGATACTGAGTATGTTTTCCCTGTAGGAAATTTTTTCTCACTTTTAGCAGCTGACTCATTTGGACCTACAACTACTGTTGATGGACACATCTTTGAAATTACAGTAACAGACCAAAATGGTAAGACTGTATCTGGTAAATTGAATGTAATTGTAACTGAATAATAAAATGAAGAAAGTATATATTTTTTTAATATCCTGCCTCCTCCTTGCTGCCTGCCAAAATGAGGACTTGAAGCAAGATGCTGTCGGCTATCTGAGGCTGGAGGTAGGAACAGACAAAACCACTCTTACTAAAGCAGGAGATATATACAATCCTAAACAGATTGCCGTTAAGATTGTAAACTCCGCAGGTAAAACGGTAAAAGAGACGGACGACTACACAACTTGGACTGAAGCCATTGAACTGCCCGTAGGTACTTACACCATCGAGGCCTCTTCTGCTGGATTTGACGGAAAGACGGCAGGATGGGACAAGCCCTATTATGCCGCTAAGGAAACCGTAGACATTAAAATGAATACTAATACCAGCAAAGAGATTGTCTGCAAGCTGGCTAATGTATTAGTAACCGTAGAATTTAGCGACGATTTCAGAGCCGCTTTCCAGAGCGCCGTGGTTGGCGTCTCAGACAAAAGCAACAGTGACAACAAAGTGACTTTCGAGATGCGCCAAGCCAGCGAAACAGGTAAGGCTTATTTTCCTGTGACAGACTTGATATCCAACCTGACTGTATCCAACTACAAAGGTGAATTGCACAGCAAGAAAGATACCATCACCGGCATCAAAGCCCAGGAGAATGTCATTCTGCGTTATCGCATTGCTTCCAGCGGTTCGTCAAACATCGGTGTTACCGTGGACGATGCTACGAAGACTTATACTTACACCATCGGTGTGCCTGTGACCGCTACCAGTACCCTGGTTGCTTCGGCCAATGCCTGGAGTTCCTTTGCTTACCTGACGGCGGAAGTTCCCTCATTTACGGATGTCTTCGACCAAAGTAAACTAGAATTCCAATACAAAACAGCCGATGCCGCTGAATGGACCAAAGTTACGACCAGCATTACTGTGGAGGAAAAGGATAAGAAGTTCTCTACTAAACTTATTGGTTTAACACCTGCCACGGCCTACCAATACCGTCTCTATTACAACGATGGAAGCGAGGAAGGTATCACAAGTAATATTGTGGACTTTACAACAGAAACCCCCGTCGAATTATACAATGGTAACTTTGATAATTGGTGGCGGAAAGAAGAAAAAGATAGTTCTCCTTGGTATGCAATAAGTGGTAATGATGCTACCTCATTTGATAATAGTAAAGATAAATATTTATTTTCTTTTTGGGATTCTGGTAACGGTGGTACAGTCATGATGAGTAAGAATCCAACTTCACCGGAATCAACCGAAGTTCATAAACAAGGAGGAAAATCTGCCAAATTGGCTTCACAATATGTAGGAGTAGCTATGTTGGGTCTTGGCAAATTTGCAGCAGGCAATATTTATACAGGACATTTCTGTTATGCAAATACTTCCACTTATCAAGCAAGAATTAACTTTGGTCAACCATTTACATCACGTCCTACTCAATTAAAAGGTTGGTTTAAATACAACCGAGGCACGAAAATTGATTATTCTACAGGTGATTATAAAACATTACTTGAACAGACAGGAGGTGATTTATGTTCCGTATATATTGCACTGACTGATAATGCCGGATTTACATACGACGGTAAAGAATTTGCATATCAAATTGATGGTGATTTAAGTGGTGATAACCCAGAAGAATTCAAGTATAAGTCAACAATTGATTTTTCTGAGAACAACCCACATATCATTGCCTACGGTACAATAACTGATGAAGAAGCTAAAGGCATAGGAGCCTGGCAAGAGTTTACAATTGATTTAAAATATCGTGACATTACCCGTACGCCCAAGTTTATTATAGTTGTAGCATCTGCAAGTAAATACGGAGATTTCTTTACTGGTAGTACAAGCAGTGTCATGTATGTTGATGATTTCGAACTGATTTATGGTGATACTCCAGTAATGTCGGAATAAAATACGTATCTTTGAAAACTCACCTCAAGGGGTTAGAAGCCCATTCTGTAACAGGAAATGGCTTCTAACCCCTTCAGTGGGAAATAATCAGACTCAAATATTATAGAAGTAATTCTTATAGAAGAATAAATGAAGAAAAAAACAATTCTGCTAATGTTGCTGGCGGTCGTGACGACTGCCAACGCATGGGCCCAGCGAGGAAAACGGGCCATCGAACGAATAGACCGTGACGTACAGACACGCGTATTCATCCCCAAAGGTACATGGATGGCAGGAGGAACTGTCTCCTACTCCGAGCACGAACAGGACAACCTGAACTTCCTTGTCATCAAGGACGTCGAAGGAAACGGCTACGACTTCAGCATCAGTCCCTACATTGGCTACTTCTTCCGCAACAACATGGCGGCCGGTATCCGTTTTGCCTACAACCGCGACTACCTCGACCTGGGCAACCTGGACATCGACCTGGGCGACCTGACACTCTCCTTCAACGACCTCTACTACCTGGAGCACAAATACGAAGTGTCCGGGTTCTTCCGTTCCTATATTCCCATTGGACGTAGCAAGGTGTTCGGTCTCTTCAACGAGATGCGCCTCACTTACGGCTACGGTGAAGGAAAGAACTCTACCGGTTCGGGCACCGAGTATGACGGAACTTATCAGACGGTACAGAACTTCCAGATCGGCTTTGCTCCGGGAATGACAGCCTTCATCACCAACTGGGCGGCAGCCGAAGTATCGGTCGGCGTGATGGGCTTCGACTTCAAGTGGACCGACCAGAAGACCAACCAGGTGGAAACGGGCAAACGCCGCGTCTCCTCCGGTAACTTCAAGATAAACCTTTTCTCCATCAATCTCGGAATGACTTTCTACCTCTGACGATATGAAACGAATGATTCAACAATACCTGACCCGCATACTTGGCATACTGGCACTGACGGCCGGCATCCTCACATCCTGCGCTATCGAAAACGACATTCCCTACCCCATCATAGAGGCCTCCATCGAATCGATGACCGTAGAAGGCCAACGGGGAGCGGATCAGAACACCTTTACTGCCGCTACCATCAACAAGTCGGCACGCACGGTAACCCTCTACGTAAACGACGGTGTGGACCTCTCCCGCCTGCAAATCCTCAGCCTGAAAACGACTACAGGAGCAGAACTTGTGGTGGATGATCCCAATGTATGCGAAGACTACTCGAAATTCCCCACGTCCGGATTTGCTTCGCTGGACAGCATCCCGTTGTCATCCAACACGCGTGTAAATTTCTCGCAACCGGTCACCTTCACCCTGCGTACGTACCAAGACTATCAGTGGAAGGTAACGGTAAACCAAATCATCCAACGGGATATCGACGTGGAGAACATGAGAAGCTATGTCATCGATGCCGATACGCGTACCGTCATCATCTACGTAGATCCGACCACAGACCTCACCAATCTGACCGTGAAGAAGCTGAATCTGGGCGGCGAATATGGACGTGTGACACCTGACCCAACCCTTCAGAAAGACTATTCAAAGCCTTCGACCTTCAACGTCAGCTGCTCGTGGGAAGAATATTCTTATGAATGGACTGTCTATGTCTACCCGGACAGCAACGAAAGCGGTAGCGGTTCGGCTGAAGCCTTCGCAATGACCACCCGCGCCACGGTAACAGGCAATGTGCAAAGCGGTAAAATCCCAACGGTGGAATATCGTAAAGAGAGTGAGACATCGTGGAGCACTGTTCCCCCGGCTAATGTCAGCACATCGGGAAACACCTTCAGCGCCACACTGACAGGACTGAGTGCCTCGACTACCTATAAATACCGTATCAGTGTAGACGGCTCGGCTGGCAGCGAACAGACGTTCACCACCGCAGCGGCTACCCCGCTGGAGAACGGTGCAATGGAGGAATGGTCACAGGACGGCAAGCAGTGGAATCCCTGGGCAGCTGGGAAAGATGCTTTTTGGGGAACCGGAAATAAAGGATCTTCAATATTATCTTCAATAGGAAATATTACTAGTCCGACAGACGAAAGCGTTTCAGGAAAAGCTGCATATTTGGAATCGAAAGATGCCTGGTTGAAATTAGCTGCAGGTAATTTATTTATAGGAGATTTTGATTTGGATGGAACTAATGGCTTGTTGCATTTCGGTCGTCCTTTCACTTCTTTTCCTACGGCTTTACGTTTATATTACAAATATACACCAGCAATAATTTCTATTGTAGGGTCATCAATAGAAGAAACACTTCCTTCAAGTTTGAAAAATATGGTTGGACAATCAGATCTGTTTCATATCTATATTGCTTTATCTGATAAATCGGAACCTTATGAAATCCGTAATAACCCTGATAAGCGTCAACTCTTCGATCCGAACGATGCTAATATTATAGCTTACGGTGAATATACTTCCAGCGAACCAGTGACAAGCTACAAGGAACTGGAAATTCCGTTAGAATACCGTGCAACGAATCGTACCCCCAAATACATTATCATCGTAGCTTCGTCAAGCAAATATGGAGATTATTATTTAGGCGGTGTGGGCAGTAAGCTCTGGCTGGACGAAATGGAACTGGTTTATGAATAATGGAAAGATAAGATACATATGAAAAAGATACTACGACAAATCATGACATTGGCCACCCTCTGCTGGGTCATGGCAAGCTGCTCCGATGATACTTTTAATCAAGAATACGGAGAAGGCATGGGCTATTTGCACCTGACGTTAGGAAAGGTGGATGTGGAGCTTACCTCGACCACTAAGGCCGATGCAGGTTCGCTCCCCGATGATCTTATACCGACAACCGCGGATTTCATGATCGATATTAAACAAGGCAGCATTTCCGCCGAGGGCTTCCCCAAGAAATACAGCGATTTGACAGGAGGAGTAGAATTAAAGGCTGGAGGTTATACGGTTACAGCTTATTACGGCGAGAACGAGACGATACAGACAACGCCTTACTTTTCCGGTACATCTACAGTTGAGATTTATCCCGGAAAGTCAGCTGAGACAACCATCAACGCTGTTTTGGCGAATGCGATGCTTGTCCCCTCCGTAAGCACGAGCCTGCAAAACCATTACAAAGACTGGACGCTGACTGTAAAGGTTGATGAAGATGAAATTAAACTCGCTGATAATGAGAATACGGACGGATGTTTGTTCGTACAGGCAGGTCAATCGGCAAAAGCCGTATTTAAGGGAACGAATATTATTGAAAATAACACTCTTCATGAGTGGACTATTTTTTCTTCGGCTGCGGCGCGGACGAAATATGTGATTCAATGTGATCCGGATATACCTGTGTTCTCATTCGGATTAAATGCGGTAGCTGAACACACGACCGATCAATCAGGCTATTTAAACGGCACGAAAGTTTCGCTTTCCTTTGGCGATTTATCCAATGTCCCAACCACTTTAATTTCAAACTGGAAGGCGACATTGGTTAATGCGACAGGCGAAATCGTACGTAGCTATACCACCAGCGATTTCAGCCGTACGGGAGAGATGGCAATCGAAAACGAATGGCCTTATCTGCCGCAAGGAAATTATACTTTAAAATACAGTTATACCATTGACGGAAACGAAGTAAACGAGGAAGCAACAGCGGCTGAAGCAAAAACAGTCACGATGCCTCTGCCAACTTTTGAAGCAGAAGTTTCCGCTCAGACCAGTTACTCGGTTTATACATCGCAAGGAGCAACTGCCGCAAATGAGACAGATGGATCCGGCATCTTTGATATCGCCACAACAACGAACATATCTCCAGAGATTTTAAATAATGAGAAATACTCCGATTTATTCTCTGTGACCTATTCTTTGAGTAGTGGTGGAAGTTCAACGGAAGAATCACCAGTATTTCAGAATCTCCAATGGGGAACACACAAGTTGACAGCTTTTGTTATGTTTGATAAAAGCAGTGTAAATCCTTCGATAGATTGTGAGGTTACGGGAATACCGTATTATATTAGCTTTAATGGAAATACAAATCCAGCAAACTGGACTTTAAGTAATAATGGTAAATCTGGAGATAGACTTACTTTGAAGAGAGGCGACGCTTATGCCCTTTCTCCAAAATTTAATATCCCTGGAGACATAAACGTAAGCGTCAACTTGAATGCATACGCATATGGAGGATCAATTTATAGTTCATATAAACCTACTGTATCAATTCATCCTTCAGAAGTTGGGCAAAACTCTTCTGTTATTACAACTTTATCGGGATCAAATTTGCTTCCAAATGCTGGTGCTAATTATCATGATATAAGCACTTCGTTTATGTTAACCAATACAGTAGGTAAAGTGTGTATTTATACACAAGGAGAAGGATCAAGTTGGTCAACAGGATTAGGTAATGACATGGGTGTTGTTTGCGACCATTTCTCCGTACAATATCAATAAATAAAATCAAGATTATGACAATGCATAAACAAATCCTATACACCCTTTCCCTGATGGGATTGTTATCGTTCGCCGCTTGTTCGAACGAAGAGAATCCGTTGCTTTCTGAAGAGATGGGCGAGATCCGTTTCTCCGTGGTGGATACGACCGAAGTGGAGATTACGACCAAAGCGTCTCTCAACTTCGACGTGGATGAGTTTAAAGTCAGCCTCAGCCGTGGAGATGAGCCAATCTTTACCAACAAAAGATATGGCGACATCGAGGGAAGCACCGTGACTTGTTCCGCCAGTCCGGATTATGTGCTGACGGTGGAAAGTTGCACCGAAGCTGAGGCGGAAAGCGCAAACCAAGGTTGGGGCCAAGCCCGTGCAACCGGAAAAGAGACATTCGCCGTCGCCGCCAACGAATCAAAGACCGTAACAGTCAACTGTGGTCTGGCGAATTCATCGGTCAGTGTTGACTTTAGCGATTATATCACAAGTATGTTCTCAAACTATTCCATCGAGATCCATGCGACCGACGCGCCCAACCGAACTTTTACGTTTTACGACAATAATTATCAGTTTAAGACTGCCTATTTCAATGTAAGTGAGAAACGTGAATTGACATACACCGTTACCTTGCCTTCACCTTATAAGGTTTACAGTGGAACATTAGAGATAGTTCCTTCAAAGCCCTATAAGCTTTCGGTAAAGGTAGGAGGAGAAAACACGAACACAGACCTAACGCTGGGCATTACAGCAGATGGAACTTTGTTAGAGGAAATAACTCTGACGGAGAAAATCAATCCCTATCAGTAACCCGCTCTCAATAAACCAACACTATTCACCCAACTCAAAACAACCGTCAATCCATAACAACCCTTATGCGCCCCAACTCCCCCAAAGCCTGGCTTCTGGCCGCACGCCCCAAGACGCTGACGGCCGCCCTCATCCCCGTGATATTGGGCAGTGCACTGGCCTTTGCCGACCGGCAATTCCAGACAGGGGAAGCGGTGCTATGCCTGCTGTTCGCCTGCCTGATGCAGGTGGCAGCCAACTTTATCAACGACCTGTTCGACTTTCGGAAAGGCAGCGACCGCAGTGACCGCCTTGGCCCCCAAAGGGCTTGTGCCGAGGGATGGATTACACCGTATGCCATGACCATCGGCATCGGTGTCGTGCTGGCACTGGCTTGTGTATGCGGACTCGGCGTATTGTACTTCGCCTGGGGAAACCTGCCGCACGGCGGATGGGAACTGGTATTACTGGGCGTACTGTGCCTGCTGTTTGCGTTTCTCTATACCACGGTGCTCTCCTACAAAGGCTGGGGCGACGTACTGGTACTGGTGTTCTTCGGCTTCGTGCCCGTAGGCGGAACCTACTACGTACAGGCAGGGCAGGTGAACTGGGACGTATGCCTGCTGTCGCTCGTATCGGGACTGGTCATCGACACATTGCTGATGGTGAACAACTACCGCGACCGCGAACAAGACCGGATCAGCGGGAAACAGACATTGGTCGTGAGGTACGGAGAACGGTTCGGAGCAGGCATGTATCTGGGACTGGGACTGGCAGCCGTCGCCATCTGTGCCGGCCTGGTCTTCACCGGACGGCTCACGTGGCTGGAATTTATCTGGGCACCGTGCGTCTACCTCTACCTGCACACCCTGACGTGGCGTAAGATGATAGAGATTAAGGAAGGCAAAGAACTGAACCGCATATTGGGCGAAACTTCACGCAACATGCTGTTCATGGGACTGCTGCTCTGCGCGGCACTGGCCTCCTGACTATTCAACCTAATTTTCCCTCGTCAAATTGTTAATGAAGTCCGCAAAAATGATAAAACATGTTATAAAACACGTCTTTTTTCTTGCATTATTTGTAGATTTCCAGAAAACCCATACCTTTGCAATGTGTTTTTCATAGTATTAGATTTAAGGTTAACAAAGGTTGGGCTCAGCGGAGCCCTTTTTTTATGCCCATAAGCGGCCACCCCGACAGCCTTAGCCTCTTCCTGAGAAACCGGGAAAGCAGGTAAAAAATTCCCCAGTTGGCAAAACATTTTTCTCCAGTCAGCAAAAAAGTTTTTCCCAACTGAAGAAAAATTATCCGGCCAGTTCCACAACTTCCAAATCCTTGAAAACACCGTCCTCGATAACAAAGCGCACCAACGTACGTACTTTGTGGAAGCCATACTTGCCTGCCGCACCGGGATTGATGTGGAGCAGGTCGAGCGTTTTGTCATACTTCACCTTCAGGATATGCGAATGCCCGCTGACAAACAGTTTGGGCGGACGCGTCAGGATGCTACCAGCAATCGAAGGATCGTACTTGCCAGGATAACCGCCAATGTGCTTCATCAGCACTTCGGCTCCTTCTATCCGAAAACGGAGAGTCTGCGGATAGAGCCGACGGATATCCTGACCGTCAATATTGCCATACACCGCCCGAAAGGGACGGAAAGCAGCTAAACGTTCGGCCACTTCGAGTGAACCGATGTCGCCCGCATGCCAGATTTCATCGCACGGTTCGAAATATTGCAGGTATTTCTCGTCCCAATAGCCGTGTGTATCGGATAACAAACCTATTTTTATCATCTTTTCATTTGTTTTTGTCTGCAAAGTAAGTACATTTGTGATACATTCGCAAAAGAAGAAAACGTTATTCGACACCGTGCCGACGTTTCTTCCGCGCCCTAAATCTACAAATTATGGAATACCAATTCTTCAAACGAGACATCAGTTGGCTATCCTTCAACTACCGCGTCCTGCTCGAGGCGGACGACGACTCACTGCCGCTGTACGAACGCATTAACTTTATCTCCATCTATTCGTCGAACCTTGAAGAATTCTACAAGATACGTGTAGCCGACCACAAGGCCATTGCTACCGGCAAAACACCTGAAGACGACGAAAGCGTACAATCTGCCATCGAACTGGTGGATGAAATCAACTGGGAAGTGAACCGACAACTGGAAGACCGTATCCGCATCTACGAGACCAAAATACTGCCTGCCCTGCGCAAGCATCACATCATCTTCTACCAAAGCCGACAGGTAGAAGATTTTCATCAGGAGTTTGTCAGCCGCTTCTTCCGCGAAGAGATTTTCCCTTATCTGGCTCCCGTACCGGTGACCAAAGACCAGATTATCTCCTTCCTGCGCGACAACCGCCTCTACCTGGCAGTACGCCTCTACCAAAAGGATATGCCGGATGCAAAGCCGGAGTACTTCGTAATGAAGCTGCCCTACAGCAAGGTACCCCGCTTCATCGAACTGCCGAAAAAGGGTAAAGACTACTACCTGATGTTCATCGAAGACATCATCAAAGCCAATCTGACGACTATCTTCCCAGGTTATCGGGTGGACAGCAGCTATTGCATCAAGATTTCGCGCGACGCCGATATCCTGATAGACGATGCCGTAAGCAGCAACGAAATCATAGAGCAACTGAAAACGAAAGTCAAAAAGCGGAAGACTGGCGCTGTGTGCCGCTTCGTCTACGACCGTGCCATGCCAGCCGATTTCCTGGAATTCCTGGTAGACGCTTACCGGATAGACCGTAACGAACTGGTGCCGGGCGACAAACACCTCAACCTGGAGGACCTCCGCCACTTGCCCAACCCAAACCCGAATCTGAAGCCTATCCAGAAGCCGCAACCCATGAAACTGAATTGCCTGAACGAACGGGAATCGATATTCGATTACGTCGAACAACGGGACTTATTGCTGCACTACCCCTACCATTCGTTTGAACACTTCATCCACTTCCTCTACGAAGCTGTCCATGAACCTACAGTAAAGGAAATTATGGTGACACAATACCGTGTAGCTGAAAATTCTGCCGTCATCAATACCCTGATTGCAGCGGCACAAAACGGAAAGAAAGTCACTGTTTTCGTAGAACTGAAAGCCCGTTTTGATGAAGAGAACAATCTGGCTACGGCAGCCATGATGGAAAAGGCGGGTATCCGTATCATCTACAGCATACCTAAACTGAAGGTGCATGCCAAAGTGGCACTCATACTACGCAAAGATCCGGCAGGCCATAAACTCACCAGCTACGCCTATATCAGTACCGGAAACTTCAACGAAAAGACCGCCACACTCTATGCTGATTGCGGGCTATTCACCTGCAATGCGGTCATCGTGAACGACTTGTACAATCTTTTCCGTACCCTGCAAGGCAAGCAGAAAGCCCCAGTCTTCCATCGTCTGCTCGTGGCACGCTTCAACCTCATCCCCGAACTGAACCGACTGATTGACCGGGAAATAGCCTTGGCCAAAGCCGGAAAGGGAGGACGTATTATCCTGAAGATGAATGCCCTACAGGATCCGGTGATGATAAGCCGCCTGTACGAAGCATCGGAAGCCGGCGTAGAGATAGACCTCATCGTGAGAGGCATCTGCTGCCTCATTCCCGGACAAGCATACAGCCGGCACATCCGCGTGACGCGCATTGTAGATACGTTTCTGGAACATGCACGCGTCTGGTACTTCGGTAACGGCAGAAAGCCACAGCTCTTCCTCGGTTCGCCCGACTGGATGCGCCGTAACCTCTACCGACGGATTGAAGCGGTGACACCTGTGCTCGACAAAAGACTGAGACAGGAATTGACCGATATGCTTCATATCCAACTGGCTGATAAGCGCAAAGCATGTTTTGTGGACGAGGAGTTAAAAAACCGATGGAAATCACCTCATCCACAGACCGAAAAGGTACGAGCGCAATATGCTTTTTATGAATACTTGAAATCTCGTTTGTAACACTATTGTAACATATATGACAAGTATGTGTAACAGAAAAAACCGTCCTTTGCATCCGAATAAAAATTCACTATAATTTATATGGAAACTATCTATCTAGGAATTGTAATTTTCCTGTTCGTCCTGGCCATATTCGATTTGGTGGTGGGCGTAAGCAACGATGCCGTCAACTTCTTGAACTCTGCTATCGGAGCCAAGGCGGCTTCTTTCAAGACTATCATCTTCATTGCAGGCGTAGGAGTCTTCATCGGTGCGGCACTCAGCAACGGTATGATGGACATAGCCCGACACGGCATCTATCAACCGCAACACTTCTACTTCGCGGAGATCATGTGTATTCTACTGGCCGTCATGTTGACGGACGTCGTCCTATTAGACGTATTCAACACGATGGGTATGCCAACCTCGACTACCGTTTCAATGGTATTCGAGCTGCTGGGAGGTACTTTTGCATTATCACTTATCAAGGTTTACAGCAGCGAAGGAACTTTGGGATTAGGCGATCTGATCAATACAGATAAAGCCCTTTCCGTCATCATGGCCATCTTCGTGTCGGTAGCCATTGCGTTTTTCTTCGGTATGCTGGTACAATGGTTGGCACGTATCGTCTTCACGTTCAACTACAAGAAGCACATGAAGTATAGTATCGGCATTTTCGGAGGTATAGCCGCTACGAGCATCATCTACTTCATGCTGATAAAAGGACTGAAGGACAGTTCCTTTATGACTGCAGAATACAAAAACTGGATTCATGACAATACCCTGATGCTGGTAGGTGCCTTTTTCGTGTTCTTCACCATCCTGATGCAGGTGCTCCACATCTGCAAGGTGAACGTTTTTAAGGTTGTTGTGCTGATGGGTACGTTTGCCTTGGCATTGGCTTTTGCAGGAAATGACCTGGTGAACTTCATCGGTGTGCCTTTGGCCGGTTATTCTTCGTTCCTGGATTACACGGCCAACGGACAAGCCGCAGGTCCCAACGGTTTCCTGATGACTTCTTTACTTGGTTCCGCACAAACCCCTTGGTATTTCCTGTTAGGTTCGGGTGCAGTCATGGTCATTGCCTTAGCTACTTCGAAGAAAGCCCACAACGTCATCAAGACTTCCGTAGACTTGTCCCGCCAAGACGAGGGTGAAGAGAACTTCGGTAGTACGCCGATCGCCCGCACACTGGTACGTTTCAGCATGACACTTGCCACCGGCATCTCAAAAATAACTCCCGAAAGCACCAAACGCTGGATTGATACCCGTTTCCGCAAGGACGAAGCTATCATAGCCGACGGAGCCGCCTTCGACATGGTGCGCGCTTCTGTCAATCTGGTACTGGCCGGACTACTCATCGCGTTGGGTACTTCACTGAAATTGCCCCTATCTACTACCTATGTAACCTTCATGGTAGCCATGGGTAGCTCATTAGCTGACCGTGCTTGGGGACGTGACTCTGCCGTTTTCCGTATTACGGGCGTGTTAAGTGTCATTGGCGGATGGTTCATTACCGCAGGAGCCGCTTTCACCTTCTGCTTCTTCGTGACCTTATTCATCCATTATGGCGGCACAGTAGCTATTATCCTGCTGATAGGTGTGGCCGTATTCCTGCTAATAAGAAGCCAGGTAATGTTCAAAAAGCGCAAGGCTAAAGAGAAAAAAGACGAAACTTTAAAACAACTATTGAGCAGTTCCGATAACGCTGAAATCCTGCGCCTGTTGCAGACGCATACCCGTGAGGAGCTTGGCAAGATATTGGCGTTTACCGAAGAGAACTTCGAGCGCATCTCCACTTCTTTCCTACATGAAAATCTGCGCGGCCTGCGCCGCTCCATGGGCTCGGTAAAGTTTGAGAAACAGCTCATCAAGCAAATGAAACGAACAGGTACACTGGCCATGAGCCATCTGGACAATAACACCATCTTGGAGAAAGGGCTCTACTATTATCAGGGAAATGACTTCGCCAGTGAACTGGTATACAGTGTAGGCCGCTTGTGCGAACCTTGCTTGGAGCATGTGGACAACAACTTTAAACCGCTGGATGCTATCCAAAAAGGCGAGTTCGCAGATGTTACGGAAGGCATCACTTACCTGCTTCAGGTATGCCGCAATCGCATCGTCAACAATGATTACGATGGCATGGAAACGGATATCCGTAAAGCAAACGACTTGAACGGTCAATTAGCACATCTGAAACGGGAAGAGCTGCAACGCATACAGAGCCATACGGGCAGCATCAAAGTGAGCATGGTCTACCTGACCATGGTACAAGAAGCCCAAAACGTGGTAACTTATGCCAGCAACTTGCTGAAGGTAAGCCGGAAGTTCCAGGCAGAAGAATAAAGGAAACAGTTTCCTTTCCATAACGAGAGGAAATATAAAAACAGAGCGGAGGATCCGAATACGCATTGACGTTTCGAGATCCTTCGCTCTGTTTTTATATCCTGGAGATTTCAGTATTTACCCTGATCATATTCAGACTGTAAAAACATATCAAAGTAAGAGTTAAGCCCTTGCAAGCATAAACTAAGCGAACAAAACAGAAAGACGGAACAAGCTCTAATACCACAACCGTAAACACCTACATTAGCGACGTAAAGTGGCACTTGAGCCGCGTAAAGAGGGACTTTAGCAGTCTAAAGAGCAACTTTAGAAATGCAACAAAAATATCCTGGATTATGATACAAAAAAAAGAGCGCACATCAAAGATGCACGCTCTCGCAATTTTTATAGAAAGTTTTATCAAGCTTCTTCTGCAACTACTTCGAAAGGAATTTCTACAGAAACTTCTTTGTGCAGTTTAACAACTGCTTTGTAGTGACCAACTTCCTTCACAGCGTCTTTTACAACGATGATCTTACGATCAATATTGTGACCCAATTTTGCCAACTCATCAGCAATCTGAATGCTTCCTACAGAACCGAAAATAGTACCTGTGGAGCTTACCTTTGTGGCAATAGTCAGAGAAACGCCTTCCAGCTTTGCAGCCAATTCTTCGGCATCTTTTTTAATTTTCTCCAACTTGTGAGCACGCTGCTTCAGTTCTTCCGCCAACATCTTCTTTGCAGACGGAGAAGCGATAACGGCCTTACCGGTAGGGATGAGGTAGTTGCGACCATAACCGGACTTTACAGTCACGATGTCGTTCTTATAACCCAAGTTTATTACGTCTTCTTTCAATATAATTTCCATACTATCTCCTCCTTATTATTTCATCATGTCAGTTACATAAGGCAGCAATGCCAAGTGACGGGCTCTCTTAACAGCTTGAGCCACACGACGCTGATACTTCAAAGAAGTACCTGTAATGCGGCGGGGAAGAATCTTACCCTGTTCGTTCAGGAATTTCTTCAGGAATTCAGGATCTTTGTAATCGATGTACTTGATACCGCTCTTTTTGAAACGGCAGTATTTTTTCTTCTTAACGTCTACTGAGGGCGGAGTTAAATATCTGATCTCTGATTGAACTTGTTGTGCCATGATTAATCCTCCTTTTTAGTTGATTTTACACTTCTTCTTTTTACAGCGTATTCGGCAGCATACTTGTCTTGTTTGAAAGTCAAGAAGCGGATTACACGCTCGTCACGACGGAAGTTAACTTCCAGTTTCTCGATTACAGAAGGTTCTGCATCGAACTCAATCAGCTGATAGAAACCTGTAGACTTCTTCTGGATAGGATAAGCCAGCTTCTTCAGTCCCCAGTTCTCTTCATTTACAATCGCAGCACCTTCAGCAGTAAGGATGCCTTTGAATTTCTCTACCGCTTCCTTCATCTGAACGTCAGACAAAACGGGAGTTAAAATGAAAACGGTTTCGTAATGATTCATACTCGTTTGATTAAATAAATTTAGTTGATTTAAAAATTGCGGTGCAAAGGTAGGCATTTTATTTTGAACTACAAACATTTAATATTTTTTTATTCGTCAATGTAGGATTTATCAGGCAAGAAAACTACCTTTGCAAGGTTGTTTAAACAATATTTCATGATAGAACAGTTCAATTTTGACATGAGGCTGATTTTTGCCATCCTGAACGGAAAGGTATCGGCAGCCATCAACCGGAAACTCTCACGTAACTTCCGACAAAACGGAATGGAAATCACACCCGAACAATGGACCGTACTCATCTTTTTGTGGGAAAAAGACGGAGTGACGCAACAGGAACTGTGCAACGCCACCTTTAAGGACAAGCCTAGTATGACCCGACTGATAGACAACATGGAACGACAGCATCTGGTAGTGCGCATATCGGACAAGAAAGATCGCCGCACCAATCAGATACATTTAACCAAAGACGGAAGAGAACTGGAAACCAAAGCGCGTCGCGTAGCCAATCAAACCTTGAAAGAAGCCCTGAAAGGAGTAAAGCTGGAAGAACTGAGCGTAGGACAAGAATTACTAAAAAAGATCTTCTTCAATATCAAAGACTGAAAGGAACGGTTCACAGCCCCGCAAATATCATAGAAAAGAGGAAAAACAAACGAATTTGGGCGATTAACAGTTTTTTTGCACAAATAATTTCGCTTGTTAAAGAATTATGCTTTTCTTTGTGACTGAATTGCATGAATATAATAATCTATTAAAAATACACACAAATGAAAGGCTTATTGAAAAACTTGGGATTGATATTAATCCTGGTGGGAGCAATCATTCTGGTAGCATGCTCCTTCACTGGTAATGTTAACAACAATTCTATCTTGGGAGGTGCAGCAGCCGTTATCGTTATCGGTTTGATTACCTACATCGCCATCAACAAGAGAATTGCCGATTAATTCAAAATTCAGACAAAAAATATAAAAGGACGATTGCTAAGCAATCGTCCTTTTATATTTTATATCTATTCTGTCGCTTACTCCAAAGGACAAGCGACAGAATAGTAACTCTAAAATAAAGAAATCAATTTTCCGGTTCGGGAGTAATCAGCTTGTAGCCCTTGCCATGAATATTTATGATTTCAATAGAATCATCTTCTTTCAGATGCTTGCGCAGCTTCGTTATGTACACGTCCATACTGCGGGCATTGAAATAATTGTCATCAATCCAAATCGTCTTCAAAGCAAAGTCGCGCTGAAGGATCTCATTAGCATGTGCACAGAGCAAGCCTAACAGTTCAGACTCCTTCGTCGTCAACTTCGTCTGCTTTTCAGCCGTAGAAAGGATTTGTTTCTGAGTATCGAATGTAAACTTACCGATCTTATAAATGTTACTTTCTTTGTTCTTCTTACCACGTACACGACGCAAAATTGCCTCGATTCTGAAAGTAAGCTCTTCCATACTGAAAGGTTTGGTAATATAATCGTCGGCACCAATCTTGAAACCTTCCAGAATATCATCCTTCAATGTCTTTGCCGTTAAGAATATAATGGGGATTTCAGCATTGGCCGCACGCACTTCTTGCGCCAGCGTAAAACCATCCTTCTTCGGCATCATAACATCGAATACACATAAGTCATATTTATTTTTCAAAAAGGCTTTATACCCGGCCTCTCCATCGGGAAACAGGTCGGCAGCATAGCCCTTGGCCTGCAAGTATTCTCTCAGCAACATACCGAGATTTTCATCATCCTCGCACAATAAAATTCGCAATTTCTCGTCCATATCAATCAGTTTTTAATAAAGGTAATGCAATAATAAATTTAGTTCCCACGTTAAGTTCGCTTTCAGCCCGGATGGTTCCCTTATGGTCCATAATTATTTTTTTCACATAAGCCAACCCCAATCCAAAGCCCTTTACATCGTGCAGATTACCCGTATGCACGCGATAGAACTTCTCGAATATTTTCTTCAAATTCTCCTTCTTGATACCGATACCATTGTCTTGTACCGAAATCATCAGTTTACCGGATTCATTCCATGTCCTTACCATCAAATGCAAGTCTACATCAGGACGTTTGTACTTCACTGCATTATCCATCAAGTTGAAAATCACATTCGTAATATGCATCTCGTCCACAAAGACATGCGCTTCTGCAGCTTCCAGTTCCGTATCAATCTTTCCATTATAACGCTCCACTTTCAGAGCAAAGGTATGAACAACCCCCTTGATCAGCTCGTTAGCATCTACATCTTTAGGCTTCAGCGTTGCCTTTTGTCTGTCGAACATCGACATCTGCAACACCTTTTCTACCTGAAACCTCAACCGCTTCGTCTCATCATTAATCACTCCCGAGATATGCTGGAACATGGCAGGAGACTTACCTACAGCCGGATCGTTCAACATCTGGGCAGCCAACGAAATCGTAGAAATCGGTGTTTTGAACTCATGGGTCATATTATTAATAAAATCGTTTTTCATTTCTGTCAGTTTCTTCTGACGGAATACGATATAAATCGTAAATATGAACGTAATGAGTAGTACAAAAGTAAAAATCATCGAAGGTATCATAAAGCTGACCGAATCGAAGATATAGTCCTTCTTTCCAGGAAAATGAACCTTCACAATACTCATCCGTGCCGGCGGATCGTTCAAGAACAGCGGCTGTGCATAAGAACTCTCACTTCCCTCATCGCTGTAGTCCGAACAACGATACACTTCCCGACCGTCACGATCAATCACCTTAAAATGATAGTCAAAATCTCCAATGCCATTATCTATCAAGCCAGACTTGATGTATTGATCCAGATTTTTGAAATTGACTCTTTCCTCAATGGGCTTATCACTGGCATGATAGAGCATGTTGAAAACCACATCATCCACCAAAGCACGCTGATACAAATAGCGGTTCTTAATCATATCAGCCAATGAGCGAGATGTCTGAGGAATGGTCTTTGCACCATGTTTGCGTGAAATCATAGCCCGCGGCAACTCGGATGGCTGGTTAGAGAACGTCTTCAGCTCAACTGAAGAACGTATTGTTCCGTCAGGAGAGGTCATCATAAAACGATGAGTCTGCACCATTCCATTCCCGTTTGTCCCCTGCGCTTGTTCCCAAGCTTTCTTTTCGGCTTCCGAAATATCTTCCCGTAACCAACGGGCCACCTCGGCTGATTCAACATCCTTGGAAGCTGCCATCAAAGCACGTTTCACAGATTCGTCAAACTGCTCATTGCGCATCCTTACCATTTCCTCAATGTAACTGATCTGTAGATACAACAAGCTGAGGAAGGAAAGCCCCATTACAACACCTAATATCCAAATCGTAGACTTTTTCATAGCCACAAAATTAACAGTCCCTAATTAACACTCCTAACTCATTAACCAGTTTTAACCCGTACAAGATAACAAATTAACCGATTGAAGCTATTTAAGTTCCATTATCGGAACTATAACAAAACAAGGTCCTGCCTTGTTTGCAAAATTAATAAAAAATTAATAATAACACTCATTTCCATCAAACTTATTGATGAGAAAACAAAAAAAACCGCCTTTCTTTCGTTAAAAAGATTGGCGGTTTTAACAATTATAAAAAACAGATGAAATGAAGTTGCGTTATTCTTCAGCTTGTTTGGCCTCAAATTCCTTAATCAACTTATCCTGAACATCACCCGGAACCAGTTCGTAACTTGCAAATTTCATAATGAACGACGCACGGCCCCCAGTCAAAGAACTCAATGCCGTCGAATAAGAAGACATTTCTTTCAAAGGAACCTTGGCAATCAGTTTTTCGTAACCGGCTTCACTGCTCATACCCATAATCATAGCACGACGTCCTTGCAGATCACTCATCACATCACCCATCTTATCAGAAGGAACAAAAACTTCTACATCATAAATAGGTTCCAAAATCTTCGGCCCTGCATTCTTAAATGCTTCGCTAAAGGCATTTCGTCCGGCAAGCATAAAGGAAATTTCATTAGAATCTACGGGGTGCATCTTACCGTCATAAACAATAACACGTACATCACGGGCATACGAACCGGTAAGAGGTCCCTGTTCCATACGAGACATTACACCTTTCAAGATAGCAGGCATGAAACGAGCATCAATGGCTCCACCAACCACACAGTTGACAAACACCAGCTTACCGCCCCATTCCAAAGGAATTTCTTCCGTACCCTTTACATTCATTTTAAATTCCTGTCCATTGAATTTATAGGTATCAGGAGCCGGCATCCCTTCGTAATAAGGCTCCACAATCAGATGAACCTCACCAAACTGTCCTGCACCACCCGACTGTTTCTTATGGCGGTAGTCAGCACGGGCAGCCTTGGTAATAGTTTCACGATAAGGAATACGAGGCTCTTCAAACTTAATCTGAAGTTTTTCGTTGTTCTCTAAACGCCATTTCAATGTACGCAAATGGAATTCACCCTGTCCATGAACAATAGTTTGACGCAATTCTTTTGACTGATCGATGATCCACGTTGGATCTTCTTCGTGCATACGATTCAAGATGGCCATCATCTTTTCCGTATCGGCTTCGTTTACAGGTTTGATGGCACGTGAATATTTTGAGTTCGGATATTTTATAAAATTGAAGCGGTTTTCAGCTCCCTTACCATTCAACGTATTACCGGTATGAACATCTTTCAACTTCACAGTACAGCCAATATCACCAGCCACCATTTCTTCTACCTTGATACGGTTGGCTCCCGCACAAGCATAAATCTGAGCAATGCGCTCCTTGGAACCACGATCGGCATTCGCAAAATCATCACCTTCGTGCACTTTGCCACTCATCACCTTAAAGTACTGCACATCACCAATGTGCGGTTCAACAGCAGTCTTAAAGAAATAAAGAGAAGCAGGACCATCTGCATCAGGCTTAACCACTTCACCACGTGTATTATGTACAGGAGGCATTTCATCAACAAAAGGCACAACATTACCTAAAAATTCCATCAGACGACGAACACCCATATCCTTACCTGCACACACACAAAATACCGGGAACATACCACGACACGCCAAACCTTTACGGATACCTTCACGCATTTCGTCTTCGGTCAATGACTCTTGTTCAAAGAATTTCTCCATCAGTCCTTCATCGTGTTCAGCAGCAGCCTCAACCAAAGCCTTATGCCATTCGGTCGCTTTTTCCATCTCTTCAGCAGGAATATCTTCAATAGTAGGCGCACCTCCCTCGGGTCCCCATGAATATTTCTTCATCAGCAGCACATCGATCAATGAATTGAAGTTTGGACCTGTAGCCAACGGATATTGTACCGGAACAACTTTTGAGCCATAAATCGCCTTCAACTGCTCAAGTATCATATCGTAATCGCACTTCTCATTATCAAGCTGATTCACCAGGAAGATAACCGGTTTACCCAATTTTTCAGTATAACGGAAATGATTTTGGGTACCTACTTCAGGACCATATTGCCCATTCAACAACAAGACAGCAGTATCTGTTACATTGAGCGCCGTCATAGCTGCACCTACGAAGTCGTCACTTCCCGGACAGTCGATAATATTCAACTTCTTGCCATTCCACTCTACATGGAAAACGGTGGAAAACACAGAATAGCCATATTCCTGCTCCACCGGAAAGTAATCGCTGACTGTATTCTTGGCGGTAATTCTTCCGCGACGTTTTATAATACCACTCTCATAGAGCAGCGCTTCTGTGAGAGTGGTTTTACCCGAGCCGTCATTGCCAAGAAGAGCAATGTTTTTGATTTCATTCGTCTGATATACTTTCATGATATATAAGATTTAATGTGAATACTCAGCATGCATGTGCACGCCCTTATTTTTTGTGAGGCGCAAATTAGAAATTAATTACAGAAAAAACAACGAAGTTTAGAATGTTACTAAACTATGTTGTGCAGCATACACACTAAAAAAGCCGGATATCAAGTATAAATATCCGGCTTTTTAGTTCTATCAGTAAGTTAAAAAATCATCATTTCATAGAGACGCTGTGGCATATTGGAGTCAGAATGAATGAGAATTCATAATTACCATAAGGTATCTGATACTGTGGCAAAGGCCACGCTCCCCAACTGTTTACACAGCCAAGTCCCATCTGTACCTTGTCAATACACAGATTAGTCAAATCAGCCTTCTCCACTTCAGGTGAATGACGCTGGTCTTTATCCCAGCCATCATCCAAAGAGTCAATAGTGTAGTGCAGAGCCGAAGCTGAGAAAGGAGCCTCAGCAACAATCTTCAAGCCACAATTAGCTGCATTCAGCTGTTTCCACCAACGAATGTCGGTTTTTGTACCAGTTTCCTGCGGACGAATATAGGAATAGAACTGATCATCCACGCTCTGACGATACAATCCCAAATCAGTAGAATGGTTACGGTCTATATAGTTTTCTATCGGACCACGACCATAATATTCAATCGTTTCAAATGATTTAGGCATCTGCAGTTGCATACCAAAACGGAACATTGGAGCCACTTTGGCCTGCGCATCGGCTGTCATCTTCTGAGTAACTTTCACAGCTCCCTTATTATTGATAACATAGGTCAGATTCAGCTTGGCAGAAACATTCTTCATTTCATACTCTGCATTTACAACAACCTGTCCATCATTCATATTCCACTCAAAAGACGTAAGGTTCAGACCTGGATCCTTCCAAACGGCAAACTTCCGCTGTAGACCTGCACCCATATCATTATCGGTCGGTGCACGCCAGAAATTGGGTGTCAGCTGTGTTCCTTCTTTCATCATCTCCGTACCTGCAACCTCGTATCGTGAAAGATAACCTGTATGCTTATTGAACTCCATACTGAAATTCTCGCCCTCTACAACCAAATAGTTCCAATCGTTGTCTTTCACTTGGGGAACAACTACGGCGACATTAGCTTCTTCTACATTCTTCAAATTCATATCGGGAGCTTTATATGGATTCAGCACCAATTGATCTTTTGCTACCACGTGACCAGCTGGCAACAATCCTTCACGGTTCTTCAAACGATATGAAACATTGAGTACCCATTCCTTACATTCACAAACACGCCCCAGATCCAATTTAACCTTCGCAGTTTGCTGGGGAGCTACATTCAGATTTTCGACTCTTCCACTACGAATAGCTTCGCCATTGGCAAGCACGGTCCATTCCATATAATAAGCAGATAAATCGCGGAAGAAGTTTTCATTGTACACATTCAGTTCGCCTTGAGCTAAATTAGCTGGAGTAGTCCAAATGTTCTGATAGAAATAACCAACTTCGTACATGTGAGGATTGGGAACACGATCCGGACTGATTAGACCATTATCACAGAAGTTGTTGTCAGAAGCATCATAACGATTAAAATCACCACCATACGCATAGATGCTGACACCATCTTTACCGGTCCAATGTACAGACTGATCTACAAAATCCCAAATAAAACCGCCCTGCAAAGCTGGATACTTACGAATCAAATCCCAATATTCTTTAAAACCTCCCTGAGAGTTACCCATCGCATGGGCATATTCGCACTGAATCAGCGGTTTCTTGATATCTTTAGTGCGAGCGTATTTCTCCATGTGGTTATAATCGGCATACATAGGACAATATACATCTGTAAACTCATTACCATGAGCTTGCTCATACTGGACAGGACGGCTCGAATCTTCAGCTTTCACCCAATTGTAAGCAGCCTCAAAGTTCGGTCCAAAACCAGCCTCATTACCCAATGACCAGAATATGATACTGGGGTGATTGAATCCACGCTGCACGTTACGCTGGTTACGTTCCAGATGTGCCTTCTTATAATCGGCACGTTTAGCCAAGGTTTCATCACCATAACCCATACCGTGGGATTCTACATTTGCCTCAGCAATAACATAAATACCATACTTATCACACAAATCATACCACAGATTGGCATCTGGATAGTGGCAAGTACGTACAGCATTAATATTAAACTTCTTCATAATCTGGATATCCTGCAACATGCGTTCGGGAGATACAACGTAACCACCGTCCGGATCCAGTTCATGACGGTTGGCTCCCTTGAAGAGTACAGCCTTGCCGTTCACTAATATCTGTCCGTTCTTTTGTTCTATTTTACGGAAACCAACCTTAACAGGTATCACTTCTGTACTGCCCTGCATAGAAGCACGTAAGGTATAGAGATAAGGAGATTCTGCACTCCACTTGAACGGATTCTCGACATTCATCACTACAGAACCATTACCTTTAGCCATAGCTGTAGCCACTTGCTTACCAGCCGCATCCAACAATTCCAGATTAACAGTACCTACACCTTTCAAGGTTAAAGCTATGTTCAATGAGCCATTCTTATAATCAGCATCCAAATCAGGCGTTACGCGGATATCCTCAATACGCTTCTTATCGCGTGCATAAAAGTAACAATCACGACCAACCCCACTGAAACGGAAAAAGTCCTGGTCTTCTAAATAAGTTCCATCACACCAACGGAACACCTGAAAAGCAATAAGATTCTTCTGCCCAGGCTTCAAAAAAGAAGTCAGATTGAACTCAGCTTCCAGCTTACTATCCTCACTGTAACCTACATATTTCCCATTTACCCACAAATACATGTTCGATGTCACCGAACCAAAATGAGCAATGATATCTTTTCCTTTCCACGAAGCCGGAATAACAAACTCCCGACGATAAGAACCAACATGATTATTCTCCGTTGGTACCTGAGGAGGATTATTTTTGAACTGATTACGCCATGCATAACCTGTATTTACATAGATAGGATCACCATATCCATTCAATTCCCATACAGCCGGCACTTGTATATTGTCCCAACCCAAGTCGTTATAACCTACTTTCCAAAAATCAGTAGGACGAGAATCAGCATCCTTCACCCAGAAAAATTTCCAGGAGCCATTCATGGACATGTAATTAGAAGACTGTTCTTTTATACCCACCGTAGCAGCATCGCCCGACTCATAGGCAAAATAATTAGTGTGCATGGGAGCACGATTAACGGCATTCACTTCCGGATCTTGCCATTCCTTGAAAGACTGTGCGCTCCCACCTATAGCCAAAGCAGCAAACAGCCCTGTAATAAGTTGTTTCTTCATGATACAAATAGTTTTATAAATATAGCGGCATGAAGAGTAACTTTTCCAACATGCCGCTACAAAGATAGGAGAAATGAAAATATAATCAGATGAAATATATTTCAAATATGATACAAAATTAATTCAATTGCAGGCGATATACCCCAAATGAACGTGCAGGAAGTTGTATATTCATCGATTGACCTTTCACTTGAACTGGACGAACACGAGGAACCAAAATTTCCTGTTCCAGCGAATTTACAGTTTTCCAATCATCATTTTGCAAGTAAATGCAACTGCCCGATACAAGTTGACGTTTTTTCAATCCATTAAAATCAATCTTCACATCAGAAGGTTTTGCACCAACGTTCACCAGTTTCAAAATAATTTCTCCTGTAGGTGCATCTAAGGCAGCCGTTGCATACAAGCTATCCTGTCCGGCTACCGGTTCTCCATCCATCTGCAGGCGAAGCACATCTGTTCCGGCATTCATACCATACATCTGCTGAACATAATAATTAGGAGTACGCATCATACGCAAATTATCATACCAAATCAGATCTGGATTCCATTGCCAAGCATCTACGTGAGCAAACAAAGGAGCATAGGTTGCCAAATGTACGACATCGGCATTACGTTCTAATCCTGTCATGAAAGCAGCCTCAGACAAAGCTGCAAACAAGTTGTTAGCTTTTCCGGTCGGGTGATCATGTGCAGCATATTCACCGGCAAATACTTTTGGTCCTTTACGGTCGTAACTGTCGTAGCGTTTAGCATTCTCCAAAAACCATTTGGGTTCCATGTAATAATGTTCATCCACTAAATCCACTCCTACCCGCTTCATTTCAGGCCATAAATAGTCAAACTTATCCCCTGAAGCACTAGGACCAGACGAACCAATCACCTTGATATTCGGATATTTCTCACGAATAGCCTTGGTAAACACTTCCAGACGTTCCACATACACTTTATCCCACTGCTCGTTACCCACAGCAATCATTTTTAAATTAAACGGTTCGGGATGTCCCATTTTTGCACGTACCTTACCCCAAGTCGTGTTCACATCACCATTGGCAAACTCTATCAGATCGAGAGCATCCTGTACATAAGGATCGAGCTCGTCCAAAGGAACGACCTCATTGCTTTCGTACTGACATGAAAGTCCACAGCTAATCACCGGCAGAGGTTCTGCGCCGATATCTTCGCTTAACAAGAAATATTCATAAAAACCTAAACCTAAACTCTGGAAATAGTCAGGAAAGGCTTTATGCTTAAAAGTATAGTTCCAACGATTTTCATTCAAAGGACGATTTTCTACTGGACCAACTGAATTTTTCCACTGATAACGTGTAGCCAAGCTGTTCCCTTCGATAATACAACCTCCTGGGAAACGGAAAACACCGGGATTCAAATCATACAAGGCTTGTGCAAGATCAGCACGCAATCCGTTTTCCCGTCCTTTCCATGTTTTAACAGGGAACAAAGAAATATGATCCATATCCACCGTTCCTTTTGTCAGCAACACGATGCGTAACCGTGCATGAGCATCTGTAAACGGAGACTTCAAAATAACTGTCTGCTTCTTCCATTCATTACCTTTTATCTCGATTTCTTTCTTCAAAGGATTGGAACCGTCTGCACGAACCAACTCGATTGAAAGTTTCATAGAACCAGCATCAAGCGTACGGGTATACACAGAAAAACGATATTCTTCTCCTTGTTTCAAACCAATACCTGTAAATCCTTCATTATCGAGACCCGCACGTAACAAACGTCCGTCATTCACAACACGCACATAATGTGGATTACGATCAAAGCAGGGATTCTCACTTTGGATTGTCACATTACCAAAAGGAACCCATCCTACAAAAGGTTGAGGAAACTCAAACGAACGATTTTTCACCAATTCAGCATATAAGCCACCATCCGCACCAAAATTGATATCTTCAAAGAAAATGCCATACATCGTAGGTTGTATCTTGGCTGTCGGCTTTGCAACATCGACAGTCATCACATGTTGTTGTGCTTGCAGGCCCATCGCAAGAGACAAGGCCAAAATTGTCGTTATTTTCTTCATATATAAATATATTTAATGATTAAAAAATCCATTATCTTCCTGTTCTACCACCTTCTGTGGCTGCGCTGACGAAGCGCCAACTTCAATAGGAAGCCATACTTCCATATCTCCTTCTCCCCGATGTGCCCATGCATAATAAGGAATCAGAGTCAATTTGACATCTTTCACAACCAACCTACCTGCTGCATCATAACTGAGAGCTTGCGCATCGGTGGTAATCTCACAAATACCATACAACAGATCCGGATTGTTTACCACTTGAAAAGAAGGATGCTGATTTAGCAGGATATTATGCACATTAAAATCATTGTCTGGCCATTCTGCACAATACACAATAGGACCACGTTCTACAGCTACTCGTCCACGGTCAGCTGCAACTTTTTCATTGGCTCTGACAACACGAGGTTGCATATCAAAATGTACTTCTACCACATCTCCTTTTTTCCATTTGCGTTCAATCTGCAAATAGCCTTTCTGAAGTTCTCCTTCTACAGCTTCTCCATTGACCGTTACCGTATAGCCAAGCTTTTGTTCGTCATCATAACGATATAAATCTCCCGGAAGCACTTCATTGCGTACCCAACCCGGTATACGAAGATTCATCGTAAACGGTAGCGTTCCCTTCACCACCCGGATACGGATATCACCGTTCCAAGGATAAGATGTTTCCTGCTCAAGCACAATCTTCTTGTTATTAACCTTCAATTCACCACGATTGCCCATATAAAGATTAACGTACACGTGATCATCCTTTACGGCATAGACATATCCAGGTAAGGATGGTATGAAACGACTGATATTACTAGGGCAGCAAGCGCATCCAAACCAAGGTTTACGGCTATAACCACCTGCCGAAGCCAACGGATTAGGATAGAAGAACGAACCGCCATCCAAAGAGACCCCAGAAATTAAACCATTGTATAATGTACGCTCCAATACATCGAAATATTTGGCATCACCGTGTAATAAAAACAGGCGGTAATTGACATACACATTACCAATGGCTGCACATGTTTCATTATAGGCCGAAAGATTTGGGAGTTCATAATTATCACCAAAGGCTTCACCGGCATGACGTGAACCAATTCCTCCTGTAATGTAAATTTTCTTATTAACAATGTTTTCCCAAATCTTATCCACAGCTTTAATGTAAGAGGAATCGCCTATAATGGCAGCTACATCCGCCATGCCTGCATACATGTAAGTAGCACGTACTGCATGACCTACAGCCTCATCCTGTTCCAATACAGGCTTATGAGCCTGGCTATAGGCATCCTTACGACTCGTATAGCCACGTGCATCCAAGAAAAACTTTGCTTGGTCAAGATATTTACGGTCGCCAGTCACAAGGTAAAGGCGTACTAAGGCCATTTCGGCTATCTGATGCCCCGGGACTAATTTCTTCTGATCCGGCCCGTTGCCAATAGCCTTACAGACACAGTCGGCATACTTAATGGCAATATCCAAGAAATTACGTTTGCCGGTAGCCTGATAATGAGCTACAGCACCTTCCACCATATGTCCCAAGTTATAGAACTCATGGCTGAGTTCCTCTACCTTTGTCCAACGTTCCGGGCCAGCCCAGTCATGGGGATGTTTCGGATTCATGGTACGGGCAGTATATAGATACCCGTCGGGCTCCTGAGCAGCAGCTACAATCTGTAGAACACTGTCAATATATTTCTCCAGTTTCTTGTCCGGATAGGTTTGCAAGAGGTAGCTAGCACCTTCAATCGTCTTATAAACATCCGTATCATCAAACGAGAAACCTTCTACTTTATATTCATCACTGGGATGGGCCGCTCTTACAAAATTCTCATAACGTCCTGTTTCCTCACATTTACTGAAAGCCAGCGGAATAGTCACTTCGCGACTGGCTTTGAGGCGCTGTCCCCAGAAGCTATCGGTCACTTTAACCGAAGTAAAGGGAACCGGATCAATGGGATAGCCGGAATGCAAAGTTTCTTTCTGTGCGGCCAGACTGCCCACTAGTAGGACAGCTACAGCCAATAAGCATGTTCTTTTCATGGTTAACAATTAATCAAGATTACAAAAGTACGAATAAAAAGTGATAAACAGAAAAATGTAGCAAAGTTATTGGCAGATAGGCGTTTTAGGAAGATGGCTTGAAAAAATGAAAGACAGAAAAAGCAATGAAAAAGCCAAGTTAGGACATCGCAGCGTTACCAATTCGTGACCATGCCCAAAATAGGTTATGATGAGGTTGGAAGAATATAGAAAATACTAACTTCCAGTGAGTTACTAACAACTCACGCAAGAAAATGCGGCGTGAACGAGAATTGCAGTATTCCTCAATGATTTGCGTAGCGACGAAGGATTCTTCACGAACTAAATTTGAAACCAAAAAAATTTTAGAACGATGAAGAGTACATTTTCAGTTATCTTCTACCTGAAAAGACAGGCAGTGAAGAAAGACGGTACAGTACCGGTTATGGGACGTATCACAGTGGACGGAACACAGACGCAATTCAGCAGCAAACTTTCGGTCGATCCCAAATTGTGGGACACGAAAGGCGGACGTGTCACGGGAAGAAGTTCAGCCGCACTTGAAACAAACCGCCTGCTTGACAAGATGCGTGTGAGCATCAACAGGCATTATCAGGAAATCATGGAGCGTGACAATTTCGTGACGGCTGAAAAAGTGAAGAATGCCTTTCTCGGACTGGAACACCGCTGCCATACACTGATGCAGGTGTTCCGCCAGCACAACGAGGATTATGCAAAACAGGTGGAAGCCGGCATGAAAGCCAAAGCCACGCTTTCAAAATATCTGGTCGTTTACAAGCACCTGCAAGAGTTCCTGAATATCCGATACCATGTGAAGGATATTGCCCTGAAGGAACTTACTCCGGCATTTATCTCCGATTTTGAAATGTTTCTCCGCACGGACAAGCACTGCTGTACCAATACGGTCTGGCTTTATGTGTGTCCGTTACGGACAATGGTGTTCATTGCCATTAACAATGAATGGCTGACACGCGACCCGTTCCGTGAATATGAAATCAAGAAAGAGGAAACGACAAGAGGGTTTCTCACGAAAGAGGAAATCCGTATGCTGATGGACGGCAAACTGAAAAACGCCAAACAGGAGCTTTACCGTGATCTGTATCTGTTCTGTGCGTTCACGGGGTTGTCATTCTCCGATATGCGCAATCTGCGTGAGGAAAATATCCGTACATACTTCGACAACCATGAGTGGATAAACATCAACCGCCAGAAGACGGGCGTGGAATCGAATATCCGCCTGCTGGACCTGCCCCGAAGAATCATAGAAAAATACCGCGGACTGTGTGAGGACGGAAGGATATTCCCTGTCCCCCATTACATGACCTGCCTGTATGGAATACGTGCCGTAGCCAAACGGTGCGGTATCACGAAACACCTTACATGGCACCAGAGCCGCCACACGGCGGCGACAACGGTATTCCTGTCAAACGGCGTACCTATTGAAACGGTGAGTTCGATGCTCGGACACAAGAGCATCAAGACGACGCAAATCTATGCGAAGATTACAAAAGAAAAGCTCAATCAGGATATGGAAAATCTTGTCGCACGTCTTGGCAGCATAGAAGAGTTCAAAGGATGCAACATCTAAAAAAGAAGAATCATGAAACGAAATATCATTACCATAGAAGGAAAATCGGTAACCGTAACCGGTAACGATGTATGGATGACGGCATGGGAAATCGGAGAACTGTTCAATGTGACAACAACAGCGGTAAATGCGGCTATCCGGGCAATCCTGAAAACGGACGTGCTGAATGACTTTGAGGTGTGCCGGTATGTCCGGCTGGAAAACGGTCTGAATGCCGATGTCTATTCCCTTGAAATCATTATACCGATAGCGTTCCGCCTGAATACCTATTATACCCATGTGTTCCGTTCGTGGCTTTTACGGAAAGCGTACGCCAAAGAGCAGAAGGATACCTATATGCTGTTTGTGCCGATAGCCAAAGGAGGCCATTGCTGAGAACGGAACAAACGCAAGCAAGAACGGACAACCGGATGACGGCTGTCCGTTCTTGCTTTTGGTCGGAGGCTATCTGAAAGGCTTCCGATAGTTCGCTTCCAGTACCTCACGCAGTCCCGATTCGGGATACAGTGCCTTTCCGCCTAAAATGATATAAGGCAGCAGCCGTTCGTTACGGTATTCCTGAAGAGTACGGCGGCTTACTCGTAAAAGGTCTGCCACTTCCTTGTCCGTCAGGTACACCTCACCGTCAAGCGGCGGGCGGTAACTCTCCAGAAACCCGCTGAGCCATCTGGAGCTTTTTTTCATTTTCTGCAATATGGAAGCGACCTTTTCGTCTTCCATCGTGATGATTTCATTGTTCTCGTTCATGTTACTTCGGATTTAGTGGTGAATATTCGGTTATTTGCCGCCGGGGTGGATTATGCCTACAAGCGGAATCAGCCGCTTGACCTCTTCCGGCTTGTAAAAGAACTTGTGCCCGATCTGTGAATAGCCGATGAATCCCTTGTCTCGCAATTTCTGCAAGGTGCGCTGGCTTATCCGTAACCGGTTACACACTTCGTCGCCCGTGAGCCAACGGGCAAGGCGTTTCCCGTCCCCCTTGCGCTGCAAGGCGGTCACTTTTTCCACAAAGGCGTCCCACTGCGCCATCAGTTCCTCGAAGGTCTTTTTCTCAATAGATACCGTTTCCATAAGAATTTGATTTTAGTTCCGTGCAAAGGTAACGACGCAGGCGGAAAAAGATTCCATATTCCGCTAACTGGCAACTTGTTGCGCCGTTTGTCCGGGTAACGGAGCCATTTCTCAAAAAAATCTCACGTGAGCCACGTAGTGAGTTGTTAAAGCCCCTTTTGTTTATTGCTGAACTTTGCCGCAGGAACAAGAAAAAAGACAGAACATGAAAGTGATAACGATGGAAAGTTCCGCATACAAGGCAATGATGGAACAGATAGCAGAAGTAGCCGGCTATGTCCGTGAAATCAGGGAGGCGATGAAACGTGAAAATACGGACAGGCTTCTCGACACGAATGAAGCCGCCAGAGAACTGGGCGTAAGCAAGCGGACCTTGCAGCGCATGAGGGATGATCACCGTATCAGATACGTGGTCCTGCGGCGCAAATGCCAGTACAGGCTCTCGGAAATCCGGAGGATTCTTGACTCCCATACCATCCGGGAGGACGGCAGAACACTCAACGAACTGCACCATAACAGCAGACTGCCCACCGGAAACGGCAGGCAGCCGAAAGGAAGGAGGACATGAACATGGAACTGCTGACAAAGAAACTGTTTGAGCAGTGGATGGAAACCATCCTTGAAAGGCTTGAACGTCAGGACGAGATGTTGCTTGCCCTGAAAGCACCGGAAAAACGGGAACACACGCCGGACAGGATACGGCTCTTTGACAACCAGGACCTGTGCCTGCTGCTCCAGATAAGCAAACGGTCACTGCAACGCTACCGCAGCATAGGAGCCCTGCCCTACAAGATACTGGGCAAGAAGACCTATTACAGCGAAGATGACGTGCTGAAATTCCTGTCGGAACACGTAAAGGACTTCCAGAAGGACGATGTCGAGTTCTACAAGGCTCGTATCCATAATTTCTTTAATAAATAACAATTAAAAATTATTCAAATGGCAAAGAAAAGCGACGAAAAGGACGTGCTGATAGTCCGTGACGAAAAGACGGGCGAAATCAGCGTGGTAGCCGGCCTTAATGCGGACGGCTCGCCCAAGCGGACTCCGGCAAGGCTGGACAACGCAAAGGATTTTCTACTGTTCGACAAGCATGGCGACATGCTCGACAACTTTTTCAAAAACTTCTTCCGGCAATGCAAGGAACCCAGCCGCTTCGGTTTCTACCGCATAGCGGCGGATCAGGTGGATTCGCTCCTGGGAGTGATGAAGGACCTGCTGCAGCATCCCTATCAGAACAAGGACATCCTTGCCCCGCACAAGGTGGACACATTCCCCTATCAGATGCAGGCGGAAGAAGAGAAAAAAGAGAAGAAAGAGGAACAGGGTGAAACCCAAAAACAGGAAAACATGGAACAGAAACAGGAAAAAACGCAGGAAAAGCCTCAGACCCGACAAGGCTACCAGCCCATTGACGAGAGTTCAATCAACTGGCTGGAACTGAAAGAGAAATGGGGCATCGACCGTGAGGAGCTTGAAAAGTCTGGTGACCTGCAGAAGATGCTCAACTACGGCAAGTCGGATCTGGTGAAAGTGTCCCCAAAGTTCGGGGAGGAAACCTTTGAACTGGATGCCCGCCTGTCATTCAGGAAAAACGAGGACGGCAGCATCGGTCTTGTACCGCATTTCATCCGCAAGGAACAGAAACTTGACGAGTACAAAGGACACAAGTTCTCGGAATACGACAAAAGGAACCTGAAGGCTACCGGCAACATGGGGCGTGTGATTGACCTTGTGGACAAGGAAACCGGAGAGATTATCCCCTCGTACATCAGCATTGACCGCAAGACGAACGAAATCACCGATGTCCCTGCCAGCAAGGTACGCATACCGGAAAGAATCGGAAAGACGGAAATCACCAAACAGGAGCAGGAAATGCTCCGTGCGGGGCTGCCGGTAAAAGACAAGCTGGTGGAACGCAATGATGGAAGGAAGTTCGTAACGACCCTGCAGGTGAATGTGGAACAGCGCGGTGTCGAGTTCGTGCCGGGCACCGGAAAGTCCCCGCGTACCGTACAGAAACAGGACAACACGGAACTGCCGGAACTGGAACCGGACATGAACGACGCTGAAAAGCAGGATGCGAAGCAGCAGAAAAGAAACACATGGACGAACGAGGACGGCAGTATCCGCGGCATCACCAAATGGTGCGGCAAGCCCCTGACGGAACAGCAGCAGGCGGACTACAAGGCTGGCAAGACCATCAGACTGGAGAACGTGACGGACAAGCAGGGGCAGCACGCCATCATGTATGTCAAGTTCAATCCGGAAAAGGGACGCCCGTACCGCTACGATGAAAATCCGGACAATGCCCAGAAAGTCGCCCCGTCGAACGAAAGCCGGACACAGGTGGCCGTAAACAGCGAGGGCAAGACGAACGAAGCGACCAAGAACATCAAGGAGCCGCTGCAGCAGGGACAGTCAGCCCCGAAGGATGACGCACAGAAGCAACAGCAGGAAAAGCCCAAGAAAAACAAAGGCATGAAGGTATAGTCCCCACACACCACTAAATCCAAAAACATAAAAAACAGAATCAAAACAAATCAGTATGAAAACAATCATAGCAGAAAAGCCCAGTGTGGCACGTGAAATTGCCCGCATCGTGGGTGCCGGCAAGCGAGAGGAAGGTTATCTGACCGGAAACGGTTATAATGTGACATGGGCATTCGGACATCTTGTCCAGCCCGCCATGCCGGAAGAATACAACCTGCACGGCTTTGTACGCAGCAACCTGCCCATCATTCCCGAAACCTTCACGCTTGTTCCCCGACAGGTAAGGACGGAAAAAGGATACAAGGCGGACAGCAGCGTGGTCGCCCAGATAAAAATCATCACCAGACTGTTCAAGGACAGCGAGCAGATTATTGTGGCGACCGATGCCGGCCGCGAAGGTGAGCTGATATTCCGATACCTCTATCATTATATCGGCTGTACGGTCCCGTTCGTGCGTCTGTGGATAAGCAGCCTGACGGACAAGGCTATCCGTGAGGGACTGAAACACCTTGAAGACGGAAGCAGGCATGACAACCTTTACCATGCCGCCAAAGCCCGAAGTGAAGCCGACTGGCTGGTGGGGATAAACGGAACACAGGCACTGTCCATCGCAGCCGGACGCGGAACCTACTCGGTGGGACGTGTCCAGACGCCGACACTGGCGATGATCTGTGAGCGTTATTGGGAAAACCGCCGTTTCACCCCCGAAACCTTCTGGCAGCTGCATATCTCGGCAAAGGTACAGGACAGTGACGGAGTCGTGAAAATGCCGTCGGTGGAGAAATGGAAGGACAAGGCAACCGCAACAGCCCTATATAATAATGTAAAGGAGAGCAACACGGCTACTGTCGTGAAAGTCGAACGAAAAGAGAAAATCGAAGAAACACCGCTTCTGTATGACCTGACCACACTCCAGAAGGATGCGAACACGAAGTACGGGTTCACTGCAGAGCAGACACTCGACATCACGCAGAAACTTTATGAGAAGAAACTCGTCACCTATCCCCGAACCGGCAGCCGATACATCCCGGAAGATGTCTTTGCGGAAATACCGAAACTGCTGGCTTTCATCGGCAGGCTCTCACAATGGAGCGGCAAGGTCCCGCAAAAGCCGGAGCCTACCCGAAGAAGCGTTGATGACAGCAAGGTGACAGACCATCATGCACTGCTGGTTACGGGAGAAAAGCCCCTGTTCCTCTCCGAAGATGAAAGCAAGGTGTACCATCTGATAGCGGGACGCATGATAGAAGCCTTTTCGGAAAAATGCGTGAAGGACGTGACAGCCGTCACGGTGGAATGTTCCGGCGTGGTGTTCTCAGCCAAAGGTCATGTAGTGAAACAGGCCGGATGGCGTGCCGTCTGCAAGGAAGAACAGGAAGAGACGATACTTCCGGACTGGAAAGAAGGGGAACTGCTGCACCTAAGCGGCTGTTCCATGACGGAAGGAAAGACCAAGCCCAAGCCCCTCCATACGGAAGCCACCCTGCTCTCGGCGATGGAAACGGCCGGCAGGGAAATCGAAGACGAGGAACTGCGTCAGGCACTGAAGGACTGCGGTATCGGAACTCCCGCTACCCGTGCCTCCGTCATTGAAACGCTCTTTGCCCGCGAATATGTGACAAGGAAGAAGAAATGCCTTGTGCCTACAGAAAAAGGGCTTGCCCTCTATTCCATTGTCAAGACCATGCGCATTGCCGACGTAGCCATGACCGGCGAATGGGAAAAGGAACTGGCGTGCATCGAACGCGGAGAGGTACCTGCCGGAAAGTTCCGCAAGGAGATTGAGGAATATGCGACATCCATCACCTCCGAACTGCTGTCGTGCGAAAAGCTGTTCGGGAAAAAGGATTCCGGCTGCACGTGTCCCAAGTGCGGAACGGGCAGGATGCAGTTCTTCGGCAAGGTGGTACGATGCGACAACACGGAATGCGGCCTGCCCATATTCAGGCTGAAAGCCAACAGGATGCTTACCGACGATGAAATCAGGGAACTGCTGACAAAGGGAAAGACGGGTGTCCTGAAGGGATTCAAGAACAAGCAGGGCAAGCGTTTCGATGCCGCCCTGATCTTTGATGCCGACTTCAACACCGGTTTTGTCTTTCCGGAAAGAAAGGACGGTGCGGCATCCGCAAAAAAGAGAAAGTGAGGAATGGGAAGTAAGGGGTAATCCGCCTTTCGGATGAATTATCAGCGGAAATTATTTCGTTTTTCATCCGGATTGGACTACCTTTGCCACTGATTCAAGGTTCATAAATCATCATACTGATCAAGACTTTGGATTTAGTGGTGGCACTCGGAGGGATACCGGGTGCCTTTTTCTTCCCTTTCCCCGTATATCCGGACATTTGTCAAATCACTAAATCCATTGTAAAAATGAACAAGAAGAATCTTGAACAGACCGAACTTTCCTATTACGGTCTGTATCTGCTGAACTATCTCAAGGAAAACAAGTTTGAACAGGCTTCCGATGCCGCCTTCGTGAAGGCGCGTGCCGATGAAGCCGCAGAAGCCTATGAGCGTGCAAGGCTTGAGGGGTACACTCCCGACGGTGCGCAGGAGATTGCCATGTCCGCACTCGTCCATGGCCTGCACTATTCCCGATACGCCATCCTGCGTGAAGTCGTGGAAAGCGAGTTTCATGAAGAGATTCCGGAAGACGCGCGTGAGGGCTTCGTAGAGAAACTGCTGCCGCTTGTGGGCAACGTATTCTCCATTTACGACCTGTCAGACGACCAGTTCGCCCTGTCGTCCGACTATGACCTGCTCTATACGGAGCTGACGGGAGCCGTCGTCCTTTACCTGAGGGAGTATGGCATTTAACCGCAAGCAGAAACTGCGCGACAACATCGAGGCGATACGGACGGCATTCACACTGGAGAGAGAACAGCGCACGCCCACCGCGCGTGAACGTGTACTGCTGGAAAGGTATTGCGGCTTCGGGGGACTGAAGTGCATACTGAATCCCGCCAGAGAACTGACGGATGCCGTCCATTGGGCGAAATCTGACCTCGACCTGTTTGCCCCGACCATCGAACTGCACCGGCTGATCCGTGAGAACAGCCGGGATGAAAGGGAATACAAAAGTTATGTGGACTCGCTGAAATCATCGGTACTGACGGCATTCTACACGCCGGCGGAAATTACGGGTGCAATAACGGAAGCCCTGTATGACCGCAAGGTGCGTCCCGACCGCGTACTGGAACCGTCCGCCGGTATGGGTGCTTTTGTGGATGCGGTGCTGCAATACCAGCCGCAGGCGGATGTGATGGCTTTCGAGAAGGACCTGCTGACGGGCAAGCTGCTGGGCTGCCTTTACCCGGAACAGAAAATCCGCACGATGGGTTTCGAGAAAATCGAAAAGCCGTTTCTGAACCATTTTGACCTTGCCATCTCCAATATCCCTTTCGGGGATTTCGGAGTGTTCGATGCGGAGTTCAGCCGCAGTACATCCTTTGGCAGACGTTCGGCACAGAAAGCCATCCATGACTATTTCTTCCTGAAAGGTCTGGATGCGGTGCGTGACGGCGGCATCGTGGCGTTCATCACCTCGCAGGGGGTATTGAACAGCTCGAAGGTATCCGTCAGGAACGAGATGTTCAGCAAGGCGAATCTGGTATCGGCAATCCGACTGCCCAACAACCTGTTTACCGACAATGCAGGCACGGAAGCCGGCAGCGACCTGATCATCCTGCAAAAAGACCTGCAAAAGAAGGAACTGACACAGGAAGAGAGGGTACTGACCATCATACAGACGGAACATAACGGCGGACTGACGGAGAACGTCTATTTTGCCTACCACACGGAACGTATCGTACATACCGATGCGAAGAGGGGTACCGACCCGTACGGAAAGCCCGCCATGATATATACGCACAGCGGAGGTGTGGAAGGTATCGCGACAGACCTGGGCAGGATGCTTGCGGAGGACTTGCGCAAACGTCTGAACATGGAACTTTATCATGGACGCAGGACAGCAGCGGAACAGACCGTACAATCCGCCATGAGCATCTCCATACCGAAAACTGAAACAGTGAAGGCGGAAAGGTCAATTCCCGAACCTGACCCCGTCCGGCAGCAACCGGAGAACAGGGATGCAGCGACAGAAGAAAAGGCACAACCGGTTGCGGAAAGACAGGAGACCGGGACGCATGAGCCGGAACAGGCTCCAACCGTGCAGCTGACACTCTTTGACCTGTGGGAATATACGGAAGAGGAACGCAATCAGGCCCTTTCGGGCAAAAAGAAAAAGTCCGCTGCCAAGTCAAAGGACAAGAACGGCAAGAAGCAGGCACAGGTTACGCCGAAGGTTACGGATGAACCGGCGGCTGCACCTGCCGTTTCCCCGCAAAAGGAGACTGAAGGCGAAAAGACGGAAGATGTAAAAACGGAAGATGCAGAATCCAAAGAAACGGCAGCTCAAGCCCATCCGGACGACATATATGCGGATATAGACTGGGAGGAGAACCCGCCCATCAACGGTTTTTACGAAACCATGATGCACCTTACCCCCGAAGTGCGTATTCAGCTCAGGCATGAGGCGGAGAAACACAGACAGGAACTGCTTGCGAAGTTCGGCATGAAAGACACCCTCGACCCGGCGTTTGTGCCATCGTCGGATTCCCGGCCGGTGCAGCAGGCTGACATGACACCCGGGTCAGAACAGGCGCCGGAAGATGAAAGCCCATTGCCGGAAGGCATGACCGCTACGGCTGAGAATCCGTCCGGACAGTCCGGACAGACGGGAACAACTTCCGCTTCGCTGTTCCCGGAATATGATACGAAACCTGCCAAGGAGGAAGCTGCCGACCTGACACCGCACCCGTACAGCGGGACGGTGGAAGCCTATCACCGTGACGGCTCAATGGTGGCGGAAGGGACCACCGTCGGGTATCTGAGGGACATCACCCCCTATGGAGCCACCTTCCACCCGCTTGACCTGAAAGGCTACCAGAAGGAAAAGGCCCTGCTGTATATATCCATCCGTGACGCCTATGAACGCCTGTACCGGAATGAGGCGGAAAACCGGACGGAGGACAGCCGTCAGCGTGAATACCTGAACGTGTCCTATGACGAGTTCGTGATGCGTTACGGTAACCTGAACGCCAGACAGAATGCAAAACTTCTGATGATGGATGCCTCCGAGCGTGACGTCCTTGCACTGGAACGTGCCGAAGAGGGGAAATTCGTGAAGGCGGACATTTTCGAGCGTCCCGTTTCCTTTTCGGTGGAAACATACGTTAATGCCGGGTCGCCCGAAGAAGCCCTGTCCGCCTCGCTCAACAGATATGGCGGCATAGACCTCGACTTCATGCGTGCCATTACCGACAGCACGGAAGAGGAACTGCTCGGAGCCCTGCAGGGACGTATCTATTACAACCCGCTGGTTTCGGGCTATGAGATAAAGGACCGGTTCATTGCCGGAAACGTGATAGAGAAGGCGGAGCGTGTGGAAGAATGGATAAACGACCATCCCGGACATGAGCGGCTTGCGGATGCGGAGCAGTCTCTTGAAGCCCTGAAAGCCGCCACGCCGCAGCGTATCGGTTTTGAGGAACTGGACTTCAATTTCGGCGAGCGATGGATTCCGACAGGCATCTATGCCGCCTACATGAGCCATCTGTTTGACACGGAAGTGAAAATCTCCTATTCGCCGAGCCTTGACGAGTTTTCGGTGGCATGTGCCTACAAGAACATGAAAATATGGGAGGAGTTCTGTGTAAAGGGCTATTACCGGAACTATGACGGCATGAGTCTGCTGAAACACGCCCTGCACAACACCTGCCCCGACATGATGAAGAAGGTCGGCGAGGACGAGAACGGAAACGACATCAAGGCACGCGACAGCGAGGGCATCCAACTCGCCAACGCGAAGATTGACGAAATCCGTAACGGCTTTACTGAGTGGCTGGAGGAACAGTCGCCACAGTTCAAGGAGCGTCTGACGACCATGTATAACCGGAAGTTCAACTGCTTCGTTCGACCGAAATATGACGGCTCGCACCAGACATTTCCCGACCTGAACATGAAGGGGCTGGAAAGCCGAGGCGTGAAAAGCATCTACCCATCGCAGAAGGATTGTGTCTGGATGCTGAAACAGAACGGAGGCGGGATCTGCGACCATGAGGTTGGAACCGGCAAGACGCTGATAATGTGCATCGCAGCACATGAAATGAAACGTCTCCGGCTTGCCCACAAACCGATGATTATCGGGCTGAAGGCGAATGTCTCCGAAATTGCGGCGACCTATCAGACAGCCTATCCGAACGCACGCATCCTGTATGCCTCGGAAAAGGACTTTTCAGCCGCCAACCGCGTGCGGTTCTTCAACAACATCAAGAACAATGACTATGACTGCATCATCATGTCGCACGACCAGTTCGGAAAAATCCCGCAGTCGCCGGAACTGCAACAACGCATCCTGCAGGAAGAGCTGGATACGGTGGAGGAAAATCTGGAAGTGCTGCGCTCGCAGGGCAAGGACGTGTCGCGTGCGATGCTGAGAGGACTGGAGAAACGCAAGTTCAACCTGCAAGCCAAGCTGGAGAAGGTGGAACACGCGATAAAGTCGAGAACGGACGATGTGGTGGACTTCAGGCAGATGGGCATCGACCATATCTTCGTGGACGAGTCGCACCAGTTCAAGAACCTGACGTTCAACACAAGGCATGACCGTGTGGCGGGTCTGGGCAACTCGGAAGGAAGCCAGAAGGCACTGAATCTGCTGTTTGCCATCCGCACCATCCAGGAGCGGACGGGAAAGGATCTGGGGGCGACGTTCCTGTCGGGCACGACCATCAGCAACTCGCTGACGGAGCTGTACCTGCTTTTCAAGTACCTGCGTCCGAAGGAGCTGGAAAGGCAGGACATCCGATGCTTTGACGCATGGGCGGCAATTTTCGCCAAAAAAACGACGGATTTTGAGTTCAATGTGACGAACAACATCGTGCAGAAGGAACGCTTCCGCTACTTCATCAAAGTGCCGGAGCTGGCGGCGTTCTACAACGAGATAACGGACTACCGCACGGCGGAGGATGTGGGCGTGAACCGTCCGCACAAGAACGAGATACTGCACAACATACCGCCCACGCCCGACCAGGAATATTTCATCAAACAGCTTATGGAATTTGCCAAGACGGGCGACGCCACACTGCTGGGACGCGGAAAACTGTCGGAAACGGAGGAAAAGGCGAAGATGCTCATCGCCACGGACTACGCAAGGAAGATGGCACTGGACATGCGTATGATAGACCCGGAATATGAAGACCACCCGGACAACAAGGCGAGCCACTGCGCAAGGATGATAGCGGAATACTACCATCGGTATGAGGCTCAGAAAGGAACGCAGTTCGCGTTTTCGGATCTGGGAACATACCAGACGGGAGAAGGCTGGAACGTGTACAGCGAAATCAAGCGTAAATTAGTGGAGGACCACGGCATACCGGCACAGGAAATCCGGTTCATACAGGAGTGCAAGACGGAAAAGGCACGCAAGGCGGTGATTGCCGCCATGAATGAAGGTTCGGTGCGTGTGCTGTTCGGCTCGACGAGTATGCTGGGTACGGGTGTGAACGCACAGAAACGATGTGTGGCCATCCATCATCTTGACACACCGTGGCGCCCGTCCGACCTTGCACAGCGTGACGGGCGTGGCGTGCGTGCGGGAAACGAGATCGCCAAGCATTTTGCCGGCAACAATGTGGATGTCATCATCTATGCGGTGGAAAAGTCACTGGACTCGTACAAGTTCAACCTGCTGCACTGCAAGCAGACGTTCATCAGTCAGCTGAAGAGCGGCGCGATGGGTGCGAGAACCATAGACGAGGGAGCGATGGACGAGAAATCGGGCATGAATTTTTCGGAATACATGGCGATACTGTCGGGAAACACCGACCTGCTGGAGAAGGCGAAGCTGGAGAAGAAGATAGCCTCGCTGGAGGGTGAACGCAAATCGTTCAACAAGGGCAGACGCGAAACCGAACGGAAACTTGAATCCAAAACCGCTGCATTATCCGACTATGCAGAGAAAGCCAAAGGAATGACGGAAGACTGGGATAAGTTTACGGCAGCGGCACAGACCGACAAGGACGGCAACCGCCTGAATCCGATACGGGTGGACGGACTGGAACAGACGGATGAAAAATCCATCGGCAAACGTCTGCAGGAGATAGCGAAGAACGCCACGACCGGCGGACAGTACAAGCGTGTGGGCGAACTGTACGGCTTCCCCATCAAGGTGGTCAGCGAAAGGACGCTCAAAGAAGGTCTGGAGTTTATCGACAACCGCTTTGTCATAGAAGGCAATTACAAGTACACCTACAACAACGGGCATCTGGCAATGGCTGACACACATGCCGCCGCCACGAATTTCCTGAACGCACTGGAAAGGATACCGGGCATCATCGACCAGTACAAGGAAAAGATCGCCACGCTGGAGCGTGAAATCCCGCAGTTGCAGGAGATAGCCGGAAAGACATGGAAGAAGGAGGACGAGCTGAAACAGCTTAAATCAGAACTCGCCGCACTTGACCGCAAGATACAGCTGGAGCTGGCTCCGCCGACGCCGGAAAGCACGGAAGAGAACCGGCAAGGCAGCGAGAAGAGACAAACGGAACAGCAGACGGAAAGCCCGCACGCGGACTTCGTGCGCAGCCATCTGGTTATCGGAAGACCGGGGCTGACGGAACCGAAGGGCATGAAGCTGTAGTTCCGCATTGTCCGGTAATGACCACGGGCGACTGCCTTTGCATGAAGCGAGGCGGCCGCCCGTACTTTTTTCAATGAAGAAATGTATTACAAGACATCCGTTTTATTTTATGACAATAAAAAAACACTGGCATACAACTGTTTGAAAAGAGAAAATCCGTATCTTCGTAACTGAAACAAAAATGGATGCGTATGTTTACAAACAGGGAAGAAGTATTGGAAAAGGCCTTGCAGGTATTCGCCAAAATGAATTATGAGAAAGCAACCCAGATGGAAATAGCCAAAGCCTGCGGCCTGTCAAAAGCCGGACTGGTGTATTATTTCCCGTTCAAACAGGATTTGTTCGTGGCAGTTGTGGACAAATATGTATTCCATACCCAGCAGTTGGAAAACAAGTTCCAATTTACAGCAGGTTCGTTCCCGGAGTTTATCGACCAGTATATAGCCGGAGTGGAAAGAACCATGAACAACCTCGGACGTCTGCTTGATAACAGTAATCCATACGGGTGCAGCTTCAATTTTTACTATTACCATCTGCTGATGCAGGTACGGTTATATTATCCCAATGCGGAAAAGAAAATAGCTGACATATTCAAGCAGAACTACCAATTATGGAAATCCGCCATCCAAAGGGCAAAAGAGAATGGGGAAATCCGGCAGGACGTGGATGTGGAAGAAGCCGCTTCGATGTTCTGGCAAGTATTTTTCGGTATCTCCTTTGAACATTCTTTCCTTCAAGGATTGAATATCAAGCAACTGGCAAAAAAACTACATTTCATCTACTCGCTGATTAAAGCCTGAAACCGGGTTTTCAACCAGAACGGTTTCTATATATCCTACAAGTGCAGAGTTTTAACACAATAAAACCAACCAATCAGTTGGTTTTTGCGTTCCTTTTATTTATATTTGCAGCAATGAGTTTACTTTCAGCAATATGGACAATGTTCAGCGACAGAGAGAAAACATCGTTCTGTACAAAGATAAGAAGGACGGTGCGGACTACATACGGATAGAGTATGCAGGCAATGGAGACATATCTCAGCTGCTCGTCCTGGACGCCGATGTGGAAATGGCAGATAATGGTTCAGCCTACATACCGGCAGCCATTTTCAGGCTATCGGATTTCTACGACCGCTACTCCCCGCACGCCTATATTGACTACAGCAGGGTTTATGTAAGGCATCCCAAACCCAAAAGGGAATACACACTGCCGGAAGGCTATCTTGAACTACTGGAGCGGAAACGGTACAGCCCATCGACCATAAAAACCTATCGTGCCTATTTCAGCGACTTTATGGAATACCATAAAGGCCGCAACATCGACCGCCTGAAAGTGGCTGACATCAACAAATATATCCTCTATCTTGTAAACGAAAAGAAAATATCGGTATCGCAGCAGAACATGCGCATCAACGCCATCAAGTTCTACTACGAGCAGGTAAAGGGCGGACAGCGCCAATACTATGGCGGCATTACCCGCGCGAAGGAATACAAGTCACTGCCCGAAGTGCTGAGCCGTAATGAGGTGGCCCGTATCCTCGCGTGCCTGTCGAACCGGAAGCACCGCTGCATGATTTCATTGATATACTCAGCCGGATTACGGCGGAGCGAGCTGCTGAACCTCACCCCGAAGGACATCATAAGCGAAAGGATGCTTGTGCGTATCATGGGCAAAGGACGGAAATGCCGGTATTCGCTGCTGTCGGAAAAGCTGCTGAAGGAACTGAGGGAATATTTCAAGGAGTACCGTCCGCAGAAATGGCTGTTCGAGGGAGAGACACCCGGAGAACAGTATTCCGCAAGTGCGCTGGTAAAGATACTGAAAGAAGCCGCCAGCCGTGCCGGAATCAAGCACCGGGTACATGTACACATGCTTCGCCATTCGTTTGCCACGCACCTGCTGGAGCAAGGAACAGACCTGAGAACTATACAGGAACTGCTGGGGCATAATGACATCAAGACTACATCTATCTATCTTCATGTGACGAGCGCACACAAGTCAAGCATACCCAATCCGCTTGATTCACTGGATGATTCATAAGGTGCAGCTATTAGAGATCAGGAAACACACCTGCCGGGTGTCGGTTATCGAAATATCCTACACCTAAAGGTGCATTTATAAACAAATTCAAGGCAAATTAAAACAACTAATATACAGCGACTTACAAACAAATAAACAAATGTAAAAAAATAACGGTAGTGAATGATTGATTTGATAGATTACATAGGAAGGTGTAGTTCCCGGAAAAGCACATATCGCTTGGCGGACTTTTTCAATCGCTGGTGGGACGAGTACGCACAGCACCCTGCGGAGTACATCACCCCCGAACAGTACAAGGCGGTGAACGCTATCCGTGTGTGCCGTACAGCCGCTTTGGGAATAGACACATACGTCTGCCCCGATTGCGGGGAGGTGCGGGAAATCAGTCATAGCTGCAAGAACCGTTTTTGCCCGTCATGTGGCTGGCGTGATACGCTGAAATGGGCGGCACGCATGAAAGAAAAGTTGCTGCGAGTGCCGCACCGCCATGTTGTGATGACCTTGCCGCATATCCTGCTGGACTTGGTGAAGCGCAACAAGGAAGAAATACTGAACATTCTGATGCGGACTTCGGCAGACACGCTGAAAGACTGGATGATGCACAAGTTCGGCTTGAAAACCGGGGTGATTGCCGTGTTGCACACCTATGGGGAAACAAAGCAGCTTCATGTACACACCCACATGATTATGTCGTGGGGCGGCATCGACAGCGAAGGTAAAATAGCCGTTCCTGAACATGATTACGTGCATATCCCCTCTATCCGCAGGGTGTTCCGCTACAAGTTTGAGAATGCGCTGATAGGACTGTTCGATGCGGGCAGGCTGGAACATGACTTTCACGACCGCATGGAGTTTATGGGCTTCATCAAAAGGGTGGCGAACAGAAAGGATTGGATTGTGCATCTGGAACCGCCCATACAGATGCCGGAGCAGGTGATACAGTATGTCGGCAGGTATTCCAAGCGGGCATGTTTGAGCGAATACAAGATTACGGCAATGGACGGCGAGAACATTTCATTCCGATACCGTGATTACAGGAACTCACCCGACAGGAGAAACCCGGTGGAAAAGGAACTGACGCTGCATTACCGTGAGTTCTTTCCCCGGCTGCTGCAACACGTCCCCCTGCGCTATTTCCGTATCGTGAGGTATTACGGCTTCTACTCCAACAAAGGCAACCTGCCGGAAGAATACTTCGGACGGGATGAAAGCGAGACAGAGGAAGCCGGAGTGCAACAGGCAGAAAGTGAATACGAGAATCCTTATTTCTGCGAGCATTGCGGACGGATGAGAGTTTACAGCCACACTACGGTAACGAGTGGCGGCATCACATATACGGTTGTATTAGAACATTGCGACATACACCGGAAAAAATCGGCATGACAGCAATATGGGATAGCTATGCCCTGCCGTGAACAGAAACAGTAAAATCCTATAAAATAGAAGAAAGGAGAACAAAAAAATGAATGAAATACGGATAAGAGCTGTAATAAAACGAACCGGGTGCAGGAATGAACTTCACACCCCTTTCTGCCGGAAACAGCAGTCAAAAATTGAAGTTCTATATAATATGTAATAGTGCATGGTGGGTAAAACTGCCTTGAACAAAGAAATGAAGCACCTAAACGGTGCTTATTTCCGAACCATTAACGATAATAATTATGAATATAGAAGAACTTTATATTTGGCGATATGGGAAAGATAAACTGCCTAAAGGATTATTGGAGTACGGCAAATCTGATGTCTGTGATACTTACGATGAAGGTAAAAGGCAGAAATTCCAAGACCACGGGCAATGGATGTGGAAAAACAAGGATGGATGGAGAGAAAATTTACCTCCTGTCTTATATCTTGTATGCAACAAGAAACCGGGCATCCTGCAATTTGATTTTATTGATAAATACAGTATAAAACTCAAAATCGTATCGGAAGAGTTTTTGTCTTTACTCCAAGAAAATGGGTTCGTTGATAAATATGATATTGCTACCGTCAAGGTAGTAAACAAGAAAAACGAATCTCTAACGGATAAAAAATACTATGCTTTACGTATAAATCATTTTGATAACGATTCTTTCCATTTAGGGAAAGGCATAACATTTCAAAATGATGTAGAGAAAAAATTAGGAATTAGTTTTACAGTATATCCTGACATGAAACTGAAAGACAATTCCATCAAACAGAATTTCTTTGTTTTGAATAGCATAGAATATGGCGATGGAATAATATTCCGAGAGAGAGTTTTGGATAAGGTGTTGAATCTGTATAAACCTGAAATTTACAAATTATCAGACTACTCCAAACTATGGATAAATAAAGGCTTTTATCCATATGGGAATGAGTTTATGATTGTGAAATAAAATCGTTAACAAGGTTGAGATAACAGCTAAATGCTGTTCCTCACTAAACCATTATCAGCAATTACACTTATGATTATGCATAAAAAAATAAAATCAAAAGGTTCTATAATTAAATATGAGCCTTTATCTAAGCAATGGTCAATAATATCAGGTGAACTATTTCATTTTAATAATGATTCTCATCAGTTTGAATTAGATTTGAATCCTTATGGAGACCCAGAGCCTGTTCCAATATCAGATTTGAGAAATCAAAAGGATAAGCTGACATTTAATATAGTACTCAATTCAGAAAGAGAGGATTATACTATTTGCAGCAAATACAAATCTGACCAAATTATCTATCAAATGATGATAGATTTGAATCAAAAATTTCAATATAAGCTGAATGAAATTGATAAGTTTTATGTCGAATTTGAGAAATCAACATTAAAGAGAATTGAATTGATTAGGTACAACAACATAAAAATAGACAAATCATTAATAATAGTTTTTGATAAAGAAGGTGATTTTGTAATTAAATATCCTTTTGAAAAATTAATATTGCAATCTATTGATATTGATGAGACTTCTATTATTTGTAGAACACCTGACGAATTGATTAAATGGGAACCAAATATTCAGCCATTAATATTTGGTTATATCCGCAAAATAATTACTGTCGGCTTAGATAATCAACTGATAACGAAGCGTGATAACGCTTGACAGCGTTCCCCGCTAAACCATTAATAATAATTAAGTTCGTAACAAGATTCATATATAATCAACTACATATAATACTCAATATGGAAAATATAGAAACAATAGCTTTTATAGGTAGCAGTGACTTAATAGGTAATTTACAGTTATGTATAGACCATATAAGCTATGCTATACCTAATATTATGAATAGTGTATCGGGTCAATATAATGTTAGATGTGTGTTTGAGAAAGTTGAAAATCAATTAACATTTAGTGATTCTATATTAGGTGAACTGATAAATCAAGAAGTTTTAGGGAAGGTATATATGAACGATAAGTCAGATATAAGATTGTTGTTCCCAAATGGAACTTTGCCCGAATATAGAATTAATATGAAATTACAAGGAGAATTTAATGTAGGAGTCAAGATTTTCAAAGACAAGCCAGCTCAGACATTACCATTTATAGATGTACTTCCAATACCTGTCGAAATCATCACTATTTATTTCTATTTTTCTGAAACGAAAGTAAATGAGAAATCGGATTCCTTTGTATTTGACAAATATTTTGATTCTTATGATTATCTCGGTTTCTGTCTTGTGGACTTACCGAAGATGAATGAAATAATAACTCGAAAGTATGGCAATCAGAAATTGGATTTAATCGACGAATTTTCAAACACAGAGCTAATCGACGAACTATTTGAAGAAGAAATAATCATAATAACTTGGGGCATTCATCCATATTCATATCCAATTTACAGTACTGAAGATACAGACTCTATCCGTCCTTTATTGGGACGGAAGTTCAGCCAAGAAGGTTGCTTTCGCATAAAAGAAGACATAAAAGAATTGAGCTTAATTCCAGGATATGCACTAAGAAAGTGGCCGGAATTTACACAAAAAGAATGGACAAAAATTTCATTATATGGCAAAGGTGAAATAGTACACTTAACCCCTTATATTCTTGAAGATTCTGAATTTGAAACAGTATCAGTTTCATTCTTAATTCATAGAAGTAAGGGAGATTTGAAAGAGAGTATTCCTCTACTGAATGTGAATCTTTTATACGAATAACAACATTGAAAATCGTAGTTGTTGGATGATAATTATTATTAATATGCCAAGTTAGCTGCTAACGCAGCTCCTTGTCAAGCCATTATAAACAATAGTGCAAAATATGACACAGAAAATATATCACATTAGCATTTTTCTACTCTTTTGGATTTGTGGAATAGCTTATTCACAAAATCCAAAAGCGGATATTTTGCGGCAAGACCTTTCGGGCTTGTTTGACAATTCAAGCATGATTGGCATATTAGGAGAAGATTGTAGCCGAATTGATATTCATATTACCGATGCTCGGAAAATGGATAGTAGAGAATATGAGATAATGGGTATCAGTCGTACCCGATTATCCGTAATCTGTCCGTTTAAGGGAAAGGTTTGTATAGATAGCGTTTCTTCCTGTTCTCAAATAATAAAATGTGAATATACGGAAGTGGACGGTTTCATATACGGGCATTACTCGTTTGCAGAATACGGAGATAAACGATATAGCGGTACATTCTCCGGTTCTTTCAAGCAGGGGTATCGGATGAGCGGACAACAAATAGAGAAAGGACGGAATGAAATAGCAGAACTGAAATTGAACTTATCTGAATATCGGGGTAAGTGGAAATCCGCAAATGGACTGACAAAAATCTGTTCCTGGGCAGATGAAATCATACCAGATACTCCAGCAAACTTCTGCCTGTTTAATGATGCAGGAGAATGGGTTGTATCACCGAAATATCGTAAGAATGGTTGGGAAAATCTATATAATGCCTATCACAATGAGAATCTGACAACGGACGAGATACAAAAGGCTCGTGAAGTAGAAGAACAGGAATGGTGGGTAAATAAAAGCCAATCATGCAAAGTAAATTGAGTTTATAACAAAGCGTGATAACGCTTACAGCGTTTCCCGCTTAGCCATTAGTAATAAATAGCACAATCAATATGTACGATAAGTTTTTAGATAAGAGCCTAAACAGCACTCGCCAAACGATAGATGATACTTTTATTGCAAAATATGCTAATGCGGTATCGGAACAAATAATCGAACTTTGGAAAGAAGTTGGACTTGGAACGTTTTGTGATGGATTGTTCAGAATTATTAACCCCGATAAATATAAGACAATAGTAGATGATAGTTATCCTCTGTATGAGTATGAAACTGTAACTCCATTTATGTCAACTGTTTTTGGGGATATTTTTGCTTATGTTAAGAATCCCGTGATAGGAAATTATGTCGTATTCATCAATGTAAGATACGGAACATTCAAGATTTTATCCGAGAATGTTGATATACTATTGAATGTGGTAATTTTCAACAAAAGTTGTTTGGAATCATGGTTTTCCTTAAATAAATATCCTATGATAAAATCAGAAAAGGGTGTTCCTGCATTGGATGAATGTTACGGATACGTTCCAGCATTGGCATCGGGTGGTATAGAATCAATCGATAGTATCAAAATTCTAAAAGCTATTCCGTATATAGAAATGTCACTCCAATTTATCGGTGATTTGAAGCGAGTACGATAGAATATATTACTAACAAACCGGGATAACGCTTGATAGCGTTCCCCGCTGAACCATTACTGATAATAGAGAATATGATATGAAACTGTTTCTTTTGATATTAACATCTATTCTTTCCATAGGATCAATAAGTTGGAAAGATTCAACAGATATATCTCAAAATAATGACTGCATTTTCAGAGATACTTTGGTTGGATATGTAGATTATGACAATGTTTTAGACAGCATATAATATGCAGAGATAATAGTCCGTTAACATGGTAAAACCAACAGCAGAACACTGTTGCTCACCAACTTATTACTAACAAAAATAAATCAAGATTTTGGAACAACAGCTTATGAAAAAGATTATTGACTACTTGTTTTACAGGTATTATCTGATTTCCATCAAGAATGAGGAATTTCCTCGTTTTGGGGCAACATGTGTATTGGCTGAAGTTGTTACAATGGTTTATTTGTTTGCTGCGCTGATATTGTCGTTTCTCTTAACTGGAGATTTCTTTTTACCCAGTACATCCGGAAGAACAAGAATTATAATAGGGATAATCGGCTGTTTTCTGCCCTGGCCTATCATCTATCTACATTACAACAAAAAAAGAATAAACGTTTTATTGGAAGAATATCAAAACAACAGATACAATACCAAATATACAGACAAGGCAGTATTAAGCCTCCGCTATATAGTACCAACAGTAGGGCTTATTCTGATGCTGATCCTTTATCAGTTCAGATAAATTACAACATATCTTATATATATAAAGTTAATGGAATGAAAGATTTAATGGAGAAATACTATAATGTGATTTATTATTGTGCATATAAAATACTATTCTATTTTTTGTACAGACTTATTAATCCATTTTATTGGATCAGATTGAAGAAATGGAATAATAATTATATCAATCGTATTATATTGATTAGTAAAAAGATAGAGACTGATGCGGCAGACAAAGGCATAAATGTATGGATTTCAGTCATGGCTATTACTTCTGTGTATCGAATCAGCCTTTGGATAATTGCCGTTGTATGTATTATCGGTATTCAGTTTCCAAGAATAAAAATAACATTGATAACTGCATTTATATCTGATTCCATTTTTTACCCTTTACTAATAGTTATAGGATTATTTGTGTATTATATTAATGATTATTTCTTATTTAAGAACGACAAGTACAGAAAGTATTTCAAGCAATTTGATAAAGAGAAAAAATATGTACAATATTATAGTATCTATTTGATTTCCATAATCATACAATTTACAACTTTCTATATTTTACTCAAAAGCTTATAATAGAATAACTGCTCATCAAATAAAGTCAATATATTGATATTCAGTCTTGCCCATAAGACAATATATGAAATTAAGAAAAAAAGAAAGTGAAACAGATTAAATTAGATAACAATGAAAATCAAGAAATACGATACCAATGAGCTGCTGATGATAGCCAACAATGTTACCGGAGAATATTCGGATAAGCAAGTCAGGCAGGCGAAAGAGGAACTGTACCGGCGCGGTGTAGATGACAAGGTGATAGCCGACATCATGGAAGAGAAAGAGGAAGCCTTTATGAAAAGGCTGGATGCCGCCGCCCTTGCGGAGCAGGCACGGCTCGACAAGGAGAGAGAAAAGAACAGGAATGTCAGTTACCGGTGGTGGGAACTGATACCGATGCTTTTGCTTGCCCCGTTTTATATGAACAATGGATTGAGGTGTCTTTCAGGTATCATTGTTCTACTGCCTGTCCACCTGCTAAGCTGGACCCCTGTTGACTTCAGCGATATGTTCAGGGAACTGAGAAGGCTGAAGGAGGAAAAGTATGACCTGAAATTCAAGCAACGGCTTACAGCACTGATTGCGGGAGACCTGCTCTATTTTACTGGAGTATGGTATAACTTTATCAGTCCCAATCTATAATCCTACCAGAAAAAACTGTATTTCACTTGTTAAAACATATACCTCATTTCTACAATACGATAAAACCGTGCATTGATTTTTGTCAGGATTTGGAACAATAATCCAGCGACTCCACGCTACTTTTGCCGGAAAACCATTATAAACCATTAAAACAGAGAAAGATGAAGCTGAGAATTACAGAAGCGGTGCTTGCGGAGGCATACAGGGCAAAAGTGTGCAGGGAACGGATGGAAGAACTGGCGGAGAGCATACGGAAGTCGGTGAAGGAACGGCACTCGCTGCCGAAGATGAGAATACGGCTGGCGGAGTACGGCAATGACACGGAGCTGATGCTGGCGGCAGTGAGCGCACTGCGGAAGGATAAGGAAGCACCGTCGGCAAGGGACAGGGATTTCAGGGCATGGATGCTCATGCTGTGCCGCTCACGCGAGTATGAAGTGATCTGCTACATGTGCAATGAACTGACGGATGCATGGGAACGGAAATACCGGACACGGGAAATGCTGGTGCTATGCGACGTGCTGCATACACTGAAAGGCCATGCACGTACGAACGAGATGACTAACAGGGTATGCGACTATTTCTTCAGGGAAAGACGCAACAAGCTGTATGGCAAGACTTTCCGCATAGAGGAAAAGGATATGGCATACGCCGAGAGCAGGCTGCCGGAACTGGACAAGGCGGTATTCCGCATGACAGTGAACCACTACAGCCACCGCACATTCGTGGCGGAAGAACTTGCCGGACTGTGCGGCATGGGCTATTCGCTGATGCGGCGCAAGTTCAAAACATACTACGGCACGGGGCCATCGGAGTGGCTGCGCCGGGAGCGGATAAGGCGCATAGAGGAGGATATGGAATACCGGGTGGAACTGCCGCTGAAGGAAGTAGCCGAGCGCAACGCCTTCGGCTCGGCAAGCAATTTTGCGGACTTCTGCCAGAAGCAGACCGGAATGAGTCCGTGCGAACTGAAAGCCATAGGATATGAGAAATGGGAGAAGCGCAGGATGGATTTCTGGAACCAATAAAAACGCGCACTGATTTTTATCAGAATCTGGAACATCCCTTCGGGAAGGTTCCACTAACTTACCGCCTAAAAAACAATCCGAAAATACATGAACAACAATACATTTTCAAGATGGAAGGAATCCCTCCACCTGAAAATCCTGTCGGGCTATCTCATACTGGGACTGCTCGTACTGGGCATCATCACGGCCGTATGGTACGAAAAGCAGGTATTCGAGCAGGCGGAGGCAGAGGAACGCAGCCTGCTCATGCAGCGTGCTGCCGCCAGCGAAGCATACCGGGGACTGATCACACTGTTTCTGGACAATGACCGCGCAATGCTGTGGGACGACTCGGACATGGATACATACGACCGTCGGGAATCGCACACGATGGAGGTAATAGACCGGCTGAAAGGCTACTACGGAGAACCGGCGCAGACGGCAAGGATAGACACGGTAGTAAGGCTGCTGCACGAGAAACGCAGGCTGATCGAGCGGATGGTGGATATGCCGACCACGGCGTACCGCATGGACAGCCTGCTGGAACGCCACCTGCCCGGACTGGAGCAGACGGCATCGGTACGGACAACGACAGTGACGGAACGCACCGAACCGGAAGAGGAAAAGAAACGGGGCGGGCTGTTCGGCCTGTTCCGCAAGAAAAAGAAAGAAGAACCGGCACGCACGACCACACGGGTGAGCACGACGCCCAACACCCGGCACATTGCGGAGATGCGGCGGTTTGAGGAAGAGATGCGTACGGCACTGGCAGAGCAGGAACAGGCATTCTCCCATCTGTCGGATTCACTGAAAATACGCAACAGCATACTGAACCGGAACCTTTCGAGGCTGATACGGGAAATCGGACAGGACGAGACGGAACGCATGGAAGAAAGGCACATGCGGGTGGCGGAACTGAGAGAAACGGCATTCGTACTGATATGCGGCATATCGGCGGCAGGTGTCCTGTGTGCAGTGCTGCTGTATGCAGTAGTCCGGAGGGACATCCGCCGCCGCACCAGAGACAGGAAACAGCGGGAGGAACTGATAGAGACCCTGCGCAGATCGGTCCGGGAGAATGAAGAGCTGATAAAAAGCAGACAGAACATCATGCAGACGGTGACGCACGACCTGCGCTCACCGCTGACCGCCATCCGCGGCAATGCGGAACTGATACTGAAGGACGGGAACCGGGAGGCAACGGCGCTGCACGCGGAGCATATACGGCAGTCGGCGGAGCGTATGGGGGCACTGATGGAGAACCTGCTGGACTACTACCGCATAGACAACGGAAAGGAAACCGTCAGGGTGAAGCCGTTCAGACTGGCGGGAGTGGCGGAAACGCTGGAAACGGAGTTTGCCGCACGGATGGAAGAGAAACGGCTGGAGTTCAGGGTGAACAATGCCACTGACGAGGTGGTCATGGGCGACAGGAACCTGATACTGCGTATCGGCAGCAACCTGCTGTCGAACGCACTGAAGTTTACGGAACGCGGGAGCGTGACACTGACCGCCCTGTATGCCGGAGGGAAATTTACGCTTGCGGTGGAAGATACCGGAGGAGGAATAGACAAGGACAAACGGGAACAGATATTCAAGCCGTTCGAGCGGCTGAGCAATGCCGCCACGCAGGACGGCTTCGGACTGGGACTGTCGATAGTGAAAAGCCTTGCGGAACTGATGGAGGGCAGCATATCGGTGGAGAACATACGGAACACGGGCAGCCGCTTCAGCGTGGTGCTGCCGCTGCCCCAGGCGGAGAAAGCCGGAGAAACAGGCCGCAAGGCAGCAGCGAAGCGGACAAGACTGGGCGGATGCTCGGTGTTGTCGCTGGACAACGACAGCATCATACTGGGGATGATACACGACATATTCGTACAGAACGGTGTGCACTGCGACACCTGTACGAGCACGGGGGAAATGGCGGAGAAGCTACGCGAGGGACACTATGACTTGCTGACCACGGACCTGAAGATGCAGGACGCAAGCGGCTACGAGGTGCTGGAACTGCTCCGCACGTCGGAAATAGGCAACTCACGCACCATCCCCGTGATGGTGGTGACCGGCTCGAAAAGCATCACGAAAGAGGAGCTGGCAGGTGCGGGCTTCGGTTCGGTGCTGTACAAGCCGTTCTCCATCGACGAACTGCTGGCAGCCGCAGAAGAATGCATCGGTGAGGACAGCACCCCACGCATAGACCTCGGTCCGCTGTTCGCATACGGCGACAAGAGGCAGAGGCTGGAATGTCTGGTCAGGGAGACGGAGAAGGAAATGGCCGCCATACGGGAGGAAGCGGAAAGGTGTGACAGGGACAGGCTGGACTACTGGATACACCATATCCGCAGCTCGTGGATGCTGATACATGCCGAAGGACCGCTGCAGGAGCTGTATGACGTGCTCCACGGAAACGGGACGGCAGAAGAAATCAGGGAGTATGCCGGAAAAGTAACCGGTCAGGGCGAAACAATCATCCGGCTCGCCCGAAAGGAAATGGATAGAACGGTATGGGAAGAATAATAGTGATAGAAGACAACCCGGTATTCCGCGACCATGTTTGCGGAATGCTGGAGAAGGCAGGCTACAAGACCCGCACGGCATACGACTGTGCCGGGGCACGGAGGCTGCTGGAGGAACTGGACGATGGGGACATCATCGTGTCGGACCTGCGTCTGCCCGACGGAGAATGTACGGAAGTGCTGGAGCGGATGCGGGAAGCGGGTATCAGAAACCCGTTTGTCATCATGACCGACTATGCGCAGGTCGCATCGGCGGTCAGCTCCATGAGGCTGGGAGCCGAGGACTATATCCCCAAGACCCTGCTGCAGGAAAAGCTGCTTCCGAGGATAAGTGAGCTGGTACGCAAAACGGAAAGAAGGCATACCATGCCCATACTGGAGCGCAGAAGTGCCGCATTCCGGACCATCGACCGGCGTATCTCACTGGTAGCCCCGACGGACATAGGGGTGCTGATACTTGGAGAGAACGGCACTGGCAAGGAACACATAGCAGAAAAGATACATGCGCAGAGTACCCGGCAGAAAGGTCCGTTTGTCGCGATAGACTGCGGTATGCTGACACGGGAGCTGGCTGCATCCGAGCTGTTCGGATACGAGAAAGGCGCATTTACGGGAGCCATAGCCGGAAAGAAGGGCTGCATGGCGGAGGCTGACGGCGGCACGCTGTTTCTGGACGAGGTGGGCAACCTGCCCGCTGAGGTACAGCAGAAACTGCTGCGTGCGCTGCAGACCAAATGCTACCGTCCGACGGGCTGCACCCGCGAGCGGAAAGCGGATGTGCGCATTGTGGCGGCGACCAACGAGAATCTGGAGAAGGCAGTGGAGGAAGGACGTTTCCGGCGGGACCTGTATCACCGCCTGAAGGAGTTTGTCATCAAGATACCGCCGCTGCGGGAGTGCCGGGAGGACATACTGCCGCTGGCGGAGTTTTTCCGGGAGCTTGCCAACGAGGAACTGGGACGGCATACGGAAGGATTCGACAAGGAGGCGGAAAAGGAACTCATGAGGCGGATGTGGGCAGGAAATGTGAGGGAGCTGAAACAGACGGTGCGTTCCGCCGTCCTGCTGACGGAAGGAAGGCTGATAGGAGCCGACAGGCTGGAAGCGGAAAGTACGGCACAGGCAGGCAGCTCCCTGCTGCTGAAAGACGGGAATGAGGAAAGGGAACGCATCGTGCGGGCACTGGCACAGGCGGACGGGAACCGCGAAATGACTGCCGGACTGCTGGGTATCAGCCGCACGACCCTGTACAACAAGATGAAAGAATACGGTATCATGCAGAAAAAGAGCGAAAAATGAGAAAATTTCGACTGAAAATCCTATCTTTGCATGAACATAGGAGAAATACGGTACGGAGAAACACGGTTTTCCGTACCGACTAAGATATAGTATAGAATAAGACCGCAAGGCGTTTCTGGTGAAAATCTGGAAAATTTGAAGACAGGATACGATTGCGTGATGCTTATGCTATGCCTGGGCATAGCGTGCATTTACGTAATTCCTGTCAGGCTTTCCAGAGCCATCACCAGAAGTAGCGTAATTTGCACGCTATTTTTTTATTATATACGGCTTCCGGTCGCAACAGAATGACCGCTATGGCAAAAGTCCGATTACTCGCCGTCCTGACAATGGACGGCTGTCCGGCAGAAACAACCGGTCTGTCCGGGCGATGGCTTGGTTCCGACCAGTACGGGATAGGTGCGCTGAAAGAGGCTGCCACCTGCGTCCTGACAGAAGACACGTCGCTTACACTCCTCTCCAACCGGATGGAAAACACCGGCGATTCCCTGAACTATCTGATAGAAGCAACTGAAAAGACGGCAGGTATCATCAACGGCATGATACGGATGCGGCTTGTGGATGAAATTATCCTCTACATGGTTCCCGTCATTGCGGGAAACGGCAGCAGGCTGTTCCAGTCGTCGCTGCCCGAAAGCGAATGGACATGCACGGGAAGCAGACAATGGAAAGACGGCATGGTACGGATAGCCTACGGACGGAAAACACCCCGCCAACGGGTGGTGACGTTCGGAAAATAAACGCCCGGGACGTTCAAAAAGTGAACGTACGTTCAGATTCTGAACAAAAAATGAGGCGTCGGGAAAAGCTCCAAAAAATATTTTTAGCAAATATTTCTCTGAATATCAGTAAGATATATCCATGTGAAAAGAAAAACACTCCCGCAGGACCGCTATTTGTCCCATAGTTTTATGTGCGCACACTTCAAACCAAGTGTAATAACATAAAACAGAAAGAAAATGGAACACCTCATATTGACAGAAACAAGTTTTTTCAGACTGATAGGCGGCAGTGCCTGCAATGATGAAATACAGGAGTCCTACAACGGATTTATATCGGAAGTGGTATCACTCTGCAGTAACATGTTGAACCCGGAAAACACATTCTTTGCCCTGAGCTTTGCAGAAACAGAACTTCAGTTCCATGATACGCTGCAGACTGAAAATACCGGGAACAACAGGAGCATCTATGTACGCAAGGCATTATCCTTTGTACGCAAGATGCTGGAATATATCGGTCAGATCCGCAGCGGACAGGTGCATACGCCACAGGTGGAACGTAGAAAAGAGAAAAAGAACAGCCAGCCCCTACAATGGACAGGCAATGCCATAGACCTTGTTGAAATCATATACGGCATCCATGAAATGGGATGCATCAACAATGGGGAAATCCCGCTGAAACAACTTGCTCCCATACTCTATTCTTTCTTCGGAGTTGAAACGAAGGACTGCTACAGATTCTATACTGACATCAAGCGAAGAAAGACCATCAGTCACACGCATTTTCTGGAGCAGATGCAGGAACGCCTCAATGAAAGGATAAGGCGGGACGAGGAAGCGGAACTGAAAAGAAGATAGGATACACCAAATTAATAATATAAGACAGACGGGACAGGCAAACAATCTGCCCCGTCTGTCTTTTTATACATTATACAATATCATTTCTGCAAAAGGTGGCTCAGGTTCTCGTCACCCGCAATACGCTCCAGCTCGTCGGCGACAATCTTTTTCACCTCTTCCTTGATGCGGTTGTAGTTTTCCTGCACCTTTTCCTGCATACAGTCATTGCCGTTCTCGTCAGTAAAATCCGTAATGACGGGAATAGGCCTGTAAGCCTTCGTTTCAGCCGCCACCTTCGCATTGTCCACGACAATCTCCGCATGGAAAATCTTCTGTTCGATACGCTCGTTGAAATTGTCGGACACCGAACCGACAAACATACCCTGCGTCAGGCCGGAAATCTTGCTCGGCGGGATAAGGCTGTCCATCTGCGTGTTAATGGAGGTGGAGACGTCCTGCCGGTTGATGGATATGGACTGACGCTTCTGCAAGACCTTTCCGAACCTCTCCGAAAGCGTCTTGGCGGTTTCGCCCACCACCTGACCGGAGAAGATGTTGCCGACAGTGTTCATCACCACCTTTGCCTCCTTGTCCCCGTAATCACGTACAAGCTGTGAGAAATCCTGAAATCCCAGACACACGGCGACCTTGTTGCTTCGTGCCGTGGCAATCAGGTTGTCCAACCCCTTGAAATAGATGGTAGGCAGCTCGTCAATAATCACCGAAGACTTGAGCATACCCTTCTTGTTTATCAGCTTGACGATACGTGAGTTATACAAACCCAGTGCCGCACCGTAGATGTTCTGGCGGTCGGGATTGTTCCCGACACACAGGACTTTCGGCTCTTCAGGATTGTTGATGTCGAGCGTAAACTCGCTATCACTCATCACCCAGTACAGTTGCGGTGAAATCATGCGTGAAAGCGGGATTTTCGCCGATGCAATCTGACCCATCAGCTGCTCGGCAGCCCCTCCCAGCCATGCATCCATAAAGGGACTGAGGTAGTTCTCCAGCTCCGGATATGAAGTAAGGATGGGGAAAATGTCCTCGTACCTGCGGTTCAGGAACTCGATGGCATGGGGAAAGGTACAGTATCTACCGTTCTGATAGATTGTAGGCTCGGCACTCGGCGCCTTGCCGCATTTCTGCGGTAGGTTTCCGAGAGCCTGCCCCCGAACCGTGCTTACATGTCTCCATGTACACGGCTCTCCGTTATAATTCAACTTAGTGTTATACATTGCCATGTATTTTAGCATTACATTCTGGACAGACTGCCAATGTTTTACGGTGCATTTTGAGCATGATGCGTTCCCATTCGTTCTTGCCTGTCAAGTCTTTCAAGGCACGAACATGGTGCATCACCGTTTTGCCATGCGCTCCGCATACCTCGCACTGTTCCGCCTTTAGTCTCTCAACAAGACTTGAGGCTGGCAGAAAATTGGTGTTTGGCATTATGTCGCATTTAGCATCACATTGAGCGTCTTTTCTCTTGAAACCCTCATTAAAGAACACACGGCATTTGCATTGCCCTTTTGCATCCGTGTAACTGATTACAAAGTCTTTGTCTTTCGAGTATTTCTTTTTAATCTTCCGTACACTGCTGCTTTGCTTTTTGGCGATGCTTTTGTACATACTGTATTCCATAATATAACCGAACCTTTTGCAAAGAGTAGATACATTGTTCGCTATCGAGTAATAATTGTAGAATCCTCTTATCTCCTTATTGAATTGGGCTACAATATCCTCCGGTTTGCAGTTCATCATATAACTGCGTGCCTTTGGCTTCCAATCCTCCTTGCCATTGGTTTGTATAACCCTCATGGCTTTGTAGTCAATCAACTTGTTCTTGACCACCTCTCTCGGGAGTAGAAGCACAACCTTGCGGTTGAACATTCTTTTGAGCACTCCATTCTTATCTCTCTTGGTGGCTTTGGAGTTGCGTACGGTTATTTCATATCCCAGAAATTTAGCTTTTTCTTGTGCTTGGGTTATAAGCGTTTTCTCTGCCGACAGTTCAAGTTTTAGCTTATCTTTCATGAATTGTGTGATATTCGCTTTGATTTGCCCACATTCTTCATGGCTGCCGACAACCCCAATCAAGAAATCGTCTGCGTATCTGACATATTTCAACCGTCTGTACTCTTCATCCATTTCCATGACACAAGGCATTTGTTGCATCTGTCGGTAATACCCTTTGATTTTATCAATAAGGTCTTTCCGTACCTTTGTATCGGTTTCGGATTTCAGTTTCTTTTCCAGCTTGTTCTTACGGTCTTTAATCCGACGGTAATCCTTATCCAATCTTCTGCTTGCGCCTTTATTGAAAGATTGGGCGTATTCCTCCATGTACTTGTCGAACTTGTCAAGGTAAATATTAGCCAGTATGGGACTAATGATGCCGCCTTGCGGAGTTCCACTGTACGTGTGTCTGTATTTCCAATTTTCAATATACCCAGCGTTCAGAAATTTACGGATGAGCCTTATGAACCTCTCGTCCGCTATGCGTTCTTCGAGTATGCCAATCAGAACGTTATGGTCTATGTTGTCGAAGAAGCCTTTTATGTCCCCCTCTATAAACCATTTTGTTCCGAGAAACGTATCTTGAATTTGGTTTAATGCAGTTTGGCAACTCCTACGTGGTCTGAATCCATGTGAGGTATTTTCAAAACTTCCCTCGTATATGGCTTCCAGTATCATGTGTACCACTTCCTGCACCAACTTGTCTTCAAAAGACGGGATGCCCAACGGGCGTTTCTTTCCGTTCTTCTTAGGGATATAGACCCTTTTGGCTGGGTTGGGTTTGTAACTTTCGTCTCTAAGCTTGGAGATTAGATTTTCTATTCTCTGAATGCTCATTTCATCAACTGTCTTGCCGTCTGTCCCAGCGGTCATATTGCCCTGTTTGGCATAGATTCGCTGGTAGGCGGTATAGAACATCTGTTCATTGAATAGAATACGATACAACCGTTCGAACTTATAGCCCGATACATTGCTGTGTTTCACTAAGTTGTTCAATACATTCTTTGGATTTCTCATAATGTCTCTCACATTTTCCTTTGATTATATTGATTATATAACTGCTTCCCTTCGCCATGTGCAGGGCATTACCCTGCTCGGACTACTACGGAAGCTCCGTTGCCATGCCGAATATTCAAGAACGACTTCTATAGCCTTTCGGCGTTTCGGTTTAGGCAATCCCCATTTAGCGGGTGTAATAACAAGCATGACAGACTGTCGGATGCAACGTTCGTCCGTTAATCTGCTTATTGCAGACGTGTCGCAGTCAGTTCTTTGCCCCATACAACCTAAACACTTGCTGGGGTACATGCGATATGGCGTTGGTAACTGCCTTCCGCCACAGCCCTGGTATGTGCCACTGGATTGTTGTTCAACCAGTTCAGGCTTCATCCTCATGTCCGTCTTTCTGTCTTGCCATTCAGTCGCAGCGTGGCAGTTGGCTGACTTATGGCTTCTCCGACATGCTACACTCCCCCTCGGGTTTCCCTCTGGGATAAGTCGGATGACAGTAGGTCTTATTTTCATAGAACTCTAACCTAATCTATTGCTAAATAGATATTTATTACACCGCCTTATGGGCGCACTTGAGGTACCATATAATCGCTGCAAAAAGGATGATCGGTGACTCCACAAAGAAGTCCCCCTGCTTCTGTACCCAACTCTTATTGAGGTTGAGCATGATGGTATATGCCGATTCATAAGCATCCGCAATGTCCGTCATGAAATCCGGGTGAATGGGATTGCAGCGATGGCTCCTTCGCGGGTCGTCAAAGTTTATCACATAGAACTTCGGCTTTACCCTGTATGCGTCAAGGTGGTTGAGCAGGTGGTTATAGGCAATCGTTGAAAGGTCAGGGTATTTGAAATCATAGATATATTGACTATACCCCTTCTCAATCTGCTGCTTGATGAAGCTGTTTACCACGGCATAGGATTTTCCGGAACCCGGAGTACCCAGCACGATGGTTGCACGGAACGGATTGACCACATTGATCCATCCCTGATGCCACTTCTTCCTGTAATAAAAACGGGTAGGCAGATTCACGGAATAGTCATTCTCCAGCAGGCGGGTTTCCTGCATGAAACTCTCGTTCTCGTTGTTGAACACATCGTCCATGAGATTGTGCTTCAGCAGGCGTGACATCCACAGTCCGCCCATCAGCAGACAGATATATCCTGCCGAAAGGGTAAGGATATACAGAAGGGCGACCGTCGCGACATGAAACGGAAGCTCCAGTATCCACCAGTTCAGAAAAAACAGCACAAAGCCTGCGGCAAGAGCCGTCCATATCCTGCGCCAGGTGATTTTCTCACCTTTCACGCCCTTGGTCCCCAGACACGAAAGTGCCAGCAGAAGGACTGCGAACAGCTTCGTGTAGAGGACGGAACGGAACAGTCCGGCGGTACGGTTGAAATTCACCAGTATCCTGTCCGCCACGCCGATGTCGATACCCCAGAGGCGTATGGCCTCATAGCAGAACCAATAGACATTCATGACCACTAAAATAATACTCACGGCACGAAGAAAATCCATGATTTTCGCAAGTGCCCTCAAATCATCTTCCTGTTGTGACATTTGATTGAAATTGTTTAACGGTTAAAAATCTGATTACATACCCAAGCCCCTGCGCTTCTTCTTTTTCTTCTTACGCTGCATGGCTCGGATAAAGGCTTCCTCTTCGGCATTGACCGCCGGACCTTCGGGAGTGAACAGCCCCATGCCGCCCGGATAATCTACACTATCGGAAGCATCGCGCGTATAAGCCGCCTCGCGTTCTTCCGCCGGAACGGAGAGCCGGATCGGCGGGAGTCCTGCATACGGCAGGGTGAAATGTTCCTGCAAGGCATTTGCGGAAAGTTCCTTGCCCATGCGTGAGCCGTTGAGCACACAGCCGGTGCGGTGGTCGATGAAGGTGGCTCCGTAGATGCGTCCTTCCTCCGTGTGGCGCAGCACGGTGTCGATGCCCTTCTCTTTGAGCCGGGAAATGAACTTCTCCTTGTCATACGTTTCTCCCAGTACGGCAAGTACGGTGCGTTTTGTCACGTCCGCCAGCTTCCTGTCCCTGATGTCCTGTCCGGAACGGGCGAACTTCTTCTGCACGGCATCATAGCCGACCGTCTTTCCGAAGAGCGAGGACTTGAACGGATTGCCGACCTTGTTCCCGTTGCCGTCCGTGGCGGAATAGACCAGTCCGCGGTAATCACGTCCGCGCACGTTTCCCTGAGTTTCCTCGACGGTCACATTATAAAGGGAAAGAAGGGCACGGTATTCGCCCATCGTCTGGAAACGGTATTGTCTGCATACCGCCTTCACGGTGTTGCCGACCTGCCTCTTGACATCACCGGCGGAAACGTCCACCCCGCGCAGCGGATTTTCAAGACGCTCGCTCCGGCGTTCTGCCGGACGAAGCCCGTATTTTTCCTCCAGCTCCCGGCGTATGCGGTCACTGCGGCGAAAAAGGAAATCGCAGTTGAGCCGTCTGCCGTTCTCATCCACATTGACCGTCACGATATGCACATGGTGGCGGTCTATATCCTCGTGCTTATATACCATATAAGGCTGCTCCCCGAAACCGAGCTTCTCCAGATATTCCCTTGCGATGTTCTGCAGGTCCGTATCCGTGAGCCTGTCCTCCGGGTGCGGATTGAGCGATATATGCACCACCGGTTTCTCCACCCTTGTCTGTGAGGGCATGTAAAGCAGAAAGTCGTTCAACGCACGTCCGATGTCCACCGTGCCCGTACCGTCGTTATAGATTTTGTTGGTGGCAAGGAGCTTTCCCCTTGCCTCGTTGATTTTCTCCCCGTTGTAGGCAAGTGCGCCGTACAACGAGCTTCCCATGCTGATTTTTGCTACCATCACCCCTGATTCTTCTCGTTCTCCAATCCCGTTTCCATGACGGCATTCTTCGCCGCCCATTCTTTCAGTTCCTCAGAAAGCCCTACAATCTGACGGCTCAGCTTCACAAGTTCGATGGTGTCCTGCTCCAGCCGGAAGAGCAGAGCCATCGCCTTCTTCTCGGAAAAGTGCATCCTCAGTTCCTTGACCACCTGATTGTAATTGGTTCCCACTGCCCGGAACTGGGCATGAAAATCGGACAGTCTGGTGCAATATTCCACCAGAGTCTTGTCCACTTTCAGCACCTTGAACGGTCTTCCGAAGAAGTGTTCCTTGAGGAATACTGATCTGGCATAGACACCCGATTTCTCGAACATGGCGAGGAAACGGTTGTGCTCCACCTCGTTGAAACGGACGGTGTAGCGGTACACCGCCGGGTCGATTTTGGGATTTCTCCCGGTCTTTCCGCCCTTTTTCGGCGGACTGTTCTTCTTTTTCTCAATCATATTACTTAGGATTTAGCGGTTACACGGCACAAGCCCCGCCTTGGGGACATGCACACCGCAGGTTTTTCAGGCTTCCCGACTTCGGAGAGGAAGCCCGCCCCCTGCAAGGGCAAGTGCTTTTCAGGGATGCTCAAATCATTTTGAGCCGCTGAAAAGACATCTTGCTGTTGGCTGGAGCCAACAAAAATCCGTCGGGGACGGATTGGAAAGGAAACCTTCAGACCCACGGCTTCGCCCGTAGCGGGAAACCCTGCCGTTCGGGGGCAAAGTTACGGTGATAAACGATTGTGGAATAGTATATTAAGTAAGCCAATCGCTGCCTATCGGCGCAACATGCTGCCAGTTGTCCGGGAAGTGATACAACTTCCATTATTTCCATGTTTATTTGCATCGTGATTCAAAAAAACAGTGATTTGAAGATATGAGAAATGACATCATCCAATACCCGAAAATTCAAACCGGCAGACATTTGCCGAAACGGTTATCCGGTTCAGCGGATAACTGCATATTCAATGACCCGGTGACTTACAGATTCAATGATTTCATGACGTACTGTCGTCAGTCACCAATTATCCGAAACATTGTTTCACCAATGAACCGGATACGTGATGAACCGCCTGTTTGCAGATTCATTGAAGCGGAAACGGAAATCACCGGTTCTGTATGGAAACAACAAATCATTTTATCAATAACTTAAATATCTATGACAATGAGTAATGAAATCTTCGTTGCATTCGCAACACAGAAAGGCGGTATCGGAAAATCCACCATTACGGCGCTTGCCGCCAACTATCTCCACAACGTGAAAGGTTACAATGTAGCCGTGATAGACTGCGATGCCCCACAGCACAGCATCTACGGACTCCGTGATCGCGAAACAAAACTGATTGACGAGAGCCGGTACTTCAAGGCACTCGCCTGCGAGCATTTCCGCAAGCTGAAAAGGAATGCCTATCCGGTCATTGCCAGCGATGCAGTGAACGCCCTTGATGACGCGGAAAAGCTGATAAGCGGGGAAGCGGTCAAGCCGGACATCGTGTTTTTTGACATGCCGGGAACGCTCAAAAGCAACGGCGTGGTGAAAACCCTGTCGCAAATGGACTATATCTTCGCCCCCATGAGCGCCGACCGCTTTGTCGTGGAAAGCACGCTGCAATTCGCCGCTATGTTCCGTAACAACCTCATGACGACGGGGCGGTCGAAAACCAAAGGACTGTACCTGTTCTGGACGATGGTGGACGGCAGGGAGAAGAACGGGCTGTATGATGTTTATGAGGACGTCATAGCGGACATGGGACTTTCGATACTCTCGACCCGCCTGCCGGACAGCAAGAAATTCCGACGCGACCTTTCGGAAGAACGCAAAAGCGTGTTCCGCTCGACCATATTCCCCACTGAGGCGTCACTCCTGAAAGGGAGCGGCATCCGCGAGTTTTCGGAAGAGATATGTAAAATCATTACCGGGCGTTGAGCATGGGCAGCAGGAAAGTGAATACGGAGGACATTGACGAGGAACTGTTGATCGCCTCTATCGGCAGACGCACGCAGGACGGCAACACACGGCCTGCACAGGAACCTCCTGCCGCTCCGGCCGAAGAAAGTACAGGCGGAACGGAACCGCCGGCGGCAAAGGAGAAAACGTCAAGGGAAAGCAGCCGACGGAAACGGCAGGAGGAAGACTATATGATGTTTCTGCGCCGCAATGAGCTGAAAACCCGCCAGTGTGTCTATATCAGCCGCGACGTACACAGCAAGATTCTGAAAATCGTGAATGACATTGCCGGACGTGAGATAACTGTCGGCGGCTACGTGGACACCGTACTGCGGCAACATCTGGAACAGCACAAGGAACAGATCAACGAACTGTACAAGAAACAAAGAGATGATTTAATCTAAAAATCAACGACAATGGAACATAAAAAAAGAAAAGCAAGACCGCATGACAGCGGCAAGGAAATGATAACCGTCGGGATACAGACGAACGTGGAAATCGTGTCGTCCTCACCGGCAAGGGGCAAATACAGCGAAAAGGAGTATGAACGGCTGTTCATCCGGGAGTCCGGGATGCGGGCACGCGACGGGAAAATGACATATATACGCCGTGAATACCATAACCGCATCAGGCGTATCATACGGGTCATCGGACATGACCGGCTCTCGATGTCGGCCTACATCGACCATGTGCTGACCCTGCATTTCGGGCAGTCCGACGAGGCAATAAAAAGCCTATACGAGAAGAATTATGAAAAGGAATATCAACCATAAGAATGAAACGATGAAAAGAAGACAGGAAAACAGAAAATGCGCGAGTGAGAAACATAAGTCCAACATAAACAACGGAAAACGCCCATGAGCCTGACCACAATCCTATTGACCGTATCGGTCGCCTGCAACGTATGGTTCGTGTTCCTGCTCATGTATGACCGGATCATGGAAACGAGGCTGTTCCGCTTCTTCGGGAAACTGGCAGGCATCTGGAAGTCACTCCATGCTGAGGAAAAGGACAGCAGCCCGGAAGCGGATGCGTCCGCCACCGCCACGGCACCGGAAATCATTGGCAAGAGCCGTTTCAGAATGACGGTAACCCGGACAATGACTACCGTACCGAAGCCACAAGCTGCCACTTCGGATAAAGGCGAGGAAGTGCAGAGTGATGATGTTACCTTTGCCGACGAAGCCGAAAGGAAGACGGCACGGGTACCGGAAGAGAAGTTCGACGAAGTATTCAGCAACATACCTCCTGAAGAGGTAGAGTACGGCGAAGGTGAACCGGAAGAGGAAACCCCGGACAGACGTCAGGCTTCCGGCAGCAGCTTTGACGAGATTGAAAAGGCCGTCAAGACCGCCCGAAATCCAGATGCGACACGGACGGAACGTGAACAGGCTGCAAAGGTATTTGTCGAAATGGAGGGTACGGAGCTGTATGACATGCTTATGGAAGGTTCCACCGAAATGAGCGTCCGTATCAAGGGGCTGATTGAAATCCGGTTGAAAGAGCAGGAAGTCGAGTTTCTGGTACCCGACAACATCGACGAGTTTGACATCCGCAAATATGCAACGACAACCAAAAAGGAATGAAGAAAGAACAGTAGTACCGACCCCCGGAAAGCGGATACAAGGTAACCGCCTGCCGGAACGGACAATCCCAAGTCCGTGGAACCAAAAGGGAGACCACTAAACCAAAAACAAAATCAGTATGAACCGCCGGAAGAAGGACTATCCACCCTTTGACGGCACAAACAAAAAGTATTTATGAACAGAAACATCAAGAACAGCAAGAAAATCATTCTTTCGGCAGCACTTCTCATCGCTGCCGCATCATCCGCTTTCGCACAGGACAACGGACTGGCAGGCATCAACGAGGCCACTTCAATGGTCACTTCCTATTTTGACCCCGGAACGAAGCTGATATACGCCATCGGCGCCGTTGTCGGTCTGATAGGCGGCGTAAAGGTCTATGGCAAATTCTCGTCCGGTGATCCTGACACCAGCAAGACCGCCGCTTCGTGGTTCGGTGCGTGTATCTTCCTGATCGTGGCGGCGACAATCCTCCGTTCATTCTTCCTTTAATATACGGTATGGCTGAATATCCGATCAACAAAGGTATCGGCCGTTCGGTTGAGTTCAAGGGACTAAAGGCACAATACCTGTTCATCTTCGTGGGCGGGCTTCTGGCCCTCTTTGTCCTGTTCGTCATCCTCTATATGGTCGGAACCGACCAGTGGATATGTATCGGCATCGGTGCGGCAGGCGCCTCCATCCTTGTATGGCAGACCTTCGCGCTGAATGCCCGGTACGGCGAACACGGGCTGATGAAGTTGGGTGCCGCAAGAAGCCATCCCCGTTACCTGACCAACCGTCGGCGCATTGCCCGGCTGCTTAAACGAAAAAGAAAGGAAGAGAAAATATGAGAAACGTATCAAGAATAACTACACTGGAAAACAAGTTCCCCCTGCTTGCAGTGGAACACGGCTGCATCGTATCGAAGGATGCCGACCTGACGGTCGCCTACGAAGTCGAACTGCCGGAGCTTTACACGGTCACGGGTGCGGAGTACGAGGCGATACACGGGTGCTGGTGCAAGGCCATCAAGGTGCTGCCGGACTTCTCCATCGTCCACAAGCAGGACTGGTTCATCCGTGAGACGTACAGACCGGAACTGCAAAAGGAGGACATGAGCTTCCTCTCGCGCAGCTTCGAGCGTCATTTCAACGAGCGACCCTATCTGCGCCATACCTGCTACCTGTACCTGACGAAAACGACCAGGGAACGCAACCGGATGCAGAGCAACTTCAGCACGCTGTGCAGGGGACACATCATCCCGAAGGAACTGGACAGGGAGACATCGGAAAAGTTTCTGGAGGCAACGGAACAGTTCGCCCGTATCATGAACGACAGCGGCTTTGTCCGACTGCGCCGGCTCGGTACGGATGAGATAGTCGGCACAGACGACAGGAAGGGACTGTTGGAACGCTATTTTTCGCTGATGTCTGAAAACGACGTCGCCCTGCAGGACATCGACCTTTCGGCAAAGGGGATGCGCATCGGTGACAATTACCTGTGCCTGCACACGCTTTCCGACACGGAGGACCTGCCCGGCAAGGTGGCTACCGACAGCCGCTATGAGCGTCTTTCCACCGACCGCTCGGACTGCCGTCTTTCGTTTGCCAGTCCCGTGGGACTGCTGCTTCCCTGCAACCATGTCTATAACCAGTATGTGATACTGGACAACAGCGAGGAGAACCTGCGTAAGTTCGAGAAGTCCGCCCGCAACATGCAATCCCTGTCCCGCTATTCAAGGAGCAACAGCATCAACCGTGAATGGATAGACCAGTACCTGAACGAAGCCCATTCCTACGGGCTGACCTCGGTACGCGCACATTTCAATGTCATGGCGTGGAGCGATGATGCGGAGGAACTCCGGCACATCAGGAATGACGTGGGCAGCCAGCTGGCAAGCATGGAATGTATGCCCCGGCACAACACCGTTGACTGTCCGACCCTGTTCTGGGCGGCCATACCCGGCAATGCCGCCGATTTCCCTGCCGAAGAGAGCTTCTACACCTTCACCGAACAGGCGGTATGCTTCTTTACTGAAGAGACCAACTACCGCAGCTCGCTTTCGCCTTTCGGCATAAAGATGGTGGACCGTCTGACGGGAAAGCCGCTGCACATCGACATTTCCGACCTTCCGATGAAACGCGGCATCACGACCAACCGCAACAAGTTCGTGCTGGGACCGAGCGGCAGCGGCAAGTCGTTCTTCATGAACCATCTTGTCCGGCAGTATTATGAACAGGGAACGCACGTTGTCCTTGTGGATACCGGAAACTCGTATCAGGGATTATGCGAAATGATCCGGCGCAAGACACACGGCGAAGACGGCGTGTATTATACCTACACGGAAGAAAAGCCCATTTCGTTCAATCCGTTCTATACGGACGACTATGTGTTTGACGTGGAGAAGAAGGACAGCATCAAGACCCTGCTGCTGACCATCTGGAAATCGGAGGACGACAAAGTATCAAAGACCGAAAGCGGAGAGCTGGGCAGCGCCGTGAACGCCTACATAGAGCGTATCAAGGCAGACCGGAGCATCGTCCCCTCGTTCAACACCTTTTACGAATACATGCGCGATGACTACCGCCGTGAACTGGCCGGACGTGAAATCAAGGTAGAGAAGTCGGACTTCAACATTGACAACATGCTGACCACCATGAGGCAATATTACAGGGGCGGACGCTATGACTTTCTGCTGAACTCGGAGGAAAACATCGACCTGCTGAACAAGCGGTTCATCGTGTTCGAGATTGATTCCATAAAGGAAAACCGCGAACTGTTTCCGGTGGTGACCATCATCATCATGGAGGCGTTCATCAACAAGATGCGCCGCCTGAAGGGAGTGAGAAAACAGCTGATTGTGGAAGAAGCCTGGAAAGCACTCTCGTCGGCGAACATGGCGGAATATCTCCGCTACATGTACAAGACGGTGAGAAAGTATTTCGGCGAGGCGATTGTCGTCACGCAGGAAGTGGACGACATCATCTCATCGCCCGTGGTCAAGGAGAGCATCATCAACAATTCCGACTGCAAGATACTGCTTGACCAGAGGAAGTACATGAACAAGTTCGACCAGATACAGACCCTGCTCGGACTGACGGAAAAGGAGAAGTCGCAGATTCTTTCCATCAACATGGCCAACAATCCGTCGCGGCTCTACAAGGAGGTATGGATAGGGCTTGGCGGTACGCAGTCGGCAGTCTATGCCACGGAAGTGAGTCCGGAGGAATATCTGGCTTATACGACGGAAGAATCGGAAAAGACGGAGGTTTACCGCCTGGCGGAAAAACTGGGCGGTGACATAGAGGGAGCCATCCGGCAGCTTGCGGAAAGAAGGCGAGAAGAACGGAAAGGCTGAAAAATGAAAAAGATTCATGAATAAAAAAACTGACAATATGGACATGGACAACGCATACATGAGAGCCGAACAGAAAAGGCAGGAAACGGAAAGACATGCCACCCGGCTCAAGGAGTTCCTCATATACGGTGCCGACATACCGGAAGACATCCAGAAACAGTACGGCTTTTCGGAAGACTACCGGCTGTATAAGGAACTTGAGGAAATGGACGGCAGGCAGTACAGCGAGAAAAGACAGAAAGGGGAAGTCCCGGATGCCGGAAAAGTCGGCGGAAGACTTACCCGTGCAGTGGAAAAGGCATACGAAAGCATCTGCGGCAGTCCTTCGAGAGTGTATATCGAAGGACTTTACAAGGAACTTCTGCTGCTCGGAGGCATGACCGTAAGGAAAGATTATGACGACCCGGTACATTACAACCCCGGCTTCTTTGATAAATACGGAATCGACCGCAAGGCTCCCCGCGAAACCATTCTCAGGCAGGTGGAACAGGCATACAGGGAACTGGACAGCCGCTTTTCGAGAATGACGGGCAGAAGGTCGGACGCGGACGAGCTGTTCGGCAAGCCGAAGGAGAAACAGGCGGTACAGCCAAGGAAGGAAAATCCGGACCGCCCTGCACCGGGTATCCGCCCTTGCAGGCCGAAAGGCAGGAGAATGGGCTTCTGAACCGGAGCAAATAACAAAGAAAACAACAGTAACATCAAAAAAAAGAAAAAGTATGGACATTCAGATTACAAAATCCCAGCTCAGACTGCTTTGCGGCGGTCTGATAGGACTTGCATCACTGGTGATGCAGGCATGTGACATGGAACAGGACAAGGACGTGCGCGAAAGCATCTGCGGTAACTGGGAAAGCGTGGAAAGCAAACCCGACCTGCTCATCTACAAGGAAGGAAATGCGTACAAGGTGACCGTATTCAAACGCAGCGGCATAAGCCGCAAGCTGAAGCTGGAAACCTATCTGCTGCAGATGGAAGACAACGGAAACCTGTTTATGAATACCGGATTCCGCATAGATGTGGCGTACAATGAGGAAACGGACATCCTGACCTTCTCGCCGAACGGGGACTATATAAGGGCCACTCCCGCAGCAGACAACGCGGAAGACAGACAATGACAACCGATAATGACCACTAAATCCAAAGAAAGAAAATGAAAATAAAAATTCTGACAATCTTCTGCCTGTGCCTGCTTTACGCAGGCAGGGCAAGCGCACAATGGGCGGTCATAGACCCGTCCAACATTGCGCAAAGCATCATAAACACCTCGAAGAATGTGGCGCATACCTCGACCACCGCAACGAATATGGTCAAGAACTTTCAGGAGACCGTCAAGATCTACGAGCAGGGAAAGAAGTATTATGACGCGCTGAAATCGGTGAACAATCTTGTAAAAGACGCCAGAAAGGTGCAGCAGACCATCCTGATGGTGGGCGACATCACGGACATCTATGTGAACAGTTTCCAGAAGATGATGCGTGACGAGAACTTCACCGTGGAGGAACTCGGAGCCATCGCGTTCGGATATACCAAACTGCTTGAGGAAAGCAATGACGTGCTGACGGAACTGAAGAACGTGGTGAACATCACCACACTCTCGATGACGGACAAGGAACGCATGGACGTGGTGGAACGCTGCTACTCGAAAATGAGAAGATACCGGAACCTTGTCGGCTATTACACCAACAAGAACATTTCGGTAAGCTATCTGCGTGCGAAAAAGAAAAACGACCTTGACCGCGTGCTGGGTCTTTACGGAAATGCAAACGAAAGATACTGGTAGCCTATGGACTTTGAAAACCTTCATCAGATACTCCGCTCGCTTTACGAGGAGATGATGCCCCTGTGCGAGGACATGGCCGGTGTCGCGAAAGGGATTGCCGGTCTGGGTGCGCTGTTCTATGTCGCCTACCGTGTGTGGCAGTCACTTGCCAGGGCGGAACCGATAGAGGTGTTCCCCATGCTGCGCCCCTTTGCGATAGGATTCTGCATCATGCTTTTCCCGTCGCTTGTTCTGGGAACGCTCAACGGGGTCATGTCGCCCATCGTTCAGGGAACGGCAAAGATACTGGAGGCGGAAACGCTGGACATGAACGAATACCGCAAGCAGAAAGACGAGCTTGAACATGAGGCGATGATGCGCAACCCGGAAACCGCCTATCTTGTCAGCAACGAGGAATTTGACAGGCAGCTGGACGAACTGGGCTGGTCGCCGGAGGACGTGGTGACCATGACGGGAATGTATATCGAACGTGGCATGTACAACATGAAAAAGTCCGTGCGTGACTTCTTCCGCGAGATACTCGAACTGATGTTCCAGGCTGCCGGTCTTGTCATAGACACCATACGCACGTTCTTTCTCGTGGTGCTGTCGATACTCGGTCCGATAGCCTTCGCCATATCGGTATGGGACGGTTTCCAGAGCACGCTGACGCAGTGGATCTGCCGCTATATACAGGTTTACCTGTGGCTTCCCGTATCGGACATGTTCAGTACGGTGCTGGCAAAGATACAGGTACTGATGTTGCAAAGCGACATCGAACGTATGCAGGCGGACCCGAACTTCTCTCTTGATTCGAGCGACGGCGTGTATATCGTATTCATGATAATCGGGATTATCGGATACTTTACCATTCCGACCGTATCGGGCTGGATCATTCAGGCCGGAGGCATGGGCAACTACGGACGCAACGTCAATCAGGTAGCCGGAAAATCCGCCGGATTCACAGGCAGTGTTGCCGGTGCCACCGCCGGAAACGTGACGGGACGTGTGGGCAAGCTGCTGAAATAAACCAACAGAACAACTAAAAACAGATAAAGTAATATGGAATTCAAGTCATTGAAGAATATTGAAACATCATTCAGGCAGATACGCCTGTTCGGTATCGTCTTCCTGTCACTGTGTACCGTGATAACGGTGTGGAGCGTATGGAGTTCCTACCGCTTTGCGGAGAAGCAGAGGGAAAAGATTTATGTGCTGGACAACGGCAAGAGCCTGATGCTGGCTCTCTCGCAGGACCTTTCACAGAACCGTCCTGCGGAAGCCCGCGAGCATGTACGGCGCTTTCACGAACTGTTCTTTACCCTGTCACCGGAGAAGAGCGCCATCGAGCACAATGTGAGACGTGCCCTGCTGCTGGCAGACCGCAGCGTGTATAACTATTACTCGGACTTTGCGGAAAAGGGCTACTACAACCGCATCATTGCCGGCAATATCACGCAGGTGCTGAAAGTGGACAGCGTGGTGTGCGATTTCGAGCATTATCCCTACCGTGCGACCACCTATGCCACCCAGCAGATAATCCGTCAGAGCAACGTCACGGAGCGCAGCCTCGTGACGACCTGCCGCCTGCTGAACGCCTCGCGGTCTGACGACAATCCCAACGGATTCACGATAGAGGGGTTCACCATCATAGAGAACAAGGACCTGCAAACCGTCAAAAGATAATGGAATGAAAGAAAAAGCAATGAAACCGCTGCGGATGGCACATGAGAAAATCCGCGGTACAAGAGAGCGGATAGTTTCCGGACTGAAGGACTATCTGGACGGACTTCCGCAAAAGACAAGGAAAAGAATCATACTGGCTATGCTGGCCGTATTTGCCACGCTTGCCCTTTACACGTTCGGAAAGTCGCTGTACGATATAGGACGTGATGACGGACGGAAACTGAATATCGGACACGCCGGACAGCTCCCCGTAAAGGGAGAATGCGGCGGCAAGATTCATCACAATTTTATAAAACAGTATAAGGATGGAAAATAAGGAAACAAGAAAAGAGAACGGGGACAGCCCCGAAAAGAAGAACAGGGAACGTACACCACTGACGGAGGCGCAAAGGCTGAAACGTCAGAAGATGATAGTCCTGCCTGCAATGGTTCTGGTCTTCATCGGTGCCATGTGGCTGATATTCGCTCCCTCTTCCGACAAGGAGGAACAGCCGGGTGCGACGGGCTACAACACGGAGATACCGGATGCGGACAAGGACAACAGGAAGATTATCGGTGACAAGGTCAAAGCCTACGAGCAGGGAGAAATGGAGGAACGCAGGGCAAGCCGCAACCATGCCATGCAGGAACTCGGCAGCATGTTCGACCGGGAAGTTTCCGTGACCGGAAACAATCCGGACTTCGACCTTGCCAGTCCCGGTGGCGGAAGTGATACGGATACGGCATCATCGCCGGCTTCGCAGACAATCAGGTCATCGGCCACCGCCTACCGTGACCTGAACGCCACGCTCGGCAACTTCTATGAGCAGCCTTCGGGAAACAGTGCTGAAATGGAGGAGCTGATGGAGCGCATATCCTCGCTGGAAACGGAACTTGAAAGGGAGAAGGAAAAAGGTTCCTCGATGGACGAGCAGGTGGTGCTTATGGAAAAGTCGTATGAACTGGCATCCAAATATATGGGTGGTCAGAACGGACAACAGACAGCACAGGCATCGCCGGTACGGAAGGCGGAAGAGCATACGGCAATGCCGGTCAAGCAGGTTATCCGACAGGTGGTTTCCTCCCTTGCACAGCCTATGAGCAATGCGGAATTTGCCGCCATGTATGCACAGGAGCGCAACATGGGTTTCCACACGGCAGTGGGAAGCCGTACGGTATCGGACAAGAACACCATATCGGCATGTGTCTATGGGGCACAGAGCGTGACGGACGGGCAGGCTGTCCGGCTGCGGCTTCTGGAGCCGATGGCGGTTGCGGAGAAAATCATCCCACGCAATGCCGTCCTTGTCGGAGCGGCAAGGATTCAGGGTGAACGTCTCGGCATAGCAGTCACTTCGCTGGAACATGAGGGGACGATCATTCCGGTTGAGCTTTCCGTTTACGACACGGACGGACAGGAAGGAATCTTCATCCCGAACTCGATGGAAATGAACGCAGTCCGTGAGGTAGCCGCCAACATGGGCGGATCGCTCGGCAGCAGCATCAACATCTCCACCGATGCGAAGGCACAGCTCGCCTCCGATCTGGGCAAGGGGCTGATACAGGGCACAAGCCAGTATATAGCCAAGAAGATGCGTACCGTCAAGGTACATCTGAAAGCCGGATACAAGGTCATGCTGTATCAGGACAGAAATTAACAACAAAAAATTATCAATTTATTATTACCACTAAATCCAAAGTAAAATGAAAAAAGTAATTATGATGTTCGCCCTGTTTATGGGCATCGTATCTGCCCAAGCGCAGGAAAACAAGACCGCCGAAGAAAACGGAAGTGACAGACCGGCTCAGGAAGTGAAGCAGGAAGAGGTTCAGAAACTCTCTCTGAGCAAAGAAATCTATCCGCAGAAAGAGGCGGACGGCGACCTGTATCACGGTCTGACCCGCAAGCTGACCTTTGACCGCATGATACCGCCGCACGGACTGGAAGTGACCTACAACAAAACCGTGCATATAATCTTTCCGTCAGAGGTGCGCTACGTGGACCTGGGCTCACCGAACCTTATTGCCGGAAAAGCGGACGGGGCTGAGAATGTGATAAGAGTGAAAGCTACGGTAAGAAATTTCCAGAACGAGACGAACATGAGCGTCATCACGGAGGACGGCGGCTTTTACACCTTCAACGTCAAATATGCGGAAGAGCCGCTGCTCCTCAATGTGGAGATGTGCGACTTCATCCACGACGGTGAAGCGGTGAACCGTCCGAACAACGCGATGGAGATTTACCTGAAGGAACTGGGGAATGAAAGTCCGATGCTGGTGCGTCTTATCATGAAGTCCATCCACAGACAGAACAAGCGTGAGGTGAAGCATATCGGCTGCAAGCGTTTCGGTATCCAGTATATCCTCAAAGGCATCTATACGCATAACGGACTTCTGTATTTCCATACGGAAATCAAGAACCAGAGCAACGTCCCGTTTGACGTGGACTATATCACATGGAAAATCGTGGACAAGAAGGTGGCAAAGCGTACAGCCGTGCAGGAACAGGTCATTCTTCCGCTCCGTGCGCAGAACTATGTGACCTGCGTGCCGGGAAAGAAAAAGGAACGTACCGTGTTCACGATGTCCAAGTTCACCATTCCGGACGACAAATGCCTCGTGGTGGAACTGCATGAGAAGAACGGAGGACGTCACCAGTCCTTTACCGTAGAGAACGAGGATCTGGTACGAGCCACAACGATTAACGAACTTCAGGTACGATGAACATGAGAAAGTACATGATAGCACTGGCAGCGTCGCTTGCCCTGTTCACGGGGCGGGCGAACGCCCAGCGATGCCTGCCGGGAATGCAGGGCATCGAGGTGAAGGCGGCAATGACGGACGGTTTCAGGATGGGCGGCAATGACGGAGGGCACAGTTTCGGGGCGCTTCTTTCGACCTATACGAAAAACGGCAACAAATGGTCGCTGGGCGGTGAATACCTGTTGAAAAACAGTCCGTACAATGATGTGAAGATACCGGTGGCACAGTTTACCGCCGAAGGCGGCTACCACTTCAAGGTGCTTTCCGATGCCCGCAAAATCGTGTTTCTCTATGCCGGCGTTTCCGCTCTTGCCGGATATGAAACGGTGAACTGGGGCGACAAGGTGCTGTATGACGGGGCGAGGCTCCACGACAGTGACGCCTTTGTTTATGGCGGTGCGGTGACGCTCGACATGGAGGTGTATGTGGCTGACCGTCTGGCTTTGCTTGCCAGCCTGCGCGAGCGTTGTCTTTGGGGAGGTGACACGAGAAAGCTCCACACGCAGTTTGGAATAGGTATCAAGTTCATTATAAATTAGGACGGGTATGGATATAGCTGAAATGAGGCAGATACCGATTGCGGACTTTCTCCGAAGGCTGGGACATGAACCGACAAGAAGAAGCGGAAACGAATTGTGGTATTCGGCACCTTACAGGAGCGAAAGGACACCGTCCTTCCGTGTGAATGTGGAAAAGAATGTCTGGTACGATTTCGGGCTGGGCATAGGCGGTGACATCTTCAATCTTGCCGGAGAGTTTATCCACAGCCGTGATTTTCTCGCACAGGTAAGGTTCATATCGGAAAGTGCCGGTGTGCCTATGGTGCAGCCGGATGCTTCCACCTTCAGGAAAAAGACTCCCGAACCGTCCTTTGAGGACGTGGAGGTCTTGCCCCTGCGGTATCAGGCTTTGAAGAAATATCTGGTGGAACGTGGCATATCTCCCGATACAGCGTCCTTTTACTGCTGCCAGTTGAACTACTACGTCCACAAGAAGAAATATTTCGCCGTCGGCTTCTCCAATGTGTCCGGCGGTTATGAACTCCGGAACCGGCTTTTCAAAGGGTGCATACCGCCCAAAGACGTATCCCTGATAAAGCGGAAGGACGGGCAGGCTGAAAGTTGCAGCCTTTATGAGGGCTTCATGGACTTCCTGTCCGCCGTGACGCTCGGCATGGCGGAGGACGGCGACAGCCTTGTCCTGAACTCGGTCGCCAATGTGGACAGGAGTTTCCGTTATCTGGACGGTTACGAAAGGATACGGTGCTACCTCGACAACGATGAAGCCGGACACCGGGCGGTGGAAAAACTGCGGATGCGGTACGGTGAGAAAGTGTCGGACTGCCGTGGGTTATACAAAGGCTGCAAGGACCTGAACGAGTATTTGCAGCAACGGATAAACAAACAGAATAACAACAAACTTAAAATAAGATAAGATGATGAAGATTATGAACAATAACAGCAACAGAGGCAAATCAATTTTCAAGGCAGTGGCAGTCTGCATGGCTGTCCTGGCTGCGGGACTTTTTGCGTCCTGCGATGACGATATGGACATACAGCAGAGCTACCCGTTTACGGTGGAAACCATGCCTGTCCCTCACGATGTGGCAAAGGGGCAGACCGTGGAAATCCGCTGTGAGATGAAGAAGGAGGGCAATTTTGCCAATACACTCTATACGATACGTTACTTCCAGTATGAAGGTAAAGGGACACTGAAGATGGACAACGGTACGGTATTCCTGCCGAACGACCGTTACCTGCTGGAGAACGAGAAGTTCCGTCTGTACTACACCTCGCAATGCGATGAAACACAGAATTTCATAGTGGTCGTGGAGGATAACTTCGGCAACTCCCATGAAATGGAGTTTGATTTCAACAACTCCAACACTTCAGAAACGGAAAGCGACAGTGTGCCAGCCGTCAGTCCGTCCACTTCCAAACAAATCCGTGAATGAGGTACAGGATGTTGTTACTGCTCTGTTTCCTTTCGTTGGGCTGCACTTTGTCGGCACAGGAACCTGAAAGGGAAACAGCCAAGGAAGCAAGGATTATCAGGTTGCCGGAATTTGAGAGGGCATTTTTGTGTGTGCGCTATTTTGAGGGCTGGCACTCGGAAAAGAACCATCCTTATGTCGGCTGGGGGCATTGCCTCCAGCCGGGCGAGAAATACTCGGCACGCACCATGACAAGACAGCAGGCTGACGAGCTGCTGCGGAAAGACCTTCGGAAGTTCTGCGCCATGTTCCGGCATCTGGGAAAGGATTCGCTGCTCCTGGGTACATTAGCTTATAATGTGGGACCGTTCCGGCTCTTGGGCAGCGGAAAGATACCCAAAAGCAAGCTGATCCGAAAACTGGAAGCCGGTGACAGGGACATCTATGAGGAGTATATATCCTACTGCCACTACAAGGGACGGAAAATCCGCTCGATAGAACGGCGACGGAAAATGGAATTTCTGCTGCTGTTCAAGAAGTAGCGGTAAGGGAGAGCTTCACCCAAATGGTGGGGTTCTCCCTTGTCATTTTCCGGAAAGGTTTTGCTTTGCTCCGGGAAAAGACCTAATTTTGTATCACTTTTTTTGAAACAGAAAAACAATCATGGAAAATTATATGGCAAAAGCGGCAGATGCCTTTCTGACAGGGCGTCCGTATGGCATACGTCTTGACTTCAAACACAAGGGCTTCGCTCTTTTCAACTACAACATGAACGAGCTTGGCAACCATCTTCCCGGCAGACTGGAAACGCTTCCGCTGGAGGATTTTGACGTGGAGGATATTCCGCTGTGCGGGGAGCGTATTGTCCGAAAGGAAAACATAACGGACATCTTCTTCTATGACGAGAAGAGCAACCCGTATTCGGACAACCGTGTGGATATGAAGAAACTGAAAGCATACAACAAATATATCTATCCGCTTTCACTTATTCTGAATAGAAATCTGTAAGATGGAAACAAAAAAGACTTCCGTCAGTGGAAGTCTTTGGAACAGCGGTTTCTTTGCTACTTTCTTTGTCCGCCTTCTGCTCACCGAAAGAAAGTAGGGCGGCTCTCGCCGCCTCTGCCTAAAGTCGGGTGTAAAGTCCCGTTACATCCGTGAAAATCTGCTGGAGCATATCAAAGTACACTCCCTCGTATTTGGCTATCTCCTTGACCTTGATGTCCGCATACTTCGTCAGTGTCTGACGATAGAAATACATGGTGTATGTATCCGTGTCTTCATCCAATATGATTTTCAGTCTGTTGGCTGACGTTTTGTTCCTTGCAAGGCTCATTTGTAGTCCGTTGCCCAAATTGATATAGTTACGGCTTCCCGTCATGACGGTAAATCCATGACCGCCCAACTGCTGTAAGATTGTATTCGCTATCATCTGTATATGAATTTAAGTTATTGTCAATGGGTGGCTTTTGCCACCCGATTTTTTTATACGTTCATGCTCTGCCTTATATGCTCCAATGTGCGCTCGGCAATGGGGCGTGTTTCCTCCGTCCAAAGGTCATAGTCATGTACGGATATTCCCACACTCTGCAAGTCACGGATATAGCCGGACACATAATCTCCCGTAGGGAGGTAAACGAACTGCATCCATGTGTCCCTGCTGTCTGTCAATATAAAATAGTATTTCATGCTCTTTCTGTTTTATGGGTTATCTGTTTTGGGTGCGGGCGGTATTGTGTACCGCCACACCTTTAGTATTCTTTCATTTCGGCAATGAGGGTATATTTTCTGAGCCATTCCACCACATGCACCATGTTGTATTCGGAAGTGATGACTGCCGTATGTTCGTTTATCGGGGTCATTCTTGTACTTTCGTAGCTCTCTATCCACTCCTTTAGTGTTGCCACATCACAAGTATCGGTACACATCATATCCAAAATTCTGATAGGGTCGCTGAATGTCACAATCAAAGTATCATAGTATGCTGTCATAATCTGTCCTCCTTTCCTTTTATCCATTCGTCACGCAGGTGTCTGCACTCCTCCAGTGTCGGTCTAACGCAAGAGAAAAGTTCTCCGTCCGTGTGTCGGTAGTCATACTGGAAAAGGGTTGTTCTTTTCCGTCTGATAGTCGTTTGGTACTTTTCGTACTTCTCAGTACCTGCCGTCTGGCAGGTACTCACTCCGTTGATGGTCATTCTTGTTGTCATGGTAGTCATTTATTAAAATTCAACAATCAGTAGTCGGTTCTCCATTACCTTTTCGGGGTCGGTTATCATCCTTTGGGCTACCCAAAGGTGATGCGCTCCGAAGCCGTAGGCGAACAGCCTTCCGAAGTTCTCGTTTTCTGAAAGTTTCGCCATTGAATTGCGGATTTCCGTTTCGCTGAAACTCAAGGACAAGGTGTTTATCAGACTGACAAAGATGTCGGTTACTTTCTCGTCCCATAATATCAGTATGTTTTCTATCTTTATTTCCATATCATGTATATTTTGAAGTCTATAAATCAAGCACTCATCCGCTTGCGGATAAGTTCGGCATTGCTCTCTACAAGGCTGATGATGCGGTCGTGGTATTCGGTATTGGAATTGCATACACCTCTGCTCTGTACCACCTTGAATGTTGTCAGTGAAACCTCCACCGTTTCAATGCGTTTGCCGTCAATGGTTGCGGATAGGATAAGGGAGTCTGTCCTCTTGTGATAGCTTCCCACACAATGGTGCATCAGTTTACCTTCAAGTTGCATTTCCGCCACACTCTCAATGACCTTTACAAGAATAAGGTTGTCGGTAAACACAAGTCCGAAGAACTTGCCTTTGGACTTCAGATAATTCTTTTCGTCCTTGACCAACTGCTCCCTGCGTTGCTCCGCTCTTTCCCTTTCAATCTGTTCTTCACGTTTTCTGACAAGTCGGTCATGTACCTTTTTCAAGTCTGTCGGACAAACATATTTTGGGCAGTGGGTGTCTTTCCCGAAATGTCGGAGCAGTCTTACAAGGTCACACCACATGGAGGCATCTGCAATATGATAGCCGTTTCGGATACAGATTTTTATGGAGTTCCAATATTCATGCAAATTGACATTTGAAATGACGGCATATCTGAACATTTCTGTCTGTCCCGCTTTAAGCAATGTTTCTTTTTTGCTGTCGGTCAGAATGGCGGTAAAAAATTCGTATGGGGTCAGTTCGTGGAATGCTCCCTTGAAGCCGTTCCGCCTTAATTCGGGAATAATGCGCATTGCCGGATAAGTCTTGTATGCGTCTATGTTGTATGCTTTCAGCATCTTGTTGCTGCGTAAATCCATATCGCTCCATTCAGTCCAAAGGTCATAGTATATCGTGTGCATGGCTCTCAGTCGGGCAATAACTTCGGTCTTTCCGTTTGGGGCAATCCACCATTGCACCACCTCCCTTATGGAATACTCTGCCTTTTGTCCCACCTTGTATGTTGCTCCTACCATAAAGTAGCGCAACACTTGATAGCCTTTTCGGGTCGTAATGATTTCATAATATGCGCTGCCCCTGAAAACTCTCTTTCGGGTATCAAGTATTTCAAGTTCCTTTCCGCAATGGGGACAGCTACAGCCACATATAGTTTCCGCAAGAGTGTGTCCGCCTTTCCAGCGGTGTCCACATTCCGAACAAGTGATAGTTCCGCCTTTTGTGCGGTAGGCATGATGCTTGAAGCAATGTTCAAAAGCGTATGCTTTCTGCTTGTCTGTCAGTTCGGGCAGTCCGCTTGACAAACGGACTACCTCTTTCTGTATGCGTGTTCTCGGTTTCATATCAAAAATCAAATAATGAGGGTTGGACTTGTGTTTCTTTTTTCACTGTCGGCTTGTTGCGGTTCTGTAGCTTTTGGAGTTCCATCTGCTGATATTGGGCAACCGCCTTTCTTCTTGCTTCCTGCTTTTCCTCTTCTGTCAGTTCCACCACATGGTTTACAACTACTTGACATTGTATAGGCTTGCCTACTTCAATCTCGTTTTCATCGTAATAGTGAATGGCTTGTCCGTAAATCTCTCCGTCTGAAAAGCCGTTGCAACCGCTTTTCTGCACATAGTTCAGAATGTATGTGACACAATCGTCTATGTTCTTGGCTGGGTTGCGGTAGCTTTTGGCGAATAGTTCATCTTCCGCTGCTCTCTGCTCCAAAAACATCTGTATGGTTCGTTTGAAATGGTCTGTTCCTTTCATCATAATCTCAAATTTTAGTCGGGTTGTCGTTCAAATAAAGTATCTCGCAATCTTCCACTTCTGTGGGAAGTCCGAAAAGGGGGTAATGGGTGAAATAAGGCTGTGCGTTCCCTTCTTCATCTGTGAGGGGTGAAACATCTTGTACTTGCCATCGCTTCATCCATCTGTCTATTGTCTGAACTTCATCGTCTGTGAGTGCGGTTGCATCACCATTGATGATATAGGCTAAACTCCATGTGGGTATCTTTTCCGTTGTCCTGTTCATATCCGTTCATTTATTGGGTCAGACAATCTCTTGTAAAATCTCCGTGTGGTATTGTGGAGGACATTCCACCAAAAGAAAACCGATAAAGTCCTTTCTCGCTTCCTTGTTGAGTTCGTGGTATAGCCTTCTTAGGGTTGAATGGTTGCCGTTGATGTAGGTTTCCACCATATACTCAAAGATGTTGTCCACCTCGTAAAATCTGCATTGCTGCGCTGCTGTCTTGCTGTATCGTTTCATAATGCTATGCTTTTGGGAGTTAATTCAAAGTGTCAGTAGCCATAGGAGAAAGCCGAAAATGGCAATGAGGAATATGATGAATACCATTACATTGATAACCATTCGGAATACTCCACAGACTATTTCTCTGATGATGTACCAAAGGATATTGACTATCCAAAGGAAACAGCGCAACAGAAATGCGAATACTGCAAGTCCAATGGATTGCGCTGTCTGTCTTATGTTCATTGCTGCTGTCATTTTGGGTGTCGTTTGTCAAGTTCTACAATTCTGTCAATTCTTCCGTACAATATCTTGCGGAGTGCCGTCTTGTCCATAGCCTTGTATTCTCTCCATTGTCCGTACTGGCTTACAAGGAATGTCCTCAGTATGTCGGAGAAGTCAAACCGCCATCCTTGCAATGGTATCGCACTTTTGAAATAGGTATTGCCGTTTACCTTTTCGGTTATCCAATTCTTTTCCTCTCTGTTCAGCACCTCGCCATTATTCACTTTCATACGAAGTCTGTAAACCTTGCACTCATGTAGGCTTTCCAATGTCGGAACTTCCCACTTCACGAATTTTGTTGCTACTGCTGCTTCCATATCCATTTGTTTTTATTTTTAATGCGGATTCGAGAGCTGAGGGAGTTGAGTTTCCAACCTTATATGCCTCCCGTTTATCCGACATTTTTTTTAATGCGTCTTTCTGTCGCTTCGGTCGTTTTCGTTTCGGGTGCTTCAAAAAAGGTAGGGAGTGGGTAGAGCAAGGGTTTTCAAAGAAAAAATACTACCCGCAGGGCTGGAGATTTTTTCTAAAAACCATTGAGCATCCCAATCCCGGATTTACCTTTGCACCCAGAACGGGAACGATCCACCTGATGCGACTGTCTGAAAGACCATCAAAATGGAGGTAAACGGATGTGGAGGCATATTGGATATGAAATGTTCCGGGAAAAGAAAGAAAGGAAATGTCAAAAAAAGGGATACGGCGAAAACGTGAAACCGGCAAACATTCCAAGAAAGTATGTTGCAACCGTGTGGCTAAACCTGTTTAGTTATGCGGTTGCAATTTTCTTTCCGGTTTGCCGTCATGGGTAATGGCACTTTTCATTTATGGAAGGTGTGGTTACCCATGACTTCCGTTTTCGATTAGAGGAACCGACAAAAAAAGAAAATCAACAGGTGACAGCCGTAAAAGCACCGCTTGTGGCATAAGCAAAAAAAGAAAGGGGCCTTGCATCATCAGTCTGAACATGGTTCAGGCGTGACGCAAAGCCCTTTTCTATGCTTATGCAATAGTAGGAACATGGTCGTCAATTTATTGATGATGATGTTCCTACGAATAAATTCGCTTTTACGGAAAAACTTGTCTGTGGAGCTTAAAAAGCTGGATTTTTATTTCAATATATGCCATTAAAGTGCTACTTTTGCATACGAAGAGTTCTTTGAAGGTTACGCAACGCGCAGAAGAATAAAACAGCAGATAACTAACTAATTCGTAACCTATTACTACTATGAGTTGGTAACTGCAACTCATTTTCAATCACTTAGACCTTTTTCGTAATTTCGTCGTACAAATATAAAAAATTATCTCATTTATCCATTTTTTGTCCGATACGGATTACAGTAAAAGAATAAGGAGGTAGTGTATAATCAAAACCATGTTCCTGCACTTCAAAATCCTCTGTTATCGGAGTTACATCTTCATCTTTCGGATTTCCAGCCAGAACAATCTTCTGTGCCGTAGGATTCACGAGCGTGACACCTTCCAATTCTATCTTGGAAGAAACCTCAACCGGCAGCATATTCACCAGCTTTACAATGTAGTCACCAGTCATCGGGTCCTTTACGACCGACACAACAACCCGTTTCTTTACCGCATCCAATCCATTATCCAACGTAATCGTAGAAGCAAAATATTCATTGCCAGCATTCTGACCATACATTTGTTGCGTGTAATAACCGACCGTAGGCTTTACTTCTACATTATTGAAATAAATCAAATCAGGACGCCACTGAGTATACCCTTCCTTAGCTAATAACGGTGCGTAAGAAGTCATGGCCACCACATCGGCATTACGTTCCACTGCCGTCAGATATAACGCTTCAGCAAGAGCCGTTTCCAAATTACTGGGACGCCCCGGTAAGTGAGCCGCATATTCGCCCAAATAAACCTTCGATTTACTACGGTCATAGCGGTCGTAATAGTCTTGATTGTGTATAAACCAACCCGGAGCCACATAATAATGCTCGTCCACCATCGGTACATCCAAGCGTGTAGCCAGTTTCCATCCTTCGTCATAATCGGTTCCTTCATAGAAAGGTCCAACCGTACCAATGACCGTCACCTCAGGATATTTTTCGCGAACGGCTTTATAAATCATCGTAAAACGTTCTTCGAATACCTCGGTGATCAGATCCTCATTACCGATGCCAATGTATTTTAAGTTGAAAGATTTGGGATGTCCAGCTTCTGCACGTTTCCTACCCCACTCTGTCTTACGGGCATCCCCGTTGGCGTATTCTATCAAGTCGAGCACATCTTGGATATAAGCAGGCATTTCTTCCATCGGAATTCCTCCCTGCTGTCCTTTGCAACCTATTTCATCCTTGGAATGATGACTGCACGTACCGGAATTCTGACATGGTACACCCGCCGCCAATACTGGTACAGGCTCCGCACCTATATCCTCACAGAACTGGAAATACTCAAAGTAACCCAAACCTCGTGTCTGATGATACCCCCACAAGTTGCGCAAAGGTTTTCGGGCCTCCAAAGGGCCAATGGAACCTTTCCAGTCGTAAATATTGTCTACGCCGTCGCCATGAGCTACACATCCGCCCGGAAAACGGACAAAACGAGGATGAAGATCGGCCAACGCCTGAGCCAAATCAGCACGTAATCCATTCTTACGACCTTTAAATGTGTTCTGCGGAAAGAGTGAAACCAAGTCGAAATGATATGTGCCGGTTCCTGCCGGTTGGAGAGAAAGTTTGGCAGCCTGTACGTCTTCCTGTGCGGTCAGCACTGCTTTGAGTTGCTTCCAATCTTTTGAAGAAACCTTTACCGATGCCTTTGCCACTTCGTTTCCTTCCTGATCGAGCAGACTGATTATGACTTTTCCTCCTTTACTTTCACTGGCAATGCGAGCAAAACAGGCGAAATCATACTTTTCACCTTTCTTCAACGTTATTCCATCATAACCATCGTTCTGCAAGGCCGCCCCTACCTGCCGTACATCCAGTACGGCATAATGGGGATTGTTTTCATGAATCGGACGTTCGGTTGCAATCGTTAAAGTGCCTTGCCCACCTTTCACACTCCAAGCATAGTTGCTGTCCCAACCTTGACGCGAACCGTCTTTCGATGAATATTCAAAATCACGGTTCTGCACCAATTCGGCATACAGCCCACCATCGGCCGCATAGTTGATATCCTCAAAAAAGATGCCTATCAGGTGGTCACTGATACTTTTTCCTTGAGAAACATCCACCTGAATGGTCGCCTTCAACGGTTTCAATCCTGCAAAACGTATAGGATCCTCTTCTGTACGTTCGTCATACAATCGCTGGCGATATTTTTTATGATCAGCATAACGAATCAACAGCTCTATCGTTTTATAAGAAACTCGCTGTATCCAACCACTTTCCTGTTGCCCATCCAAAAGGACACTTGTTTCCTCAGTGGGATAAGCTGATTTCAATTCATACTTACTCAGTTCTTCTTCCGTAAAATAACTTTGCGCCCCCCACTTCAGCAAATCAGGCGAATCAGCATGGGCTAAGACCTTCCCACTACGAGTGGCCGTCCAAATACAATGCCATAAACCATCGGAAGTATTCTGCATCAAGTGAGGAAAGAACATTTTCTTTTCACTTCCCCAAGGGCCAAAATCACATTTTACATAGTCGTAACCGTCTGCCACAGAAAGCCAGCGCCTTCCATCGGGACTCCAGGCAAACCTTAATCCACTCTGTCCATCGACACGCGCATATGAGAACAAATAAACAGAATCAGGTTCGTTTGCCACCTTGTTTATTCCGGCCTGTATGGGGAAAACGGCAGCCAACAGCAAGCCGACCGTAATCCCCAATTTCAAAAGTGTTTTCATGATACCTATATATAATATGTTTGTGTGTCAAAAGTTAGTTAGGCTCTCATTTTACCCACACAGCTCCCCCAAAAGGCTGTACGGTCAACTGAAATTCTCCTTTTTCCTTTATCTTTTGTGTTTTCAATTGTGGTTGCATCTTTTTATCGTCCGTATAGGCAGATACCGTAGAACCACTCAGTTCAGGAAACGAGAATTTCAACTTCAAAGGTTCTTCCATTGCGTTGATAGCAGCCAAATACCACTTATCGCCATGACGTCGTGCCAATACGATATACTTACCTGGATAACCTTCTATAAAACGAGTTTCATCCCACGTAGTAGGTATCTGTTTCATGAAGTCCAGACAAATCTGAGGAGCATCCGTCAGATTATTGGGAGCCAACGCAAAATTCTGAATGGGATTTTGGAAAAGTACTGCCGTAGCCAATTGGAAGACATCCGATGTCTTTCGGATACTGCCACCATCATTTCCTCTGTTCAAACGCTTATTCAGGAAAGTTCCTCCAAACTCCATGCATCCCACCGTATTGCGGATGAACGGATGCAGACAGGCATTGAAGGCCTCGTTGTCACAGAAATGTTGTTGAAAGATCAAGTTTTCAGAAGCCAAGACAGCCTCGCTACCTACATAATTGGGATACATCCGCTCCCAACCACGTGGCAAGGTACAGCCGTGGAAGATAACCATCAGACCATGGTCATCAGCATCGCTCAACACATCTTCGTAAAGACGCATCGTTTCCTGCTTATCGCCTCCCCAGAAATCAACCTTGATACCCTTCACGCCCAACTTCTGCATCCAGCGCATCTCTTGCTTGCGAATGATCGCATTATCCATCTTGTTTGTCGGGCTCTGAGTTATGTCGTTCCAGTAGCCACTGGAACTATACCACAGGAAAACATCTACTTTTTTGCTTTGTGCATAGGCAATGAGCTGTTCCATACGCTCGTAGCCAATATTTTTGTCCCACCAAGCGTCGATCAATACATATTCATAGCCCATTTCAGCAGCCAAATCAATGAAACGTACCTGATCGTCATAGTTGATACTGTTGTCCTGCCACAAAATCCAACTCCATGTACTACGACCGAAGCGATAGTCATGTTTCGTTTCATAACGCGGTGTCACAACATCCCAAGCTACAGTTGTCTCCACAATGGGTTTCAACGTAGCGCCTACCGTCAGTGTCCGCCAGGGCGTACTGCCTGGCAGGGAAAAAGCCGGTTCTACCGTTCCGTTGCCGTTGTTCTCTTCGGGCATGGGGAAAGCTATCCGATAAAGACCGTTGTTGGCATCGCTCAAGTGCGAGCCGCAATAACGGCTGTCCACTCCCGTCTCACTGACCAGTACCCAGCCATCGTCGCCCACGCGGAAAAGGCAGGGGAATGTATAGCCATGTCCATACTGCGAACGCTCATTCATTGGAGCGTCTGCCTTGTATTCTTCTTCATAACTGGGTTTGGTCCGTTTCCAACCAATCATGGCATCGCTCTGCGGACAAAGGAAAGTTGTAGTCTGCTGGGGGAAGTGAAAACCTGTCGATTCTTCCATCACCCGCACACTACCCGTCTCGCCCTGTCGGGGCAAAGTATAACGAAAAGCAATATCATTGCAACTGATACGGAAAGTAACCGACAGAGACTGTCCTTGCGCGTTTAACAGATGACATACCAATTCATTGGCCTGATAATGTACCTGCGAAGTCTTGATACGTGTCAATTGATAAGTCGTATCTATCTGCGCCGTTTCGTGTTTCACCAGCTTCAAGCCACTTGAGAAGTCACCGACATTCGTCTTCATGCCCAAAGGAGAAGCGTCGACCATCTGCTTGCCATCGTAAGTTACCGAATAGGACACACCCGTCTCTCCTTCGTTAACCACCTTCAACCGCAATCGTCCGTCAGGACCAGTCATTTCTACATTTTGTGCCATCGAAGCCATTGCCATAACCAACAAGGCTAAAGTCGTTTTCAGTTTCTTTTTCATGGTTCTTTTTTTATATTTAATTCATAAGGTTATCAGAGCTACTGCACAGCAGTTTTCTTCATGTATCTTCCATACAATCTTTGTCATACGACTTATTAAGTGTCAAAAATACACATTTAAAAGTTTACATACAAACATATCCCCTCAAAAAAGACAAATTCCTCACAAAAAAGCAGAACTTCCATCTAATTACCCCCCAATATTTCAGCTAGACAAAGAAGAAATGCCAAAACAGTTTCTTACTTTTGCAGCATTGAAAAAGAAAACATCCATGGCAGGCATCTATATCCACATCCCTTTTTGTAAGACACGATGCATCTATTGTGACTTCTACTCCACCACGCGCAGCGACCTGAAACGGCGCTACATCAATGCCTTGTGCGAGGAACTCACCATGCGTCGCGACTACCTGAAAAACGAAGCTGTCCGTACCATCTATTTTGGCGGCGGCACACCCTCGCAACTCGAAGAAGAAGATTTCCGCCAAGTCTTCGATACCCTGTCCGCCCTCTACGATCTCAACGCCTGTGAAGAAATTACCCTCGAAGCCAACCCTGACGACCTGACCGATGACTACGTGGTCATACTCCGCCGTATGCCTTTCAACCGCATCAGTATGGGCATCCAGACCTTCGACGACGCCACCCTCCGCCTGCTGAACCGACGGCACAACGCACCCCAAGCCATTGAAGCCGTCGACCGCTGCCGTCGGCATGGTTTCCACAACATCAGCATCGACCTTATCTACGGCCTGCCTGGCGAGACGGACGAACGTTGGGAACGCGACCTCCGCCAAGCCATTGCTCTCAACGTAGAGCATATTTCAGCCTACCACCTGACGTACGAAGAGGGTACCCCCCTCCACCAGATGCTCCAAGCCCATCGGGTCAACGAGGTGGACGAAGATAGCAGCGTACGTTTCTTCACCACGCTGATGGATACCCTCTCGGCCGCAGGATACGAACACTACGAGATTTCCAATTTCTGCAAGCCCGGCTTTCACTCACGCCATAATACATCCTACTGGCAAGGTATCCCTTACCTGGGCTGTGGTCCGTCTGCCCATTCGTTCGACATGCACAGTAGGGAATGGAATATTCCCTCATTGGAGAAATATATTTTCGCAATTGAAGAAAAAAACAGGCTCTACGAAAAAGAGGAACTTAACCTGACGACCCGCTACAACGAATACATCATGACCTCCCTGCGTACCCGTCGTGGCATTGACCTGCCGACACTCATAACCTGTTTCGGCCAGGAGCTTTCCGACTATTGCACCTCCATGGCCGTCCCTTACCTAAAGAGCAACAAGCTAGAGCAGCAGGACAACCATCTGCGGCTCACCCGCGAAGGAATCTTTGTATCCGATGGCATTATCAGTGACCTGATGTTTGTGGAAGAGTAAGCGCCATATTAACAGCTAGCAACAAAGCATTGCTTTATTCAGCTTAAAGCAATGCTTTGTCCTGTCTAAAACAATGCTTTATCCAGCTCAAACGAATGGCTCAAGAAAAAAGTCAAAGAATTACAAAATGAAATTGAACAGATAGCCGGACAAAATAATAAAGAAGGCCACGGTACCGAAGAAGATACCTATCAGCCGCCAAGTCATCACTTTCTTGAGCAGGGTAGCTTCGGGCAAGGATAACCCCACCACGGCCATCATGAAGACGATGGCGGTACCCAAAGGAATACCTTTGGCCACAAATACCTCGATGACAGGCACAATACCGGCCGCATTGGCATACATAGGCACGGCAAGAAGAACTGAAAGGGGCACGGCAAACCAATTGTCTTTCGACATGTATTGTTCAAAGAAGCCTTCGGGCACAAAGCCGTGCATGAAGGCACCGATACCGATACCTATCAGAATATAGACAAGCACACCACTGACTATCCGCCAGGCATCACGGATGATGGCGGGAAGCCGTTTGACAAAAGGAATATGGTCTTTCTCCCATGCTTCTGTCTGGGCAGACGACTGGGCCTGAATCTGTTTCACCCAATCGCTAAGATAAGGTGCAAGACGCATCCGTCCGAGCACAAAGCCTCCAATCACTCCCAGCAGGATGCCGCTGACGACATAAACCACCGTCACTTTCAATCCGAAAGAACCGAGGAACATGGCAACAGCCACTTCGTTGACCAGCGGCGACGTAATCAGAAAAGCAAAGGTCACTCCCAACGGAATGCCTCCCTTCACAAAACCGATAAACAACGGGATGGAAGAACACGAACAGAACGGAGTGATGGCTCCGAAGACAGAAGCCAACAGGTACTGCAGGCCATACATCTTATGGGTAGCCAGATAGGTGCGTAACCGCTCTATTGGGAAATAGGCATTGACAATCCCCATCAGCACACTAATGAAAAACAATAGGATAAGAATCTTGATGGTGTCGTAAAAGAAAAAGTTTACGGCCACTCCCAACGATGTGTCAGCACTCAGGCCGAACAGTCCGTAAACAAGCCAGTCTGCAAAATCTTGTATCATTCTTTTTTAGATTAATTCGTTTAAATACGAACAAACATACTACCATAAAGGCGGCAGGAGCCTTCACACGGTCGTTTCTGCCGCCTATCATCAAATAGCTTCGTGTATCAGATGCCCAAAAGCTGCTTTACGTCGCTTTCGGTAGGAACCTTCCCTTTCATCTTCACCACTTCGTCCACCACTACTGCAGGAGTAGTCATGATGTTATAGTTCATCATTTCCATGATGTCGTCCACCTTGGTGAGCTTCACATCCAGATTGTTCTCCTTGATTACTTTCTCAATAACATTGTAGGTTGTCTTACATTTGGCACAACCCGGGCCCAATACTTTAATTTCCATATCTGTAATATTTTAAATGTGTTACATATACATCATCCAACTATAATAAATGCCTATGGCGATAAACAGCACCCCGACAAACAGGTTCATCCATCGCTGTACTGTGCGCATCCTGCCATAGAAACGGCCCATCTGTTGCACGCTGAATGCCAGTATCCAGGCCACCACAAGTACCGGCAGGGCCGTGGCTATGGCGAACACGAGAGGCAGCAGATAACCGGCTGTAGTGGTAGCCGACAGGGATATCAGCATACCGAAATAGAATACACCGCTCGTGGGGCAGAAAGCCAACGCAAAGAGTATGCCTATCAGCAGAGCTCCCCACCCTCCTTTCCTTGCAAGCCCCTCGGCGTTTCCCTTGAACCCGAATTGGGGAAGGTTCAGCCTGTCACCGAAAAGCATAAAAAGGCCGATGACAAGTAAAGCAGGTCCCAGCACCCGTTCGCCCCACGTACCGATAGTTTTCTGTATGCCGAACATGCTCGAACCTTCCTTCAATATCAAGATCAATACAAATCCGAGCAGGGTATAGGCAAGAATACGCCCCAAGGTATAAAGCAGGCCGTTTCGAAAAACACGTTTTCTGTCCTCCATCTCCTTTCCGATAAACCCGATGGCTGCAATATTGGTAGCCAGTGGGCAAGGCGAAAGGGCCGTCAGCAATCCGAGGAGAAAAGCCGTCAGTACGGGTGTGGAACTGTTGTCCAGTAATGTCTGCAATCCATCCATAGCTACCGTTGTTTATTCCAGCATTTCACGAACGGTCTTCACCACTCCGGCCTTGAACACTTCCGGCGACTTGCGGGCATTGCCGAAAGCAAATTCCGTCAGGTTCTCTACGGTCTCCACCCCGTCTTTGTGTTTCACGACAAACAGCGACGACCACGTCACTTCATATTTCTCGGCTACGGCTTCGTTCTCTTCACGACTGATGTCTATCGTGCGAAACTTCACTTCTCCTTTCCGGACGGCATCGGCCAAATCTTTCTCCATCACTTCTTGCGTGCCTTTCTCGATGGCTATACAAGTAGCACAACGCTGCTTGCCGTGAAAATAGAGCACTTCCACTCCGTCGCTCACTGCTACTTCCTCCTGCGCATCAGCAACAGAACTCTCTTTCCTGGTATTGCCTCCACAAGCTGCCAGCAACAAGCCCAAACACAAACACAAAAAACAAATCTTTTTCATCTTTATTATTTCAGTTATTAGTATTTCGTCAAACTACGAACATTCAAGGTAAAAAAAGAGCTTACCCGCAGCAGCTCCCCTTTTTGCAAACAGTCTGACCGAAGAAGTCGGCAAACATTCTCCGGGCCAGTTCCCAGTTTTCCTTATTGATGCAATACCTCACCTTTGGCGCCTCTATTTCTCCCTGAATCAATCCGGCATCCTTCAGTTCCTTCAAGTGCTGAGAGACTGTAGCCTTGGCTATGGGTAACTCTTCATGGATATCGCCAAAATAACAGGACTCCTGTGCCAGCAGGAATTGTAATATGGCCATCCGGGCCGGATGTCCCATGGCTTTGGCAAAACGGGCCATCCTTTCCTGTTCTTCCGAATATTTCTTGTTCATCGTTTACCTTTTCTATTTGTTGTTCGCAAAACAACAAACAATATTCCAAATAAACAAAGAAATCATTTCTTTTTTCAGATTTCTTAATAATATTAGGGCACGAAGTATGCAAGATTTCACAGAAGTTCTCTTTCTGTAATATCTGTATAATCCGTGCCTCAAAGCTCATCAATCTTTTACTCCAAAAAGAATGATCATTCGCAAACAATTCGGAATCCTACTGCAGTCTTTAAATCAACGGAGTCGGGATAGACAATCTCCAATCCATCTGCATTCTGCTTCCAGTCCACCGACTGCTCCGTCCACATCAGCTCCACAGAACGAATCTTTTTATCGAACAGCCCTTTGTTTGTGCCTAACGATGCAATCGTCAGCTTGTCGCCCACCTTAGGAACTGTCATACACCAGACATAGAGCATACCGTCTTTACCCACTGTAAAACGGAAATCGGTATTGTAAAACACGTGGTCAGCCTGCCATTGGCCTATACGACCTCCTGGTAAAGTATTCAACTTGCCATCTTTGCCCTCTCCCAACACTTTCCACGCCGAACTGCCATAAATACCGTCTCCATTGATGCGCATCCATTCGCCCACTTCATGGAGCATTTCATGGCAGGCCTCATCCATCGAACCGTCGGGACGCAACGGGATACTTAATCCGAACGAACCATCACGGGCCACAATTTCAAGCAGATAGCGTATGACAGCGTCCGAGCTATATACAAAGTTCGGCCCGTAGAACCAATCGCCCACAGGTGTCTCGGCAATCCAGGCCTGATCATCCTTGATACCTTCGGGAATACCCGTTTCACAGGTGTTGACCGTACCGTTGGTCGTCTTTCTGAATTTGACGATACTGAATACATCCACTTCTCCTCTGTCAGCCAATGTCCGATTGTAGAAATCGGCTATCACGCGCTGCATGGCATCGCACTTGTATCCGGTACCCGTACCCGAACCACTGAAAGGCTGCTGGTCGGTACCGTCGGTATAGATAAAGTCCGGCTGATACTTGTCCACCGCATCCATCATACGCAAGGCCCACCACTTGGCATACCACTTGGCAAATTCCAGATGGCCGCTGAAGATACCCGGCTTCGGAGGAGACCACAATGTATTGGCTGCCTCGGCCACCGACTCATATTCCCTCAGATTGACGCCATACAGATATCGTGGGTCGAGCCCTTCCCACCATTTACCTTTTCCGTCTTCCAGTGTCAGATTTCCATCGTAAGGAATACCGGCCTTATCCCCCTTTGTATCACTCTGAAAAGCCGTCTGCCACCACCACCAAGAATATTCATGATGGAACGTAATGCCGAAACGGATACCGGCTTCCCGCGATGCTTTTTCCCATTCACCGAGGAAATCGCGTTTAGGACCGAGACGGGTCGAATTCCATGCCTGATATTTAGAGTCCCACATATCGAACTGATCATGATGTACTCCTTGTATAATCAAGAAACGTGCTCCGGCATCCTTATAGATATCCACCAAAGCTTTAGGACTGAATTTCGCAGGATTCCAGTCGCGCAACACCTCCTTATAACCAACCTCCGACGGATGACCGTACTTCTTCAAATGGTTTTCATATGCAGAGGTCCCTTCTACATAAAGCTTACGGGCATACCAGTCGCCACTCTCGCCAGCTGCCTGCGGTCCAAAGTGCACCCAAATACCAAACTTCGAATCACGCAACCAAGCTGGAGTACCCGGATAATTGGCCTCTATCGAATTCCAAGTCGGTTCATACGGTCCCGAAGCGATGGGCAGATCCAACTTCACTTCTTCAAATGTGTCCCCATCCCCCATCGGTACCGAATTTTCGGGTAAAGGGGCATGAACCGACGGCATCGGCTCCAGTTCATAATCGACGCCGAAAACACCGGATTGTTTCTGGGTGCAAGAACAGAAGCATACACTCAGTATAACAGTAGTCATTAATAAATTTCTATTCATGGTTTTATTCTATATAAAAACTGTCTATTCAAACTCATACAAACTTTCAGCCGTAACAAATCTATTTAACAAAACAAAAATAGCCAATAAAACAATATCGACATGTTAAAATGACATAATGATGTAGCAGCTTTAAAGCCGAAGACAATGAACACTGCCGTGAAACTTTATCTTTCAACCTACGTCCCTTTCTTGCAACAGATTACACTACCAATGAAGGATTGGAGGCAGATTTGGACAATCCATTACTCACCACCTATATTGCATTCCTAAACACCTACTTTAGCTCACTAAACATGAACTTGACGGACGTAACTACGGACTTAGGAAATGCAAAGAGAGACTTGAAGGTAATTTTGTCATTCTCCAGATTTGTTCTATCTTTGAGTCCGAAAAAAGGAAACACTTCCACTAACAAACCATTAACAAAGACTTTTATTCAGATGACAAAATTCTCTCGCGCGTTCTGGACAGCCAATGCTTCCGAACTGTTTGAACGTATGGCCTATTATGCCATCTTTATCGTGATCACCCTCTACCTGTCGAACACACTTGGTTTCAACGATTTGGAAGCCAGCCTGATTTCAGGATTATTTTCGGGCGGGCTCTACTTCCTGCCGATGTTTACCGGCGCCTTTGCCGACAAGATAGGTTATCGGAAAGCTATCCTGATTGCTTTCACATTGCTGACCATCGGTTATCTGGGTCTGGGCATGCTTCCCCTGATGCTCGAATCGTCGGGGTTGGTCGTATATGGTGAAAAGACACAATTCACAGGTATTGAGCACAGCAACCTGCGTATGCTCATTGTACCTATCATGATAATCCTCGTTATCGGCGGCTCGTTCATCAAGTCCATCATTTCGGCCTCGGTAGCCCGTGAGACGACATCGGAAACCCGAGCCCGCGGATACTCCATCTTCTACATGATGGTCAACATCGGTGCCTTTACAGGCAAATGTTTCGTCGACCCGCTCCGCTCGGTGGTGGGTGACGAAGCCTATATCTATATCAACTTTCTATCAGCCACACTGTGTTTTGTAGCGCTCATCACGATCTTCCTGTTCTTTCATTCGACCAATACCAGCGGACAGGGAAAAAGCATGGCCGAGGTGTTCAAAGGGTTGGGTAAAGTATTTACCAACGGACGCCTGCTGCTCCTGATTCTGATTGTCACCGGTTTTTGGATGATCCAGCACCAGATGTATGCCACAATGCCCAAATACGTAATCCGCATGGCTGGCGAAACGGCCCGTCCGGGTTGGATTGCCAACGTCAATCCGTTTGTCGTGGTGCTACTGGTGAACCTCGTCACCCGACTGATGGCTCGCCGAAAAGCATTGACTTCCATGACCGTCGGCATGTTCCTCATTCCCCTCTCGGCACTGATTATGGCCGCAGGCAACCTGTTCAGCGGTGATATTCTGGGCATGCACCCCATCACCGTCATGATGATTGCCGGTATTGCCGTACAGGCTTTAGCCGAATGTTTCATCTCGCCACGCTACATGGAATTCTTCTCCCTGCAGGCACCCAAAGGAGAGGAAGGATTGTATCTGGGCTTCAGCCATCTACATTCCTTTCTGGCTTCTATCCTTGGATTCGGTCTGTCGGGCATATTGCTCACGGCCTACTGCCCCGACCCCGCTCTATTCTCCAGTACGGCTGAATGGGAAGCCGCTTCGGCCAACGCACACTACATTTGGTACTGGTTCACTGGTATCGGAGCCATTTCGGCCATTGCGCTTATCTTCTATGCGAAGCTGACACGTAAAGAATGACACGATAGAAGAGTACAGCGTTAAAGAAGGTTGAAAAAAACGAAGGAATTGCTCGTTTCGCCATCAAAATCTATCTTTGCAGCCACATATACATGAAAAAAGCTGCGCAACATGACCGAACAGGAAGTTCGAAGATACCTGCGACAAATGAAGGAAGAAAGCTCCGAAAGGGCTTTCAAGGGCTTCTATGACCTGACCTACGACCGCCTGTTCCGCATTGCCTATTATTATCTGAAGCACGAGGAGTGGGCGCAAGAAGTGGTGCTCGACGTGTTCCTCACCCTCTGGAAGCAGCGCGACACGCTGGCCGCCGTGCAGAACATTGAGGACTATTGCTTCATCCTCACCCGTAACGCCTCACTCAACTACCTGGAAAAGGAAGTGCGCCGAAGCGATTCCCTCTCCGCCGACCTGACCGAAAGCGACGCTTCCGACCCTTCGCCCGAGGAGTGCCTCATCAGCGAAGAGCTCTTTTCCCGCTACGTCAAGGCACTGGACCGCCTACCCGAACGCTGCCGAGAGGTCTTCATCCGCATCCGCGAAGAGAAGCAGAGCTATGCCCAGGTGGCCGAAGAACTGGGCATCAGTGTCAAGACCGTAGATGCCCAGCTGCAGAAAGCCGTCTCCCGCCTGAAAGAAATGCTGAAATAATCCAGCCTTCCTCCACCTGTCACAGCCCGTAAAGCCCGTTACCTTACAAGGAAACACCAGTTACCATCGGAGGAAACGCTCGTTTCCTACACGGGGAACAGCCGTTTCCAACCCTTGGTAACAGGCGTTTCCAGTACTGGGAACGACCTTCATCGGCTACGACATGTCTCAAGCTGCCCGTTTTCATGGCCAGAACAACGATTGGAACTTTACACAAAAACGCCGCCCACAGAAAAAAATCGTTTCCCGCGTAGGGAGTTTTCCACTTTCCGCTGTCTTAATGGTAAAAGGAACTCCATAAAAACTGATTAAACATGAAAAAAGCTATCCTTACCACAACCAGCCTTATGCTGGTATTGCTGGCTGTAATGAGCCTGACCGCATGCGACAACCACAACGACAAGTATCCTAAAGACTACCTGGGATTTGAAAAGTTTCTGGAAAACTACACCTTTGAGCGAGGAGTGGAAAGCCGTGAAATAACACTGAAGGTAATTGCTGCCGAAAAAACAGACACCGAACGTAAAGCCACCATCAGCATCAAGAACCTACCAGGACGACAACCAGCCTACACATTACTGGATAAAGAGGTGACCATTGCTCCGAAAAAGAAGACCGCCCATGTACGCATACGGATATATCCAGCCAAAATCCAGAAATCGGACGAAGTCAGACTAACCTGCACGCCAAAAGACAAAAAAGTAAAAGCAACGACCATCACGCTGAAACTGGCAGTAAAATAATAAAACGCTTATGACAGAGAAAGACCCTTTTGAAACCCTGCTCGACCGACTTGTGGCCTCGACCCGCTCGCCTCGCGGCCGGTTCAGCGCCGCCCGTTCCTGGCCGTTGCTTCAGTCGCGGCTGAAAAGAACCAGCTTGCGACGTACCCTCTGGATGCGGGTGGCCGGAGCGGCGGCCATCGTGCTGCTCTGCGTGGCCGGATGGCAGGCCTACGAACAGTTCTGCCCCGTGGAAATGACGACGGTGACGGCACAGGCGGAGACGCGCACCGTCGTCCTGCCCGACCGTACGGAAGTCATCCTGAACCGCTACTCCACGCTGACCTACCCGAAAGACTTCCGGCGGGAGGCACGACGCGAAGTCTCCCTACAGGGAGGCGCCTACTTCGAAGTGGCAAAGGACCCGTCGCATCCGTTCGTGGTAGAAGCGGGTGAGGTACAGGTAGAGGTACTGGGTACGCATTTCAACGTCGAAGCCTATCCGCGTGACCGCGAGGTACGCACCACGCTGCTCGAAGGTTCCGTAGCCGTCAGCCTCCCCAGCCGGTCGCAACAGCTGGTACTGGTTCCCAACGAACGGGCCGTCTACCACAAAAGCAGCGGTAGCCTGACGCAAGAATCCCTGCCCGATGCCGCCGACGACATCAGCTGGAGCCACGGCCAGTTGAGCTTCCAGAGCCAGCCCTTGCGTGAAATCGTCCGCCAGCTGGCCAACACCTATCAGACGGACATCCGCATCGCCGACCCGACGCTGGCCGAATACCGCCTCACGGCCACCTTCGACATCGGAGAGGGCCTGACACATATCCTCGACCTGCTGCAGGCCGCGGCCGGATTCACCTACCGACAAGACAAGAACCAAAACATCATCCTACAAACTAAACTTAACCACCCATGAACTATTCTGAACCAAGCTGTTCCCACCGCCCCCTCAGGCTCCTGCTCCTGATGGGCGCGGTACTGCTTGGAGTCTGCCTCCAAGCCCAAAACCCGCAGGCCCCCATCACAATGGACATCCGTAACGCCACTCTCCGCGCATTGGTGTCGCGACTGGAGAATGCCACAGGTTACACCTTTGTCTATGGCGACGAAGTCAGACTCATCCGCCGCATCGACCTGAAAGTACAGAAGCTCACCATCGGCCAAGTGCTGGAACAGGCCTTCAGCGACCAGCCGGTAGAGTTCGAAATCTCGGGCAAACACATCGTGCTGCGCAAGCGCGAGATGCCCCGCAAGCGCGAACGCCGCCGCTTCACCGTGAGCGGCTACGTCACCGACGCTGCTTCGGCCGAAACACTGATAGGCGCCAACATTCTGGACAGCCGCTACGCCGTGGGGACGGCCTCGAATGCCTACGGCTTCTATACCCTGACCTTGCCCGAAGGTGAGGTGAGCCTCTCGTCCTCCTACTTGGGTTACTCCACACGGACCGACCGCTTCCGCCTGACAGCAGACACCACACTGAACATCGCCCTCAACACACACAATGAGCTGCAGGAAGTAATCGTCACGTCGGAAAAGCGGGAGGCGAGCATCAATGCCACTAACATGGGTGCACACGACATCCCCATGACACAGATACGCCACACTCCCTCCATCCTCGGCGAGGCTGACGTACTGAAAACCATCCAGCTGATGCCGGGCGTACAGGCAGGCATGGAGGGCTTTGCAGGCATGTACGTTCGTGGCGGCACGCCCGACCAGAACCTGGTGATGCTGGACGGCATCCCCGTCTACAACGCCGACCACCTGTTGGGCATCTTCTCGGTGTTCACGCCCGAAGCGGTGAAGAACGTCACCCTCTTTAAGAGCAGTTTTCCCGCCCGCTACGGCGGCCGCTTGTCGTCTGTGGTCGATGTGCGTACCAACGACGGTAACATGAACGGCTATCATGGTACCCTCAGTATCGGCTTGCTTACTGACAAATTTCACATTGAAGGCCCCATTCGAAAGGAACGCACGTCGTTTTCGCTCAGCATGCGCGTCACACCCAGCATCCTGCTGCCTAAAGGTATCAAAACCACAGAGAATGGAAGCAATGGCAAAGACATCGACCGATATAACTATTATTTCTATGATATCAATGCCAAGGTGAACCATAAGTTCGGCGACAGCGACCGCCTGTTCCTAGGCTTCTATCGGGGCAAAGACCACTACCGGTACGACAACGAATTCAGCAGTACGCCCACCCTATCCGACATCACTTATCAGAAAGACATCAGCCAGACCCGCCTGAACTGGGGAAACCTCATCGGCTACGCCCGCTGGAATCACATATTTAGCAATCAGCTGTTCAGTAACTTCACTGTTTCCTACAACCAGTACCGCATGAGTCTGAACGAAACGTCGGAAGATCGTACCGATTATCAGGGAAAACTATACGACTACCACCGATATCGCTCGGAGTTCCGTTCGGGCATTCGCGACTGGAGCCTGCGTGCCGACTTCGACTTCACACCTTCCACCCGTCATCACATCCGCTTCGGCAGCGAGTTCATCCATCACCTGTTCACACCGGGCGTATCAACCTCACACATCGGCAACATAAACGATGGCTCTGCCCGGCAGGACACCACCTATGCCACCAGCAGCAACCTTCCGCAACGGGGCATGGAACTGTCGCTCTACGGAGAAGACAACTGGGAAGCTACCGGCCGGTTCAGCCTGAACCTCGGTATACGAGCCTCGTTGTTCCACACACAAGGCAAGAACTATCTGTCGGCACAACCCCGCATCTTCGCCCGTTACGACTGGGGAAAGGGCATCGCTACCAAAGCCTCCTACTCGTGCATGGCCCAATACGTCCATCTGCTCACCGCCACTCCCTTCTCCATGCCTACCGACCTGTGGGTACCCATCACCCGAAACATACGCCCCATGTATGCCAACCAATACTCCGTCGGCACCTACTATATCGACCTGCCCGGCTGGGAATTCTCACTGGAAGGTTACTACAAACAAATGCGACATATTCTGGAGTACCAGGACGGAGTCTCCTTCTTCGGTACCTCCACCCATTGGGAAGAAAAGGTAGAAATGGGCCAAGGCCGCAGCTACGGACTGGAACTGATGGCTCAGCGCACCATAGGAAACACGACAGGCTGGCTTTCGTACACACTGGCCAAGAGCGAACGCCGCTTCCCGAACGGCAGTATCAACCACGGCCGATGGTTTCCCCACAAATACGACCGGCGGCACAGCCTCAACCTTTGCGTCAACCATCGCTTCAGCAACCGTATCGACGTAGGTGCCTCATGGATCTTCTACACGGGAGGCTGCCTCACCATCCCCGAACGACGGACAGCCATCGTCAAGCCTGACGGTAGCACTGAAGAAACTGATTACATATCAGGTCGTAACAACTACCGTCTACCTGCTACCCATCGCCTGAACCTAGGCGTAAACTTCAACAAGAAGACCAAGCACGGCATGCGTACCTGGAACATCAGCCTCTACAATGCCTACAACGCCATGAATCCCAACCTGGTATATACCCAACGGAAGCAGTTGACCAACAGTTGGGTCAATAACGGTCAAGGAGGCGCCATACAAATAGATTCAAAGTCAAGAACCGTCATCAAGAAACTGACCATCCTGCCATGTATTCCCTCTGTGACCTATACATACAGATTTTAAGAACTACATTTCCTACAAACGAATATGAAACGGAAACATTTATTCTTTATTATATATACAGTAACTCTTTGCGGATTATTGTCATGTGAAAACGAAATTCCCTATAACCCTGAAATGAAACAACCCTGCCTCGTCATGAACGCTCTACTCGAAGCAGGAGAAGGTAAAACAAACGAAGTATATCTATACCTAAGTACAGGAGACAATTTAGACAAAGTAAATGACGATGCCATACTCACCCTTTACGTCAACGGACTACTCACCGAAACTCCCCAAGCTTTCAAACCGGAAGACATCTATCCTTATCCAGGAGAATGGCTCTCTCCGGAAGATTACGAAACGCTATTAAAAAACATACATTACAGAAAATATCGCCTATCAACTCCCCTGCAACCCGGCGACCTCATCCGTCTGGAAGCAACAGCCCAAGGTGGAACCCTTCGGGCTGCGGCAGAAGTACAGGTTCCCCAACCTCCCCAGGATTTCCGTGTGGACACCTGTACCGTCCCGATCAACATGAGCAGCGGCATCGTCACTCCCCATCGTCGTTACCTCTTGACAATGAATGACATAGCCAACGAAAGCAACCATTACCGGCTGGACATCCGTAACCAGTTCCTGGTACGTTACCACATCTACGAATACCTCAGGGACGAACAGGGAAACTTCATCGAAGACGAAAACCATAATCTGATATACACCGAACGCGACAGCCTGACCACCCAAATATACAGCGACCTTGTCAACCGCGAAGACATCATCCTGACCGACGGCAACATAAGTCATTCACAGGAAGATGAAGACAACCTGATGTTTCCCCGCATCGAGAACAAGTACAACATCTTCACCGACAACCGTTTCCGCAACAGTTCGGCCACGCTCAAGGTATACACTCGCCTCTACGATGACTTTACAGCCAATGCTCTCCACGGCATTACCTACGGCAAGACATATTGTACCCAATCCATCCACATCCGCCTGCTCAACCTGACAGCCGACTATTACCGCTACCTGAAGGCCCTGAACTGTCTGGATGATGATGACTACGACACCACCCTGATGGAACCCGTTTCTCTACCCTGCAACGTCAGTGGAGGAATCGGATTTGTAGGAATTGCTACGCCACGCGAGGTCGTGATCACTTTCCCCGAACGGCCATGCAGAAATACTAGTTCCTCATCCCTCTGACACCTTTAATCCCATCTTCTCTGCCCGTTGGAGCATAAACTGACGGGCAGCCTCATATTCGTTAGGAATAACACCGTCAAGAATGGCATCTTTGATGGCACTTTTCAAAGCCCCCACCTGCTGACAGGGAGAAAGGCCGAAGGTACGCATAATCTCTTCACCACTGACAGGAGGCTGAAAGTTGCGGATGCGGTCGCGTTCCTCCAAATCTTTCAATTTCTGACGTACCAACTGGAAATTGTCCAAGAAACGCTTCTTACGCTCAGAGTTCTTTGACGTAATATCCGCCTCACACAAAGTCATCAGGTCATCAATGTCATCACCTGCCTCAAAAAGTAGTCGGCGAACAGCAGAATCCGTAACCTCTTCATCAGCTATCACGATCGGACGCATGTGCAATCCCACAAGTTTCTGTACATATTTCATTTTCTCATTCATAGGCAGCTTCATCTTGCGGAAAATATTGGGTATCATTTTCTCGCCTATAAAATTATGGTTATGGAAGGTCCAACCCGCACGCGGATCCCACCGCTTCGTAGCAGGTTTGGCAATGTCATGCAACAAAGCCGCCCAACGCAACCATAAGTTATCAGTCTTACGACTGATATTGTCAAGCACTTCCAATGTATGATAGAAATTATCCTTATGCGCCCGCCCATTGCGAGTCTCTATTCCTTGCAGAGCCACCAATTCTGGAAAGATCAGTTCAAGAAGTCCACTTCTGTCCAAATCAATAAAACCTTTTGAAGGGATCGGCGACAACATAATCTTATTCAATTCGTCTGCGATACGCTCTTTGGAAATAATTCCGATGCGTTCCCTATTACGACAAAGCGACTCAAATGTCTCATCATCAATATAGAAATTGAGTTGCGTGGCGAAACGGATACAACGCATCATGCGTAACGGATCGTCACTGAACGTAATGTCAGGGTCGAGTGGTGTGCGAATGGTGCGTTCCTTCAGATCATCCATTCCACCGAAAGGATCCACCAACTCACCATAACGCGCACTGTTCAAACAAACAGCCAGGGCATTGATTGTAAAATCGCGCCGGTTCTGGTCATCTTCCAATGTGCCGTCTTCGACGATAGGTTTCCGTGAATCGTGTGTATAAGATTCCTTGCGGGCACCGACAAACTCAACCTCCGTTCCCCGATATTTCAACTGTGCTGTACCGAAGTTTTTGAACACGGATACATAAGCTCCACGTCCCAACCGCCGTCCTAATGCTTCAGCCATGGCTATTCCACTACCTACCACAACGACATCAATATCCTTTGACGGACGTTGCAGGAATATGTCACGCACGTATCCACCAACGACGTAACATTCCAATCCAAGTTCATCGGCCGTTTTAGAGATTTGTTTGAATATCTTAGCATCGAAGCGCTGCTTCAGTTCATCAGCTGTCAGTTCAATCATAATTCAGTCTGTTTGCATTTTAATGGTTTCGCGGCGGCAAAGATAGCGATATTATTTCTATTTTTGTCGCGACAAGGACAACCACATTGTAACATCCATAAAAATTCAGATTATATATATGAAAAAAATTATCATTCTGGCATGTCTTTGCAGCACATTGGTTGCATGCGAAAACGTAGAAAAAAAAGCCGCTCTAAAACTGGCCGAAGCACGTGCCGCCTTCGAAGCCGGCAACTACAACGAAGCGAAGATGCAAATAGACAGCATCAAAATACTTTATCCCAAAGCCTTCGACACCCGCCGTCAGGGTATCTACCTGATGCAGGAAGTCGAACTGAAAGAGCAACAAAAGACACTGGAATATTTGGACAGCATGCTAGCTGTAAAACAACAAGAGTTCGAAACCATCAAAAGCAAATTTATCCTGGAGAAAGACACAGCCTATCAACGCATCGGACATTACCTGGTGCCCGCACAAGTCATTGAACGAAATCTGCACCGCTCCTTTCTGAGATTTCAAACAGACGAGACAGGTGTAGTCAGCCTGACATCCATTTATTGTGGCAGTTATAACATCCACCACACAGCCGTAAAGGTAACCGCACCCGATGGCAACTTCACGGAAACTTCCGTTTCACGTGACAGTTACGAAACCACCGACTTGGGAGAGTATATCGAAAAAGCGGATTATAAATTAGGAGAAGACGGAGGTGTCATAGCTTTTGTGGCAGCCAACAAAGACAAAAACCTTCGCGTTGACTATAAAGGTGAGCGTTCTTATACAACCCACATGCTACCAGCCGACCGCCAAGCAGCATCCGATATCTACGAACTTGGCAAAACACTTTCTGCCATCACCGAAATCAAGAAAAATATAGAAGAAGCCAACCTAAAGATACAATTCATACAAAAGAAAATGACAGAACGAAAAACAGAAACGAAATAAATACCATTTCTGTTTTCAAAATGAGGATGTATCAAAATGAAGTGAAGCTATTTTGATACATTCTCATTTTTTATAACGACTTTCCTCCCACCAGCCTACCATCTGTTACGAATCGTACGATAGCCATACCACGATATGACGATAAAACAGATAAAGGGAAGAAGGAAAGACAGATTAACTGCTGGGAAACCACCGACAGTCTTCATATCAATTACAAGTGCCTGCAACGGAGGCAACACAGAGCCTCCCAATATAGCCATGATCAGACCAGCCGCACCAAACTTGGCATCTTCGCCAAGCCCTTTCAACGCAATACCATAAATGGTAGGAAACATCAGAGACATGCAAGCCGAAATGGCAACCAACGAATACAAGCCATAAATATTCTGCAAGAAGACGGCCCCCAACGTAAACACGCCTCCCAATACAGCCAAAATCATCAGCAAACGACCTGCATTCAGATAACGAAGAATAAAGGTACAAACAAAACGACTGATACAGAAGATGACCATCGCCACAATATTATATTTCTGCGAAAGGATTTCTGCCGCCTTTTCTTCCATACCTTGCGACATGAAAAGATGCGTACCATACTGGATAATGAACGTCCAGCACATGATCTGCGCACCTACATAAAAGAATTGCGCAATAACACCTTCCCGATAGCGGGATTGTGTAAAGATACGCTTCAAGGTAGGAACAAAATTTATATTGTGGTTTTCCTCCCCATTTTTAGGCATCTTGACCAAACGGATCAGTATCAACATCAGCAAGATAACCAGACCAATGGCCAGATAAGGAGCAATCAGCACACTGAGATCACTATCTTTGATCGCCTCAAACTCCTGCTCGCCCAAGAGAGCACGATCGGCCGTATCGAGTGGATGAAGACGCGCCTGAATAAAGTTCATAGCCACATACATTCCCGCCAACGATCCAATCGGATTGAAAGACTGGGCCAGATTCAGCCTTCGAGTAGCAGTTTCCTCGGTACCCATGGAAAGGATATAGGGATTGCAACTGGTTTCCAAGAAAGAAAGTCCACAGGTCAAAATAAAATATGCAATCAAGAAAGGATAATACTCTCCTGTCATCTTGGCGGGAAAGAAAAGGAAAGCTCCGAAAGCATACATGCCGAGCCCCAACAAGACTCCAGCCTTGTACGAATACCTGCGGATGAACATGGCAGCAGGAAAAGCCATGGCGAAATATCCGCCATAAAACGCTACCTGCACCAATGCACCATCGGTAGCACTCATACGGAAAATTTTGGAGAAAGCCTTCACCATCGGATTGGTAATATCGTTGGCAAATCCCCACAAGGCAAAACAAGAAGTTATCAACACAAAAGGAATCAGGTAACTTACGCCGTCCTTTGAAAGAATGGAAGCTTTATCGGTTTTCATGGTTTCTTATCGGATCTATTATTACTCATATAAATGGAACATCCGTTCCATCAGTTTCCATTTCCCAGCAGAGCTGGCTTGAGGATCAGCCTGCTGAAAGACTGACATATAGGCCTCCCATTCGCGTTGTCTGGGCAGTGTGTCCAGCCGGACCATCGCCGCATCCCAATCGAAATCGAGCGGCGTCTCTACGATCATAAAAAGACGTGTGCCCACTATATATATTTCCATTTCCAGAATACCCACTTCACGAATGCCCGCCAATATTTCCGGCCACACTTCCGCACGGCTATGGCGCTTCCGATATTCGGCTATCAGTTCAGGATTGTCACGCAAGTCAAGTGTCTGGCAATATCTTTTTACAGGTACATGATAGGTCTGTACACGATAACCCTCTTGAGGAGTGTCCATGATGTTCTCGTTTTTTTAAATTCGATTCATTAATATGATAGAAACAAAGCATTGCTTTCGTACGGACAAAGCATCGTTTTCTACTCAAGAAAGCAATGCTTTCATCCGACAAAAGCAAGACTTCACCCTAACGTGTTATTTTTATTTATACAAAGGTCCATATACATTGCATGCGCGATAGTCGGCGCCTTCCTTGTCCATACCGAAAGCATTCCATGCGGCAGGACGGAAGATCTTATCGTCTTCCACATTGTGCATGCAGACGGGAATACGCAACATAGAAGCCAGCGTAATCAGGTCCTGACCAATGTGGCCGTAACTGATGGCACCATGGTTGGCTCCCCAGTTGTTCATAACCGAATAGACATCCTTGAAGGCAGGTTTGTCACACAGACGAGGAACGAACCAAGTCGTAGGCCAAGTCGGGTCGGTACGCATGTTCAGCTTCTCATGGATTTCGGGATCGATGTCCACCGTCCATCCTTCTGCTATCTGAAGCACAGGGCCAAGGCCTTTGATCAGGTTCAGGCGCATCATCGTGACAGGCATGCCGCCTTTGGACAGGAAGTTGGACGAGAAGCCACCGCCACGGAAGTAGTCACGGTCGGCAGGATACCAGGTCGTAGCCTTCAGGCAGTTGTCCACATCGGCCTGAGTCATGTTCCAAGGCTCCTTCATCACAGGATTGCCTGCTTCGTCCACCGACTGGCCGGAACCGTCCAACGTCGTAGCACCAGAATTGATCAGATGGATGATTCCGTTGGATGCCAACCCTGTGAGTTCCTTACCCGTCACACGCTTCACAGCCTCAGGGCTCCAATACGTACGCACGTCGGAGAAGATCTGTGCACGATTGGTCAGCAGATGGCCGAAGAGCATGGCTACGCCGTTGCAGGCATCGTTCTCTGTAGCCACCACAAAGGCTTCGCGGATGCCATTCCAATCGAAGGAAGTGTTGAGCAGTGCCTCTGGATAATCGCCGTTGGGATAGAAGTCGGTCCACTGGCGCTGGCCTTGGAAACCTGCGGCGATGGCGTTGTGTCCCAATGCCTCTTCCTTGAAGCCCATTTCTTTCAGTTTCGGATTGCCCGTCATCAGGTCGCGCATGATGATCATCATCTTTACGATGAATTCCCAGTCAGCATCTTTCTGCTCACGCGTCTTGCGTTTCTCAGGACGGTTCTTGAAGTCTTCACCTTCGTTCACCTTGCAATATTTCTCTGTCCATGCCATCGCCTTGGCATACTCTTCCTTGTCATAGATACCTTCCGTCATGCGGCGGATGATTTCGGTCAGGTCAACCGACTCGTTGCGCATGCCCAGATACTCCTGGAAGAAGTCTGGATTGACGATAGAACCTGCGATACCCATAGACACGCTACCCATAGAAAGGTAAGACTTGCCACGCATCGTAGCCACGGCTTGGGCTGCACGTGCAAAACGGAGTATCTTCTCGGCCACATCGGCAGGGATCGTGTTGTCATCCAAGTCCTGTACATCATGGCCATAAATGCCAAAAGCTGGAAGGCCCTTCTGAGCATGACCAGCCAATACGGCAGCCAGATAAACGGCACCCGGACGCTCCGTTCCGTTGAAGCCCCACACAGCTTTCGGATAATAAGGATTCATGTCCATCGTCTCGGCACCATAGCACCAGCAGGAAGTGACGGTAATGGTAGAGCCTACGCCTTCGCGTTCGAATTTTTCAGCACAAGCGGCACTTTCGGCCACACGACCGATGGTACCGTCGGCAATCACACACTCTACGGGGCTGCCGTCGCCATTCTTCAGGTTACTGCTGATCAACTCGGCCACTGCTTTTGCCAAGCTCATGGTCTTTTCTTCCAAACTCTCGCGAACACCACCCTGACGACCGTCGATGGTCGGGCGGATACCAATTTTAGGATACTTTTTCATAAACTGTTCTATTTAATTCTTACAATATCATCTATATTTATTCATCCATTTTCCTACACTGAACTGTACTGAAAACACTTCAAAAGATCAAAGTGAATTCCGAAGCCGGACTTCCGTAGGCAGATATTTCTGCACCACCGCATTGTCCAGCACAAAGCGAGCCACTTCATTCCCCATCTGTTCCCAGTCGATCGTCAAAGCCGTAATTCCCTCGTCGATCACTTCATAAGAAGGAATGTCATTATAAGCCAGCAGACCGAAATCCCTTCCACACTTCAACCCGGCCAACCTTCCTTGCTTCACCACTTTCACTACGTCCTGTTGCTTAATTGCCAAATAGGCCGTATCTTTCTCCACTTTCAAGTTTTCGACATCTTCCTCTACACTTCCGGAAAGGTTATAATCCTGACAGAAACGAAAGAAATAGTCCTTACTGCTTTGAGGATGTTTCAAAGAAGAAGGAAAAAGAAATACAAACTTCCGATACGAAGAAAAGCGGTCGTCCAAACGTTGCAAGGCACCATAAAAAGATTCATCAAAGTCCTGACAAACATAAGAATACCGTTCTTTTTCAAACTTCCCAAAATCGAGCAGCAAGAGACGGGCAGGACTGATTTTATTCAAGGAGGCGCTGAATCTTTCATTATCAAAATTCATCACAACATATTTGTTGTACTTTCCGACAGACTCCCGAACGATTGTACTGAAAAGACGTTCATTATACTGATGGAAAAGCAAATCCACCTTATAATTGACTGGAAGGTGTTTTGCAAAACTATTGTATAACGTTTCCTTGAAAGGAGTATATTGGTCAAGCAACAACAGCACATTGGTGACTTGGCCTGTCACAAAATAACCCTTGCGAGGAGTCGAATCGATGATACCTCTCTCCCTCAAATCACTGAAAGCTTTGAAAACCGTATCACGCGACACTCCGTACCGCCGGCTCAGTTCGTTGATGGACGGCAAAGAATCCCCTTCAAGAAATTCCCGCATGGAAATTGCCTGGCTGATCAGGTCCGCCAACTGGGTAACCTTACTCGATTGCTGTCCGAACAATTTAGCGTCCATCGCACCTGTTTACTTGAATCCTTTTCTGTACTGAACTATGCTGATACAAAGGAAACAAATATTTCGGAAAGGAACAACCTAAAGGCTATGTTATGCAACATAAGAGTTTTTGTTTTTACACCTCGGAAATACAAAAGATGAAAACTGTGTTTTCCTCTTTTGTACTTCACTCGGTTTGCACTATCTTTTCAGAACATAGGCTACACCTCGGAAATACAAAAGATGAAAACTGTGTTTTCCTCTTTTGTACTTCACTCGGTTTGCACTATCTTTGCACCCTCAAACAATGACATTATATATATGATAAGCATAGACGGACTGGCCGTAGAGTTTGGCGGCACCACCCTGTTCAGTGACATATCCTTCGTAATCAACGAAAAAGACCGCATCGCCCTCATGGGCAAGAACGGAGCGGGAAAGAGTACCCTACTGAAGATTCTGGCCGGCGTACGCCAGCCCACCCGCGGCAAGGTGTCGGCTCCCAAGGACTGTGTCATCGCCTACCTGCCCCAGCACCTGATGACCGAAGACGGACGCACCGTGTTCGAAGAAACGGCACAGGCCTTTGCCCACCTGCACGAGATGGAGGCTGAAATTGACCGCCTGAACAAAGAGCTGGAAACGCGCACCGACTACGAGAGCGACAGCTACATGGAGCTCATCGAACAGGTGTCGGCCCTGAGCGAGAAATACTATGCTATCGACGCCACCAACTACGAGGAGGATGTAGAGAAGACCCTGCTGGGCCTCGGCTTCGAACGGACGGATTTCAACCGCCCCACGAGCGACTTCAGCGGCGGATGGCGCATGCGCATCGAGCTGGCCAAGCTGCTCCTTCAGAAGCCCAACGTGCTGCTCCTCGACGAGCCCACCAACCACCTCGACATCGAGTCCATCCAGTGGCTCGAAGACTTCCTCATCAGCAACGGCAAGGCGGTGGTAGTCATCAGCCACGACCGTAAGTTTGTGGACAACATCACCACCCGCACCATCGAGGTCACGATGGGCCGCATCTACGACTACAAGGTAAACTACTCCAAATACCTCGAGCTACGCAAGGAACGCCGTGAACAGCAACAGAAGGCCTACGACGAGCAGCAGAAGTTCATCGCCGAGACGAAGGAGTTCATCGAACGCTTCAAGGGCACCTACTCCAAGACCCTGCAGGTGCAGAGCCGCGTGAAGATGCTGGAAAAGCTGGAACTGCTCGAAGTGGACGAAGAAGATACCTCGGCCCTGCGCCTCAAGTTCCCCCCGTCGCCCCGTTCGGGCAACTATCCCGTCATCATGGACGGCGTGGGCAAGACGTATGGCGATCACGTGGTATTCAAGAACGCGACGCTCACCATCGAGCGTGGCGACAAGGTGGCCTTCGTGGGCCGCAACGGTGAGGGAAAGTCCACATTGGTAAAATGTATCATGGGCGAAATTGAGCACGAAGGCACCCTGACGCTGGGCCACAACGTGCAGATCGGTTACTTCGCCCAGAACCAGGCTTCCCTGCTCGACGAGAACCTGACCGTCTTCCAGACCATCGACGACGTGGCCAAAGGCGAGATACGCAACAAGATACGCGACCTGCTGGGTGCCTTTATGTTCGGCAACCCCGAAGCCTCGATGAAGAAAGTCAAGGTGCTCTCCGGCGGCGAGCGTACCCGTCTGGCCATGATCAGGCTGCTGCTCGAGCCGGTGAACCTGCTCATCCTGGACGAGCCCACCAACCACCTCGACCTCAAAACCAAGGACATCCTGAAGCAAGCACTGATGGACTTCGACGGTACCCTGATTGTCGTAAGCCACGACCGCGACTTCCTCGACGGCCTGGTAAGCAAAGTCTATGAGTTCGGCCACCAGCGAGTCCGCGAACACCTCTGCGGCGTTTACGAATTCCTGGAAAAGAAAAAAATGGAGTCACTCAACGAGCTGGAAAAGAAATAATCCTTATCTTTGCGCAACTTCACATTGAACGCTATGATGATACGGAAGCCCTACATTACCGCACTGCTGCTCCTGCTCAGCATCCTGATGCTGGCAGTGCCCGTCGTGCCCCATCATCATCATGGCAGTGAGGCCATCTGCCTGAAGAACGACCTGCATACGGGTTGCGGCGAAACGAATCATCACCACCATCCGGCAGGCCATCCCAACTGCTGCCACGACAAGGGCTGCCTCACCCACCAGTTCGTCCAGCGCACGCCGCGGGTGGAGCGCCAGGCTCCCCAGCCTCGCCCTGTCCTGCAACCGGCCGACCTCAGTCTGCTTGTCAGCCTGTTGTCTCCCTACACCGTTTTTTATTCAACTGCTTTATATTCTCCCTATATCGAATCGCTGCACGGTGTCTACATCACCCGTGCCTCGGGATTAAGGGCTCCTCCCAGCCTTCTTGCCTGAGCGTTGCCGTGTGCGCCCGCACATTGCAATCCGGTTGCAGCCTCCGTACATGTACCTTTGCAACCGGAAACCACATTTATTAATAGCAAGAACTTAATCCACATCTATCAATGAAGAAACTGATATTTCTGGGAGTCCTCGTCGCATGGTCGCTGGGCTCCTGCAACAGCCAGTCCGACCACGGACACGAAGGGCACGACCATGCTACCGAAGCCCACAACCACGAACATGACCATGACCACGAACAGCATGCCCACGAGGAAGCAGGCCACAGCCACGACCATGAAGGAGACGCACATGCTGAAGAAGAGGGACACGCCGAAGGCGCCTCGGACGAAATCGTCATGCCTCTCGCCAAAGCACAGGCCGCAGGCGTAGAGACAGGTACCGTAGAACCGGGCAACTTCACCCAGGTCATCAAGACCAGCGGGCAGGTGTTGGCCGCGCAGGGTGACGAACGGGTAGCCGTAGCCACCGTGGCAGGCGTCGTGTCGTTCAAGGGGAAAGTAACCGAAGGCATGAGCGTGCGCGAAGGCATGCCGCTCGTCCTGCTTTCGTCGGGCAACATCGCCGAGGGCGACCCCGTGCAGAAAGCCCGTGTAGCCTACGAGGTGTCGAAGAAAGAATACGAACGCATGCAGGCACTCGTAGAGAGCCGCATCGTCTCGGAGAAGGACTTCGCTCAGGCCAAGCAGGCGTATGAGAACGCCCGCATCAGCTACGAGGCCGTAGCCAAGAACCACACCGACCGCGGGCAGGCCGTCACCGCCCCCATAGGCGGCTACGTGAAGAGCCTGCTGGTGAAGGAAGGCGACTACGTCACCGTGGGCCAGCCGCTGGTGAGCATCACACAGAACCGCCGCCTCTTCCTCCGTGCCGACGTGTCGGAGAAGTACTACGCCTCGCTGCCCGCCATCACCTCGGCCAACTTCTGCACGCCCTATAACAGCAAGGTGTATGCCCTGCAAGACCTGAACGGCCGTCTGCTGTCCTACGGCAAGGCCTCGGGCGAAGGCAGCTACTACATCCCCGTGACCTTCGAGTTCGACAACCGCGGCGACGTGGTGCCCGGCTCCTTCGTCGAGATTTACCTGCTGGCCCGCCCGATGGAGGGTGTCATCAGCGTGCCCCGCTCGGCCCTAACCGAAGAACAGGGCAGCTTCTATGTCTACCTGCAGCTGGACGAGGAGTGCTACCGCAAGCAGCTCGTCACCCTGGGTGCCGACAACGGCCAGCGCGTGCAGGTACTCAGCGGGCTGAAGGCCGGCGACCGCCTCGTGACCCGCGGTGCCTATCAGGTGAAACTGGCCGGAGCGGCGAACGCACTTCCGGCGCATAGTCATGAACACTAATTCAATGGAAAATGGAAAATGGAAAATTGATAATGGAAAATGACGAATAGGAAAAACTCTTCACCCCAACAGATATTCCATTCTCAATTTTCAATTCTCAATTCTCAATTAAACAAGTTATGCTCAACAAAATCATACACTTCTCCCTACAGAACCGCATCCTGGTGCTCGTCGCCTCGGTGCTGTTGCTCGTGGGCGGTACCTACACCGCCATGCACACGGAAGTGGACGTGTTCCCCGACCTCACCGCGCCGACCGTGGTCGTCATGACCGAAGCCAACGGCATGGCCGCCGAGGAGGTGGAACAGCTCGTCACCTTCCCCATCGAAACCGCCGTCAACGGCGCCACACACGTGCGCCGCGTACGCTCTTCGTCCACCCACAGCTTCTCCGTGGTCTGGGTGGAATTCGACTGGGACACGGACATCTACCTGGCCCGACAGATTGTCAGCGAAAAGCTCTCGCTCGTGGCCGAAGAACTGCCTGAAAGCGTGGGCAAGCCGACGCTGGGCCCGCAATCGTCCATCCTGGGCGAGATGATGATTGTAGGCCTCACGGCCGACTCCACCTCCATGCTCGACCTGCGCACGCTGGCCGACTGGACCATCCGTCCGCGCCTGCTCTCCACCGGAGGCGTGGCGCAGGTGGCCGTGCTGGGAGGCGACATCAAGGAATACCAGATACAGCTCGACCCCGAGCGCATGCGCCACTACGACGTGACGTTGGGCCAGGTGCTCGGTGCCACCCGCGGCATGAACCTCAACGCCAACGGAGGCGTCATCTACGAATACGGCAACGAGTACATCGTACGCGGACTGACAGCTACGACCAACACCGAACTGCTGGGCAAGACCGTAGTCAAGTCGGCTACGGACAGCAACGGCTCGCCCTCCGCCCCCGTCCTGCTGGAAGACGTGGCCGACGTGCGCATCGGCGCGCAGACACCCAAGCTGGGACTGGCCTCGGAACGGGGCAAACCCGCCGTGCTGCTCACCGTGACCAAGCAGCCCGCCACCAGCACGCTGGAACTGACCGGTAAGCTGGAAGCCGCCCTCCAGGACCTGCAGAAGAACCTGCCCCCCGACGTGAAGGTATCGACCGACATCTTCCGCCAAAGCCGCTTTATCGAAAGCTCCATCGGCAACGTGCGCAAGTCGCTCGTCGAAGGCGGCATCTTCGTGGTCATCGTGCTGTTCCTCTTCCTGGCCAACGTACGGACGACCCTCATCTCGCTCGTCACCCTGCCCCTGTCGCTCGTCGTGTCCGTGCTGGTGCTCCACTACATGGGTCTGACCATCAACACCATGAGTCTGGGCGGTATGGCCATCGCCATCGGTTCGCTGGTCGATGACGCCATCGTCGATGTGGAGAATGTCTGGCGCCGCCTGCACGAAAACCGCCTCCTGCCGCCCGAGCGCCGTCTGCCCGTGCTGCAGGTCGTGTTCAACGCCTCGCGCGAGGTGCGCATGCCCATCCTCAACTCCACGCTCATCATCGTCGTCAGCTTCGTGCCCCTGTTCTTCCTGAGCGGCATGGAGGGGCGCATGCTCGTCCCGCTGGGCATCGCCTTCATCACCGCCCTGGCCGCCTCTACGGTAGTGGCGCTGACGCTGACGCCCGTGCTCTGCTCGTACCTGCTGCGCAGTAAAGAAGATAAACATTCTGAAGACATTCAGATACACCCCGAAGTCAGCCTCGAAGACTCCCTAGAGTTACGGGCTGAGACTCTAGGGAGTCATGAAGCAAGACTCCCTAGAGTTTCGGGCGACGACTCCTTAGAGTCTCCGGCACCCCCCTCCAGGAGTACCTGTGGGGCCGATTCGGGCGACTCCGTCGTGGCCCGCACGCTGAAGAAGGCCTACGGCATCGTGCTCGAAAAAGCCTTACAACACAAGCGTGCCGTGCTGGGCTGCACCGTCGCGCTCTTCGCCGTCGCCCTGGGCCTGTTCTTCACCCTGGGCCGCTCGTTCCTGCCGCCCTTCAACGAAGGGTCGTTCACCATCAACCTCTCCTCGCTGCCGGGCATCTCGCTCGAAGAGAGCGACGCCATCGGCCGACGGGCCGAGGAACTGCTGCTCACCGTGCCCGAAATCCAGACCGTAGCCCGCAAGACCGGCCGCGCCGAGCTGGACGAACATTCGCGCGGCGTGAACGGGTCGGAAATCGAGGCCCCCTTCGAGCTGACAGACCGTTCGCGCAGCGAGGTGGTGGCCGAGGTGCGCGAGAAGCTCGCCACCCTGTCCGGCGTCAACGTCGAGATAGGTCAGCCCATCAGCCACCGCATCGACGCCATGCTCTCGGGCACGAAGGCCAACATCGCCATCAAGCTCTTCGGCGACGACCTGAACCGCATGTTCAGCCTCGCCAGCCAGATAAGGGACAAGATACAGGACGTCGAGGGTGTGGCCGACCTCACCGTGGAGCAGCAGATCGAGCGTCCGCAGCTGACGCTGACGCCCCGCCGCGAGATGCTGGCCCGCTACGGCATCACCCTGCCCCAGTTTGCCGAGTACGTCAACGCCTGCCTGGCGGGCGAGGCCGTGTCGCAGGTCTACGAGCAGGGCAAGTCGTTCAACCTCACCGTCCGCCTGCGCGACGACCTGCGCGACCAGGCCTCGAAGATAAGCGACCTGATGATTGACACGGGCGACGGCCGTCAGGTGCCGCTCAACTATGTGGCCGACATCCGCTCGTCCATGGGCCCCAACAGCATCAGCCGCGAGAACGTGAAGCGCAAGATAGTCATCTCGGCCAACGTGGCCGACCGCGACCTGCGCTCCGTGGTGACCGACATCCAGGCCCGCATCGACGCCGACATCAAGCTGCCCGAAGGCTACCATGTGGAATACGGCGGCCAGTTCGAGAGCGAGCAGGCGGCCAGCCGCACGCTGCTGCTGACGTCGCTGATGTCCATCGTCGTCATCTTCCTGCTGCTCTACCACGAGTTCCGCAGCGTCAGGGAGAGCGCCGTCATCCTCATCAACCTGCCGCTGGCCCTCATCGGAGGCGTCTTCGCCCTGCTGCTGACCACCGGCGAGGTGAGCATCCCGGCCATCATCGGCTTCATCTCGCTGTTCGGCATCGCCACGCGCAACGGTATGCTGCTCATCAGCCACTACAACCACCTGCAGCGCGTGGAAGGCTACTCGCTGCACGACAGCATCATCCGCGGCTCGCTCGACCGACTGAACCCCATCCTGATGACGGCCCTCAGCAGTGCGCTGGCCCTCATCCCGCTGGCCCTGGGCGGCGACCTGCCCGGCAACGAGATACAGAGCCCCATGGCGAAGGTCATCCTCGGCGGTCTGCTGACGTCGACCTTCCTCAACGGGTTCATCATCCCCATCGTTTATCTGCTCATACACACCAAGAAGAAATGAAGAAGACAATAATCATCTGTGCATGCCTTGCCCTGGCGGCAGGGGTGCACGCCCAAAGCGGCATCGAAGCCATCCTCCAGCAGGTGGAGGCCAACAACAAGGAACTGCAGGCCAACGCCCGCACCACGGAGGCACAGAAGCTGGAGAACCGCGCCTCGAACAACCTGGCCGACCCCACCCTGTCGTATGCCCACCTGTGGGACTCGCAGGACAAAAACATCACCGTGGGCGAGCTAGTCATTGCCCAAAGCTTCGACTTCCCCTCGCTCTACGTCAGCCGTGCCCGCCTGAACCGCCTCAAGGCCAACTCACTGGACGCGCAGGCCAACGCCCAACGGCAAGCCATCCTGCTCCAGGCACAGGAAGCCTGCCTCGACATCATCCACCTCAGCCGCCAGCAGCAGCTGCTGGACGAGCGGCTGAAGAATGCCGAGGAGCTGGCCGCCTACTACCGCCGCCGTCTGGAGACGGGCGACGCCAGTACGCTGGAAACCAATAAAATCAACCTGGAACTGCTGAACGTACGCACCGAGGCCCGCATGAACCGCACGGCACTGGACAGCAAGCTGAAGGAGCTCACGGCCCTGAACGGCAACGTGTCGCTCGTCCCCGGCCGCCCCATGCCCGACGGACCTGCCGCCGCCACGGCGCAGAACCTGGGTCTGACGGACTATCCTTCCGTCCCCCTGCCTGCCGACTTCGGCCCGCTGTGCGAAGAGCTGCTGGCCTCCGACCCTGCCCTGCTCTCGCTCCAGCAGGAGAGCCAGGCGGCACAGAAGCAGCTGTCCGTCAGCCGTCAGGGTTGGCTGCCCGGCCTGGAGCTGGGCTACCGCCGCAACACCGAGAGCCGCCATCCGCTCAACGGCCTGGTGGTGGGCTTCTCGTTCCCCATCTTCCAGAACCACGGCAAGGTAAAGGCCGCCCGTTCGCAGGCCCTCAGTGCCGACTTCCGCGAAGAGAACGCCCGCCTCAGCGCCAGCACCGCCCTGTGGCAGCTCTACGACGAGGCCTGCAACCTCCATGCCTCCATGCAGGAGTATGCCGAGACCTTCGGCCGCCAGCAGGACCTGAAGCTGCTGCGTCAGGCACTGGACGGCGGCCAGATCAGCATGATCGAGTACTTCGTCGAAGTCTCCGTCATCTACCAGAGCCAGGCCAACCTGTTGCAGCTGGAAAACCAGTATCAGAAAGTGATGGCTAGAATCTATAAGAGCCGGCTATAAGATTCTTATTTCTTCCGGCAGGTAGCCGCTACGGATGCGCCACTCCTGCGGATAGAGGTTGTTGGCACGGTTGCCGACATTCTTCACGAAGCCAAGAGGAAAATCCCGATAAGTAAGCAATACAAAACCGCGAGGGGCCGCGCCTGAAAGGGTGACGGCCTCTTTACGTAGATAAGCAATGGCCGTCGGATAGTCCACCTCTTCGCAGGCGAAAGCTTCACGGCGGAGCAGGCTGCTCATGGCCAGTGCATGGGCAGGAACGCAATCCTTCCCTTTCGCCTCGGCCAGCGTCACGCCGGCCTGCAGCACACGAACATGCTGCTTCAAGGCCGACAACACTGGAAGCCACGACGTAGCGAAAGCAGTCAGCGCCTGTCCCTCGGGCATCAGGCTGTATCCTTCCGCCCCGCGCAGCCAGCCTTGTACCGTCGCCAGCTGCTCCTTGCCGAAAGCCGACGAAGAGGCAGCTTTACCGCCGTTCCCCTTCTTTCCTTTCTGTTTACCCGAGATTAGCTTATCCGCATTCGGCCGCCCCATCTGCGCCGTCCACATGCCATCCGCCTCTTCTTCATCGCCCGCCTTGCGCAGCACGGCCAGGAAGAATCCTTCACCCTGCGTCTTGTGTGGCAGGAAACGATACACGGGAAAATCTTCCCCCGCCAGCAGGTTGCCGGTGATTCCCCATCCGGCAGGCACATCGAGCGGCAACACCTCCGCTCCCAGCTCGTCGCGAATCCAGCGTACATTCTCCTCGTTCTCCTTCGTGTTATAGGTACACGTGCTGTACACCAACAGTCCGCCCGGCTTCAGGCAGGGCCAAATATCCGTCAGGATGCGCCGCTGGCGTTGCCAGCAGATTTCCACATTCTCCGGACTCCATTCCTCGATGGCCGTCTCGTCCTTGCGGAACATGCCTTCGCCCGAGCAGGGCACATCGGTCAGGATGCAGTCGAACAGATGTTCCAATGGGGTAAACTCCGCCGGATCGCTGTTTGTCACTACGACATCGGGATGTCCCCACTTCGTCAGGTTTTCCGCCAGCACCTGCACCCGGTTGCGCATCACCTCGTTGGCCACCAGCAGGCTGCCCGCAGGCAACAGGCTGCGCAGGTGGGTCGACTTGCCGCCCGGAGCCGCACAGAGATCAAGCACCGCCACTGCCCTGTCCGGCATATACCGCTTCACCGCCTGCTCCACAAACATGGACGACGCCTCCTGCACGTAGTAGCCCCCGGCGTGGAACAGGGGGTCGAAGGTAAACGTCAGACGCTGGTCCAGGTAGCAGGCATCGGTAGCCCAGGGAACCTCTTTTAATGAAGAATGAAGAATGGAGAATGGAGAATTATCCCACTTCTGAGGGTTCAGGCGGATGCTGACGGGTTGTTCGTCCTCCAGCAGGGCGGCGGAAAAAAGATTATATTCATCATTGCCCAACAAGGCACGGGTATAGTCTACAAAAGGAGCGGGTAGTTGCATGGCATATCTCTTGAAATGTTCGGCTACAAAAGTAAAGAATTTGAAGGGAAGTTCCCCTCCCAATCTCACAGATATTTTTCCCTGACTGGAAAAAAAGATTTCCTTAACTGGAGAAAAAAGATTGTCTGACTGGGAAAAAACAAGCCATACCGCTTTTGACGATATGGCTTGACAAACAAAACAAACAATTGCTTATTACGATTAATAAGCTATTCCTGTCCCGCTTCTCCAAGCCCGGACAGGCAGACTCGCCTCACGACGATTTCTTTTTGCGACGGCTTCAGCGTTCCTGCAGAGCTGCACGTATTTTTTCGTAGGCCGCGTCTTTCAGCAGCACCGTTTTCTTTCCGTCCAGCAGGTAGAGCGACGGCATTGCCTTCAGGTCGTACAGTGCCCCGGTCTTCACCACCTCGCGGTCGGTACCCACCATCCAGCCTTCGGGCATGTCGGGCAAGGCTTTTCGCCATGCGGCATCATTGCCTTCGGTATAGACGGCCAGGACACTCAACTTGCCGGCCCGTACGGCTTCGGCCAGTGCCGTGTCGGCCACCATCTGTAGCAGTACCTCGTGGCACGACTCGCACTCCGGGTCGTAGAACATCAGCAGCAGACGGTCGTTCTTCACCGGTGTGGTGGCCAGTGTGCGGCGCGTACCGTCGGGCTGGTAATAGGTAAAGTCCGTAGCCTTATCCCCTACGTTATTGCGCCTTACCAGCTCCAGCTTGAAGCGGTAAGCGGAACGCATCGCATCCGTCTGTGGCAACTTGCCGAGCAACGCCTCCAGATACATTCCGTAGAGCCCCTCGTTGTAGAAAGGCGAATTGGGATTGAAGAGATAATCATCCGCCGTTTGGGTCAAAACCTTGCGGGCATGTTCTTTCCCGACGAACCCTGCGCACCAGTTCTCCAGGCTCTCGCGCGTCAGCTCCTCCGGTGTTGTGCCGTCCGCCAGCAGGGCGATGAAGTTCACGAAGCCCTGCTCCGTCACGTCGCGGTTGTTCACCAGCGTGGTGTCGGAAAAGTCAAACTGCTCCCAGTAGTGGGTAAGCAGGTAGGACTTGCGGGCTGCCGGCTCAGTCAGGGTGACGGGGATGGTGGGGAAGGGAAACTGTACTTGTGTCTGGATGGCAGTAGTATCTTGTTTAACAGATGTTACAGAAAGGTGAGAACCTTGCTTGCCCTGACAAGCCAATAACAACAAAGCTAATCCCCAAGCATAATTTATATTCATTCTTTTAGAAACTGTTTTGAATTGATTAAAGAATAATATTATAGGGTCTCCATAAAATTCAAAATCAGCCGGTCAATTGGAAAAATGTTATATCTTTAAAGGTACCAAACAATAAAGTTATGACACAGTATCCAACCGACCTGACTGAAAAACAGTGGCAAGTTATAAAAAATATTTTAGAGCCGCAAGCGAGGAACCGGAAACATCCGCTTAAAGAGATAATGAATGCCATCCTTTATATCAACAAGACCGGCTGCCAGTGGCGTATGCTTCCTTCTGACTTCGCCCCTTGGCAAACCGTCTATTACTACTTCCGTAAATGGAAGCTTGAAGGCGTGTTTGAAGAAGTGATGGATACCTTGCACGCTTTCATCCGTAAACAGGCAGGACGGCAGGAAAGTCCCAGTCTTGGCATCATGGATTCCAGAAGCGTAAAGACTTCATGCTTAACAGATTTATCGAATGAAATCAAAACAGCTTCTTAGTTGACGATGGTTTCAGTCGATTCCTTTAGGTTTAGCGTAAACGTATAATAATTGTTGGCATACAATGTATAAATACGATCCGCCTCATCGGGTGCGCTTGTTCCTAAGGTGACACTCCAGGTCTTATCCCCAGAAGTTACGGTCACTTTTGTCGCATGGTCTTCTCCCGAACAGATGTTGGGAGCGATGTAGTAATAAAACTCTTGTGAATCGCCTGAGGATATGCTTGTAAAACTATCGTTAAATTCCTCACTGGTATAAGCGTCATAGGGCAATGCTTCCTGATTGATACGCGGATAAACGTATGCCCTTGTAGGCACATTTTCCAATGCAACGGTTCCGCCTGCCAATGCATCACCGGTCTGATTGTTTACCACTAAATTGATACGAGTCATCATGCGGCACAGCAATGCCGAAAGCACCTGACCGTCTCCGGTAACATTGCCTTGCCAATATCCGCACATGGGCATACGGTCGCGCCGGGAAAGGTCGTTGCTTGCCTGTACATCCAGCAGCATCCGTTGGAATGCGGGAAAGTTGTTCGGCCAGGAAATCGTGGGGTTATTGGTGTTGACTACCAAACACACCGTACTGTTCTGTGCCGCTATCAGAGTGGCTTTAAAGTTTTCTACAAACAAACCCGATTCATCTTCCCGTGGATAATATTTTGTTTTCGTATCGAGCAAGATGCCATTCTCGTTGAACTGCAACACCCAAATGTCATAAATCAGGTTTTCCACTTCGGGCACATGAGGAGCCGACGCACGGGTGTCCGTTCCTTCTGCCGGAAGCATGCCGAGCGAGAACCGGACGTTGACCTCTTTCCCTATATTGGCATTGCCTGGCATTTCCGTTTGCTCGCATCCTGTTCCTATACACACTAACAGGCACAACAGGATGTATTTCGTTAGTTTATCTTTCATATCTGTATGCTTTGTGCTTTTTCAATTTTCTTCTATATCGGTAGTCCACGACTGGTTTTGCCAAGTGACCACACTGATTTGTCCTTCTTCTACACTTACCTTCCAACGAAAATTATAAGAATGAGCATGTAGCAAGTGCGTTTCGTTCACCAATGTCATGTATTGGGTCGGTACACCGTTGACCGCCATGTTTATCAATACAGCGACTGGGGTAGACATTGTAAGCGTAGGCAATACGCCTATGTCGCCGGTCAGGGTTCCATTCGCATCCGTTTCTATTTCCGAGCCGGGCAATGTCACCCACGAACGTTTGTCGCCTATGCGCATGGCCAAGGTGTCGGCGATGTCTTCCGAACTCCAGTTGTATTGCAATTGCCCCTCTGCTCCGTGATTGAATGGATTCTGCAATCCGCTTATCTCAATGCCGGCTTCCAGCGGTTCCAAGGTGTAGACACCTGTACCTTTACGGATAGTAAAGGTGAAGCGTGCCACTTGGCTGATGATGGGGTTAAGCTTAACATATTGTACCCCCGATGTATTTACTTCGATGGGAATAGATTGGGAATATGTTTCCTTGTACCTACCGTCAGTAGAATAGAGATACATGCCATTATCAATGGTCATCTTCAGGTCTGTAGAAACCGGATATGCCGGCGAAATCATCTTGAACTTGTATGTACCTGCTTCCAAGTAGAGAGGCGCGCCTATTTCTTCCGCATTGATTTCGAGCTTGCCATTCACTTCTTGGGTCGTACAAGGATAAAGCGTATTATACCCTCCGGTGGTTGTCCCCACTACATATCCCTGCAAGTTGGGCGTACCGTAAGTAGTTCCATCGTCATTCCGTTTAGCATAACTAAGCCACAACGTGCTGCCTACGGGCAATAAATCTTCTTCGGTCGGCTGAGGTAAAGCATGCCAGTCGTTTGGTCCAAGGTTATCTACCGCTCTCGATTGTGCATCAGAAATGCTAATGCCATAAGTTCCGGGCAATTGGAACTCTACCTGCACCTTGCCATCGGGTACAGATACGGGGGCATCTTCTTCGGTACTGCAAGCTGCCAGCATCCCCATCAGGATTCCTATACTGATTATTCTCTTCATACGCATTCTTTATTTTTCTGCTGTTACATCGCGCACACAACGGATTTGGTCACCAAGGGCCTTGCGGCTGTCAAAAACAAGACCGCAAACAAAAGGATCTTTATCATCCCGTAAATAAAACACCCAGTTGGCATACAGTCTATTCGTTGTATTTGGATCACTACTACGTAATATCGCATTAATTCCATCCCCACTCAATATGTGCAAGTTACTTGGATAGATAAATCCACATGCCGGAACTTCCATAATGGCACTTGGCGTACTCCAATCAAAAGTACCGTCCTTCATTGATGCTAAAAATTTTTCTTCGGTTGTGAGATTCATAAATGACATCTTTTCATTCCCTGAAAAATAAGCAATCTCAAAATACCATTTCCCTGTTATTGTAGATTCTTTCATTAATATCCGGATGCGGTAACAATCCGTACGTCCTTGGCGCTTTATTATATAAAAGACTTTTTGGCCTCCTACATTGCCATAAACCAATTCTTCCATATAATTTAAAGTTGAACCACGATAGCTTTGTGGGGCATGAAATACTTTAGACCAAGGAGTACTAAATTGTTTTTCCGGAAGAAATGAAGCAAAATCTTCTTTGGTTGGCAACCGCCACCCTTTGGGACAAGGATGATTTTCTACGCTGCTTGTCCAAAATTCATTAATAAATGATTCTTCTTGTCCATTTTCATCTAACATCCAATATCCTCTTTGATTTACATCAGAAATAAACCGATATTCCCCATCATCACCTGGATATACAGCAATATTTTCACGTCCTTTAATGGTAGCAGAAGTTAAGACAACGTTTTGTTCATCATCTACACAATATACCCTTTCTCCGTTTTGATTGTAAGTATAAAGATATTGATAGATCTGACCAACTCCATTGTTTTTATCATACTTTTCCTTATCTAATATATAAGGTATATTCCTCGCATACTGGTAATAATATCCTCTGCAGCTTTCCCAATCGTTTTCACAATCGGCACTCGTTGCCCCCAAGTTGCGGTCCATCCACATCAGGTTGGCAAAGGTTACGGGCTGCCCCAAGTAGTTGTTATCTCTTTTCTCATCAATCCAGTCATACACCTGCGGAGCTATGGCAATGGTACGCACTTCGTCTTTCAGCACGGTAATGAGCAAGGTATATTGATGATTGACTTCAAACTGAAATGCGCCGGCATCTTTCCCTTCTTCATTGACTTTTCTTAAAGGATACGTCACTGTTTTATCTCCTCCCTCCAGATTTCCTAAGGTAACAGATATAGAAACTTCTTCGTTATCGGCATTGGGGAAAAGCAACAGTTCACCTGACACTTTTGTGCTGGTTGTTGTAATGTCTTGTTCGCCAATGAAATAATTCCGTTCAACCAATTCATCTGAATCGCCATAGTTCCATTTTCCGTTTACAATATCGAATGTACCGCTTCGGTGTGTTCCCTCGACCGTTATATTTTTCAGAGTTACATTCTCTAACTTATTTTCGTCATCCTTCGATTCATCTTGCTTCACAATCATGAACTCCACTTTGCTCATGGCATGCTTAAAGTCCATTTCCAGCCGATAACCATTGTTTATTGTTTGACCTATCAGGTTATTGGAAAACATCAAGTCACACAACGTGTTATCTATTACTTCTTCTTTAATCATTGGATTGTCAAGCGGGGTATTTTTGGGCGCTTGGCTTGGGCTGTCCGCTGTGCCATACGTCACCCCGTAAATACTAATTGGAGTATCGTCATAGACAAGAGGTGATCCGTAACCGATTGTATGGTTGGCTTGCTCTGTCCCTTCCGTATTATATAAGGGCCATTCGTCTCCTCTGTTAGCGTAAAGCAAATATTTTGTACCTTCTTCAAACTGCTTCACTTCATCACCTGCACGGGTAATGATGTGGCTTTTTCGGGCAGAAAGTATGGTTTCCTGCTCTTCTGACGGAGTGACGGAAATTGCGTCCTCGTGCGTACAGGCTGTGATACCCAGTAGGGCTAATATGCCTGCTCCGTATTTCAATTGTTTCAGTATCATGTATCGTTCCTCCTTCTTTCAATCAGTTAAAGGATAAATGGGAATTATCAGATAACCACCTTCTTCCCATGGGCATTTGTTTCCTATCAGTTCGATGCCTTCTTCGCTGAAGACGAGGGTGAAGGTGTATGACTCGTTGGCATAGAGCGTATTCTCATTTTTGCCCTTATCCCAATCATCACCCGCATCCCGCTCTATCTTAAACTCAAATGTTGGTTCTACGGTAAAATCCTTCCACTCGGTTGCTTCCACCGATTCTCCCCTTGCCACTGTAACTTCGACCGACAAATCAGTCTGTCCGGGCACGATATATGCCCAGCCCACTTCCAAGGGATTTTCAGCAGTCAGCATTAAATCACTCGGCTGGGTCAGCGTGTAGCCGCTATCCTCCTCGCCATGGTCAGCTTGCGGCACATAAAGACTCTGCTTCCGGTCCCATTCCACGTGGGTTGCCACTACGGTAGGGGAGAGCTTAATGCGTACATTCTTCAGATATTCTTCCGCATTTTCTGCCAGCTTTGCATAGAAATACACCCGCGACTGCGCATGCATAAATTGCAAAGTCTCTCCGTTCTCTCTATCAAAAGGCAGGGCAGCCGAAGCCACTACCGGTGTGATGGAAGTCAGCACATCTGTCTTACATAAACCGTCTTTTTGTATAGTCAAGCGTTCGTAATTGTCCGTATTGTCCGTTCTCTCTTCCGGAGTCAGCGTAGCAGGCGCATATCCTGTAGCCATGACACGGCGATTACCGTCGGGATACAGTTCGCCGGTATTGTAAGGTTCATTGGGACGCTTGTAGGTATCAATGTGCTCTTGGGGATATTTAACATGGAGCGGATTCGGATTTGCTACATTTCCCAACACATTGCCAAAGTCCCAAAAGAGAAAGACCGCATCGTTGGCTGTACTTCCGGCATCGGTCTCTTCTCCGTCTGCACGTGCCACATCTGTATAGATACGCATTTCCGCACTGCCGGATGCTCCGTTGTCCGGCACACCGTCTTGCGAGCATGCCGCAAAGAGCCACATGCCCAACATCCCTGTTCCTATGTAAAAACTGTTCTTTCTCATGGTTGTGCCGTTTCTGATTGCTGTGGTACTTTAATCTCTTCTTCCGATCCTCCTTTGTCTATCCAGTCTACCAGTTCAGAATGGATGCGCATGGTTTCATTGCCCGGGAAAGGCGAGCCAGGAGCAATGATTTTGTCTACCTTTAATATATAGTAGTGGTTGCGCTTGATGCCCCAACGGGTTTGAGTGTCTTTTATTGCTCCATTTTGGGCATTCTCATCTATATAAGTGTAATAATAGCCCCAGCCGCCATCGTAACGGCTGAAGTCGGTTTTGGGAGATTTTTTTAATTTCTCTTTCATGCCTGCCCGCGAATAATAGTTGCCTTCGCTGTCCCGCCAAAACGTACCTGCCGGGTAAGTGACTGGTTCTAACGGATTATCTACATCCTTCACTTCCAATATCTCTTGTGCTTCCTTTTCCGTTTTAGCTGTTTTCGGTTCATCGCCTCCGTCCCATATCACTTTGGGTGTATATTTCGCTCCCACCATTACCCGGGTGGTTACATAGCGGATGGCAGATTGGAAATCGGCATCATCACCGAATGTTATGTCGTTATAAACCGTGTTCTCGGTGCAGTACAGTCCTTCGGTATAGTGTGCAGGGTTTGTTGCGTTTGTTTCTCCTATTCTCTTATCTTCGTACAAGGTGGCTGTTCTGACCATACACGGTTCTCCTTCCTTATATGTCGGTATGCTTGTATTGAGCATTTCCACCATGTCTTGTGTGTCGTAAAACAGAAATTCTTTCTGGTAGGCGTCCAAATCTTTGATACCATAGGTGGTTTCGTTGTCATTGGTTCTCTTTTCTATCCAATTACTCATCTCATAATTGGGATCAATCAGATAGTCATCATCTTTTGTATCCTCCCGATAATCCAAATAAGTTTTCCGATTGAGTACATTCAGCATATAATTGACTTCTGCTAATTTTATCCAGCCGGTATTTTCTCCATCTCCATCAGTACTCGTTTCCGCATCTTTTCTATCAATAACTTTCACATAATCTGTTTCTGCATCAGATTTAGGCACGCAGGTTAGCAATATTTTAGCCACGGTACGTACCAAGTTAATAGGAGTATCAATCGTTATTTTTTCAACTGTTTCCTCATTTCCGTCACCCGTTGGAATAACAATATTTCTGTCACCATTATTAGATGTTACAATACCTGCCATCACAATGTTGCTTCCTTTTCCGTCATCTTCATGGTCTACATCCATCAAACTCCCTACAATGTTATGTCCGCTTTGTCCTTCACCGGCATCGAAAATCCGGTCTTTAGCCCAAAAGGCATTTATATGTTTTTGTTCCGCATTGGCAAGTATATAAAAATGTTTGGTGCCGGTTATGCCTGATAAAGTAAATGTTACGTCATAGCTCCCGAATACAGGTGTATCCAGTTTAATGGTTTGCCAAGTTTCGAACAATTCTTCCCCATTATACACTCCCATCATGATAAGGGTAAGCGTATGTATCTGACATTCTTTTTCAGTAAATCCCAGTTCATATCCCGTATCGAATGGAGCACGGGATGTGGGCGGTTGAAGGCCAGGTTGCTGCACGGTCAGGCTAATGACAAGATTTCTTCTCATCCCTTCTGTCTCCGAAGAAGGGACAGGATATGAATCGTCATGGCAACTGCATAACATCACGATTGCCCCTATCAGTAATACACTGAAACTTATTATGTCAGTACCTATTTTATTCATTGTAATTCTTACGTCACAACATTAATTTTTATTCTTAAAGTTCCGTTTCGCTCAGCACCACGCGCCAGGAGTTGATGATGATGCTGGAGCTTATCCAGTGGTTGTTCTCATCGAGGAAGAACGTCAGGTTGTACTCGTCCTGGCGGTCGAGGTATTCCTGGTCGCTTAAGTCTTGGTTGTAGTAGCCTTTTATCAGCAGAGCGTAGTCTATCAGAGGGATGGACAGCACGGTTTCGCCTTTGTCGTTGTGCACCGTAAGGATGGTGCGTGTGTCTTTATCCTTCACCAGCCTGCCTACGGTCAGTTCCGCCAGTGCGGTGGATATGGCGGTGGTGGCACGGCTGCCGTCAGAGTTCATGTCGGCTGTGCCCGAAGCGGTGTAATAAGGCTGATAGTGGAGCAACTCGTCATCGAGCAGGGAGTTGTCGTGAGCCATCAGGCCGTTTTCGTCCGTAATCTGAAAGCTGAATCGGTTGACATCTATCGGCTCGCCGGAAAGGTGTTGCAAGACGATGCGTACTGTCTTGGTATCTTTGGTGAGGGGTATGTCGATGTCGTGTGTGCCCGGCTCGTCGGTCAGAGTGCAATCGGGTACGAAAGCATGGAATACCGGTGCTATCTCTTCTACGGTAGCTTGACGGTTTTCATCGTATTCCCGGTTGATGGTGCAGGTCAGTTCTTCTACTGTCGATACGCCGGGAGTAAGGGTTGGCACGTTGTGCGACTGCAGTTCGTTTTCCAGCCCACACCAAGCGACGAATTGATAGGTTCCGGCAGGCAATTCGAACGGCAGGGCGTAACCTTCTTGCTGTAAGGCTTCGCCGCAGTCGGTGAATTGCTGTACAAACTTACCGCTTTCATCGAAGGCGTAAAGCGTAACCGACTCCACTTCGTGTGCAAAAGCGTCGGAGTAGTGCAGGTGCATGTCGTAGCGGAAGCGTGCGCGGTAGTTTACCGAGCAGTCGCCTTCGTAATCCATGATGCTGCACGATGCGGGCATTAGTCCGGCCAGTACGCCTATTGCCACTCGTTTCAATATTCCGGTAAGGGTTTGCATGGTTTGTTTGGGTTTAAAAGTCCCCACCAACCTTTTCTCCATGAGCAGGATTAAGGTTGATGGGATTGTTTACTTGTTAATTTGTTTTGTAAATTTATATTTAGGTTACAAATTCGGTGGACAGGTATTATTCCAATGTTACGTTGCTGGATACAACTCTCCATGATAAGACATTGATACTTGCCGCTATATACACTTCTTCATTTGAAGGATGGGTTGTGTCAATGTCTTTGTCCGGGTCAAAGATTGGGGTACCATAACCCTTGATGTCGGTAATCGTTACATCATAGATGTGGTTGCGTACAACACCGTATTCACCAGTCGAACCTGTTGTAGTCCCTAAATGTTTAATCGGAGTATAATAATAAACATAACCTCCCGTAGCTATTTGGGCAGGATTCTTGGCCAGTTCTTCATTGATTGTTGCTTCAGCATCTGCTAATTCGATGTATTTTTCGTTTTCTCCATTATACACTGGATTCTCTATGTAAATGGTGACACCATTCAAGGCATCATCGTCTAATTGGGCAATCGCCTCATAATCTTCACCTCCTGTTTCAGGTGTTGTTGCCTCAAAGTGAATGTTGTCCGGCGTAATGAAACTTTCATACTCGTATTCTGTTCCTCCTCCAGGCAATGATGTTCCTTCGGTTCTCGTATAATATACATTATTGTATTTATTTGCAATCAATGTCAGAATGTCTTCTTCCGAGTCATGTTCTTCACCGAAGTATTTGTAAATGGGATTAGGGTAACCCTCTTCATTTACCAATTGTGCTACGACAACTACTTCTGTGTGCTCATTTGCCTTCGTGTTTTCTTGGCAATATCTTTGAACTGAAATGTTCGTTGCACCCTCGGGTGTAGTTGGCTTTTGGTCATTAATTATTTCGTCTTGTGATTTTTTTTCCAACGTAACCGTGGTGGAGGTTGTTGCCCAATAAGAACGATGGAAAGGTTCATCATTCCAAGTAAACCCGAGTGTCATATCGTCCCAAGCCGGGTCAATATCTTTTAAAAGGTTGGACTTGTCTGCTGTCCTCGTGACTGCCCAGCCTAAGATTTTAGCATAAACGGCAGGTTCTCCATCTTCTGATACTTTATATTGATTTTCTTTGTCGGCATTGCTAAATGTCACTCTTACTTTAGCAAGTACACGTTCCACATAGATATCTACAGGATTTGCTTCTGCGTCAGGTTGACTTTGTGCTACTTTACCGACAATGTCTGTCGCAACAACTTCAGTTCCTTCACTTGCATAGACAGTATTGGACATAACAAAACTGGTTGTTGAACTGTAATCGGCAATGGCTGTTTGTAAATCTGAAAGAGATTTGCTTCCCGTTAAAGTCGCAGGAGGGTTCAATACGGCAACTATTGATGTAGGCAATTCAGTCGTTGTTCCTTTAAAAACAAGTACTCCTTTTTTGATTGATTCTACATTAGGTTCATCTTTGCCTTGATCTTCTAAAGTAGTAATATCAACGTAATTGGTTGCTGCCACAGCGTCTGGAGCTTCATTAGTTGTGACAGTGTAAGGATTCCCAGATGCGTTGAATAAATAAAAGCGTGCTTTGGTAATGGTATTTTCAAGACCTTCGCCGTTTTCATATTTTCCTCCTTCCACACGGCTCCCCGTAGGATTGGCATTTACAATATTTACCGCAACATACGAGAGCTGTCCTTCTTCCTGGCCGCTATTTATTGCGGAATTTTCTTCATTCGAACACGCTGCAAACAGGGTGCAAGCCAGTGTTCCTACTAAAAATCCACTTAGTTTCATACTCGTTTTTATTATTGGTTAATCTTCTTCTTCACGTAACAGTTGCAGTTCCTCCAGTGCCGTGTCGGCTTCGGTGATGCCAGCCGATTGTGCCTGTTTCAGTAAGGTTTCGGCTTCGGGATAGTTCTTTTCCAGCAGCGCGCAGATGCCACGGGCGTAGACTGCCTGCGGCGTATCGCCTGCTTTGGCGAGGTAACGGCGTGCGGCAGGGAGGTCTTTGCGATGCAATGCCGTGTTGGCTGCATTGAGGTTTGCCACCGGGTCATCGGGATACAGACGGACGGCTATGTCGAATACTTCATCAAACTCCTTGCTGCCCGGCTCGCACTCTTGCGCTACAAGGAACAGTTCTTGCAGGCTGAGCTTCTGGGGCTGGGTGCGCATCACGCGGCGTATCTCTTCGGTGTCGGTGAACGAACGTATGGTGTACTCGATGCGGTAATCGCTATGACGCAGGGCTGGGTAACAATCGCGCAACAAGATGCGATAGTCAGCAGGATAAGCCGACTTGATGCGGCGTTCTTTCCGGTCGGGTTCCTCATCGCTGTCGATGATGGCTAAAATTTCCTGCCTGTGTTCCAACGCCGACCCGTCTACATAGCGGCGCAAGCCTTCCCAGTCTTCCGGTTCGGAAGAAGTGCGGATAAACCCTGCGCCGAAATGGTACAACCCCGAAACATATTCTTTCAACGCTTCGGTACGTTCGGCTGCCAAGCGGGCATTTCCGGCATACGAACCTTCGGGCGAGGCGTATCCCTTGATAGCAAGCGAAGTGACGGTGATGTCCTTGTCGGCTTGCACCGAGTCGATGGTCGCTGTTATCTTGTCCAGCTCACGCTGGTTGTTGCGGTATTCGGGACGGATTTCCGTGCGGCTCACCGGGAAATCGATGTATGCCGTACCTGCCAAGGCACGTGTCTTGGTGCGCTCCACTTCGGGCTGCACATAGACCATAAGCGGGATAAATTCGGGACGTTTGCCACGGTATTCGCCTATCGCCTGACTTTGTTCGGCAAGCACTTTGCCGCAGCACCCGTAGTCTTGCCTGAACAGGGTCAGGCTGGCTCCGTCCATCCATTCCTCGTAAGGGAGGATGACTTGGTATGCCAGCGTGTCGGGCTTGTCTTTTTCCTTGAAAGAGAGTTCGTCCGCTCCACCCAGCATACGCCCTTTGCCCTGACGGGCATAGTGGAAATAGCGGTTGCGGCTATAGATGCCTATGGGGCGCAATGCCTTGTTGGTGTCGCCTTTTTCCAAGAGTGGGGTGATGAGCACGGCACGGTCGCCTTCCGCTTCCACTTCGCTTAGGCGGAGGGTCATGCCTACCGTGAGGTAACTGCCATCGCGTTTCAGCGACACACGGTCTGCCTTTACGCTGTCCTGCATCGGGGCTTGCGCCTGTGTCTGGAGGGCAAGGAGTAATGCCGCAAAGGCTAACATCTTATAGGATTTCAGGAAACTGTTCATAGCAATTCAGGTTTTAGAATACGTAAATCAAGTTGACGGCTGCCTTTGTGGGTCCTACATAATGGTGGGTTTTGCCCGTCTCTTGCCGTTCGCCGCAACCTATACATTCGTAGCGGTCGAATTTGGTAAAGGCATATCCGATGCCTATCTCCAACTCCAGATTCCAGTGCATGCCGAGGATAAAGGAATAGCCATAGCCTACACCTGCGCCTGCAAACCATCCTTGATACCGGTTGTCTTCCAATTTGGAAAGGTCGGAACCCAAGAGGTTGAATCCTCCCTTGATGCCGCCCATATTGTATTTGCCTCCATGCAGGTGGAAACCTAAGAAGTGTCCGGCGAATCGGTCGCAGAACCAATAACGTGCTTCGGGCTGGAGAAACCAGTTTTTCCACCGCTTCCCTTCGGAAAAAGTCCAGTTATTATAGTTTGCCGTTACATCGATAGTCCATTTCGGCGCGACACCAAACTCCACACCGCCATTGATGTTGAGTGCAGCATCGTATAATAGATTGCTCTTCACAGCCACATCTTGCGCCGAAACCGAGAGTCCTATGCACGACAAAAGGACGAATAACAAACGCTTCATAGCATATCTCTTTTTATTTATACTCTATCAAAACGGGAACTTAGCCGGACTATATTATATTAAGGTATATAGGCGGCTGTCTGTAAATCTGTATATATCTCTTATAGCGAGCAAAGATATACATATTATTTTACAACAACAATAGGCTAATATATTTTTTTTCAAAAAAATAAAAGAATGAATGAAAAGGCTGATTATCCGCGAGCAGGCAAGTGGTTTTCTGCAAACAGTTACCTAAGTTTTATATTCCAGCCCATGGAATATAAAACTTTTGTAACTGCCGCAGGGAAACAAATGCCATAAGCGGCGTAAATATGTTTATCCGCTGCGTGTTTTATTAGGAATTAAGTGCTATCTTTGTCTGCAGGAAACAAAATGTGAAAATGATTATTGAATATCCGCAAACATCCCATGTAGGGGCGTATTGGGAAAAGGCGGACATTCAAATTGAAGAATATGGAAAAGTTACAGAGATTGCCTTTTAAGGCACGTAAGGCTGTCTTCGAGAAACTGGAGCAGATAGTGGACATTGCCGCCATGAGCAAGGAAGACCGCATGAAATACGACGAAAGTATCAAGGTCTACCGCGACCAGCTGGTAACGATAGAATATGCACGGCAGCAAGGCTTTGCAGAAGGTGAAGCGGAAGAACGCCTTAAAAATGCTCGTGGTATGAAAGCCGCAGGCATTGCTCCCGACCTGATAGCACAAATTACGGGGCTTCCCCTTGAAACGGTTGAGGGGCTGTAGACAGACCAATCATATCCTGCTTAATTCCGCAAATAGCTTAGAAGCTGTTTTGAATTTCTCCAAAAAGTTTTTCTTGGCTTGATGTATCCGTTTTCGTGTGTGCTTTGGGCGATTTTTTGGTCCTTTTCGCTCCTGTTCTTCGTCAGATAGCCCGCTATCTTCCTCATCACAGAAGCGAAAATGCCTCAAAAACTCATCCCAAATCATCGCACGATAAATTCAAAACAGCTTCTAAATTTTAACATTAAAAATTTACAGTTCGATTATAAAGTTCATACTTTTTCTTTCGCCTGCCCGAAAGAAAAAGATACCAAAAAGAAAGGAACACAGCTGCACTTCCGGGACTACTTCGGACGATTCTCGGGCTAAAAGACAGGAACTCGCTACGCTCAGACAGCCAGCCTTCTATACGCCTGAAAACCGCCCTCCGCTTCACGCCCCTACTGTGAGGCCGGACCTGCCTACAGAAAGGAACCGCCTTCCATAAATATAGATGTTGGCTTGGCTAAAGTGCCTGTTTACGCGGCTAAAGTAGATGTTTATGACGCTAAAGTAACTGTTTACAAGTTCTCTTCCAGATTCTGCCTTCAAGGCTTCACACGAAGCATAAAACACTGAACAGCAACCGAATGAAGTGAAACGAGATGTATTTCACACTGCTTTCACAGTTACAGGAGGGAAAATTACTGGTTTCACTACAAGCTATTGACACACAGCTTCTTGTAGTGAAGTTTCATTGAAAGAACTTTTTTCATTCCGTGTGAAAGGAAGAAGAGTCCCGAAAAACGTCTTTCACCGTTACCTACAAAGTAACCGTATCTGCACATCTTTCCCGAAACGTAAAATAATCTCCTTTCACCAAATTACAACCTGATTATACGGTTGTCACCTAATTGGGGGACACTTCCGCCCAAAGACATAAGAAAAGCCCCAAGAGATCAGGCACAAAATACTTGTGAAAGAATCTCCCGGTTCATCTGTCCGATACGTTCGTCTGTATGCCGTTTGAAATAGGTTTCAGTAACCTTTACAGATGAATGGCTCATGGCAAACCTGTTCTGCAGGTAGTTCTGGAAACTTTTCAACCAAAGAGGGGTCACCTCACAAAAAGAAAGAGGAACGCCCCCGGTGAAGTCGAGCACACGACGCAGCGTACTGCGATAGACGTGTGCCGTGCCGGGACGTCCCTCTTTCTCCAATTGGAGGATCAGGGCGGCCATATAGGCCGTCAAAGATTCTTTTCCTTTAACCATAACCATATGTGTTTAAAATGTAAAGGCAAAATAAGAAAAAGAACGGGAAATATCTTATTTTTGCAAAAACTATCAAACACCACAGTCATGAAATACCCCATCGGAATCCAGAGCTTTGACCGTATCATTGAAGACGGTTACGTCTATGTAGACAAGACAGAGCTAATCTACAATCTGACACACGAAAGCAGCATCTATTTCCTGAGCCGCCCCCGCCGCTTCGGCAAGAGCCTGCTCGTGTCCACGCTGAAGAACTATTACCTGGGCCGCAGGGAGCTGTTCCGCGGGCTGGCCATGGAGCGACTGGAAACGGAATGGGCCGTGCATCCCGTATTTCATGTGGACTTCAACAGCACGAACTTCACCAATCCCGGTGAACTGGAACAGAAACTGGATTTCTATGTCTCCCGTTGGATGAATCAATACGGTCTTCCGCCTGAAATCAAAGCATTGGGTATCGGCGACCGCTTCGTGGAGGTGCTCCGTGCCGCCCACGAGCGGACGGGACGCCGGGCCGTGGTGCTTATTGACGAATACGACAAACCGATGCTGGACGTGCTCGACGTGGACGCCTCGCTCGAGGACCGGCACCGCAACGTGCTCAAGGCCTTCTACTCCGTGTTCAAGGCAGCGGACGAGCACCTGCAGTTTGTGCTGCTGACGGGCGTGACGAAGTTCTCGCAGGTGAGCGTGTTCAGCGGTTTCAACCAGCCGAAGGACATCAGCATGGACGGGCGTTACGAGACGCTGTGCGGCATCACGCAGGACGAGATAGACCGTTATTTCCCCGAACCCATTGCCGACATGGCCGCGGACTACCGCTGTACGCCGGAGGGAATGAAGCAGCGGCTGAAGCTGCAGTACGACGGCTACCACTTCAGCGACCGGCTGACGGACGTGTACAATCCCTTCAGCCTGCTCAACGCGCTGGACAGCCGGCGGATATACGACTACTGGTTCCGTTCGGGCACACCCACGTACCTCATCCGCCTGCTCGCCCACTTCAACGAGAACATCAACGAGCTGACGGGCAAGTACTACCGCCCCGAAGAGTTCGTGGACTACAAGGCCGACGTGGAGCGTCCGCTGCCCATGATCTTCCAGAGCGGGTACCTGACTATCAAGAACTATAATTTTCAATTCAATACCTTCCTGCTGGACTTCCCCAACAACGAGGTGAAGAACGGCTTCCTGACGATGCTGGCCACGTCGTATCTGAAACCCCAAGAAGAAATGGGCACGTGGATACGCGACATGGTCATGACCCTTCAGGCGGGCGACACCGACCGCCTCCGCACCCTGTTCACCTCCTTCCTGGCCAGCATTCCCTACACCATGCGGCGCAAGGAAAACGAAACCGAACGCGAACGCTACTTCCAGTACACGTTCTACCTCATCATGCGCCTGGTGAGTGTCTACACCGTCTACGTGGAGAAGGCGCAGAGTCAGGGACGCGTGGACTGTGTGGTAGAGACGCCACAGTACGTCTACATATTCGAGTTCAAACTGGACGGCACCGCCGCCGAGGCCCTGCAGCAGATCGAGGACCGCGGCTATGCCCGCGAGTATGCCACCGACACACGTAAGGTATATAGGATTGGCGCAACTTTCTCGTCGGAAACAGGAACCATCGGCGAATGGGAATGCCAATAATCAGTAACTGATCTTCACTCCCGCAAAATAGGAACGGGGCAGACCGGGACCGTAGATGTAGCCGGAGTCGCGCAGCTTGCCCTGGTCGAAGTCTTTCTGATAGGCATTGAAGAGGTTCTGCACGCCGGCATTCACCTGAAGGGTGATATCCTTGTAGAGGGTGAAGTCGTAAGCGGCCTTGAGGTTCATTTCCCAGAAACTGGGTGTAGTCTCGGCACGGTCTTTCTCGATGTAACCGGCACGGTGTTCCACCAGCATGCTGCCCGTATAGGTGCCGGACAGGGCAATGCTCAACGGTTTCACGGGACTGTAGGTCAGGGTCATGTAGCCATAGGTGTCGGGCGTGCGGAAAATGCGCTTCTCCATGGGAACGGTTTCATCGTCGCTCCACTGGCGGGCCTCCTTATACTCGGCCTTCTGCAGGGTAACGCCCGCCTGAAGCTGGAGCGTAGTGAGCCAGGCCAGTTTGCCTTCGAGCGTCACGCCATAGACACGGGCTCCTTTCTCGTTGTAGCGTTCGTTCTTCAAGATGCCGTTTTCAGTACCGATTTCGCGCAGGGCAAACACGTCGGACAGATTGGTGTAGAAACCTTCGACCAACAGATTGCCCTGCAAGGCGCCCCAGCGGTGGTACAGGTCGGCCGAAAGACTGACGCTGCGCGACTTCTCTTCACGCAGGTCCTTGGCCAGCTGGATCATGGATACGTTGCCACCCACGTTCTCGACATGCAGGTCCTCGTCGAAGGCCTGCGGGGCACGGAAGCCCACGGAGTAGGCGGCACGCAGGTTGATATCCTTCGTGGGATTGTAGCGCAGGTTGACACGCGGACTGAAGATGACGTGGTCTATCAGATTGTGCTTGTCCAAACGTCCGCCTACAAGGAAACTCCAGTGGTCGTTCTTCCACTCGTTCTGCAGGAAAGCACCGGCGATGCGTACCGTCTGGTCGATGTAACGGTTGTAGCCCCACATCTTGTCGTGCATGGCGTCCTGGTTGTACTCCACGCCACCCGTCAAGTCGGCAGGCAGGAAGAGGCAGCGATCGAAGTGGTAGACGTACTGCGAACCGACTACCCACGTCAAGTCCGTAGTGGCACCGTAGGCATTGAGCGAATGGTCGCCACCGTAGTAGCTGTCGCGGTCGATGTGCTGCATGGAGGCGTAGACATTGACTTTATGTTTTTCGTTGGGCGAAAAGTAGTCGAACTTCACGCTACCGCTGTTGATGCTGTGCTCGGTCTGCTCGGTGATGTCGGTCTCGTGGGGAGGACGGTCGAGCAGGTTACCGCCACGGCGGAACTCCTGCAGATGGTGGTACTCGAAGGTCAGCTTGGAGTAGGTACTGGTCTTGAGGAAGGAACGGAAGCCTACGGTCTGGTTGCGCAGCTTGGGCAGCTCGGTGAAGCCGTCGCCGTCGTAGTCGAAGCCGCTGCGCTGGCGGTTCTGCCCGAAGACATAGATGCCCGCCTTGTGGTTGTCGGTCACCAGCGAAGCGTTCATCGTCGTATTGTTGTCGAACGCAGAGAAGCCTCCTACGCCCATAATCGTATGTCCCAGTTGGGCGGAGTTGCGCAGGGGTTCCTTGGTGATGATGTTGATGGTACCCGCAATGGCCGACGCACCGAAGAGGGCCGAACCGCCTCCACGCATCACTTCCACACGTTCGATCATGTTGGCCGGTATCTGCTCCAACCCGTACACACCTGCCAAAGCACTGAATACGGGGCGCGAGTCTATAAGAATCTGGGTATAGGGACCGTCGAGGCCGTTGATGCGCACCTGCTGGAAACCGCAGTTCTGGCAGTTGTTCTCCACACGCACGCCGGGCTGAAAGTTCAGTCCCTGAGCCAATGTGGTAGAGTTGGTCTGTTCGAAGAGCTTGAAGTCCATGACGTTGACCAGCGTGGGGGCCAGGCGTCGGGTCGTCTCACTGCGGTTGGCGGTGACCACCACGCCGTCCAGCGCCACAAGGTCTTCCTCCAGTTCGAAATTCTCTTCCAGCGTGACGCCCTTCTTCAGAACGACTTCGCGTGTCAGTGTCTTGTAACCTACGGAGCTGACTTGCAACGTAAAGCGGCCTTCGGGCAGATTCTTCAGAAAATAGTGTCCGGTGGCATCGGTCAGGGTACCGATGGTGGTTCCTTTCAGGGAAACGGTAATATAAGAGAGGTGTTCTTTGGAATGTTTTTCCAATACATGTCCTACGATGTTGGCATCCGAACTCTTCAGTTCTTCGGCCATAAGAGTGGCGGGCAGCAATGCGCACAGCAGAGCCACCACAAGAAAGATATATTTTTTCATGTGTCTCCTATTTTAATAATTTGAATAAAGGAAATGATAGATGCATCTAAACAGATGCTCACCACAGATTACATCAACAAGAGAAGACACAAGCGGGAGGGGCGCGCAAACGGATGCCGTCGTCCGGCCGACGCAGGCAGAGGCACGACGTACGCGCCACAACCAGCAAACCCAACAGGGCACAGAAGCAGGGAACGGCAACCAACAGCACAGGAACGGAGGAAGCCACATAGTGGTCGAGAAAGAAGATGGTCTCGGCCTGGCTCTCGGTGTGCTGATGACCGGTTTTGAAGGGATGCGAATGCACAATGACAACTCCATTCACCACATGTGAGTGGGTGAACAGCGTAACTCCTCCCCAATACGCCAGGAACAGCAAGGGAAGAAAATACTTCATAATGCGGCGCAGTTTCTCCAAAAGCGTTTGTTTATGATTGATTGTGGCGGCAAAGATAATGGAAAAAACAGAAGCTATTCGAAGAAATCTGAAAAAAAAGTCGTCTCTTTGCAACCTGGCGGGATAGATGTTCCGTCTAACAGACAAAGAAAACAAAAATAAGCAACGAATAAAAGACTGACGAATATGAAACGTATCCTTATCCTACTCGGCCTGATGGCCGCCACCAGCCTGGGCATGCAGGCCGAAAACAGAACCGTGACCGACACCGTAGACGGCAAGAAACGCGTCATCGAACTGCAAGACACCGTGATAAACGGGCAACAGACTACCGACACCCTGAGCATCACTACCTACGAAGGCACCGACTCCAGCGAAGCCGACAGTGACGGCACCTACCGCCACCGCCACGACAGCAGCGGCCTGCAATGGGTGGGCTTCAACTTCGGCGAAGACGCACCGGAAACAATTGTTGCCCTGACAGCCATCATCTTCGTGTTCGGCTTGCCCGCACTGCTCCTCTTCATCATCTTCTATTTCCGCTACAAGAACCGCAAGGCCAAGTATCGCCTGGCCGAACAGGCACTGGCAACCGGACAGCAGCTTCCACCCGAATTCTTCAAAGAAACCAAGGAAGGAGAAAGCAAAGACCTGCGCAGCCGGGGTATCAAGAATATCTTCCTGGGCATCGGGCTTTTCATCTTTCTCTGGGCTCTTACAGGTGAATTCAGTCTGGGATGCATCGGGCTGCTCATCATGTTCACGGGCTTCGGACAGGTAACCATCTACTATACCCAGCCGGGACAAGACGACGGCAAGCCCTTCATCCGCATGGAGCGCGACGAAAAAACCGGCTACCGCTACATGAAAGTGGGCGGCATCGAGCTCCGCGACCAAACTGAAAAGAAAGATACTCCCGCCGCCGAAGACACAAACAAACCGAAAGAATGAGCCAACTCAACGACATATCGCTGATTGCACAAGTCGTGATGTTCCACAACAACCGCGCCTTCGACCAGCTGGTCAGGAAATACCAGTCGCCCGTGAGGCGCTTCTTCCTGAACCTGACCTGCGGCGACAGCGAACTGAGCGACGACCTGGCGCAGGACACCTTTATACGTGCCTACACCAGCCTGGCTTCCTTCAAGAACCTGTCCAGCTTCTCCACCTGGCTCTACCGCATTGCGTACAACCAATATTATGACTATCTTCGCAGCCGGAAGGAGACAGACGATCTGGACACGACGCGGGTAGACGCCCAATGCAGCGTGCGCCAGCCGGACACGGGCCTGCAGTCGGACCTGCACCGCGCACTGGCCACGCTGAGAGACATCGAGCGAACCTGCATCACCCTCTTCTACCTGGAGGACCAGAGCATAGACAAGATAGCAAGCATTACCGGATGCCCTACGGGAACCGTAAAAAGCCACCTTTCGAGGGCCAAGGAAAAGATGGCGACGTACTTAAAACAGAATGGATATGACGGAAAATAATGACAAGTTACTGGAAAGCTTCTTCGCCGGACAGCGACAAGAAGTGGCTGACAACGGCTTCACACGCCGTGTAATGCGCAGCCTGCCCTACCGTAGCAACCGCCTGGCACGCTTGTGGACAGCCGGAGGATTTACGCTGGCCGCCGTACTGTTTGTTCTGCTGGACGGAGTGCAACTGGTGTGGGACACGCTACGCGAGACATTCACCACCACCCTGGAAAACGGCATGGCGCAGACAGACCCCAAATCGCTGGCACTGGCCGTCGTGGTACTGTTGTTCCTTATGTACAAAAAAATAGCTTCTTTGGCTTAAAAACAGCTTTTTTTCCTATACTCAGAACAATATTGTCCATGAGATGTTATATCTTTGCCCCTGCAAAAAACCAAAATGGCAAAGAGAGTTTTTATATATCACTTATTACTGACAACGGCATTATTATTCCTGACTGGACATACCGCTGCCCAGACTACCCCAAGCGACAGCATCGTCATGCACCGCCTGAAAGACATGGGCGCTCCGCTGACCTACAATAACCGGGTAGAACTGCTGATGAGCGGTGATGAAAAATTCACCGACCTGTTCGAAGCGATCCGTGGCGCACGCCACCATGTCCATCTGGAATACTTCAACTTCCGTAACGACTCCATCGCCGGTGTCCTGTTCCGACTATTGGCCCAAAAGGTGAAGGAAGGCGTAGAAGTGCGTGCCCTGTTCGACGCTTTCGGCAATCTGTCGAACAACAAACCGCTGACCAAGAAACACCTGAAAGCCATCCGCGAGCAGGGCATCGAAATCGTGAAATTCGATCCCTTCACCTTCCCCTGGTTCAACCACGCCGCCCATCGCGACCACCGCAAGATCGTGGTCATCGACGGAAAGATTGGCTACACAGGAGGGATGAACGTGGCCGACTACTACATCAAGGGTCTGCCCAAGATCGGCGAATGGCACGACATCCACGCCCGTATCGAGGGTGATGCGGTCCGCTACCTGCAAGGTATCTTCCTGACCATGTGGAACCGCGAAACAGGACAACACATCGGCGGGCCGGAATACTTTCCCGACACGCCCCAGCTGCCGGACAGCATCGCAGAGGAGATCATGATCGTAGACCGTACACCCCGCGAGACGCCGCGCTCCATCAGCCGTGCGTACACGACTTCCATCCGTGAAGCCGACAGCCTGATACGCATCGTCAACCCCTACTTCGTGCCTACCAAGTCCATCAAGGAAGCCATCAAACATGCATTGAAGAAAGGAACAGAAGTGGAAATCATGGTTCCTTCGGTATCCGACGTACCCTTCACGCCTGAAGCCGCCTTCTACATCCTGCACAAACTGATGAAGAAAGGTGCCAAGGTGTATCTGTTCAACGGCGGCTTCCATCACTCTAAAGTAATGATGGTGGACGGTAGCTTCTGTACCGTGGGGACAGCTAACCTGAACAGCCGCAGCCTGCGCTACGACTATGAAACCAATGCTTTCATCTTCGATCCCGAAACAACGGCCGAACTGACTGAGATGTTCAACAGAGACAAACAGAACAGTACGCTGATGACGCCCGAATATTGGAAAGAACGGTCGGCGTGGAAGAAGTTTGTAGGATGGTTTGCCCATCTGTTCACACCGTTCCTCTGAAAAAATCCATCCCGCAGGTTCTTCTTTCTTTGCCCTAAAATCCGCAAGCAATCTCAATGGCAATCTCAATTGCAGTAAAGAGCTTGAACACTATGCATCATGATAGTATGAGCGTGAATTTTGTCCGATTTGTGCATACCTTCCCCTTACCCCACAATGCGACTTGAGGCAATACGCAGATTAAAACCATAA
>ERZ827452.28-NODE-28-length-211959-cov-7.039697_pt1 | contig 211959 bp, 191 predicted proteins | sample MGYA00519866_ERZ827452 | MGnify/ENA primary metagenome ERZ827452 (study PRJEB31778, sample SAMEA3449307) | human gut metagenome | biome: human gut; feature: human-associated habitat; material: faeces | place: United Kingdom | collected 2010/2012 ... | reverse complement strand
GTTCGGGAAACCGGAGGCGAATGTAGGAGAGGATAGGGAACCGGCGAACATGGAGCCATTCTTCACCCTCAGGTCCTTCAGCCACATCGTGCCGTCGGCGAGCAGGCGGAACCCGTTCTCATGGCCGAAACCGCCCGCATAACGGTCTGAGTAGATGGAGGATTTCTCGCCGGATAGAATAATATCTTGCTCAAATGTAATATCAAAGCCCGCTACATCCGGTTTGTCCTTGCGTAAGAATGTCGTCAACGAGCGAAGGGCGGAGAACACGTTGCTGTCGCTGGCTGGCGTGGAATCATTCGTTCGTATGATATATACGCCGCTTCCACCACCACCGGTATAGGTCTGTCCTTTATAGGTAAGCGTGTCCACCTTATCCTCCAGCTCACCGATCCGGCTGTATTGTGTACTTTCTCCGATCGTATAGACAGGGGAATCGTAAGGTATATCCAAGTTCATTTCCCAGCCGATCACACGGCTGATCCGTCCATCAGACGGGAAGAAAGCGGGGTTTATCAACCGGATCCTCTGGCCCGCGTCATACGTCCTGTTTATCTGATCCTGATAGACCCACTCGGAGTCCAAGGTAGTTGGGTATGTACCGTCATCGATACTTGTTTTCTTTACATACTCCTGTCCTTTGGCTAATAACTCTTTTTCCGCTTCCGGTATATACTGGTCGGAAACGAGTTGGATATTAAATCCGGAAAGAACATATTCATCTCCATTCTCCGGGCACATTATCTCATCGGGAAGCAAACGCCCATAATCCTCGTTCGCTATGATCTCCCATATCTGGCTGCCTTTGTCCGTCCCTTCAGGCTTGAACGTTACACCGAACACCATCCCGTTCAGTTTGCCGGACTGGAAGGTGATTTTCAGCTCTTCCCCCTCCAATATATAATCTTCTTTGAAATCGAGACCGGGATCTTGGTACTGGTAGGCTTTGAACTGGCCGGTGACTTCACCGTCTGTCTCCGTATCCCTGTCTACGGTAGTCACGTCTGACAACGTGCCGATCCGTTTCGGAAACACATCGTCAAATACCACTACGTCCTCCACCGCTTCGGTGTCGGTCATACCGGGATAAGCATCTATGCAAGGAGTACCCTCCGGAAGCATGAGCCGCTTCTGAACAACTCCATTTACTACTGCCTGCTCATCCACCGGACGATAGTTGGCCGGTATATTTCTTGTACCTCCGAACACATAAACGCGGGTGGCATAAGTACCCTTGCTTTCGCTTCGGGTCATGGCGGCCGCTTCAACGCCTAGTTCAATGTCGACAGCGTCACCGAACTCGCAACGGCCAAAGTGTATGACATTATCGGTTATCCAACAATCACAGTTCCATTTATCTTTCGATGCCATCGAAAAGAGGGCGTCCAACAAATGAATATTATCGTATGTCATCAAAAACGCCTTGTTCTCAACCGTGGAATCTATGTCGAAAATGTAATCAACCCCGTTGTATGTATATCCGTTCGCTTTCAGATTACGTAGGAACAGGCCTAGGTGAATATCGAGGGGGGCTGTAAGATTCCAGCCAGCTTCCTGACCGTGACTTTCCGGAGTGAATTTGAAGATTTTCGTATTCCACTCGTAATAATAAGCGTCAAACCTTAGCTCGTAACTGTATTTACCCGGAATAACGGATGGATTCTGAAGAGTGAGGTATTTATATACTTTCGCCAGTTTCCCGCCCAAGGCATCATCAAACACTCCTCTGAGATCCACGTAATCGCCACGCTTGAGATCAACAGGTATGTCCGTGCTGAAAGGGATGGTTATATAATCCTCCTTCATCAGCATGAACCGGCCTTTCGCCCCCACATTGATCGGTGTGCTAAACTTGACCTTGCCTGATATGTCCTTTATCTCGATCATTCTTCAAAGATCGAAGATAAAAAAAGGGTATCCAATTTATGAATATTCCTATATACGACAATAGGCCCAATGTCGTGAATTAAGTACGAATAGACGGATTCGGTTCCGAAAACTTACTCGAAATTTTACCAAATGTCCGGTCTAAACTCTGCGCATAGGTAATACTCTTCCCAAGATAAATCAAATGATAAATCTCGCTACTGTTAGCAGGAATTTGAATATCTACTGCCCCTTTATATAATTCATCGAAGAATGCCTTTCTTTTTGTCTGATAATCTGATTGAGAATTACCTTCTATAGTGAAAGATAGTGTTATTTCTCGTTCATCTACTTTAGGATTATTGGTTATAACCCGTTTCCCATGTTCCAATCGGGATTTGTTTTCAATAAATTCTTTCATAGGCGCGGGTGCACCGATTGTATCAAGGAAACCATCACCCATTCTTATACCCCATTGCCGGTAGGCATCAAGGCCGTTAATTTTTAAGTCATTTGTCATAATTTATAATTTAGATGTGTTCTTCTTTACTTCCGCTATATCTTTCTGAATCTGCTGAATAGGCTTCACGATAGCTCCTGTATTCTCTGATATCTGTACAAGTTCAAGATAGGAATTTGCTATCAAGTCCCGTGTATCATCTGCAATGTTTCTCGTTTCTGTATTTACCGAGAGAATGGCATCCGCTTTCATCGTTAGAATATTCAAAGACTGAGATTGAAGGGCGTTCTGACTCTTTATCTCTTCACCTGCCATCTGCAAGGCGGTAAAGCGTCCATTCAATTCGCTTCCGGTATCTTGCGACATAGCCTGAAATCCTCCTTTAGAGGATGATTGAGAATATTTACCGGAGTTCCAACCAAAAGCATTGGCCATCGCATCCCTTTCGGCCATCATTTGCTCCGCCAAGGCTCGTTGGGCAGCTTTTAATTGTTCGGATTCCTCTGCGGTAAGATCAAATATGCCGTCATCATCCGAATCGGATTTACTAGCCCAATCATTATACAACGCTTCAATCTTATCACGATATTTATTCGCTACAAGGTTGGAGAGGATTGCAGTTTTAAGATATTCCCCGAAATCATCCGCCATATCCTTGCTGCTCTTATCCATATCTGAAAGAGTGGATATAAAACTATCATAGAAAGAATCAAAAGAGACACCGGTCATGGTTTCGTTCAGTTTGTCCTTCATGCTTTCTATCTCCGTATTGCAGTCAATGACATTTTGAAGGTATTCCTGAACATCACCGTCCAATTTTGCCCAAAATGTAGGAGCTTCATCCTGCAATTCGGATAACTGATCGGCGGTAAGGTCAAACAGTCCGGTCATACGACCATCGGCAACCGAATTGTAGTCGAACCCTATGGATTGCGCTGCCTTACGAAGTTCATCCCATCCCTCTTTAGACATTCCCTTCCGCTGACGAACGCCAATAGAATGAGAGCCGATACTTGCACCGGCATTAAGCCTTTCTAGACCAAGTGTAACATTGCTTTTTGCCTTCTTATCCAGTAGATCCAATGTTTCTTGCCCGACTTTGCGCGCTTCATCACCATAGGATATATCAATATACTGCTGTTTTTTACTAATAAGCGTATCCCATACATCAACAAGGGTGTCATATTCTTCTTTCATCTTGTTGTAACGGGAGTAATCGGCACCTCCGAATCCTGGAATAAGACCGCCCAAAGAAACTACACTCGTTAATGCCCCTTTTATCGTCTGCAAACCACCTGTGACAATCGACATCGGCTTAGTGAGATCCATCTTTTCAAGACCGTTCAGCATCTCACCAAAGCCAGACATCGCGCCCTCCAACCATTCTGGTGTCTTTACCCCAAGTGTTTCCATAATGCCGATAACCTGATTGCCAGCTTCGACATACCGACCGATTTCATCCACGCCTTTATGCAATGCAGTGGTAGCCTCCGACAGGGCTTTCTGCTTGTTGTTTTTAGCACTTTCAAGGGTGGCTTTAGCGTTCTTCTTCTCTTCGTCTGTGTCTTCTTTAAGAGCCTTGTTGTATGCTTCCTGCGCTTCGCGTTCCGCATCGGTGGCCGTTTTTAGCGACTTGAAAGAAGTGCTCATCGCTTCGAAGGGGTTACGCTCTGAAACTTTATCATCTATCCTCTCAATAGCATCGACAAGCTCTTTCAGGTTCTCGGGAGAAAGGTCTTTTTGAGCTGAAATAAAGTCTTTAAGATTGGACTTCAACTTTTTCAATGTATCGGTAGAAACCTTATCTAGGTTGCCAAAAACTTGCTCCCAATTCATGCTTTTTTTGAATTGTTCGGCATCGAGTTTGAAAACGTCTTCATTCTTTGTTTCTGTACGCTTACCAATACTGCGGTCTATCTTTGCTACCTCATCCGTATCGCCTTTTGCTTCAGCTCTTTTACGGGCTTCTTGCAACAAAGCAACATCATCATTGAACTTCTTTTCTATTGCAAGACGTTGGTCTGTATATGAAAGATATTGGTTTGCGAGTTCGGAATATGCCTTTTCATTATTGGCGATGGCAGCTTTATAAAGCTCGTCAAAGTATTTGTTCTCATCATCCGACAATTCGATTCCGGTAGCATCAAACGACTTTCCCTTGTTTTTAGGATTAGACTCAAAAGCAGAGCGGGCATCTTCTATTTTCTTACGTAAAGCATCCTCTTTTTGCCGATCAATAGCTTGCATCTCTTTCTCAAAGTTGAGTTCCATCTGGGCAATGGTTTTCTTTGAGCCTTCATTCATTGCTTTGATTCGGGATTCATCGACTTTCATTTGTAAGTCTTCGGCAAAACGTTGTTGCTCTAATGCTTGTTTGTTAAGGAGAAGATTGTATTTCTCCGTTTGCTGGCGGAGTTTTTCGGATTGATTCTCTTGTTTGCTTAATGAACTACCTGTAATACCGCCCAAATCTTTATATGCCTTTTCAGCAGTATCTTTCCGTTTCTTAGCTTCTTCATATTGCTTTGAGGTAAACTTAGATTTATCCTTTTCTATTTCAGATAGGTCTTTTTGGGCATCCTCCCAATCTTTCTTAGCTTCCTCGTAATCTTGCTTATAGGTATTAGGAGATTTCTTTTCTGACAACGCGCCATTTATAGATGAGATAATACTTTCTAAATCCCCACCTTTGACCATCATTCCATCAACATTAAAACCATTACGCTTTGATGCAGAAGATTGGGCCATTTTTAATTCAGCCTCTAATCTTTCTTTAGAATAGTTTTTAAGATTGGCTTTATAAGCGGAGATATTATCATCCAATACATCTTTCTGATACTTCTTTAGTAGTTCGGAGTTTTTCCCCATCTGTTCACGTACCTGCACGTAGGACTGTTTACCTGCAAACATTTTCCATATTTGCATATCGGCATCAGACATATTTTTGCGAAGCTCTGGATTGTCAAACAGCTGTAAATATCTCCGTTGGTTAGCAACCATTTGTTTTAGAGAAGTATAATCATCTTTTCTACCTTGAACAGAGCGGTTTGAATCCTCTTCGTTAATCTGTTGTTTCAATTTCAGAATATCTTCCAACTTTAACTTCTCAATATCATATTGTCCAAAGATTTTCGGATATTCCTTTCGGAGTTCCTCCAAAGATTTTTGACGGGTGAGAGTTGCCAAACTTTCATCGCGTGCAGCTGTAAGAAGTTCCTCTATCTTTTGTTTATGTTTCTGTTCTTTTTTAGATGCTGTATCTTTAATGTCGTTATATTCCTTTTGGGCACGTGCAGCAGCAGTTGTACTATCAGACATTGCCCACATTGCTGTAGCAAGCCCTCCTACAGCAACAGCCAATAACACGTAAGGATTAGTGAGCATGGCAGCATTCAATGCAAGTTGTGCTTTTCGTGCCAATATCCGGGCATTAGTAAGCCCAATCTCCACAAGAGTATGTTTACTATCGGCAGCAGTAACCAACATTACGGCAGTCCTATACGTTCCATAAGTAGCAACAAGCCCAACCAATATTTTGCCGATAGTCTCATAGTTCTCGATCAAAAAAGTGGTAACGCGATACGAACCTGCTATAATCTTCTCATTTGCTTCGCCTATTTCATTCAATTTCTCCTTAATTACTGCGCTCTGTCTGTTTTTCTCGCCTCTAATTCCAGTGTTTTGCTTTTCGAGCATATTATAAAAACGACCTCCTTCGGCAGTGGCAGTGGCAAAAGCATCCGCTACCATTTCAGATGAAATAGCACCTTGCTCCATTTCTTTCTTTAAAACAGCAATGGACTTACCCGTCTTTTCAGAAATAACCTGCAAAGGATTGAAACCCGCATTAATCATCTGATTAAGGTCTTGCCCCATCAGTCTGCCAGCGGCAGACATCTGAGCAAAGGCAAGTGTCATTGAGGAAAACTTCTCATTATTCCCCATTGTTATATCTCCTATGCTTTTCAATGTTGGAAGTATCTTCTCTGCATCAACATTAAAGCCGAGAAGTGTTTGAGCTGTTCCATAGGTATTTAATCCGCTTTTGATTGAAAGTTCTTTTAAACCTCCAATCATCTCCTTTGCTTTGTCTTCTGATTTTAATAAAGCTGCAAAAGATTTTTCCACCGAATCTATTTCCATCCTTACATGAGTAATATCAGAAACAAGGGATTTTAGCATAGCAGCACCACCGATAACACCTAATGCTTGCTTCCATGAAATAGTAATCCCATTATTAACCTCTGTTATACCTTTTGCATCATCCTTGTAAAGAGAATACTCGTCACGAAGTTTCTTCACAGATAGTCGGGCATTCGCTTGCTCCTGTGTCAATCCGAACAAAGCGGACTTTTCTTCATCAAGAGCCTTTTTTGCAGATGTATATTCAGCTAATTTACTGTTTGCAGACAATGGATTACGTTTCAATGCAGTGCGATAAGCATCACCGAGACGCTTAACATCGGCTTCCACATCCTTAACTACTGCCTTTTGAGCGATAATCTTTTCAGTAAACCCATTAACAGACTGTGAAGCAGCGAATATCTTCCTCTTGAAGCCAGTTTCCATCTCCGCACCAGCTTTAGCAGCATTCGTTACCAACTCATCCATTCGTTGCGTGGATGCAGCAAGCTGGGTATTGAGTGTTTTAAAATCGGCAGGAGACTGTGTGCTATCCATACCCTTCAACTCTTGCTTTAACTTAGCTATCTCATTTCTTAATTTTACGACTTCCTCCCAATCGGAAGCCACACGGAATACGAGCTTCGGCATATATTATTGTTTTAATGGGTTCTTACCCTTGGTTTTGAAAAATTCTTCTTCTGATACTTCCTCCATAACTTCTCCGTACACAGTATGGAGCTTGTCCTTTTGTATAATAACCATGTTTCTATATGGTATCTTGTACACGACTTCATCATAAGACAGATGCAGATTTTCCATGAACGTTGCTATCTGTCCCAGTAAACAGTTGTTTCCTACGACCGTTGCTTTGCTGTCAGTAGAGCAACGTTCTTGGCTAAAACTGACAGCTTGTAAAAATTTTCAGCAGAAATCATTGAAAGACCTGTTGCTAAAGCCTCTATCACTTCATCGAATGTTCCATGAGACAATTCTTCATGCAGAGTTTCATCGCCTTGTATGAGCCACGAGAGCGCGAGAGAAGCCGTATCAACATCCTTTAATGATCGAAGCATATCCATTACCGTAATCCCATCTTTCAAATCGGAGAGGTAATATCCGGCACCGGCTATCTTATGAATAGTTGGAGGATGGATTACGTAGGCTTTACCATTCACAAACACCGTTTCAAAGTCTTTTCCTAAAACGGCTGCACTTACTATTTTTGAAGCTTTTTCCATGTATTGAAATTAAAAAAGCGGTGAGCAATCACCCACCGCCATCCTGAAAACATTATTTTTCACCTTAAATTTATGCTGCAGGAGCATCCACTTTTTCACCATCAAGCCAGTACTCACCAGCTACACTAGCAGTTGGATTTTCCATTGCGACAGCAGAAACACCCAGTCCGATATTCTTCTCAACGAAGTTACCTTTACCGATTATAGAGGCATTGGTAAACACAATGTAATTACCGGTTTTAGTCTGACCGACAATCGCCTTGTTGATAACCTCTGCGACATCCGGTTCATGCCAGCCAACAACAGCCTGACCGTCTTTTACAAGCTCACCGCCTTGCAACTCCTTCTTGTCTTCAAAGGAATATTCTCCCATAGTAAATGCCATAGTTCTTGCACCTTTAGCGGTAACGTCCTTGTAGTAAACCTTTCCGGTCAACTCATTGATGTAATCAGTCGTAGTCGGGTCATCTTCTGTGTATCCCCAAGTGTCCTGATGGGAGTTCTTCACTTCTGTGGCAGTTCCTAACCACGTTTTTAAGGAAGCAGGTGTAACGGCAGCAGTTATAACCGCACCGTACCAAATCTTTTTAATTCCAATAAATGGTTTCATATTTTCTCATTTTACGTTTAATACTTCAAACAAAATTCTCACATTCACATAATGACACTTTAAATCCGTGTCCACTTCTGTGCCAATTGAATCAATCGAGTAACGATAGGTTGTGCCGTCATAGGTGCTTACTACATCATCAAACAGCTTGTTGGCTCTTCGTTCGAGTTCACCCAAACGAATGGAATTAGCGGAGTTTTCTCCTAAATCAGGAACGCAAAGATTCACTTCCGCAAAAGACTTCTTCCAATAAGTTCCCGGCTGTTGCTTCTTTGCGTGGATAGCAATCCTTTCAGACTTCAATTTACCCGTCAGCGTTTCACCGTCCGGTACTATGTCTATCCCGAAAGCCTTGCAATCCCGGTAGAGAATGTTTCCTATGTCGGTAGTTACTATCATCGTTCAAATCTTCTTTTACATCGTTCTAATGTTCTTAACGCTGCACTTCCTGCAACTTCAAAACCTTTGGATTCCACGAATGAAGCATAATCAGCTTCGTTTTTCAGAGTCAAGCCATCTTCGTCAACCTCATAATCATTCGATTCTCTCAAATGTTTTGTGTGGTCTTGATAGCTCCCGGTAGCTTTTGCATCTTCAACAAATGACTCTCCCTCTTCTTTCATACCAGCAACAACTTCGCTTGTTCCGTCCTCAAAGAACTGGTCAACATCCGAAAAGTCTGCATCTATTCCAACCATATTACTCTGTAGGAAAAATAGTTTGTCTCCAAAGGACTTTTAGCAATCCCCTCCCCTCTTATGCTTCCATCAAGATTCAAACAACGGACTTCTACTCCTGCTTCAACCTTTGTCGGCTTGTCAAAGACTACCTTATATTTGAAATCATACAGAACACCATTGATGGAAACTTTCTTTTCCGCACTCACATCATCACAACGACATTTACATACCTCCTGCCAGCTTTCACCACCGGTACCGGGAATCGGTCGACCGAAATCATCCTTATCCATCGGCTTAGTCACTTTAACCTGTAATATGTGTGGAGCGAATATCATCACCAGAAAGAAACTTTAGGTTTGTTACTCAGTTCATCCTTTAGTCCGTATTGTTTACAGAGGAAAGAATAATACTGTTTAATCCCTTCGATATTCCAAGACATAGAAAAACCGCTTTCACTGATTGAGGTAGCACGAAGTAAAAGAGAGGGGATGAACTTCGCAATCGCCACCGACACCCGCGTTTGGCAATCCTCGCTCATCTCATCCTCTCCGCTTATCTTCGAGGAAAGACACATATCTAGAAGGTCAGCCTCCGACAACTGAACGCCGAAGGTCTGAAACCTCTGTGATATGTATTCATTTACCGTCATGCGTTCATCGTAGAAAGATCGAAGTTCACAATCTTGTTCGGAGCGGTAAACTCGGGAATCCATTCGGCGGTGTATTCCATGTATCTACCCTCTTCGTCACGATAGTTGCATACGGACATCTGACCTTCCGCTGTATTGTAAGAACGTCCCGGTACTGGGTCTGTCATTACATACGGCTTGTGGTGGCGCATCTTCATCACTTTGTCAGACCGCAACAGGGTGATACGGTCGTCTGGATAAATCTGTACGTTCTCTCCGTTTTGATTCTCAACGTAATCTTCCTTGATTTCAATTGCCGGAAGACCGATACCTGTAAATACGCTAGATGCCATTTGGTCTGTAACCAATCCAGCATTAACCATGAACTCACGCTCGCCAAGAATCATCTTGAACTTATCCCCGAACTCGGAAGCACCTACAATATTCTTCATGAATGTGTTACGAGACATAATCATTTTGGAGAACACACCGTATTTGGCTTTAAGCTTCTGAATCTCCTGCTGCAAGTAAGAGATAAACTTATCTTTTGCTGCAACTTCTGGAGTAAGGAAATGGAATGGCAACTCAATATCGAGCAACTCAATATTTTCTTTATTGTCCGCTAAATGAACCTCTGCTTTGCCGGTCATCAACAATTCAGGAACAACAATATCCATACGCTTGTGCGGAGCAAGCAAGATCTGGCGGTAATCATCAACAATGAAGTCGATAATCTCCTGTAAGATAGTACGCTGATCTGCGGTATTAGCGGCATTGAATTTATCAATGATGTCCTGCAACTGAGACAGACGTTCGATGTCCATCTGATAACGGTCACCCAGATAAGCGATTTCGGTGTAACCGCTTCCAAGGTTACGTCTTTCTCTCAACGGTTTCTGGTCATTCTTACCAAGGATAGACCCAGCAACGACACCTGTAACCGTTCCTAAATAGGTCTTGAAAACACGCTGTTTGGTCTCCAAGAAATCACCGTACTGCTTCCAGTAGATTGTATCCAATCTCAATTGAAGCACACGGTCAATCACCGCTTTTACGATGTTAGGATCTGTAAATAAAGTTTGTATGGTCAAATTCATATCTAAACTTTTTATGATTAATACTCAAACTGGAAACGACTTGTTAATCCGGCCTTATCCAGATCATGGATCGGGAGGATCAATTTGCTTTCCTTCACTTCATACGCCTGCATCAAGAGAGTGCAGAGAACAGCGCCATCGTCTTCAACTTTCTTTGCGTCGAAGAGAACGAAGTTTGCAGTATGCTTCTTCTTTGTGCCTCCTACTGCTGTGGCTTCAAAAAGAACAGTGTCTTTCTCAATATCAGTACCGAAAGCGGCTTTGATAGTCAGAACGTCGTAGTTTTCGTTTGATTTGTCGATAGCGGAAACCTCTGTACCTTTAGTGCCGTTCCCAATGAACATACCAACATAAGCCAGCGATTTTTTTGCGATTTTGATAGATAAAGCATCTGCTCCATTAGCATAAGCTTCCACAACTTTCACGTTGCGGACGGGAACAAGTGTGCGCTTTACCAAATCAGCCTGAACCGGGGTGAACACAGGTAAGAAAGATCCTACCACCAGATTGGTAATATCCAACTTCCACGGGCCGCTCTTTCTGACACCGGATTCAACACGGTAAAATTCTTGCACCTCCTTTTCAGGGATTAAATTGTACTTAGTACCTGCTGCCATGATTAATTTTTGTTTTGTTCAACAATCGTTTTTGTCCCCTCGCTAATCATGCTGGCGATAGATTCCGCTTCCGTTTTCGTATCACCACCTACTTCGGGACTTCTCACGCCCTCAAAGCCTTCGTTCGTCAATTCCTGCTTTACATCCTTGAAATAAGCATCCAAGTCTGCGTCCTCAGGAATACCGTAACGCTTTGCTTGCGATTCGGGAATACCATACTCTTTAGCCTTTGCCAAAATCTGCTCCTGACGGGTAGCCTGTAACTTCTCTGTCTCAAACTGAGTAAGTTTATCGGAGAGAGGTTTCATGGCTGCGCTCACTGCATTGGCGATGATGGTTGCCATGTCATCAGCAGGTTTCTCAACAGGCTTTTCTACCGGTTTCTCGATTTCGATTGGCTTACCGTCCTTCAAGCCGTGTTTCTTCTCGTAGTTAGTCACTGCGGAGGTAACGGCTGTATTAGCCCGGAAATCACCATAGGAATTTAACACGTCCTGAAAGCCTACTCCATCCGCGATTGTCTGTAATTGGCTTTCGTCCGTAACACCGACCGCTTTCTTTTCAGCGATCCGGCTTAAAGTAGCTTCATCAACCCCAGGGAATTTGGTTTTGAGTAATGCTAAAATCTTTTCTTTCATACCGTATGAATTTTCGTTTAAAATCTTTGGTATAAAAGTAGATAGGTTATGTATAGATAAGAAATTTCAGAATACGGAATACATGACAATAGAGCTATTGTCGTAAAATCAGCATAAAAGTAAATGGATGGGAATAGAAGGGGAAATTTTGAAGGGAGAAGAAAAGCACATTAAGAGGCAATGTGCTGAATATATATAAAAAGGCGTGAAACCGGGTAGGAATCACGCCTAACGATTTTATTTTTTCTTTTTTTCAAGCCAATTCTTAATATCATCTAAGGTTTGTTCATATGTTTCTGACATAGAAGGAAAATCTTTTATATTCCAATAGAAAGCCCATAGTTTAAAAAATTGTACTATCAATCCTGCGTAATTAGCACAATCGTCTCGCACTATGTCAAATATTTCAAATACTCTTTTGTCTTCGTCAGGATGTTGTTCATCTCCATTTAAATCCTTTGAAAAAAACAGTAATGAAAAAAGAGCTGAAATAACCCCAAGAGTCGCAGTAATCTTATCTGTATCTAGAACGTCATAATAAATATCCCAAAAGGCCAAACTATCTGCATCTTTCTCATCTTCTTTAGTAGGACAAATATGCCCAAATCGGAAATGAGCTAATTCATGCAAAAGAATAAAAATTATACCATAACAATAGACTGAATTAGTTTTACTTCCATAATCACTGGTCATATCCAAACAATTAAAACGGCTAACATCCTCCTTTGTGAATTTAGTTGTTATCAATTGTTCTGCTAGTCCAAATTCAGAAAAAGCCTTCTCAAAAACAGCCTGATGATCTATAATTTCGTTTAACACATCAATTTCTTTTGTTCTTTTTTGAGACAGTTTTACCATTTTAATTAAAGCGTCTTTTATTTCCTTTGTTTCTTTTGCCAATTCCAATTCTAAAACATTAGCATCATAAGTTTTAATTGCTATATCACATATGATCCATAAGAACTGGCAATATGCAGAAGATAACTTGACTCTATTAAGAGAATCTAACTCAGCGACCGTAGTAATCTTCCCTAAGAGATCAACCCACATAATTTCATTTTGCAATCCTTTTTGAATTTGTTCTGGAATTTGCGATGATCGAATTTTTGAAATTTTCTCTGTTATTTCACTATTCAATTTATGTACAGGAAAATTTAAAACAATTTCTGTATTTTCCATTATCACAATAAATTTATAACCGACAATTCCTTACTCAAAGACTGAATACCTTTCTGAATCTTCTCCAGTTGTTGTTTGCGGGGTTTATGCACTCCGGCAGCATAATGCCACAACTGACGTTCATTGATGCCGGTTATCCGGCTTAATGCCGCTTTCGTGAAGATGCTGCTGTAGTAATTGATAAAAGTGGCAGCATCGATCTTAAACTTTAGCTCAAATTCTCCGGTCAGAATCTCTACTGGATTAGGATTGTCTTCTAAGTACAATTCGATAGCCTCTTTCATATTATCCTCAATCTCTTTCATGTCGTTACCAACAGTAATGACCGGAGCACCTTCGATGTACGCACTTAGATTCTTTCCCGCATGTTCAACAATTACTTCTACCGTTTTCATATTACCTCCTATTTTTTTAAATGAGAACAAGGGGGGCTACTTTAGCCCCGCTTGTCTCAAAATGCTGTAATAAGTGCCTTTCTCAACGCCTTTGCTGTTATGATTCGGTACGATAACTGTCTTGTCGCCTTTGACAAACTTCAAGTGGCTACCTTTCTGACTCTTAAATTCAAAACCGTTTTCTTGCAACATAGTTACAACGTCTTTAATTGATTTGTAACTCATAACGCTTGGACTTAATTACTATGCAAATATAGTAATATTACGAATACAAACAAACATAGTATTCATTATTTTACTATGAATATTAAAAAAATAGCGGCTACCCCACCGGAGCAACCGCTATCCTGATCAGCAGCCTTTACCGCCTTTCTTCTTAGGCTTCTTCTTTCCCATGACTAAAATGATTAAAATGTTCTATTTTTAAATACACGAATTTATAAACCTCGTAATTTTTCTAACTAAGCCACCTATTTTTGTTCTATTCTTTCGATTTTCGTCTTTGCAGCTTGCTCTTCTTCAATCTCTTTCAGCTCTTCGTCGATGCGATCCATGTTTCCGGCAAACAAGATACCTTCTCGGCGTGACCATATTCCACCATTTACAGCGGAGACAGCAGTAGATACTTTATCATCCAAATTATCAATAATATAGGGTTGAATTTCAACTTCAACATCAATTGTTTCGGAAGGTTTTTCGAAATTAGTATTGATTGAGCCAAGTGCCGATATGAGGAAATTAATACGTCTCTGCATAAAAGCTCCGATTTCTTCTGCTGAATTTTCTACTGCCATGTGCGCTCCCATAAAGACATAACGGAAGGAAACACCTGATAATGCGTTACCACTCCCTTTTAGCTGATCAAATGATATACGCGGAGTATTAGTTAGCGCATACGCTTGGTTAAAATGATTTTCAAACTCGACTCGAACAGGATCGCTGGTTTGATTCCAAGTCAAATATACTGCGTCTGCCCCCTCTCCCGTCAACTGAACAACACGGCTCCTGAACTCACCGGACATCTTTTCTACATCTCCGAACAGTTTTAGGATAGGAAAAAAATGATAGTCGATACAATCAGCATAGCTGGAAAGAAGTTTTTCCAAACGTACACGAATAGTCTTTATCTTCTCACAATATGCCTCCAGTCGGTAGCTATATACTACTGGTAATTTCTTAAAGCCATGCTTGAAAGCGGGAACCATCTCCCAACCTTTGTCTAACTCCCACTGGTAAACTACATCTTTCGTCACAGTCATAAAACAGGTGATTTCGTGGTCGTCCAGGTCTTTCTTTTTGTACTCACGAGAGAAAGCGACCATATCGCCAGAATCATCAAAGAAAGGATATAGCTTATCACCCCGGAACGGTGACCAAAGAACACTACGTAGTTTGTATTGAGGCATAGATTTGCCAAATAGATTGGCTACTTTTGCCTTTAACTTCGCCCAGAAGCCATCGTCTTTTGTTACATACCAGTATTCAGCTATTTCCTGTTCTGATAGCCAAGAACGAACAATCTTCCGGTTCTGATATTTGATTTTATTCTTCTTCAGGACTTGCTTCAAAGCTTCAAAGATACCTTTCTCCGATTCATCTGGAGTACAGTTCATCTTTGGCTCAGTACCAACGGTGAAAGCCGTTTGGATGTTCACGATATCCTGTTCAAGAGGAAGGGCAATCCGGTTAGGATCAACCTTCTTTGTCTTTTTCGGGATGACAGTAGTCTTGCCTGTCTTTTCGTCAAATACCTCTTTCTCCTGCTCAATAGTGATTTCTATCTGTGGATACTTTTCTTCATCCATGATGATTTCATGCTTATTGGGGTCCCAATCAGCATATAGTTTCTCCCGGTCTGGAAGCTGAGTTTTACGACCTTTTTTCAGATAGTAGATTTTCCGGTCTATATCTTCGAGTGCTAAAATTTCGTCTATCGTTTTCATTTGATTATATTTTAATGTCCAAATACTCCAGAATTATCTTTCGGCTTCAAAATACGTCCGAGAATGTGTCCCAAGATATAGTAACGAATAGGGTCAAGCGTATGATTGTAAGCATCAATAGGTTCATTGATATAATGGCCGTCTTTATCCTTATCCCAAACATATTTGCGAAGCTCTTCAATGATGTGATAAGAACGTTCTGTAACGAATAGTTCCATTTCATGTATCTTGTCAATGCCAGCCTTGATTGAACCAGGGAACTTATCTACTGGATAGATATTCACTCCCCTATTCTTAATTTCTTGTATCAAACGAGGGTCTGCACTATCACCATATACTTTCAAGCCCCACGGTTTTAGTTTTTCAGCGATAGCGTTGGTTAACATTCCTGTTTCATAGAAGAGTTCATCTACATACAACCGGTTATCAATAATACCGCACCGAATACCAGTTGACGGGTCATTAGTATAACCCCAGTCAGACGCGAGAGCAACTTTCTTACACCACTGCGGGAACTCTTTAACAATACCCCATTTCTTGAACACGGCACCTTCCGCAACATCAGCCCACCGGCCGATAACCACATGAGCATACTTTTCGGGATTGTTCTTTTTCATATCCTCGACCTCTTTCAAGAACTCCGGTGAAAGGTTCTCCAAGTTGTCAAAGTAAGTAGTATGAATATGAAGCACATTCGGATGAGTGGAGATTTGAACCTGTACGCCGTCAATCTCTACCAGTTTATGAGTGTTCTCTATATACTTCTTGTATATGAAGTGATTGGAGTCGCAAGGGTTCATTATGATGATAATACGATTCTGAATCCCCTTCTTACGAATGGAAAGCATTATCTTGTCAAACTCTTCTTCATTCGTCCACTCTTCCGCTTCATCACAGACGAAAGTAGTAATACCTTGTATGGATTTCAACTTTGCCGTCTGATTGCCCGAAGAGGTCTTGATACCACGGAACATGATACGGCTTTTAGTCATCTTGTTGACTATGTCCGTCTTTGTAGTCTTGAAATATTTGGTTGTCCCGTCAAGTTCTATCTTCTCCATCATTTCCGGAATGATAGACATTCCAGCGGAAACCATCGTATAACGGGTGTAAAGTATTTGGTGGACTATCTTCTCTACAGGAGTCATTTCAAAAGTCAACCGTTCAATAAAGGTGGAAGCATTGAAAGATTTTCCCGAACCACGTCCACCAGTGATAAGAATTATAAATTTTTCCTTATCCTCGTATAATGGATGGTAAATTTCTTGAGGAACAATCATTTCAATTTATCTTTAATCCATGAATCAATAGAAATACCGTGGTTTATATCGGTAGGAATATCGGCATCTTCAGATTCTTCTCCAAAACCTTCGTTCCTTCCTAATGTAGAAAGCAGATAACGAATCATATAGCCGTCTGGGCGTTCACGCCAACCCACGAAATTACCGTTCTCATCCTTTTCGGGAATACCCAATGCGAGAACACGAGCGGAAACCAAGCATTCATCAACCAAAGCCCCACGTTCGTCTGATATAGCATCCTTAAATTCAGAATCTTCTTTCGCCCATTGGTATATAGTTTTCCGAGCCACTTTGAATGTTGCAGCTACTTTAGTCAGATTTCCACCAGATTTACGGACAACCTTTCTAAAATCTTCTATATTGGGTTTCTTTGCCATATCATCACACGCCTGCGCGTATTCGTTACGTTCGTTACTTAATCAACTTTAATACATCTTCCCCTTTTGTAAACTTATCATCAGTGCTTATGCCAAGCAAATCACAAAAATCACTTTTAGTGTTATAAGAGGAAAACGAGAGCATTATATACGCCTCTTCATTCTGTTGCCTTTCGATAGCATTCTCTCTAACCTGTTGCTTGACGGCTTTCATGTGCTCTTTCTTTTCTTCATAGTTCCTCTCATCAGAATCTGAGACATCATCCTCTACAGGCGATAGTAAATCGTCTAATGAATCTACCAATGAAGGAGTTTCCATATTTATAGCAAGAATATCGTTAAGTTCTCCAATATCCAGTCCAACATCAGAATAATCAATATCGGAAATGTAATTAGCGATAAGGTCAATATCCGGTTTAGTATTGCCTATTGCCATATATGTCAACTGTTCTTTTTCTGTTTTCTCATCCAAACTCACAACCTCTACCTTAACATCGTAATCCGTATCTGGAGTTCCATCGTATTTGTAATGCAAGTCCATAGCCTTTATCCTACGATGCCCATCAATCAAGTTACCGGAACTTTCATTCCACACAATACCACCAAGAAAACCCACTTTTTGCAGATTCTTCTTTTGCAGCTTCACTTTCTCATCTGAATGTCTTTTAGGATTGATCGGATTGAGATTTATTTGGGAACGCTTTATAATCCTTGTCTCACTTTGCTTTATCTCTTTCATAATCATACTCAAAAAGTTTTCTTTCTACCAATGGATATTCATTTATGACCTTACGTAGATCGTCCGGAAAATTATTACGAAGAAACAATAAGTAATTAATATCAGTAATATCAGTACCAGATGATTGATGCTTGGAATCGTATGTTTCCGGTTTGATTAAACCAGTCTTGCTAATATATTTCAATACATCTTTATTCTTATATTCAGACAATGGATAACACTTCTTCTGTACTTCATTGATTCCGCTCATCTCGTATGTACGTAACATTAAACGTCTATTCATCGAATCAGACTGCTTAAACCCAAAGAAAGCCCATCCGATATTATATCTCTCCCTTACTATATCTGTAAGTTGTGCCATCGTGTACAATCTCTGACCTTTATTTACCCTACATCCCATATATCCGTACTTGATATTACTATAAACTCCGAAATGAGGTATTTGCACAAACTTCACATTATGATATTTATTGCAAGCATAATTGATATACCTATTTATATGGGACAAGTCCTTAACGACATACATATAGACACATACAATATCTTTGAAATAGGGCGATATAAGGTCTAAAAGGGTTATACTGTCTTTACCCGATGCCGAGTGAAACAATATAACCCTATCAGCCTTTAAAGCAACGTTTTTGATTATGTCTATTGCCTTATCCATCATTAGACAACTCTACCGCCTGCCTTACGATTAATTCTTGCTCGTTGAGACGCATTTCGCCCCGTAGATTGAAATCGTCCCGCCTCATAATCTTTACGAGTACGGTACTTTTTACCGCTTGCGTCACTTGCATAATACTCTGGCATAACTTTAATTTTTTAATTAAACAATCTTTTTTCTGACAAATAAAGCCACCAAAGTGGCTTATATTATTTCAAACCAGAATGGTTGATGATCTCACAAATATGCAAGTAGTAAAACAAAGGAAGTTCTTCAGGAGGATTCTTTTTGAATTCTTCTAACTGCTCATCAAAATCATGAAAATCAAATTCATCGTGCATGAATTTAATGCCTTCTTCTGTTATCTCGCCTATGCCTATCTCATCAATAGCGACATCGAGCGTCCATGGTGCACCAGTACTATAAAAATGCACGGCCTCTATGTCTGTTCTTAAAACAGGCCGGCATTCTTCATCTCGCCCAGCCTTTCGTAATTTCTCGTTTTCTTCAAGCTGCTTGAAATCCGTAAACATCTTCTCATATTTACCACTGAACTTACGGATCTCAATAGTCTTCTTACCTCTTAGAATATCCAAAGCGTTCTCTTTGCGCATGATAAGAGGGTACGCCTCTATTTCTTGATCTTTATATTTAATAGTCATAATATCACGTATTTAATTTATCATTTTCAAAAGTATCTACAATATCATATATTTAAAAGTCTACTGGTATTTAATATACGACAATTGATTCATTATCATATTTTTTAGCGTACCCTGATCAAAGAAGAGGGTACGCATTATTATTTTATGCCTGTAATCTCAAAAGAAATGGATTGTTGATGTCAGGCGTTATATTTTTAGTGATAAATTTATACGCCCGACTCACATCTTTCTTAAAATCAGAGTCGGAATCATAGATCTTAACCAGATCTTTTACATTATCAGAAAGAGCAGTACGGGCTTTAATATTAAGTACATCAGCCATTTTTTCACGCAAACCGCTCTTCATCTTTTTACCGGCGAGTGTTTTAGGGCAATACAACAAGACCACCACAAACAAAAACTTCTTACGGTCATAGACAGTCATTTTTGACTTGCAGTACACAGAACGAAACACATCATACATAGCATCAATCTTAGACAAGTCTGTATATAGAGGCTCACTGAAAACTTCTTCTTTCTTTTCGAGATCGTCCATATTATCGTATATGCGTGAAAGCTCTTTAACACCGGTTACGATAGTATTTTTCAGATTAAACAGGTTGTGAATAAACTCTCTACCCTTTTCTGTCCATACTGTTTGCATAGCTGTACCGGGTTTTCCATCATGTTGTATGTATGGGTGTGTCCTTGTCTTCGTGTAGCCCTGATCTTGATACTTATGAGTTAAGAGCCATTGCCCGCCCTGTTTGTATTGAATGCCAAGCTCTTTCAACTTCTTATTCATTGTTTCAGCACTCATGCCAAACTCTTTTGCTATCTGATTTATATTATACGTACTGGTACTCTGCAAAACCCTGTCATAATAATTTACCTTCGGGGCTGCAATTTGAAGCTGCTCACTTTGTAAGACAGTTTGCTGCTCAAGGTTGGCAATCCGCTCTTCTCGTCTCTTCAATGCGTCTTTAGCGACCAAAAGAGCACGGGCCATAAGCTCTTCGGGGGTATCTTCTGGTTTTGCGATCATGTAGCCGCCGGTTTTACGGATAGAAGGTAAGACTTCACTTGTCATCCATTTTCTAATTTGTCGTGCTTCTGGCTTACGACTATCCAAAATAGCATCATATAAACCATCTTCATTGATAAAATTAGCAATCTGCTCTCGACCCAAATTATCAACGATGGGGTACTTTGAAAGTACATCATCACTTAATCTTTGAGCGACCTTACTTGGAATAAGGTCAAGCATATTGCATACATCTGCTAGACAAAATACAGGCTCACCGTTTTCATTCACTGCAATTCTTACTTGTCCGAATTGCTCATTTTGGAAAATTCTAATATTATCCATAACTTTGCGTTATTAGAAGTTATTATTATCCGCATCGGTGATCAGGCAAGTACACCTTTGCGGATTTTTTATGCCTGATAGTGGTAGCCGGGGACTCGAACCCCGAAGTATGCCGTTCTACCTTGCTCTTTCAGTCTCGCTTGACAAGAAAAAGCAAAGGGCAAAGATTAAAGTTGCCTGATGTGACGGTCTGCAACTCTAATCAATGCCCTAAATATCTTTTACCGCTGACCGTCACGTATGCGGATCGTTTTCATATCACAAAATTATTACCTACCAAATCTTTCAAAGAATATTTTCAATCCTTATAAACGACAATAGGCACATTGTCGTAAATTAGGTAAAGGCCGCCCCTAAAGTGGTTCGGACGGCCTTTGGTAATCGTGCTATTGCATCATAGAATCTATTCGGTAGGTCATGGTAGAACCTACGATATCCCCTACGTCACTAAAACATTCATTCAGATTAGTTATTATCTCGTCCAAATTGCCATAACAACCAGTGTCTCGCAATTCTTTTTCATCCATTGCGTCCGAAACGATGTTACGAGCTTGATTAATCAGGCACATGGCACGTAATAAATCTTCGTGAACGGATTTGTTTTTGATTTCTTCAATATTTATATCTTTTACCGTTAAATATCATGACTTACAGTATTATATCGTACAAGAAAGTCTCAATTCTAAATTTTAAAGACAAATTAGCCTTATACCCTATTAGGTTAGTGACAGTGACAAAACCGCCACAAGTGCCGAAAGAACCGGTGTACACTTCGCCGTTACTCTCAACAGAGAAAGTGCTATTGCAGTAGTTAACTGATAGTAGTTTCATAATCATGCCATTTCTTTTAAAATAAGTTTTTTGCAATCCTCGTGTGGATTATCTGAATGATAATCCTTACAGAGCTTTGCAAATTCATCAAGTAATCCATGTGATAATATAAAGAAGTAGGCTTTATTCTTTGCATTCTTTTCAATTTCAAAAGCTTCTCTTGAAATTGTAGGGTATTGATTGAATCTCATGGCTATGCTATCTTTATCAGGTTGAACTTCTTGAATGAACGAAACTCGTTCTTCTCGCAATCGAAATAGGTAAACAGGTTCTCGTTAGGCTTACGACCTGTACCCTTTACATTATCTGCTATCACTTCATCACGTAACGTACCGAACGCCTGGCGAATTTCACCTGATACCTTCTGATAGAAGAACTGAACCGTTCTTTTCTTCATCTGTGCTTTCAGTTTCAGAAGCATCCAGCTTCTTTTTAGACACTCTGAAAAACTCTCGCCCGTGATTCTGAACATCTGCCATGCTGTGCTCATAACCTCTCTCATGTTGTTTTTAAATGTAGTACTCATAATCGTTTATGTTTAGTTGAATTATATTGTTTCGTAGTCTTTGACCTACTTTGATAATGCAAATGTAGGTTATACATTTACATAAACAATACAATATGATAGTTTTAACACTACTTTAACATTTAAAACGTAGTGTATGTATTTACACAAAGATTTTCTTTATATATTTGTGGCGTAATATAAAAGCTACGTTATGGAACTAAGAATAAAAGAACTTATTAAAGAAAAAGGCACGACTATTCAAAATATAGCAGATCTTATCGGTGTAAATAGAGTAACACTATCAAATAGTATCAACGGCAATCCCACCCTTGAGACTCTTGAGAAGATCGCCAATGCCCTCGGTGTTCCTGTGGCAGAACTGTTCGATAAGTCTTCTGACGAAGTAGTTGGAGCCGTCCGGATCGGTAAGGATACACATGTTATCAATAGTAAGGAGGATATTAAGAAATTAGCGGAAAATTTATAAAAGAGTATCCTATGGAAACAATTATAATTGAATTAATTAATTTCTTTAAAGAGCTTATTGAAAACAAGAAATTAAGAAATAAAAAATACTTAGAAACTATTTTCAACACCAAAGTTAGTAGATGTAATAATCTAATAAATGAAACACATAACGACTATATATCATCCCTTTTAAAATATATAGATTATATAGAATCAAATGAAAAATTGAACAAAGATATTTTCATGAAGTTAACTTCAAAAATAGTAAAGGATATGATTGCAAGCGAGCAATACAGAATTAGCTTATCTGTTACGACCACAACAGATAAGCTAAATGATAAAGTAAACGAATCTTTTAAATTCTTTTTCAGTCAATATGAATCATACATTTCACTAATTAATGATTATTTACAATACAAAAAAAATAGCATTCCCACAATATACGGAGTTCATCCTTGTGAAAAAATACGTTGCACGAACGTTATTAGAAGAGGACTAATCTATGACCTAGAATCCGAATATGATAAGAATACCAATAAAAACAAAAAAATAAGATTAATTATGATTTCTAAAATTGAAGAGTTAATTAACGAGTTAAATGAGAAATTCCAAGCAATTCAAACGAAATACGAAACGCTTGAAAATATTATAATAAAAATGAATTAAAGCCAGAACACCCGGCTTATAACCACCAAACGCCCCATGTGTCGCCAAACATTCATGAAGCATTCAAAAAAACTAATATTATGAATTCAATAGATACAAACACATTTTTAGCTATTTGTACATGTGCAATTGGTTTAACACAGTTTTTTCTTTGGAGGTATATTGCCCGAAATAAATCTTATGAATCTGAAAAAGGAAAGAATCTTGCTACCAAAGAAGACATTGAAGAAATTACCAAAAAAATTGAATTAGTAAAAAACGAGATAGGTTTTGAAAAGCAACGAGAAAATGAATATTTGAAAGAACGAAAAGAAACGTTTCTAAATTTCTTAAACGAAATTAGCATCTTTTCTATACATAAAAATCGATTAGAGATATATCTATACAACTATGGTGTAACTAATGATATTTTGAGATTTCAAGAAGAATTTATAAAAGACTTCAAGGAACTATGCCAAACATACACATTATTGCAAGTCTATTTTACTGATAAAGATAGCACTGATGAAATTTCAAACATTTACTACACATCTATGGATTATATTAATAAGCTTTACTCTATGCTATTCCATTTGACAAGTTTATCTTTACGAAGCAGCTATAACACGAAGCATCCTAATAAAGAAAATTTTCAAAAAATAGAAGAGGGAATCGAGGCGTTACATAGAAAATTTAAAAGTGACGAATTAAAAAAACTCGAAGATAAGTATAATGATAAGTGTATCAAATGCTGTGTATTAATCAGTATTTTCTTTAAGTTAAATTTTCATCAAAAAATAAACTTTCTAAAAAGAGAAGCGGACTAACTACCCGCCTCTCTTTCGACACAGCTACAACTTTATTCATCAACACTTTACATCAATCACTGACACACCCCACTAAAAAAGCGACACAGCAAATGACACAGATAAACACCTATATTTTAACCATTTACCTTCAATATTGACACAGCAAACGACACAGCCCATAACTATTGATTTCTCAAAATTGAATAGCTCAACTAATAAACGTCTGAAATTCAGCCCATTATCGGTAACACAGCAAACGACACAGAATAGACACAGATAACACTTTATAATACAAACTATTACGCAGTCAAGTGACACAAGGTAGACACAGCAAGCGACACAAATAATAATAAATATATTATATATAAAGAAAGAAGTATATACTTACGTATATACCAAGAAAGAAAAGGATTTCTTTCTTGTCCGAACAAATTTTCAAAGGATCTGCTTGCTTTCTTCGATTTTGTTAGATAGATTTGTAAATTGTTAAATTTAAAATAGGAGGCGATATCATGAGTAGTTTGATTGAAAAAATAGAAAAAAATCTTTTACCAGAATGCAAAGTGGATATTAGCAGTTTTAGTGGTACAGCCTTGCGTCGAATCAGTGAACACATGGATACTCTAAATTCACAAGGATGTGGCCAGTACAAAATTAGCTCTCTATATAAAAATAAAAACAATCGCTCCGAAGTGATAGAACTTACTGCCAGGAATGAGAAAAACGAAACAAAAGGTACATCTATAATTATATAAGTTATGGAGTTAAAAGAATTTATTAGTGAAACTATTCAGCAGATCTCATTGGGAGTCAAAGATGCAATGGATAAATGTTCGGAGTTAGATGTCATTGTAAACCCTGATGTCTCAGTTGGAACTGATGGTAATTTTTACGTCCCAAAAGAAGGAAACTTTCCAATGCAAAGGCGTGTACAAGTTATTAATATGAATATCGCCGTTACTGTTACCCAAACAGAGGAGAAGTCTATGGGCGGCAAAATCGGAGTTCCCATGCTTGGAATAGGCGGGGAGACAAAAGGTGGCACAAATACATCCAGTGAGAATAGAGTACAATTCTCAATTCCTGTATGTCTACCTGCCAGTAAGACTGAAATTCAAGCCAAAGTTAAAAATGCAACTTCTTATAATTGGTAACAATGATAATTGTTTAAGCTTCAGTTCTTATGGACGAAAGATAGTCAGTTAATCCCAACACTATCACCTGCTCTAAATGTGGAACGAGGTTTAAGATGGAGGAGTAAAATATGGAAAGTATGCAAAATTTGAAAATTGATAATTTATTAGGTGTATGGAAATCTGACGATTACATCCTAACCATTCTACCTACCAGAATTGTATTGAGCGGAAATAGTACTAGAGGTATCGACGAAAATATAATAATGAATTATATTGCTGATAACAATGAATATCATAATACTATACAGGTATCTGACAGTATTAATCTTTTTCAACTATTGACTGATAATGAAATCGTTCTCAAATTAAAGAATATCAATGGCCAAAACAACTTGGTTAGCGAAGTTTTTAATCGAGTAGGTTTTGAAAATGAATTTTCTTTCTATCAGAATATTGAAGTTGCAAATAAATATAATGCAGTTAGATGGTATAACCCTTGGGAATATACAATACTACTTGAAATTTGTAACTATTCTATCACAAAAATAATCTCGGGTAGCAATGAGGAAGGGAAAAGTATCATTAGTAGCTTCATAAATCAAGAATCGCAAGACATAAGCAAATGGATAAAAGTCAACTTTCAGTCTCATTTTATATATTCCAGACAAAAGGACTTGATAAAAAAAATGCAAGAGGCATTAATTGAAAAGCAGAAGTAAATACCAACATAGCACAACGCCCGCATCCGGTTTGCCGACAGATTGCGAGCGTTCAAATATAAGACTATATAAACAAATCATCACTATTTTTTTGCATTCTTCAAATATTGTTGGTATGTTTGTGGGCAAACCAATAAAAACAGGAGGTTATATTATGAGTAACTTTGATTTTATGAAAAATGCAAAATCTTTCATTGACGCAAAAGCTGAATCTTTTTTAAAAGAAAACAACGTGAATAAACCTCTTTCCGATATAAAGAAAACTTTAAATCGGGAAGAACTAATCTTTAAAGAAGAAGAAGAAGTTACTGCCAATAAAGCAGAATATACAGTAGCATACATAAATGAACTTATGACTACTGTTCTAAATGAGGTATGCAATAAAAATGGAACTTCTTTCGAAGACGAATATGATAGTTTTTGCATACACTATAATAGCAAGGCGGACTAACTACTAAGCCGGAGCACTAAACTCCGGCTTTCAGTCTTTCTATCATTTCCCCATATATCCAGTCCACATCTTGCCGGAAATACTTATACAACTGATAAGAAAACACCAGATTATTCCGATTATCAGATATGGCCGTCTGAGCACTTATCCCTAAAACTTCCGCTAATTTATTCCGAAGACCGTTCTTCATCTTCCCGCCTGCGAGAGTGCTTGGAGAGTATAAAAACAGGATGATAAAGATGAATTTCTTTCTTTGGGTAACATTCCCTACCCTAAACGTTTCCTTTTGAGAAATAATCTCCTGAAACCACCCATATAACGTTCCTATCATGTCAAGATCAGTCAATATAGGTTCTGTTAGCTCTTTTTCCCTCTCCGATAACTTTGATTTCTGCTCTCTGATAGATTTTATTTCTGCAATTTCTGAAAACATGACACGATTATTTAAAAGTAAATATTTATATTTGCACTAAATAATCGTGTGGAGAGGCGACGTTACTGGTGGTTCGGGGCGTTGCCTCTTGTGTTTATGCAAAGTTCACAGAACCTTTCGGTTCTGTATATCCATAACATCCCGGTATATAACTGGAAGTTTTTCATTATCTTCTTGGCTTGTCTTAATCTCATGATTATTTAATCATTAGTCAATTTAATAAAATCTTTGCTTGTCAAATATAAACGATGCTTTATACCAATCGCTTTATAATAGTCTCCATTTCCGATGTCTTTTCCCATAAAGTCAACTTCAACAACCAACCCATTCACTAATCCATCGTCATGATGATACTTCTTGTCTGTTTTAATTTGTACTTTCATCTTTCACTACTTGAATACAAAAACTGCTACCAGAATAGCAAATAGAGCAATGGAGGTTAACCACCCGGCAGCGGCCCAGCGCACAGCATTACAGGTTTCTTTATCTTTTCTCTCAATTGCTTCCTCACATGCTAATTTAATATCAATCATTTCACAGATTTCTTCAAACGTTTCCTGTGCCCAAAGTTTTGCTTTTAATGCCACTGATTCCATTTGAGGAGTAATGTCCTCCCCTGTTGAAACCCGGATATGTTCATGCATTCGATAATTATCTCCGAAAGCAAATCTCAGATTGATTTTCATTGAAGGAGTCCTTTCTTCCAGTAACCTTCTTGCTTTCAGTTCTGCTTTTTTATCTATATCGTCCTCGTTTAATGAAGCCATTTTAATGAGATCTTGATAGTCATCGGTATTAATCAGAACTATATTTTCTATCTGTGTGTCCATAGTTTATTCCTTTTTTATATCTTTGTTCTGATGATCCATGCGTGACGGATGTATTCAATAATATAATCTTAAAAATTATGCTATTAGAATATATCACAGAATGGATAAACGAACATCCATTATTAATCGAGTATGTATTAAACCCTTGTTTAGGAGTATTGTATAGTGAAGCTTGGGACTGTCTTTTGCATACCGAAGCTGGAGAATATAGCTCTGCAACCACCGGCTACCGCCCAACGAACGGTATCTTTCACATGAGGATAGAGCGACGGTGTCAATTCGTCCGTTTTTATCTCAAATCCAGTATTATGGCTAATGGCCATTTTGTTTTTTTAAAAATCTATGTATTTCATATATTATTTTATTTTTCCTTGCTCTCATCATAGATAAATGCAGCTTTCAACTATGATGAATGAATTGATGCATCTATCGCCTTGAATATCTCAAATGCTACTTGTGGAACTATCGCATTTCCATAGGCTTTTATTGACTCTTGTCTCCATTTTGTGAAAGAAATGGCAAGGTAGTCCACATCAAAGGGTAACCCATCATTTCTTCGACAAACAGGGGGTTGAGTTGGGAAGTCTTTCCATCGTTCTGCTGACAATGCTGGCCAATCATTACTGGTATATTGCATAAGGCATCGTCTCTTCTTTTCCCGTTCTTCCGAACTAATCCTGTCGGTGATACCGATGGTTGATAATCTCTCATTGTCGGAGTCGGCAAAAGCCCTGATACAGCAAGATCGTTCAACTCCATTGTCCAGCCTTGCGATATTTTCCTCCTCGATCTCCCGTCCGTTATTTTTGAGCCATTTTTGTAGCTTCTCGCCGTAGGTGTCGGTAGCATCTTTTTGTAGGCCGCCTCCGGTAATCCCTGTTGTTTGCTGTTCGGTCCCCTTCGCTTGAAATCTTGGGCTGTCGGTGTCGGAAGCAACGAGACATCCATGAACCTTGTCTTTCCGTTTTTGTCGCAAACCTTCAATCCTTGCGTCTGAACGGTCGGAAGCAATGAACCATACCCTGTACCTCTTGTGTGGTGCTCCGACACCGCAAGCTGGAATAAGAATCGGCTGGACGGAATATCCCTCACGCTCAAGATCTCGGCAGACGGTCTCAATAACGTATTCTTGCTCGAGTATCGTTTCCTTGTCAGCCTTGTCGAAAAGAGAGGCTTGACTTTCCACCGTAACCTCACTGCCGGGTTGTACCATCGATAGGATTCCAGCAACGTTCTCACCAATGACCCAAGTGGGTCGTATCTCTCGTATAGCACGGAGCATTTCCGGCCAGAGGTAACGGTCGTCGTCTTTTCCTTTTCGAGATCCTGCGACGCTAAAGGGTTGGCAAGGGAATCCACCTGTGAGTATATCGATCTCTCCTCTCCAACAGGAGAAATCTGTTTTTGTAATATCGTCATATTGAATGCTTTTTGGGAAATGAAACCTCAGTACCTTTTGGCACCACTCGTTAATCTCGCAATGGAACAGGTTCTCCCATCCCATCCATTCGGCGGCAAGGTCAAAGCCGCCCACGCCAGAAAATAATGATCCATGTGTCATGACCTGTCAATCTTTATGAAGATCACGCTTTCTCCATCTGGCCTCTTGTGCGCCATGCAAGCGCTGGAGTACCTGCACTCTTCTATACCTCCTCCATCATCACGAAAGGAGCATCCTACACAAACGTTTCCTTTAGTATTTCCTTGCGGTAGAAACTCTATCGCAGCATAATATAATCTACCGATCTTGACCAAATGGCCCAAAGGAGCATTCATTAACTCGTTTACTTTTTCCATTGCTTTTTTGATTTTTCTTCCATTTTTGATATTCATCCCAAGTTAGTCCGATGCTTTCCTTCGCTTGGACACGAGGACGAAAAGCATCAGCTGCCTTAATAGCCTCGTTTTGCGCCTGAGTGTCCCTATGGATGTCATACTTTGCCATCCAATTCATTATGACCTCGCCGTCTATACGACCAAAGACTTGTCCGAAATAACCTTTCTTGGCCATTTTGAAAAAGAGCTTGAAGTCCTCCGGTTTATAATGTGGGTATTCTTCACGAACAAGATCTATAGTATCTTTAATTTGAACGGGGTCCATCGTTCCATTAGTTGAGTAGAAATTCACGAATTGCTCAAACCATGTGTACATTAGCGAGTTTACGAAGATGTCATCATAAGTCATCGATAATTCCACGATAGAAGGCGAGATCGATTTAAAGACATCAATCGCCGTCTTTGGATTTATACTGTTCCAGTACGGCTCTGGCGAATTGGCCCACAGTTTCACGGCTTGCGGCTTTGTTTCCGGTAGACTTGGTAAAAGATCCAAATCCGGCCTTTGGTATCGTGCTACTTGATTTTCCATTGAATTTTTCCTTATTAAACCATGTAGCAAGTCTTTTAGCGACCTCCCATGTTTTATTCGTTTCAAATCTCATCTTAGTTTCTGACTTATTGAGTTCAGACCAGTAATCAAAGAAAGCCCGGATCATTTCCTTCCCGTATCGTTCCACATAAGGAACCAGAGAATTATAAAATTCATCCCTCCGTTTGAGCGTAGCGGCTTTAGCCGCGGCAAGTTTCTTTGCTTGTTCGGCTTTCTTTGCCTCTACGCTAGTAGAGGTTTCTTTAGGTTTACTATTATCTACTTCTTCTCTAATCTCTTCTTGCGATAGTTGGGCGATTGGGTGGCTATCGGGTGGCGATTGGGTGGCGAAAGAATTATTATCAGGTGGCGATTGAGACGCAGACCTATTCGAACCATTTTTCCACCTCTTTTCATTTCCTCGTTTACCGGCATCAGAAAGTTTTGCTCTTTTTTCGTCCAATGGCTGCATACGTGTATTTAGAGATTCGGAGTAGAAACACTCACCATTATTGGTGAAGGCAAATAACCCGAAGTCATTTATTACACTTTTTAGAATTGCGGCATCAGCACGTAAATCAAAAGCCAAAACATTATAATCGGCTTTTAGAGTATAATTTTTGCTTTCTCTTAATTTTTCTATCAGCGCCCAGTATAACCCGTATCCTTCCCATTTATGCTTTATACGTAAAGCGATAATTTTATCATCGCTTCTTGCATCACTATCATGTGGAAAGTAGTTTTTCATGTTTATCTATTTTATATAAATAGCCTTTGAATTAAGCGTCTTAGTAATTCCAATCTTACCAGAAACAAAAAGCTCATTAAGTTCTTTTCTCGCCTCTGCATGGATTGTGTTCATTAACTCCACTTCCGGCACATGATCCGGTGTTATCTTTTCCAATCGTCTCTTTTCTTGAAGGCGATTAATTATGCTTAGTATGTCCATATCAAAAATATACGTTAGTTAATTGTCTGCTTTTTGAATATACCGCCCATTTACCATTACCTCCATCAACCAACTTTAAGTCTTTCACTTCCCCAAATCGTTTGATATTTCCACATAGGTCAACAATCCAACCTGATTCTTTAGACGAATGCGGACGAATTGCCCGGCCGACTATTTGGTACCACATCGCCAATGACATCGTAGGACGCGCCATAACGACCGTATCAAGTTCTGGATAATCGAAACCGGTCGTGAGTACCCCAACATTAGCGACAACTGGTATCCGGCCAGACTTGAAAGCCTCAAGTATTTGTTCTCGTTCTTTCTTTGGAGTTTCGCCCGAAACGATAGCACAGCCAGGAATTGACCAAGTCAACTTCTCTGCCTCTTTCAAGAACCGGGTAAAAACAAGAATGCCTTTCCGTTTTCCACCTTGTTTCGGATTAAGTAGTCGTTGGACAATGTGAACAACATAACCGTAGAAGTCTATTCGCTCATACTCTCTTTGAACTGATTTATCGGTATAGTCAGCGCCGGTGGTATTTACTTTCAAGTTAAGCTCGTTCCAGCCTACCGGATTCATCGGATAGTAGTTTAGCTTTGCCAGATATCCCATATCCAAAAGAGTAGAAACCTGTACATGATAGATTACATCCTTGAATATAGCCGGACGTGTTCGGGTAATGAATTTCAGCATAGAACCAAACTCTTGCGAACTACTTAATCGATATGGCGTTGCCGTTAAACCAAGAACCTTGCATTTGAGAAGTTCTAAGAATGTCTTATACATTCCTTCTTTAGGATTTACCAAGTGACACTCATCTATAATGATAGACTGGAAATGAGAAAACAAATCCGGATGATTTATTACACTACCGATCGTGGCGAATGTGATCCTTGATATTTCTTTTCTTCCAAAAGAAGCTGAATATATCGAACAATCTAAGATGCCGTAAGAACATAGCTTCTTGAAATTTTGCTCGAGTATTTCCTTGCTGGGCTGAAACACTAAGGTGTGCCCGTCAAGCCTTGCAGCGATGTCGGCTATAATAAGTGACTTCCCTGATCCTGTAGGAAGAACCATGATAGCATTCGTCTTCTTCGCCTTGTTGTTAAAGAAGGAAACAGCTGCATCAGAGGCTTTCTGTTGATAATCTCGCAATACATAACTCATAATCCTCTCTCCTTTTTAAGCTTCTTATTAAGCACCTTGTAATACTTGATTAATTGCTCGTACTCAAAATCGGTAAACTTCCGGCTAATACCCTGCTTTGCTTCGAGTAGGACAACTCTCTGTTCACCATACTTGGCAATCAATCCTTTGCGGTAATTCTGAATATTACCCTCCATGAAGCGGTTACAGTGCCGACATTGAGCGTTACAGTTCATTTCATCGAAACGGGTACTCATATGCTGTCGATTTATGTAATGCCCGTTATCGGCCTGCTCAAACGGCTTTATCTGACCACAAGAGATACATTTAAAATATCCGTTTAGCATAGCATCGCGAAGCCGGATGAACAAGGAAAACTCTTTATCGAGTTTCGCTTTCAGATCCGGCTTCTTCTTTACTGTTACCCCTGCTTTATCAAACAAGGGTAAAGGCTTATCTTTCTTTTTAGCCTTAGTTCGTTTTATGTAATACATAATCAGTCGAAATTATAGTTATCAAAATCATCCGGTTCATAATCCGGTTCCCGTCCAAAGTCCATTACCATCGCCGATTTCGCTTTTGATTTATCAAACACAGGCCTATCCAGATAAGAGCCATGATACCGAGAATGGCAGCGACTATTGATAAAGCCTCTGACCAACTGTTTAAAGATTCTATATTCATGGTGATAAAATTTTGTTCAGTAAAAAGCCCCGGAGCGGATTCCCCGGGGCACTAACATCATTGCCAACGTACCGATGGCTGCGTACCGATAAAATTTGCTCTGCAGAGCTAAAGCCACTTTCGCATCACTTCGCTTGGGTTTGTGGACGGTACCGGTATCGAACCGATCTCTTTACATCGTGCGCACTCTGTAACGTTTCATCCCAGAACACTGACCGCCCGTATGCCGGGACTTTCACCCGGCTATTCGCGATTATTACACATAAACTCCTGTCTCACGACTGTAACTGTTCCCTGATAGCCAACCAAAGCACACCGGGATAAACCTATTTGCTAGAATAAGCCATCGAAAATTCACGGGGTATAAACCGGCCTACCGATATAGGCTTTGCAGCCTCAATCATTGTATGAATCTCCTTTTTCTCGAACGGATTTCCCTTTTCTTTGGCTTCTTGTTCATGTTCATCCTGCTTCTTTTTGAGATAAGAAGTAATCAACATCATTGCCCGGTCAACATTGTAAGTGTGGACAACAAATGTCGCTGAACGTTCATCCTCGTCAAATAGAATTTTTGTTTCTATCTGGTAAAACTTCCGATCACAATTCTTCGGTTCTTCCTCTTCATCAACGTCCGGCTTGTCATCAGGATCATTATCGGGAAAATCCAAAGGCAAAGTATCGATCTTCTTTTCTTTTAATGTGTCAGTAAGGATTACACAGGAATCAAACTCTTTAACCATGTTAATAATGAAGCCTGCCGTAAAGTTCAGTTCAATATAATCCTTTAAGAGAAGAAGTGCAGAATCTACACTGGTTGCATAAAACAGGAATTTACACTTTTTGCTATCAATAGTGGCCTGAGCGATATAAGGCTGTAAGTAGTCATTTACCAGCTCAACAGCCAAACGTTTTTGATTACTTACCTCAATATCCTTTGTTATATCACCAGACTCATAACAGAATCGGATTTGAGCAAGAACATCCTGATCTATCAATGTTCCTCTCTGAAACAGTAATTCATTACGCTCAATTGATACAACCTCGCTAGTATCTTCATCAATAAAGTCCTCTGTCCATGTTTTTAGGACTCGTTGAGCAAGGTATTTATTGAGCATCTTTTGGGGATCAGATGTAAAATACCTTATTTCGTTATTCTTTGTCTCTATCATGCTATACCGGTTTAATAGATTCCTCACTATGAATAATCATCCCCTTCTTAGAGACTTCTCCCTTAGCGGTTATAGGGAACGTTTTCAAACATCCCCAATCAGCAGACATTTCTACGCCTACACACTCTTTATCATTAAAATAAAAATGCTGGCCTTCTTTGAGATTATGTGTCTCGTAAAAATCAGCGATCATTTCTTCTCCTACCAGCTGTCGCAGATCCCGAATCTCCTGTTGTTTTTGGGAGATCAGAACTTTCATTTGTTCGATTTTCTCTTTTCGTATCATATAAATTCTTGATTGCGTTGAATTTCTTGTTGTGCATATATCAACATTTGATGTTCATTGGCGGCCGGCAAATAGATACCAGCTATTGATGCGCTCCAATTACGGAAACGGTCAATAGAAAGAGTCATTTCACCCGTTGTCAGTTCAGCAGAGCTACGCAAATAAGTTACTTCTTTACCTTTTTTGTTCACCGTCTTGCGTTCAAACAAATCACGGTTGCAAGTCCTCTTATAGAAGTCAATTTTTGCTTCATCGAGGCTGCAACCGTATTCACTGCCAAAGTACCCTAAAAGAAGATGTAAATAAGAGTTCTGAGCGAGCGTGCGATTAGGTAATTTCTTTTTTACTTCAACTACCGCACGCTCTTTGAACAATTTGTTTACATACTCTTTAAACTTGGGTATTTGGTATTCATTTTTGAGATCATAGATCATATATTACAATCTCCACATATATCAACAATGGTATCAAACTCTTCTCGTGAATATTCAAAATCATTGATGAATACTACTTCTTTTCCTGTTTCATCAAGATAAACACCATCATCCATTTCCAAAGATTTTAGTATCTGTTATAAGTTCGCTGTTTTCTTCCAAGAACTTGATAAAATCCTCACAATGGTTAGTAAGAATAGGAATATCACGTTCTGGATTGAATACATAGGTTTCCGTATAGGTATCTACCACATAACCGCCTTTGTTGAACTCCACGATATTATACTCGAACGTCCGTACATCCGAACCGTTCTGCATAAGAGCGTATGGATAAACAAGGTGTTGATGATGATCCTTAAACTTTCCAACCGTATAACTTCCGGTCGTTTTGATGTCGTGAACGGTGGTAGGCATCAACTCGTCAATCAGACCGTAAACCAAAACATTACCGTATGCAGTTGGCAGGATTGCTTCTACTCTAATCTGGGTCAATGCGCCTTTAAAGTAATCAACAAACTCACGGCAAAGAGAGATGGGAAAAACGAATGTACGGTTATTGTAAACAACCGTATAGCAAGTATTCTCGGCATTTCTCTCTACGTTCATCTTATTAGGTTTCCTATTTTCTATAAGAGCATCCACCAATTCGTTAAACGCTGTCCCTTTATCCGCAGCTTCGCTATCGAAAGGTTTACGATTAATGCGATCAATGAGTTCTTGAAACTGCAACTCGTGAAACTGTTCGGGTGTGTGGGGTGGATTTTCAGACCACCCCCAGTATTTTTCCCAAACCACATCACTATTCAAATACCCCCAAAAGGAGTCAAGAATAGTGGCGTAAAATTTATATTTAAGCTGCTGCATCGTTATACGTTTTAGTATTCTTGTCAAAGACCAATCCAAGTTCTTTAGCCTTAGCCGCCAACATCATAGCCGCTTTTATTTTTGAACTTCCAACATGGTTGAAATCGTTAATATGCGCAATGAAGTCATTCGCGGATGCTGCATCTCCAACCAATTCTAAACACCCTGTTATATCTGATAAAACCTTATTATATGCTTCTTGTTCTGCCTTTTTAGCTTGTAGCATACCAAGATAAGGGGCAATAATCCGAGTAGCGATGAAATCGTTCTTTGCCGTGGGTTTCCCTTGTACGTCTATAATAGTCGGAACCTCCATAACAGATGGCAGATTACAGGTATTCTTTCCGTCATTTCTATTTGTCGGATCGAATGTGATCGTTCTTCTTACCCGGCCATTCTCATTCCGCATTTCCATATACCCTAACAAATCCAATTCTGTAACGATCGAATTGTAAGACTTTTCCCTTAACGCAGGGACAAAAACCGTATCATCACCCTCTTTTCGTGTATCCCTGTGAGCGACAAAAATGACGTTTTTATTCAAATCCGACAGACAGCGAACAAACCATGAAAATTCTTGATTGATACCGCCCCAATCTCTAATAGAAGGCTGTCGGGTTCCACATTTGTAAGAAATAATGAAATCCATCATCTTACCGATAGTGTCAATAACTATTGATTGATAAGCTGACAGATTTTCACTCATTAGCACCTTCATGTCATTCCAAGAAGTGACTTGCACGATGTCCACACTTTGCAGATGGGAATCATTCACTCTTTTAACCCCGTTGTCGAAGTCAAGTAATAACGGCATTGGAGCACTCAATGCAACTGTACTCTTGCCAAAACCAGCTTGGCCGTAAAGCATCATCTTTACATTTGTCGGAATATTCAATTCCGTTGATTTTTTAATTAAACTCATGATCGTAATATTTTAATCGTTAATACTATATCGTTCCTCTTCGTGTACCTTTTAGGATATTCCCATCCTCAATAGCTTTTTCTATTTCCGCTATCCGGTAATAAATTACCCCTTTAGCCTTAATGATAGGATTACCTTCCCTATCCACGGCCTCACGGGTGTCAAACTTGTATTGCTGGAGAAAACCACGTTTTACCAAGGCATTGATAACCGATTTACCGTATGTGTCTTGTGCTTCCTTTTGAGTGAAAAGCACGCGGTTATAGATTTTTTTCCTTTCCTCGGCTACTGTCCTTACCGCAGCTTTCGTAATGGCATCGTAATCTATTACTACAGGAATGCTCATTTTGGGGGAGATCAGTTCCATGGCCTGTTGAAGAAGGGCCATAGCCGGATTTGATTGAGTTGCTTCCATAATTCAAATAATTATATTTCGCCCTCTCGTTCTTACACGAATACGGGCGGTAAGTTCTACATTGGCGTTAGAACGGGTTCGGATTCGTTGCCGTCTCATGTCAAAATGACTATCTAAACAAAGGATTATCAAAAGAACACTAGCAACCGCCGATTTCATGGTAGGCGAAAAGTCCAATGTCAACCGGATACCCGATATCCTTTCAGCCAATTTTAGTGCTAGCTCTCTCCCATTCCGAACGCCCAAAATCAAAAATGCCGTCTGGAGCTGGTTATTTATCGTGCTTACCGCACGATGCTTCAAACTGGCAATCTCCTTCTTCTCGTACCCGGAGGCGTACATCTGCGCTGTCAGGTCGCATTCAGGTGTTAGTTCGGTGAAGACTTCCATGACATTTCTTGTTTTAGGATTTCTACAGCCGACCTCATAGCTTTCTTAGCTTCATTATCGCACCAATCATTCACCCAGCTTCTCGACTTGGTGAGATTGTTCGTATGCGCCTTTACGTGCCTAAACGATATACGGCCATATATACAGCCGTCCGTATTCTGACGTAAGATATCATTTAGGGTCTCCGCAATGTATTTCCCCGGGACACTGGTACTTTTAATGCTTATCTTCGGGAACATCATCTTGCAATCGCTATTCACATAGATATGTTCTATTGATCCATTATTAAACTCTGAGTTCAAAAGGACATAAACAGCGTTCGCCAACGCTTTCAGTTCAGCGTCCTGCGCATCCGATGTCTCTTTTAGCGTACCCGATTGCCTGATCCGGCCTAATTCTGACGTGATCCAGAAAGCGTACCCCCCAACCTTGTAATGATGATTGAAGGACGCGTCAGTATTAATCGTGACATTCATAATCGTGCGTGTTGATTTTTAAGGCTTCTCTATATTATTGACTATATAGAGAAAGCCGACCCTGCTATTTCTGGAAATCGTGTAAGGTGGCCTACCGTCTTTCGTCACAATACCGTCTTTTCTCAACTCGTTATTAATGCGAAGTGCCTCGGAGCGATACCCCATTACATCCGACACCTCTGATAATGGGATCGCCTTGGGCTCACCGGGCTTTGTTTTCAAAATTGTTTCTCTGATTGTTGCCATATAACTATAAATTTAAATTGATTGTGGACGGAACCGGTAACGATCCGGCATACGCACTTCCGGCTGTGCGCAGAGCGTTCCAATACGCCCGCCCAATTGCCGGGGCTTTCACCCGGCCGCTTTTGACAACCTAAACACAAACGAATCAAACAACTTCAAAGAAGGCTTTTGCAGCTAATAGCTTCTTCTCTGCCAGAATACGAGCCGATTCTTCCCTGTCTTTCCAAGCTCGATAAAGATCCAGATCCTTTTTCGCTCCATCCAATTCTTTATTTAGAGAATCTACCAAATCAATAAGCTCTTCTTTAGTCATTTCTTCTATACCTTTTGTTTCCATGTCTTATCATTTTAAAGCTGTTATTAAATCAAGTTTGTATGCTGAATAAGTGAATACTACGACACCCACAAGATTAGGAATGAACGTAGCTGATTCTGATGCCATAAGGATGAAGCCAACGAACAAGGCTATCCCGTAAATTATATTTTTCATAAGCGTTAGAATTTAATTTGTGCCCGGCAACCGATTCGATCGACAGCTCTCGCTTCAGAACCGGGCCATATTTTGAAAAGGGGCGGCGGTTAACCAATGTCTGACCATAACACCGCAAGGAAACACGCCCCTTTGATAATTTCTTTTTTATAATGTACCCCAGCAGGTCACGGCAAAAGCTATCTGCGCTTATACATTATTATATGTTATCCTTTCGTTTCAACCCCATTTCTGCGGGTACTAAGGTGTAAGTACGAGAAAGAACTAACAGAAGTGACCGGGTGAGATATTCTCTACGCCCACCCGACCTAGCTTTAATAAACCGTTATGAAGTTTTCTACTTTAAATGATCTGAATCCGTTCGCATCTACATCGAAGTAGCGAACCGTTTTGTAGTTTTCTGATCCAGTGCCTTTGATTAGGGACTGAACGTCTTTAAGAGTACCTTTTGCTTTGCGAAGTGAACCGTCAGCCTTTTCGTAAGCGAATGTTACAATACCTTTGTGCATCTGTCTTGTTAGCCGATAGAGTGCCCAAGCACGGGAAAGACATACTGCGAACGCTTTACCTGTCACTTTCATTAGCTCGTAAGCCATGCAAAATACTTTGTGTCTGAAATTTGAAGTTTTCATAATCGTGTGTGTTTATATGTTAGTAATCGTATTCAGGTTCATAAATCTTAGGAGTGAGATATTCTACTTCTCTTTCGAGAGCTTCTATATCTTCAGAGATAATTTTCACGATTTCAGACTTGCTGTCTACATTATATATATAGCAAGCTTCTTCTTCGCCGATCATGTTCAATGCTTCTAACTCTACTCTTGCGTTTTCGAGTTCTGCGAGTGCTGTTTCATAAGATCGTGCCATAATCGTGCATTTTAATATGTTTATACTATTGTATCATCAATTGAGTTTGCTAACTTTGCCTGTGATAGCGTTATCAATTGTTTGATGATGCAAATATACTACCATAATTCAGTAAAGCAAAATATTTACTGTATTTATTCAGTATATAAATATTATTTAACCTTTGTGCGACTTTGCGTACATTATATAGTTATGAAGAAAGAGAGTTGGTATGCAAGAATAGCCATAATCGTGTCATTAGGGGTTTTGGCGTATATTGCTCTGGATATTAAGCCTTTTACATTTGAGAACACAGAATTTCTCGGATGGGTTGTTGCTGCACTATCTGCCAGTACAGCAATATTGCTATGGTGGAATATACAGAACTATTTTTTATTTAAAAGGACGATCGAAGAGGATACAAAAAGGATCGTTCAAAAAGTGATTGAAGACAAAAGTAGCAACCTTGAAGGGCTTATCACATTTGTTAGATACATCGATTTCTACAACAGGCATATCGATGAAAAAGCAATAGATGGATTCATACAAGCTATTGGAAAAATAAACAATAGCACTGAAAAGGAAGGTCTAAACGATATTTTGTTCTGCCTTATTGAAATAACAAAGAGATATAACGAGAAGGGAAATACCTGTCATATATACAGAGGTAAAAGAAGTGATTACTTAGATGTGCTATCTAAGGTCGATCTAGAAGGTATTGAGAAAGTAAAGAAATTCATTTCAGACGCAAATGAGTTATCGTATTAACATACTCATTACTTCTTTGATCTTACTAGAAAGATACTCTATGACATATTCAGTTATTGGCTTATAATTTGTAAAAGAAATATCCAAAGCTATAAAGAATATGGCGACAACGAAGAAAGCGGCATACGCAGCAGGTATTTCCATAGCAATAAAGCAAAGACGACAACCTCAAGGTTGCGGTTTGAGGAAGTCGCCTATATAGTCCCTTACGGGAACAGTTAAACAATTTAGTCGGTATCATCCGCAACTTGATACAGATGCAAATATACTGAATTATATCAGTAAAATAAAAAAATGACAACAAAAGAAAGATTCGTTGAATATTTAAAGTTTAAGGGCTTTGGTCAAACAGCCTTTGAAGAGTCAGCTGGTCTATCACGTGGAGCCATTGCTAAGAAAACTGGGTTCAACGCAGACTCCATAGAAAAAATAGCTATGGCCTGTCCTGATTTAAATATAAACTGGCTTGTAACAGGTTTAGGAGGAATGTTGAGTCATAGCAACAATGAGGAAGACGAACCTAAAATAAGCTACACAAAGGGAGTACCCTATTATAATGTGGATTTTATTGGAGGTTTTGATTTAGTTTTGAACGACCAGACTATAAATCCTGAATATCTAATAGACTTCAAGAAGTATAACGATGCTACTTGTTGGTGTAATGTAACCGGCCACTCAATGGAGCCAGAGATTAATCATGGTGATATGATAGCATTGAAAAAGATAGAAGACCGATCATTTCTTCCACTTGGAGAGGTATATGCTATCGTCACAACAAACGATATGCGTACTATTAAAAGATTAGGAGCTGGAAAAACAGATGACACTTACACTCTTGTTCCATCAAACAAGTCACCTGAATATTCTACACAACAACTTCCCGCAAGAATGATTAGAACAATATTCCAAGTACTAGGAGCCGTCAAAAGGTTTTAGCTATATTCTCTCTATCACAGGATTCTGTACAAACAAAAAAAGAAACACTATGTATTATTAACCTTATAATGTAAAATTATGCCAAACACACCACAGGAAAGCATGGAAGATGTAAGCATTGCTTACATGCAAGGATTATGTGCTTATAATGGCTATACTTTATCAATAGAAAGACGAGATAACGATGGTGTAGACATTACCATCAAATGCAAAGGGTATCCAAGTACAACGTCTGGATGCTTAAAGTATTCTCCAACTCTTGATATTCAGCTAAAATCCTCTTTCGCTAGATTCAAACAAAAAAGAAATGGAGATATTACTTTTATTTTAGAATCAAAGAATTATAATAATCTTGTAATCGGTGATAGGATGACTCCTATAATATTAGTAGTTTTGCATATGGATAGAGATCGAAAAAAATGGGTAAAACACTCAAGAGTTGCTCTTAAAATAACAAAATGTGCATATTGGGTGAATCTCAAAAACTGCCAGCCTACAAATAATGGCTCCAATATTACAATCGCTATACCAAAAGACAATATTTTATCTTGTGAGAATCTAAAAAAATTAATGATAAAAGTATCAAAGGAGGAAGAATTATGAAAGATTTGCATAAAGCAATAGACCTTATTTCTGCCGAAAGAATTCTTAAGGTTGTTTCCTTCTTGAAATGGGAGGAACTAAGTACTTTGATGAATGGTCGAGTTAGACAGTTCGTTTCTCCAGATGATGAATATACCGCATTGATTCCACTTTCAAATGAATTTTCTGATTATTATAAAGTAATTACAGACACATTACAATCTATAGCTTCATATGAAAACAGAAGCTTAGAATCATTGATAAACAGGATATTAAATCCTTCTTATGACATTCTAAAATGGCGCATAGCAGACAATTATACAAAAGAAGGTAAAATTCCTTTTTTTAAAATGACAGAAGCTATTGATAATATTAAAGATATATTAGCCATATCATGTCTCGACACCTTATCACCTTCTAAATTTCATGCAAAAGTTTATACTAATGATGTAAATGATAATATATCAAACTATTCATTTGGTCAAACAGAAATAGGTAGTTACATTCTTAATATTCTGTGTCCTTTAGGCAATTATCACTATGAGATTTTTGAACCTACTGAAGAAAATATTCCCTTAAACAGAAAAATTAATATAAAGCTGATTTCTTCTATATATAACATACAAGAAGACTTAAATGCAGACAATAAAAACAAGTTTGACGAAGAAGTTGATCAGGGAATATACAGTATCAATTTCTTAGATTCTTTGATGAGTATTTATGAAGATACTAAAGATACTGAAATGAATATTATAGTCGATTGGTGTAAAGATGTAAAATTTATTAATAATTTCTCATTAACAAAAGTAAAATTGGAACCAAAATACATAGAACAGGTATGTGATGTGGTAGAAAAATATCGACCAGCAAAACAAGAAAATACGCAAAAGATTTTTTATGGCAAAATTTCTAGCATCGGAAGTAACCCCAATGTTAATGAAAGAGAGCATGTTGAAGTTCAAGTTGCTGTTATTGGAGATGATAACAAAACAATGAACATAAAAGCGAAACTTAATTATCAACAATATTTTTCCATAGTAAATAGTGCTTTTGAAGAAGGATCAAATATAAGAATCACTGGCATATTCAGTTCTACAGGAAGAGCAAAAAAAATGGAGAATGCATCAATTGAAAAATTGGATTAATGAAATAAATATACATGAATAAACTCATAATTTTTCTAACTCAAATCATCTTGGCATTTACCTTAAATGCACAGGATATAACAAAATATACCACAACGAATCTAAATATGCGCTTTAGAGCTGATTCGTTGTCAAAGGTGCTAACAGTCATACCTAAAGGAACACCAATTACAATCGCTGAAGATTGCGATTGTAATTGGATACCCGTTGTATATAACGGTAAGATTGGATATGTTTCTACAAAATACTTATCCAAAGAAAAACCTTCTCTTAGTGCTCAAAGTGAAATAAAGTACTACACTAACTCAAAAGGAGAAAGAGTGCAATCACCTACTAAGTACAGTTCTGCTCCTGCTGGCGCAACAGCTTTATGCAGAGATGGGACATATAGCTTCAGTAGAAGTAGACGGGGAACATGTTCTCATCATGGAGGCGTTAAGAAATGGTTGTAGCAATTCAACGAATTAAAGAACAAGCTAAATATCTAAAATTATGATTGATTTTTTAACCATCGTGCTTCTTGTATTCGGAGTATTACAAATTGTCTTATTCTTCAAAATATGGGGGATGACAAATGATATTCGAGAGATGAGAAACAAATATCTCAAAGATGAAGATGAAAAAGTACTAGAAGAAGTAACTAACAACCCGTTGCCTAGAATCAGTAATGAGTCAAAAACGACAATGTGAAGCCGGACGATTACTCCCTGGCTAAATCACCAAATTCGCCCTAATTTGAAAATCAAATTAAGCCGGGAAATGATGCCCGGCTTTTTCTTTAAACACATGATCTACTACTTTATTAATAACATTATCCACCCTGCTAAAATCTAGCTTGACATAGGTATCCGTGATATCGTGCCCCGATTCATGGGTAAGGCAAAGCGCGATATCATCCATGCTAATATCGCATTCATTACGAGCGATCGTCGCGAATGAATGACGAGCCGCATAATAAGTCAGATTCGGCAAGGACAACTCTCTCCTTAACACGGAAATGCCTCTTCTCACGGCTTGATGGAATGCCGGCATATTCGAATACATCTTATAGAAGCAAAATCCCCTTATGCCATCCTTATCCCTATATTTCTCTATTATATCTGCGATTATCGGATGCATCATCAACGACAAAAACGGCTTGTCTTTTTTATGGGTACGTGTCTTTTTCCTCGTATACTCTACCCTGTCCCCAAACGGCCCACAATCATAGATATCCGCCAAGTTCATTCCCGCCAAGAAAAACGACATCAAAAAGAGATCCCTTGTCATTTCCGGAACTTCTTTGTCCGAATGATAGTCAAAGATTTTTCGGATAGTCTCTCTCTCAACCGCCCTCTTAGAAGTTGTTTCTATTCTGGGAGGGGAATACACCTTGAAAGGATCATTTTTTATAAGGATGTCTCCCACATTATAGTCGTTGTATTTTTTCTTTGCAGCGTTAAAGATAATAGAGAGAGCCCCCATGTAGGAATTGATACTATTTTCACTTAATCCGCATTTTTCTTTGTCGGCTTTCTTGCTCTTCCGATTAGTTGTCCGCAACCAATCCTCGTAATCCTTTAACAACTTATGGGTAAGCTTGCTTATAGGAAGAGACGGTTTCCCTGTTTTCTCTACCACATAATTCGTTAACGCATTTATTCTCGTGACATTATAAGCTTTCGTGGATTCATTCTTTATCTTATCCTTATACTCATTGGCGAACCGAAGAAAGTCAATCTCACTACCGGCATCCAATATCTTCAAGACATAATCCTTCACCTCCTTTGCCGTATCCATTTCAGAGATGATTTCTTCTTTCTCATTCAGGATAGCACGAATCTTCCTTACTTTATCATTTAGGCTGTCCTCGATAGAGCTATCCGTTACAGATCCAGAAGAGTGCCCTTTTCGGAAACGAACACATTCCGTATTAACCCCAGAAGGAATGTAAGCGGACATGCTCTTATGTATTATCTGTATCTTGGGGTTGTATGTCCCATCGGATTTCTTATGATGCTTGAAGATTACCCATTGTACCGTAGCCATAATCGTGTAAAGTTTTTTGTAAAGTATTTGTAAAGTTGAATCCTTGTTTTGAGCAAACAAAGTTAGACAGAAACGATGTATAAAACAATACTAATACCCTTAAATACCTTTATCCATGCGGAAACAAATAAAAATCCGCATCCAGCTTCACAGCTACATGCGGACCAAACAAATAACAAACTCTACTTATATGAAAAAACAAATACTACTAACAAATTATTATACGATGACTACTATCAAGGTGACTTCTGAGTCATTTTATAGTATAACAGAAGATTGTTTGAAAAGGTTCACCAGTAATTTCTTTTAGGCTGAGAGCTTTTCTTTTTATCGACTGTTTGAATATAAAACATTTCAAGCTGCAAATTGTTTTACAAACAAAGATAAAAATGATGATTGATCGGTTTGAGGCATGATTAAGAAGTTACTTTCTATATTATTGTTTATGATAATGCTCTTTGCCTTCCGGATGAATGCGGAAGCGGATGAGGAACACTTTTCTAACGGTTCCTATCGTTAGCGCACTAGGATTAACATTAAATGAAAGCGCTTCCGACGCTATGGTTGGTGGAGCAGTTACCCAAAACGACAAATTTCAAGTAAAACACGGCGATTACTCCTAAATATTTAGGGATAATCGCTTTTTTATGAATAGATTTCAAGTAAAATTAGGACATTTATCCAATTATATCCGTAATTTTAGCCCAATTAAATCAATAGCAATTATGGAAAGAATCGTTAATCATCCTATTTTAACAATTCCACAAGAGGGAGAACACACTTTTTTATTCAATGGCAAACCCGTAACGGGAATGAAGGGTTTTACCATCGCCGCCGCCTTACATCAGGCCGGCTATCCAGTACACAGTCATAGCGTAAATGGCCGCAACCGTTCGTTGAATTGCGGTATCGGTAAATGTGGCGCCTGCGAAATGCTGGTAGACGGAGAAGTAAAGCGTATCTGTATTACGAAAGTAGACAATGTAAAGGAAGTATCGGAAATAACAGTACAGAATTATACGACAGATTCCCAAATAGAACCCAGAGAAGAACCGGTAGAGATCTATCGAACCGATGTGGCCATCATTGGTGCCGGCCCCGCTGGATTAGCTTGTAGGGAAACCTTAAAAGAGCTAGGCTTGAACAGCATCGTAATCGATAGCAATGATAAGATTGGCGGTCAATTCTTGATGCAAACCCATGCATTTTTCTTTTTCGAGAAAGAGCGGCGCTTTGGCGGTATGCGTGGTTTCGATATAGCGAAAACTTTAGCCGGAGACGACCACTCTGGTATTTTCTTACATTCTACGGTCTGGGATATCCTACAAAATAAGCGTATCGCCGTAAAAGACATGCTTAACCATAAAAATTTTTATGTAGAAGCTCAAGCCTTGATAGTCGCTACTGGTGCGGTTCCTTTTATGCCGACCTTCGAGAATGATGATGTGCCCGGAGTTTATACAGCGGCAGTCGTACAGAAAATGATGAACGCTGAATTCACGTTACTCGGCAAAAACATATTGACAGTAGGCGCCGGTAATATAGGTTACCTAACGTCTTACCAATTGATGCAAGCCGGAGCGAAAGTCAAGGCTATTTTAGAGGCGATGCCCCATGAAGGTGGATTTCCGGTACAAGCGAATCGAATTCGCCGCCTTGGCATACCTATTTATACCTCTCATATGCTTTTGAAAGCCATTCCAAACCAGGATCGGACAGGTATCACCGGCGCGGTTGTCTGCGAATGCGAGAACTTCAAGCCAATCCCGGGAACAGAGAAAGTGATTGATGGTATTGATGTTATTAATATATGTACAGGATTGATTCCCGACAACCAATTGCTAACCAAAGGCCAATATACATTTGGAAAACGTTGTGCCGGCGTAGGTGATGCCGTACGAATCGGAGAAGGTACTACCGCCGTACTAAGAGGAAAGCAAGCCGCTTATGAGATCGCCCAAGAGCTAGGCGTACGTTTCAACTACAACGATTACTTACAAATATCTAAGGAATACATCGACTCCCAGCAACATCCGATCCGCATCAAGGAAGAGTCTCCAAGGCCCACTCCCGAACGTCAAGCCCAACGCCCTTTCGTTCGTTTGGATTGCCTATACGGTTTCGCTTGTAACCCTTGCTCTTTCGCTTGTCCTCAAAAGGCGATCACCAAAAGCTCCACCAGCGTAACGCCCGAGATCGATTACGAAAAATGTACCGGCTGTATGCAATGCGTATCCCATTGTCCGGGGCTGGCTATTTTCGGCTACGATACCCGGAAGCAAAACTTATTCTTACCGGTAGAATACGAGGTAGAAGAAGGTGCCGAGGTGTGGCTCGTCGATGATAACGGGAAGAAACAAGGCGAAGGTATCATTGAGAAAGTATTAAAGAAGCCGACAAAAACAAACGTGGCCCGTGTGAAAGCGGCAGGAATGGAAAACGATGCCTTATTGAATATCACAGGATTCATCGTAAAAGAAAACTATCCGGAGGAAATCGACTTCAAGCAAGAGCCGGAGTGTGAGTCGGAGACCTATGTTTGCCATTGCGAGGACGTATCTTTGGACGAGCTACTTTCCGCCATTGGGGATCGTAAATATATCTCCGTCGACGAGGTAAAACATATCACCCGCCTAGGAATGGGGCCATGCCGGGGAAAACGCTGCATACCCCGCCTACGCATGAAACTAAGGGAAAAAGGTATCGAACTGGTAGGCGACGCTACCCCCCGTGCTCCCCTATCTACCCGCTTCGTCCTAGGGGAAATGTATCCGCAGCGTCAGATAGCGGATACCTATAAAGTAGATTCCGGAAAGCAGGTTCGTAAGACGGAAGTCTTAATCGCCGGCGGAGGTATAGGTGGTAGCGCATTATTCCGTTATTTTGCGGAAGCCGGTAAAAAGACCGTGCTTATTAATGCGGATCGAGGATCATCATGGCGTAATATCGGTGGTGGTCGTCCAGCGTTCTCGATCCCCGAATTAGCGGAGATCGCCCGTAATAACCAAACGATATTCGAGGAGACACAAAAAGAATACGATATCCATTACCGTGAGATACGCTATATCACGTTCGCCCACGACGAGGCTACCTACAATGATCTGGAACGTTCCTGCGGTTGGTCCAACGCTTATTTGATCGACAAGAAAGACTTCCAGAAAGAGGTGTCTCCCTACTTCAACACGAACCAAAACACCTATTTCGCCGCACAAATCTCCCAGCATTGTTGGCAAGCTACCCCGGGGCGTGTGATAGACTTTATACGAAACAAAGGCAAAGAGCGGCAAGGTGAGGTTTTGGAAGACACACACCTAGTGGAAGTACACAAAAACGGTGGAAAATATCACGTCTTATTATATACGCATGATAAGCGATACATCGAATACGAATGCGATCATTTCGTGAACGCCCTCGGTTATAGCGCCGAGCGTTTCGCCCGCATGCTAGGCCTTTACACCGGCCTCTATCCGGTCAAGCACCAAGCGTTGATTACCCATCGCCTACCGAATCTGGGTAAAGACGGGGATATCCTCGATATGTTGATAGACCGCCGGAAACGTAACGACTTCTCCGCTGTCTACGGTCAGCAATTCGCCGAGACCGGACAGATTATCGCTTGCGCCTCCCCCGCTGTCGACGCTAAAGCGGAGATCAGCAACTTTGATGAGTTGAAGTTTAATACCCGTCGTTTCATGGAGATCATCTCCGAGGTGTTCTGCGATTGGATTCCATCGTTAGCCACAGTACCCGTACAAGCCACATGGTCCGGTTATTATGTAGAGCCTCGCTACATTATCGATCCGGATAACGGACTATTCGTCGGTTTGCAAGGTCACGGCTTCATGCTCGCTCAATACTTGGCTAAACTATACGTAGATAAAGCGTTAGGCCGTACCGTTCCGGATTATATGGAGCGATTGAGGCTCGATGGAGACGGAATTAGTGAGAAAGCTTTCAAATAAACTATAAATAAAACAAAACCTCCTCTACCACAATTGGTAAGGGGAGGTTTTGATAAAACCAATCTTTTCTATTTTTGTTATTCTATATCCATAAATAGTAATCATATGAATATAGAAACAACAGACAACTCCCCTTTGCTACAGGAATGTATAGAAGAATTGATCAGTAGTAAAATCGATGAGGGGAAAGGAAGAACCGCTGGGAATTACCGAAGCGCATGGAATAAATTATCCACCTTTTTAGGTCCGAGAGTAACGGAGTTTACATTTGTCGACTTAACGACCGATTTTCTTCATCACTATCTTTTATGGTTGATGCAAGGGGAAGATGGGAAACAGGCTCCCTTGAAACCGGGTAGTTTGGACTTCTACATTCGTAATCTAAAGACAATGTACAACAAGATCGCTCAAGATAAACAAATGGATGTTCCGAGAGAAAGCCCATTCTCCGGCCTGCAGATAAAGGTCCCACCCACCCGGAAAAGGGCTTTGCCAAGCCTCGACCTACAAAATCTGGCGACTCTTGAGCGGCCCAAGAACCCACACGCCTGTACGGCCCTTCACTTGGCTCTTTTCTTATTTTACGCTAGAGGTATGTGCTTCGTGGATGTCTTTAATTTGCGACACAGCAATATAAACGATGATTATATCCACTACGTACGTAGCAAGACTGGCGTAGCGATGCAAGTAAAGATCACCCCCGAGATGAAGAACATCATATTCTCTTATCGGCGTTTCAATAACCCGTGGATATTCCCTTTCTTACACGAGAAAATCAGCGGAGAGGGAGAAGTCACGGCCCAGTCTGCGCTTCGGAGAGTGAACCGCCACTTAAAGAAAATGGGAGAGCAATTACACTTCGAACAGCCATTCACTACCTATGTGATGCGGCATAGCTGGGCTTCCATGATGCTGGAGGCGAATTCGGAAATCGGCATTATCAGCCAATCCTTAGGACATATGTCCCTACGGACTACCGAGATCTATCTTGGCCGGATATCAGTATCTAAAATAGACAGGGCCTCCGATAATATGTTGAATAATTTGGTTCGCGGCTCTTCCTCCCGGCAAAGAAGTAAAAATAAGGTGATGGCTTTAAGAGACAATCCTCCTATACAAATAAAAGAGACAATCGGCAAGAAATGCAAGAAGCTCATTTCCTCGATTGCCTCTAAGTTATTCTCATTTATTTAAAATAGTTCATGCAGGAATGCCAAAGGGTAGATTCGTCAAGGCATTCCTGCACAGCCCTTAGAATGGATACTATTTCTCTTCACCAAAATTAACGGTATTCTCGACATTGTCCACATCATCAAAGACAGCCACGTTGCCGTTTGTTATCGTTACACGGAGGTCGGCACTATTAGGGCCGGCGATATTCACCGTCAGCTTATAATGATAATCCCGATAGACATTGTAATCGGTCACTAAGTCACCCCCAAGATAGAATTTATACTCTACATCGATCGGCGAAGAGTATGCTCCTCCACCCAAAGGATACTGATATTGCCCTCTTACCAATAGATAAGTGCATCCTTCCAAAGATCCGCCAGCCCCCGGCCCCATATCCTTCTTATTCTTCTCTTGCGCCGTGGTAGCTAAACCTGTACCCCGGATATTTTCCGCCATATAGAAAACTCCTTCTTTATCACCAAGTGATATTCCGGATACAGGTATCTCCTCCGTATAGAAATTAGTAGATAAAGGACTTGAAATCGTTGGATATGTCGAGTCGTCATCATATAGCCGGGTTACTTTAGGTACATTTGACATAATAACCGGTTTCGTATCAATTAACTTAAAATTGCCAGAGGCCACTGAAGAGTTCACGGTCACGGTCACTTTCGCGAACGCCCTGTACATACGGGATAATACGACCAACCTCATGTCAGCCTCTGAGCTAGAGGGATCCTTCGTATAGTTAGTCGGTCCCGAAGATAGTATATTAGTACCTGTTGGAGAGCCATCTGATGAATAAATAATACTTTTCGTTTTAGCCATCAATTCTGTTACAGAAAGGGACGTAGGGATACCACCTTCTTTTACAAATAACTTGGCGGTAACCTCCGTCGCATTCATATCCTCCGCATTTACGATAATATAAAACTCACTAGTCTCGTTCTTAAAACGCATATCATCCTTTGTTAATTGAATCAATAACTGGCTATAGTCAGTACCACCACTTCCCGGCACAGCCGTTATGCTATTCCTATCGGCAAAGACAGCTTTCAACAACTCGGTTCCATCCTTTTTAAACTGTAAAATCCATACGTTATATATATTAGTATCTCCCAATTTAAGAATTGTCGTTTCCGTTCCCGCTTTCGTCTCTACATCAATCGTACCCGGTACCCTTAACAGGAACTGGAAAGCACATTCCTCCCCTCCTTCGGATGTTGATGGTATCATTTCCTCATTACTACATGCCCCTAGCAGCAAGCATAGTATACAAAATAAACTTATTCTCATTTTCAGTTCCTCCTTATTCTCCACCAACGGGATCTGTCACATTTTTTATTTCCGTGAATTCCAATATACCCAGAGTCAGTTCTGTCTCCTTAAAGTCACCAAAGAACTTCAAGGTAAATTCAAAGCTATAGGACATACCGGGCAAGAAAGTCTTACGAGCGGTAGCATTGAATACAAAATGACCGGGCACAGATCCACCATTTCCATTTTTATCATAATCTACCGTTAAATCAATTACAAACTGTAATTCCGACCCGCTTAAAGGCAATACGATTTTACGTGGATCTGAGGTATGAGGCAGGCCTACAGCTACGGAATTATTGAAAGAGCTAAAATCCACTCCGTTGTTTTCATTCGCAACTCCATCCGAATACCATGCATTATCCCCTAGCCGATAAGTTCTTGAATCAGATAAGTTTTTCATTGTTATAAAGTTTACACGCAAGCCTTTTACAGTAACAGGAGATACACTAGCCGCTTTTACCGACACCTCCACTTGCGAGCAAAGCCGCGTGAACGGATTCGTCAAGGTAACCGACATCGTGTTTTGTCCCGCTTTCTGGGGTTGGACAGTTATATCGTTCATGAACGTATACATAAAATCTTGCCCATTTTGCACGGTCACCAGATTTCCATCACCCAATTCCGGCGCATTCTCTTCATTGTAGGAAGTGAAATAAAGGTTATATACACCGCGATACAAAAATAGGGCCTTGCCCGATTGGGCGGTGACCTTTCCATCCGCACCCACCACATAAGTACCTTCCGCCGAAGGAGTACCAGTTTCACCAGTCCCAGTCTTAGTACCGGTCTCAGTCTTAGTCTCCACCTTGAAAGCATAGACTTTAATCAACGCTTTATCATTCAAGGCTGAAACGGCCGCAGCCTTGGTTACGTTCGCTTGATAAAGATCGAACTCCAAGGCAACCTTATCACCTTCCCCTTCTTCCAAAAAAGATTCCTTTTGGCAACCCACCAACGTGATCAAAAGCCATAGACTTACAAAACTTAATACATATCTCATATCTCCTCCCTTCTTATTTAAATACCCACACTCGTATTCTGATCCGTACTATTTTGCCAATCGTATACGGTTACGCCCTCGAATGTACCTTCCATCTTATCAATACGTATCTTATAGACATAATGATAACCCGCCAACCATTTCACCCCGCTTTCGGAAGAAATAGAGGCAGTCTCAAACTCACGTTCCACCCCGTCTACATCCACTGTCAAACGGAACGACAATACTTGCTCGGCAGCGTCCATCGGGGCTACGAGACAAGATATGTTCGGTTGCGTCAACGAGGTTTCCAATATTTTCGAACCGGTCAACTCTATCGAGGATGTCCCCGCTAGGCCATTCAGACGCCCTAGTTCCTCCCCTGTCCCGTTCAATCGCATGTCCGCCTTACCGATTTGCAGACGTCCGGTGTTACTACGTATATCTATTTTTTTCAGCGTTAAGATCTCATCGCTGGCATTCGCAGACTTATAGATATAGAAACTCACCTTTGTCAAGGCATGGAACAATTGAAGGCTGATTATCTTTGAGGTTTTGGAAGCCTGAACCGGCGTAGCATAAAGGTAATCGATCTGTTTACCATCGAATGTATCCGCATCCCGGACCGTGACCTCGACAGAGTACACGCCGGAGGAGGCTGTTACGTTAATGGCCTTACCTTCTTCTTCCGTAGGATAATAAGCATACACATCCGTAGCGGTACTACCCAGCAGTGGTGCGGATTCACATCCCCATGTTACTCCGGATTTGGAATACACCGGATTCACCCATGTATCACTGGAGTTCTTCAAATACAATTTCACGTTATCCACAGAGGTAGTCACAGCCTTCGTAACAGCGTCGTCAGCCAAAGAGACCGATCGCAGCTCAAGGGTGGAACCTGCCTCCACCTCCGGTATCCCGTCTGACTGGCAAGCTCCCAACAGGGAACAGAGGGCCAATCCCCAACCTAGATTATATAAATTTCTCATATTCTTCATTCTTTATAGATTTTAAATGGATCAAGTGGCGCTAACAGGATTGTCGGGAACCGTTGTCTCCGTAAACCCCATTACTTCCACGGAAGTCAATATCAATTCATCGGATGACGTGAAGTTATATACATAGTTCTTACTAGCCCCAAATGTGTATGCTGGCTGAGTAAATGTTTGTTGTGTAGCCTCTGGACTTGAAGCACCGTCAAGCGTACGGGAAACGCTTAGCTTGAAACTCATACTCGCTCCCGGTCTTAAGATACAGACGAAAGTATGCTTATCGCTAGCTACGGTATTATCCCCTGTATGCAACATCTCGATCGTTTCAGAAGAAGAGGCACCAGTCCGGATGCCATTGCCTGCCAAGGTAGCCGTCACATACTTATATTTTGTAGTAGTCCCCCCTGATGAGGCATAATTAATTGAGATCGTGATCTTCGCCGCTACCGGCATGAAGGTAAAGTTTACCTTATTGCTACTCAAGGTAACGTTAGAGCCGCCTTTCGCCTCCAGTTTATTACTTTGCCAGAAATTCTGATATGATTTCTGGTCTTGCAGAATAGCGGTGAAAGCTGCCGGATATGAGGCCGAGAATGAAAAAGCCGTAGATGATCCGGAAACCGTCAACGATTTTCCCGCCGTTTTCGGAATCCACCCGTTAGTGGCATCCTTTCGGTAAGTCACGGTTTGGCTCCCGTCATTGATCTGTATCTCATCGCCCGTACTAAAGCTACTCTTATCATAGTTCGTAGCGTCGACCGCACGGGTAGACAGAGAAGAAACGATCTCCGCCGTCACCTCCAAGGGCTGTCCACCTTCCAGATCCACCTCTGAGGTACAGGCGGGGGCGAGCAATAGCAATAAGCCTCCGGACAGGTGGAGCATGGTTTGTCGTATATTCATAGTATAATGTATCATAATGCTATATAGTTGTTAAGTTAAATTTCCTCCAGCCATGATCTCATCCGTCCATTTGCCGATGGTACAACTTTCCGGGATCAGCATGTCGTTATGCAAGGTCAAATTATATGTATAGTGGTAACCGGTCCGCAAGGCACAACCCGTTAAGGTAGCCTTGTAGGTAACACCATCGCAAGTGAGAGAGACCGTTAGATCCGTAACGGAGGTTCCCATGCTACCACCTACAGCCCTTAGGATACCACACCATTCATATTTCCGGGATGCATCGCCCGGGTAAGGCCGATATAGCGTGATCGTCTGGTTCGTAGATACAGCCGTACGTATCCCCGTCGCCGCTACCGTAACGGCATCATTGGCGATAGAGGTCTCACGCTTCACGGTAAACATCAAGGTCAACTTCGAATTGACGTGCGTAAAGGGCTTGCCGCTCGACGTAAAGTCCAACGTACCGTCGTTGGATGTAGCATCACCCGTTTTCAGCAGGTTACTGGCCAAATAAGCAGCGCTCGTGGTTTGAAACTGGTTGATGGCCGAGTAATCCGCCGGAAACTGCGCCGAATACGTAACGGCAGGCTCCAAGGTCACAGGCGAGGTTCCCACCACGGTCCATGCGGAAGTCCCGTCATACCGATAGCTGGCCGATTGGGGAGCCGCCGTCCCACTTGCCTTTTTTGTCCTTGTCACCTTTATCTGATCGCCGGAAAGGAAGGATGTCCTATCGAAACTATTATCCGAGCTAACCGCCTCGCCGCTTTTGGTAACAGGGCTGATCTCGGCAAGTACCGTCACCGGGATTCCCTCCGGAGCGGAAAGCCCCGTCTCTATCCCGTTCGTGCAACCGGAGAGAGCCAGCGCCATGTTTAAGGCTCCCATCCATGCTAAACTGAGGTTCATGTAATTCATATTCATATTTTTCTTTTTATGCCGTAATTAATAGCCGCCGGGCTTAACGTCTCCCGTTCCTGCTGAACCGCTCTCCATCCAAGGGACGATATTGGCGTTCACCGTAATCGCTCGGTTGGATAAGGTTATTTGTATTTTGTGGGTATGTCCTCTTTTCCAAGTGATCTGACTTAAGTTGGCGGATAACGTCCGGTCATCCGTAGTGTCATCCCGCTTGCCGACCACTACCGTAAGGGTCATGTCAACCGATGCCAAAGGAGCCACCAACCCATAGCCTACCTCCACCGGAACACCCGCGGCACCGCAAAGTATGGCGGTGGTATTACTCGACACATCGTTTTTAGGGGTAAAAGTGAGTTCGGCTACCTTTGTTCCTCCACCAAGCGCTCCATCCGCGATCTGCATCGTTCCCGTGCCGGTAGTGAACGCATTGGGGGATGTCTTCAACGTTATCTTCTTCACGTAATCATAGGTCGTATTCACGGAACGTCCCGTGGCGGATTGCATCGTGAAGGAAAGGCGGGCCAACGCATGTTGCAGGTAGATTTCCGGCTGATAAGTACCGCTTGAGGGGGAACCGCCGGACGGCGTGGTATTGCTGGCCGTAATAGCGGTAACCTCTCCTACCGTGTTGCTGGCGGAACCGTACATATAATCGGTAGCGTCAGAATCCCATCCCTTGCCGCCATAGAAATTCTGGTGAACGGGAAGGGTGGTCGCTATAGTATGCGCCGTGTTAGTTGATGATTTTGTCAAGATGGCGTTCGCCGGGCTATAGGCATAGATCCGGGCCTTTACACTCGATAAATTCACAGTGGGATCGCCTACCCAATCGTTTCCGCCGCTACCTACCGACTGATAGGTGAAGGTGGAAAGGCCGGCATCCCCCGCCGTACCAACCCCGCCATAGGGAGTATAGCCGTCCTCTGCTTTAGTAACGAAAAGTTTTACCGCGTTAATCCTTCCCTCACCCTCCGTCGTGGAGGTTCCGCTTATGATGGAGCGGGTCTCGACACCGCTCATGTGGAATACGGGTTGTAAGAATGCCCCTGTCGTGTCTTCCGGCAAGGAGTCGTCGGAGGAGCAGCCGGATAAGAGCGCCAGTATCGCCAACAGGCCTACACCGAGGTGTAGCGGACGTGTGTTTTTGTAAATATCCTGTATCATAGGTCGTATAGTTTTTTTAGATAGTCGTACTTGTATTGTCGGATGATTCATTCGTCCACCCTACCACATTGAAGCCGTCCAGCTTAAGGCCGGTACCGTGGATGGAGATGGTGTATGTATATTTATTTCCGGCGGACCATTCGCCACCGTCGGTAATGGTGTCTAGTTTCATTTCCTTGCCATCTACTACGACGGTCAAGGTAGCGGCGGTAACATTTGCAGTGCCGGAGGGGAATGGTACGCCGTAATTGATGAACTCGATTCCGTCTGTGGTAGCGGCAACGGTTACGCCGCCATTTACCGTGTACTCGTACTTTACCGGTGTACCCGCCTTCGCTCCGGTTAGGTTGCCGAGGGCTCCGTCCTTTAGGCTCATGGTGGTGGTACCATTCGTTTGTAGTGTCGGGATGGGGCGACTATAGGTTATTTTTGTCAGGTTGCAAGGACCGGCGTAGTCCGTGTGTTTCTTGAACTTTAGGCTTACCAAGCAAAAGGCATGCTTAAGGCCTAGGTTTATCTTCTCGCCTTTTGAATCGGAGGCTCTGTGGCCGTTATCGGCTATGGGTTGAGTTGTTCCAAAGGTATTCGTGGAAGTGTTATAGGCTACACCATACATATAATCGTTACCGGGAACTGTGAAATCCAAGGAGGAGGCATTCGTTACCGTATTCGAATAGACTATGGCATTAGCCCGTACCGGGATGGTATAGACCGGGGAAGAGGCATTTCCGGCCGCGGTTATCGTGGTGGCATCCGTGACTGGATAGCAAGAGTAGACTATAGCTTGCTGGGTGCTTAGCCAGATCGTTTGATCCTTACCGTTTATCGTAGCGGGTTTTAAGGAACCCTCTTGGAGGGTGTATTGGCCGTATGTACCTTGGGGGGATGTGCCGTAATGGTTTTCACTTGCCACGTTATTTACGGCGTATAGGCCGATAGCCGCTATATCGCTGGATGTGGCAGTGGCCTTGGTGAGGGCTACGCTGGCGATCTGCGGGGACAGGGCGACAGGGGTATCCGGATCAACCGGGGGTACGATGGGGTCTTCGCCATCCTCTCCGCCGCAGGCGAAAAGGGAAAGCGATACTGTTGTTAATAATAGGTATCTATACGGTTTCATATTTATCGTTGTTTATATTGTTCGTTTATTTGCCACCCGGTTTTATTATTACCACCCGGTCTGATTGTTACTACACAGATTTCGTGTTTTGTATTTCGTGTTTCGTGTTTTGTTGTAGAGACGGGGCGTGCCCCGTCTCTACAACCCTAGACTGTAAGTTAATTAACTTTCAAATCATCATTGCCGGTTACGGTGCCCCAAGCGGCTACGGTTACGGTGCCTATGGATAATTCCTTACCGCTAAGTTTTACGGTATAGATGTTTTCTTTCCCCTGCTCCCAAGTAACTCCTGTCGCATTATCAGCTAACGCTACCTCATAATCCGCTCCATCAATCGTAAAGATGGCTTTGGTATTATTTAGGGCTTGGTTAGTTATCGGCAAAGCCAAGATGCTGAATCGGTATGAAGCCCCTTTAGCTGCATTATCGTCTGATAAACCAGAGTCTCCTTTCTTTTTCAAGGTATAAGTAGCGCCAGTAGCAAACTCACGGATATAAGATCCCGTTGTCAAGGAACTATTATTAGCCAAGGTTCCCTTATCAATATTCATCGTAGCAAGAGGATTGCTATTACCGCTTACCTTTTGATTAGGTACATCCTTCAACTGTATCTTCGATAGCACACCTTTATTCTTATAAGTTCCATCATTGTAAATGCGGAAACTAACCAAAGTCAAGGCATGCTTCATGGTTAGATCAACAGAGGCATCTATAGAGGTTTCCTTTTTCGTGTTGCTGGCAGTTATCCAATTCGTCTCAGAGCTACCTTGGTCCGCCCACATATAATCGATTTCACCTTTCGCTGAATTAATCTTTGCCTTATTGGTATTTGTCGTTTCAGAGTTGTCTATTAATGTCGAGGGATAATCCCTATGCGCATCATCAGTCGTTCCAGCAAAGACCGTTACTGGGATTGTGGAGTTATCCGTAGCGGTATTATCAGATAATACTAGAGCTGTGGTTGTGGCTAACTCTTGATTTGTTCCGGGCTGATAAGCCGGATAATAAGCGTATATCTTTGCCACTTCGGAGGTCAGATAGATCTTTTTATCTCCGCTTTTCCAACCTGCGGTTCCTGTCGTCGAATAAGTATATAATGCGTAATTATTGCTTTTCGCATTCGTATAAGGATCTTCACCCGATACGACTGTCCCCTTTAAGCGTGCGTACACCGCTACGCTTTTCATGACATCATCTTTACTAGCGTCAGCTTGGGTACCCAAATTTATCACGCTTTTCGTAAGCGTCCCCCCCGCCGTAATCCCCAGCTCTACGGCATCCGGCTGGTTGGAAGGGAGGATGGAGGGGATATTGTCCTCGTTGCTACAGGCAGCCAAGAAGAAGGGAGAAAGAAAGAGTAGTTTATAGTTTATCTGTTTTCTCATGATTACTTTTTTTGATTCGTTCTATTAATTGTTCAATTCGTTTAGTCAGTCAGTGGATCAAGTCTAGGTTGCCATCGACATACGAGGGAGTCCATTCGGCTACCTCCACGGAGGAGATACCTAAAGAGGCATCGTAGATATCCAACGTGATCACGTGAGAGAAACCGGGCTTGAAATTATCCTCAGATATTTCATCACCCATCTTTACGGATACGTCGGTAAAGGTACCGATCGAAGTCTCGACCGTTATTTTTACATTGCCCGGATCGGGTGTAGGCGGCAGATACAAGCAGCCCAGATCGATGGGACCGACATTTGATGCCCCTACCGTGGCGTTGCCGGCAGGCTCAAGGATCACTTCCGAGGAACCGGAGAAGACAGCCTCGCCCGTAGCCAGCGGAACATTTACCGCCGTAGGTATGCTTTTCACGATAATCTTGTTCACCTTCACCTCCAGTCCTCCGGCATCATGCTTCTTTGCCTTGAATACCAGCTGGGTAAGCAGGTGGGCGTAATTCAATGAGCGATTCGCCTCGACCCCGGCGACGGTATTGCCCGTAAACCGGTTACCATCCCACTTATTACCCGCCAAGGGACCGGCGTACATCAAGTCCATATGCCCGTCAAGGGTATAGCTTACGGTACCCTCGGCGGCATCGTACGAGTTATCGCCCGCCACGGGAGATACGCCGACCAGATACACGTTCGCTCCCATGCGGGGATAATGGTGCTTACGAGAGGCATCCCATGAGATACTCCCGCCTACCGCCACATCAGCCGTCCGCTCTACCCATTCCTCGTAGAATACGGCGTCGGCCCAACTCGTGGTCACGTCGGATACGGGGGTGGAGAAACGATCGGCAAGACTCGTATAGTCGGGAACACCTGTGATGGCGTCGAGACGGGTCACGCAAAAGAGGGTGGTCTTGAACGCCTCCGCCTCTCCAACTTCCGCTTTCGTGCTTATGGACGTGTCCGGGTACGTCGCCCGAAGCTCGATCGGAGGATCGGCGGAAGGTATCTCACCTCCCGCCTCACCATTGTCCGAGCAAGCGGCCAACGATCCCATGACTATCATCGACAATATGTATGTAGAGAGTTGTCTCATGATGGTTGAGGGATATTTAGGATTATTTCAAGTCAACGGTTCCGCCGTTACCCTGTTTCCATTCGTTAACAGTGGCTTTCACTTCCAGTGCCTTCACATTTTCTCCTGTAGGTTTATCTGGCTCGGTAATGTTCAACGTAACCGTATGGGCATAGCCTTCTTGGGCATTCAACTTTTCACCTGCATTCTTTGAGTCCATCACCGGGACATTCAAGAAGGTACGATCCGTACCGCCTACGTTGATCGTTACGTTCAGCTTGATATCATTAGACGGAGCGAGCATCACTGCCGGGCTAATCGTAGAAGCTGTCGTGGAAAGAGCGGTTGTCGTGATATTCGGGACAGAGAAATCGGAAGCAGTAGCCCAATTCACGTCACCATTTGTCAAGTTTACGGATTGGGGCAATTGCGTGCCCAAAATCTTGATGCTCTTGATGGAGACGTTCTTTCCTTCCCATTCTCCCTTACCACCAGCTACGCTTGTGTAACTAGCGGCGAAAACCAATTGGGTGGTCTTGTGGGAAAACGTCAACTTACATCCCTCCTGACTTGGTAACGCTGCTGTTCCGGCATCTTGATCCGTACCGATCGTCATGACATCCTGCAATCCGTCTACCTTGCCGAAAACCACTTTTGAGGACTCGATTGTTCCGGAAGGAACGACCGCCGTAATATGGGAGTTTTTGGGACTCACTTCCGTATTATCATAATACAAGGTGGGAGTCAAGGTAATATCCGTCTCTTTCCCAGCCGTAAATACAGCGCCGGCTACGTTGGCACGTGTTTCCAATGCCTTTGTAGTTTCATTGATCACATTCTTGTAAACCGGATTAAAGCTACCCCAATCATGCTCGTGTCCGGAAGTCACGTCCACCATCACCACGATACCTTCCACCTGCGATCCATTCGTGATCGGGGCTTTAGTCGTGAGACCTTCCACGCTTTGTGTCAATTTGATCGCTACCGGAGCGTTCGCCGTACCCAAATCGGGAGTGATCACATCCTTGTCGTTCGAGCAGCTTGCCGCTAACAGGGCCACAGCCGCCATTGTCAAAATCTTTTTCATTTGTCTTGTAATTTTAAAGTATTAATAAAAAATATGAATTAAATAATCTGGTCTATAAATCGGCGTTGCCGCCATTGCCCGGTTTCCACGGGGTGACGGTTGCCGTTATCTTTACTTGGTACTCCTCGAAGGGATCCGGCTCCTTGGGTTCCTCGGGAGTATCGGGATCGTCCGGTTCCTCCGGATCAACGGGTATCTCAAGCGAGATCTCGATATCGTAAGCCCCTCCACTCTCGTTGCCCTCGCCGCCGAACGAGACGGGGAGATCCTTGAAATCCTGCCCGGAGGCGGGATCACCTTCCAGCGCGAGCGTCATGTCAAGCGTCAAGGAGGCCTTGGGCTGCACCAGCACGAATCCGGGGAGCGTCACTACGCCATCCACCACGGGGATACCATTCCCGTCATCGGAAGAATAGATGATCACCGAGCTGGTCTCCCCGACCGGGACCACCTCTCCATCCGACAAGGACACCTTAGCTACCGAGGCTAGCCCGTTCAGCTTGACGGCATGTACGCTATACCCGTCCGGCGCTCCCTTGACACGTAGGCGGAAGCTGAGTTGCGTCAGCAGGTGCTTATGGATCAAGGGCGTTTCCGTAGCGTCGAAACGGCGGGACAGGGAGCCGCTCCGCTCATCGGTCAGCATCAAGTCTTCCTGCCCCGTCAGCTCGTACCGTACCTCGCCGTTCACGTGGGGGGCGGCGGGGTGATAGCTGCGGATGAAAAGCGCGGAGCCGTCCGTGGGATAGTAGCGCTCCGGGTCCAAGAGGATATCGCCCTCCGTGGCCGTCCCCGTCCAATGCTCCGTGTAATCGCCGGCGGAAGTGCCTACGGCGATGGATACGGGCGTGGAGTCGAAAACGTCCACGGCGGCACGGGTCTGGATGCCGGTGTAAAGGCGGATCGGGACGGCGGGGCTTACCTTCAAGGAGAGATCCAGCGTATCACGGCCCGAGGACATGGCCTCATGCAGGCTCGCGGTCAGGTTCTCCTTGTAGCTGAAACGCTCGCCGCCGGCGGTCTCGAACGAGAGCGTGCAGACGTTGCTCCGGTCCGAGCCGTCCAGCGTCACCGTACCCAAGATACCCGCCACGGCTTGGTAAACGCCCGCCACGCCCGCAGCCGAGGCACGGAAATCAAGGTCGAGCACACCCACTCCTGTCGCTATCCGGTCGGACAGGCGCACCGACGAGGCTATCCCGTCCAAACGGCCCTCCACCTTCGCCCCGCCGAAGCCTTTCCCCGCGTCGATGGTAAGGCGCAAGATCCGGCGGATATCCTTGGGGGTCGATGAGATCGCGGTCTCATCGCCATCGGTCACCTTAATCCCCGTCACGCTCTCCACGTAAAGAGGGCTATCCAGCGATACCAGCAGGCTGTCGCTTCCCGAGGGAAGGGCGGCGGCATAGGCTTTCCCCAGATTCTCCGTATCGCCCAACCGGACCTCGGCGGGGTCGGCGCCGGCGACCAGCAGGGCGTACTCCCCCACCACGAGCCGCTCGCTCCACGACCACGTAGACGGCGTTCCGGCGGGCTCTTCCTTCCCCGCCACGCGGGAACCATCCGCCTTATAAGCGAAAACGGCCAAGGGAGTATCGCCCGTATGTCGCACGGATACCCGCAACAATCCCTCGCCGGAGCCGGGAACGGGTGGTTCCGGATCGTCCTTACCGCAAGCTCCCAAGACGAGGAAGCCGAGTAATAAAAAAGCTGTTTTTTCCGATAAATGTCTTAATCTCATATACTAGTTTATCTATAGTTTTTCCTTTCCCTCTGTACGGGCCGGTTCCCTGCCGTCGGGGAGGGTGTCTCCCTAGCGTTAGGGATGACGCCTCCCCAGCGTTAGGGACGATGCCTCCCTAGTGTTAGGGATGATGTCTCCCCTGTGCTAGGGATGATGCCTCCCCCGGATCAAATCTCATCCGGGCTCTCGGAGTCGCCTCCCCCGGCACCCACGGTGAGCGGCAGCTTGTACTCGATCGTGCGGGGAGACTTGAGCAAGGTGACGCCTTTCGAGAACTGCGTCACGATGCGTAGCTTGTACTTGCCGTCGGTCAAGGCCGGTACGCGGGCGATGATACGGCTGGGGTCGTTTTGCGTGAGGCGGCGGGTCACGGGCGTAACCTTCTCGCCGTCTTCCGACACGAAAAAGATACCTACCGAGCTGTCCGCCCCGTTAATACGGATACGGTCGCCCTCGATCAGTATGTCCTCGTTCGGGGTGATAGAGCCGTTGGACAATCCCGTGAAGGTATCGGTCACCATGCCGATGCGCCCCACCTCGGACTTGGCTCCTAGAACCTCGACGCCCACCTTGCTCAACGCGTCACGCATCTCGGCGGAGGGCACGATATCGAGCGTCAGCTTATGGATAGCGGGATCGAACTTCGCCGTCTCGCCTCCCCAAGGGCCCGTGATACGAGGCGTGTATTGGCACACCTCGGTGAGTAGGCTGTAGCCCATCATGAGGTGCTCCCGCACGATGCGGTCGCGTTGCTTGATGATAGAGAGCAAGGTGTCGTACTTGATCTCGGAACCTTCCTTGATGATGGCGTTGGCTATATTCTCGTTGTGCAGGGTGTCTTTTTGTGTCAATACCTCCGCTACGTAGTCGTTGTCGTCATCCTTGGTTAACAAATTCGGCCGAAGCCATACTTTCCAGTAATACTCGTTTGCCATGATTGGTTTGTTTTTAATTGTTAGTAATCCGTTTAATTAGATGTTATGTCATGATCTTATTCTTGGATACAGCGGATGTTTTGGGCATCACGGTTATCTTTGCCGGCGAACTTAAGTCCTCCTCCCCCTTCTACGATCCCACCGCTACGACTGGCGATAAATACGTTACTCGCTCTGACATTGGAGGCTGTAATAGCCAAGAAAGTCGTGTATCCCACATTATTTAATGTAGTCAAATCCGCCGGATAACCGGAGAATCGCAGGTACGTGCCGTTTGCCGTATTATCGTATTTCAAAAGGACTCCACCATTTTTTTCAGAATTAGATAGTATCGTATTCCAGTCAGAGGAATTACGGCTTATTAGTACTTGAAGTTCATTCTGTGTCGGAACCCGCCAACCGGCAGGACATGGATCATGCACGGTTTTGCTGTCACTCCAAGTGGGCCTGCCGTTCGCATCCGAACTGGGATTGGATGACCATTCTTGATTTTGGGGCTGCCCAAAAGCCTCGGGATGCTGATAGGCATGATGAACCGAGCTGAAATTAAGACCTGTCGGCATCACCCATGTGATTCCGTCCGCCTTATACCTGTTCAGGCAATGCTTGGGAGGTAGGGCGGCATTGATGGTGAATTTATATTGATTCGCTATTTTTTCCGCCGTATAGCTTCCGGGGAAAGGGTCTTTACGTGCCCTCTGGTAATGAAAACCGTTGGCACGCGACATATCGAGGATATCGGAGGGGACGGACACATAGCCATCGTAGGCGCCTAGGCAACGATCCATGATGGGCTTATATGAGGTCGCCCCGTTCTGCAATTTCAAGATGCGCTGGTTGTCCGGCGAGAGAATGGTAGCGTCGGTTGTCGCCGAGGGACTATAATCCGTTACCCACACATGCCAGCTCCAAAGAATATTGCCCGTTCCGTTCTCGCCATCGTAGGCGGCGATAAGGCCACTGCCTCCCGTGGTGTTCGGAGCGACACGGCAGTAGATACGGGCATCCGTGAGGCTGTCGCCGTTCTTTAGCTCCACTATGTTCGTGTGGTCATCTTCGGCCGGTACCTGCGGGGCGTATTTGTTAACGACTCCCAGTGCGGGGTCGCCCAAGTCGCCATCCTCCAGCGTCTGCCACAATACTTTCACGGATTTTATCGGAGTGGAGAAGGTAGTGCCTGAAAGGCCGCACCAGTCTCGCAATATCGTATTGCCTCCGGCTACTCCCTTTATGGTGTAGTTGTATGGGTTGAAGCAGAACGCTCCACCCGGTTTTACCATAAAGCAGTTCGCCGTGGGGACTATGTTGTTGTTGTTCTGCGAGGCAGGGATTGGGTCGATGATGGTTATGCGACGGTCGTCAACTGGAAGCGTATTGTGCGACATCTCCACATTATATATATAGTTCGTGTTATCGTATAAGTCGAACTCCTTGCTGGTGCTGCCACCCAGATAGACGCGGTAGTTCAGTTTCTTCCGGCTATCCGTTTCGTTGCCGCCGTCGCTCTTGTGGCGGGAGATGAAGGTAGCGTAGGCGCTGCCCTTCGGGGCGTTCGCCTTCGTGCGGTAATAAGCGGAGGAGGCGTAGGCGCTCTCCCCGCGTACGACGGAGGGAATCCAGCAGGTATAGCTTCCCTCGTCCGAGACGCTTGCCACCTGTATGGTGGTATATTGATCCAACAGGGACGGGTAGGTATCGTCATTGACGGGTTTCAACAACCTGTAGTCTACGGGGATGGATTGCAGCAGGACTTGCTCTAGAGTATAGCCGGTTTTCTCCGATTCGTTTTTCCAAGACAGCGTCAGGCGGGTAGCCAAGCGGCGCAGGAGGATGCGGACATCCGTACCGTCAGGGCTTTGGATCTCGCCTGCCGAGGTTACGTTCACCTTAGGCAGGTGAAGGATATAGGGCATGGCCTTTATATCCCCCTCATTCTTGATCCCCTCGATCATGGATGCCGTGGCTGTCGTGCTTTGCACGGCGGAAAGGCTTTTCCCGCTAAGGGAACCCACCGTGTAGGCGGAACCGTTATATCCCCGGGCGATTATCACCAGCTGGCAATTGTCCAAAGCCTCCAGCGTGACCGTGAAGGAGGAACCAATCTCAACGGCGCTCGTATAACTCACTCCTTTGCCGGTTTTAAAATTACCGCCCGCATCGTATTGCCAGATCTCCAAGCCGTAAAGCTTATCCGGCTTGGCGGTGGCCAACGGGTCTTCTACGGCAGCCTTGGTCTTGGCAGAGGATTGCAGCCGCACATTGAGACCGGAGCCGGAACCAACGCCTTCCCCCGCTTTCGTACCGGACGTGCCGCCGGCAAGCGATGCGGCATCCACCTCGTCGGCGATACCCACGCAGAGCGATACCTCCACCGCCTTGCCCTCACCCGTAGATGGGCAGGGTGAATCGAGACGATTCTCACAACTTGACATTCCTAACATCGATACTATTGACATCATGATCAATACTGCTTTTTGTAATTTTACACCTATTTCCTCCATACCTGCACGTGCTTTTTCACTACTACATTTTACATTTTTTTACTTGAATCACGTTGTCTCTTTCTTACGCAGAAAGAGACAACAGGAGGATAAACGCTCCTATCCGCTGTTTTTCAAGCCCTTGGAAATGTTAATAGGACAAGGCACGTCACGCTTGACGGCTCGCTATTGTTTGTCTTTTTTAATTTTGACAAAAGATTTAAGCACTCACCTTGCCTTTATCGGCAATTTGAGCTACTTTTACACCCGAAAACGGATATTTATCCGTCATTCTGAAAGTTGTCTCTTTCTGCGTAAGAAAGAGACAACTTTTTTTCTCTCATCCCTTCATTCTCAATATCTTCCATTTTCATTCCTCTTTTCCATTTTCTTTCATTTCGCTTTTTGTCTCTTTACAAATCACTACTCATTTAACATTTCGGACTTACTGTCCGGAAAGGCACGCACGAAACCGCACGATACCCGACGGGGGTACCGTGTAACTTCACGCATGCGACAACAATCATATCATCGCATAACGGGATTAATAAGGATAAGAATTGTTATTTTATTCGGAGGTCTTCACCCACACACGTTTGCCATCGAACGTGATCGCCATTTTGAGGATGTCTCGCACCCCAGCCGCATGGAGCGTAGCGGCGTATTGCTTCTTCTCGATCTGCGCCAAGGCGGAATCAAGGACCTTGTCCACGGACTCGTCAAACATGGGGTCGTACACTTTCAACTCCATGATAAACCCCCTGCCACCAAGGTCACGGGGACGAAGAAGGATGTCGTAACGGCCCAAACCCGACTCACGGTTACTGCTCACCTCGTACGCGCCGTGACTTACCAGCATTCCCAACAAGAACGCCTGATAGACCTTTTCCGGCTCACGGCCGTTCGTGTCGTAATACGAGAGCGTATTCACGACGAAGTCATTCAATAGCCGCTGGAAGATATTCATCTCGTTCTCGTCCAAAGCCTGCAGCATCATCTCCAAGCGGTCGTTCTTCACCGGGCCGTCGTTGATCCAGCCCCGGATGATCGTAGAAAAAACCGTGGAAACCTCCGTGTTCGGCACCCCCAAGGTGTACGACATCAAGTGATCCGGGGTCATCGTACCGTCCGACGCTTTCAGATAGCCGCTGAACAGCATGAAAGACCAGATGTTGGGCGCGCTAGACAACAAGTCCGGGAAAGCCAGCTTGTCGTTGATCACGCTACACAGGCTACCGCCTTGGACAAGCGTCTCGATCCCCTTCCGTACTTGGGAGGGGCCCTCAGCTATCAAATGACGAAGCAACACGTCTGAGCCCGTGTTCACCCAGTAAGGGGCAAAGACACCACCTTTATTTATATAGTTCAATACAGACCATGGATTATAGACCACCTCATTCCCGAACAGGTAACCGTTATACCAGTGCTTGACCTCTGACTTCTGATCACCCAACGAGTATGAGTCGAGCAGCGTGTCGACATCCACTTGCGTGAAGCCAAACGCCGTACACATCGGACGATCCAGCAAGGTATCCACGTCGATATTGTTCAGCCCGCTAAAGATCGACTCCTTGCTTACACGGAGGATACCCGTGATCACCCCCCGGAAGATAGACGTATTGTCCTTGAAAACCATCGACATGAAGTTGCGCATGAAGACGATCATCCGATCATAAAAGCCCTTGTCGAAAGCCACATGGATCGGAGTATCATACTCATCGAGCAATACCAGAGGGGGCATGCCCCAATGGAGCGTCAACAGTTCGGATAGCAAGCGGATCGAACCCTCTAATTGTCCCCGGGAAGCCTTGCCCTCATAAAGTGCCATAAAGTCATCCAAGTAATTAGGCCGCATCTTAGGAGAATCGAGCAAGTAAGCATGGCGAGTAAACTCGTTTTTCAACTCATAGCCTATTCTGACCAACGTGTCCTCGAACGTATCCGCCTTGCAGTCCTTCAACGTCAACATGATCACAGGGTATTGACCTTGATGCCTGTCAAAACCCTTCCACTCCCGGATACGCTTGCCGTCGAACAACGGGCGGAACACGTTACCATCCGTCTTCTCGAAGAAGTACCGCAGCATCGAAAGGTTCAGCGTCTTGCCGAAGCGACGCGGACGGGGAAGAAGCGTGATCAAAGCGCCTTCTTCTATTATCTGACGGATAAAATCGGTCTTATCCACATAATAATAGCCCTCATCTATCATTTTCTTGTAATCGCTGATGCCGATCGGTAGTCTTCTCGTTTCCATAAGTATCACTATTTTGAGTTGTGAATACAAATATAACAATTTATATGACAACAGCGATTATCACTTTTCCTTATTAATCTCATCATGTCAAAGAACGTTTCCCCTAGCGTTTGCGGTAAGGCGCGTGGGGGAGCCTTTATGGTTCGTCGTATCAATCCGTCCGTTCTTGTATGCAGCGGATCGAATGAGCGTCGTACACTTGTTTTGCCGTGAAACAAATACCGGCCTGACTTTCAATAATTCCACCGCCCCGACTCACGGTAAATACTTGTCTTGATCCACCAGATCTATCAAAAGTACCCATGTATCCGGAAAATCCTACGTCATTCAATTGCGTAGGCATTGGGGGATAGCCCGTAAATCGAATATATGTCAGATGGGACTGATCCGCATCGTATCGTAAAAGGAGTCCTCCCTCCTTCACCGCAGATGAAGGAATACTCGTATTAAGTGCCGTCAATGGTTCAAGTTCAGCCTTACTAGGTACTCTCCAACCTGCAGGACAAGGATCGTGTACTGTTTTCGTGCTACCCCAAGCTGGCTGGGCTGCGTCCGAGCACCAACCTTGTCCACTCGCTCCAGCAATTTGGAACTGTGGATTTTTATATGCGTTACGAAGTGAAGTTCTCGACTTCATTTCCGGTATCAGCCAGTTAAAACCATCCGGTAAATACCGGTTCAGACAGTTCTTCGGAGGTGTCACCGCATTTAACGTGAAGGTATATTTATTAGGTAATTGTTCTGATGTATAAGCGCCGGGAAGCGGGTCTTTACGCCCATGCTGATAGTAAAAACCACCGACACGGGACATCTCTAAAGTAGTTCCGGGAACTTGCACATAGCCTTCGTAAGCCCCCAGGCTACGATCCATGAGAGGCTGCGTAGTGGTAGTGCCATTCGTTAGGACGAACTTTCTCTTATTCTTTTCCAATACGGTCTCCGTCCCTATGGCAGACGGAGCGTAGTCTGTTACCCAAACATGCCAGCTCCAAAGGATATTACCCGTCCCGTTCTCATCATCGTAAGCGGCGATTACTCCGCTGCCCCCGCTCGTGTTCGGGGCCACACGGCAATAGATACGGGCATCCGTGAGACTGGAGCCGTTCCTTAGCTCTACGATATTCGTATGGTCTTCGCTACTATTCACGACTCCAAGTACCGGATCGCCAAGATCACCATCCTCCAAGGTTTGCCAGAGTACCTTCACTGATTTGATGGGAGTCGAGATCATCTCGCCACTGACATCGCACCAATCCGTCCCCTGCATCACGGTATTATCTACGGTTACACCATTCACCGTATATTTATAGGGATTGAAGCAAAAAGCCCCACCCGGTACCACCATGAAACAGTTGGCCGTAGGCACCAGATTGTCATTATTGCTAGAGGCTGGGATCGGGTCGATGATCGTGACGCGTCGGTCGTCCACAGGGAGCTTAGTATGCGACATCGTTACATTATATATATAGTTCGTATTATCGAGTAAGTTGAATTCCTTGCTCACACTACCACCCAGATAGACCCGGTACTTTAGTTTCTTTTGGCTATCGCCACCGCCTCCCGTTACGAAACGGGAGATGAACGTGGCGTAAGCGCTACCCTTGGGGGCGTTTGCTTTCGTACGATAATAATCGGAGGTGGCGGCCGTGCTCTCCCCACGTACCAAGGAAGGGATCCAGCAGGAATAACGCCCTTCGTCCGATACGTTCTCTACTTGTATAGTGGCGTATTGATCCAATAGAGAGGGATAGGTATCCGTATTCTCTGGTCTCAACAACTTATACTCCACGGGAATGGATTGGAGCAAGACTTGCTCTAACTCATAGCCGGTTTTCTGAGGGAAATTCTTCCAATTCAGTGTCAACCGGGTAGCTAACCGGCGAAGGAGGATACGGATATCCGTACCGTCAGGACTTTGAATCTTGTAAGCACCGCCGTCGTTCACGACCTTCACTTTCGGAAGGTGCAAGATGTATGGCATAGCGTTGATTACAGACTTATCCGTTTCGTAGGCACTGGCGGTTATGCCCTCGATAGCGGAAGCGGTGGCAGTCGTGCCCTGTACCTCGGAAAGACTTTTCCCGCTAAGGGATCCGACTGTGTAGGTGGAATTTTTTTTGCCTCGGGCGATTATCACCAATTGGCAATCGGTCAAGGCATCCAAGGTTACCGTGAATGAGGAACCGATCTCTACATCTCCAATGCTTAGCCCTTTCCCCGACTTGAAATTACCGTTCGTATCATATTGCCAGACCTCCAAGCCGTAAAGTTTATCCGGCTTGACGGTAGCCAAAGCATCGTCTCCCCCAGCCTTGGTACGGCTGGCGGGTACCAACCGCACGTCGAAGCCTGCCTTTCCACCGCTCCCTATGACCTTAGTCGTGGGTGGTCCAGCCTCCAAAGAGCCGGCATCCACCTCGTCGGCGATACCCACGCATAAGGATACCTCCACCGTCTTGCCTCCACCCGTAGATGGACGGGGCGTATCGAGACGATCCTCGCAACTTGACATTCCTAACATCCATACTATTGACATCATGATCAATACTGCTTTTTGTAATTTTATTCCTATGACCTCCATACCTGCACGTGCTTTTTCACTACTACATTTCACATTTTTTTGCTTCAAACACGCTGTCTCTTTCTTACCTAGAAAGAGACAATAAAGAGAAATCGCTCTTTATCCGCTGTTTTTCAATCCCTTGGAAATGTTAATAGGACAAGGCACGTCACGCTCGACGGCTCACTATTGTTTGTCTTTTTAAATTTTGATAAAAGATTTAAGCACTCTCCTTGCCTTTATCAGCAATTTGAGCTACTTTTACACCCGAAAACGGATATTTATCCGTCATTCTGAAAGTTGTCTCTTTCTACGTAAGAAAGAGACATTTTTTTTCTCCCTACTTCTTTATTCTCAATCACTTCTATTTTTCGATTCATTTTACATTATCGTTTTTTTTACCGTTTGTCTCTTTACATCTCACTACTCATTTAACATTTAGGACTTACTGTCCGGAAAGGCACGCACGAGCTAGCACGATTCCCGACGGAAGAACCGTGTAAAGATCCATACATGCAAACTTCATATTGTTACATGACGTTGAATTGATTCACATTCTCCCGCGTTTCGAATTGACGGTCATAGAACCGCTCACAATAATCAAGTAGGAGTTTTATATTGTCTGTAATCAGTGATTTCGTATGCTTATACAACACCTGTACTCCACACAGCCGTAGAAGTGACAGGAATGGTGGAATTAAAGTTGTATGTACCTTTCAAGCAATTACAGGAAAGCCGACGAAGCTAGCTTACTTTAAAACAATGGATTTGAATGGAAAAAATTCATAACTATGAATGAAGAAAAACATAGTTATGAATTGAAAATTTCATAGTTATGATTTTTCAGTATCAAAATAGGCAAGTAATTCTTCTATCGTTTGGGTGATATAGGTACTGCCGGAAGTCTCATGGATGATAAAGTAGGTGGTCTTTAAATCGCCAGTCTCAATCCAGATATTCGATTCCACTTCCCGATTCGCCAAAATTCCGTTTCGCTGGAGCGCTTTACGCACCATAGCGTATTTCTGGCCATGTCCAACGAGACGGATCTGTCGGGAGAATTGATTATCTATACGGAATAATCCGGTATCCTTATCGAAAACAATCCCTTTCCGGGCGAAGAAATTGCTTAAATGACCACTCAATGCCAAATCCTCGGGGGTACCGGTAGAGATACCATTCGCTTTGTCCATTAACCAGATCTTATCCGATATCTGGAGAGCCAGTTCCAAATCGTGAGTGGACATAAATATCGTCTTATTCGTTTTCCGGGTTAGATGATGGAGTAATTGCATAATCTCTACCTTGCTAGGAAAATCAAGGAATGCGGTAGGTTCATCCAAGTAAATAACCGGAGTCTCCTGAGCGAGCGCCTTAGCGATCATCACTTTCTGGCGTTCTCCATCCGATAAGGTATGGACCATGCGGGATGCTAGTTCCTCAATGCGGACAAGGGCGATGGATTCTTCCACGATCCGCTTATCATCCTTGCTCAACTTGCCCCAGAAGCCGGTATACGGGCTACGTCCCATCCCGACCAATTCCCGTACCAACATATTCCGGATCTCACATTTATCGGTCAGCACGACACCGATCGTGGTGCTCAATTCCTTATCGGAATAAGCATCTATATCTTTTCCTAGGACCAATATTTCCCCATCTAATTTAGGTTGGAAAGCCGATAACGTGCGCAATAAAGTAGACTTCCCCACCCCGTTAGCACCCAGCAAACAGGTTAATTCACCACTATAGATCGTAGAGTGTATACCTTTAGCTACCAGTTTTGTACTACTCTTAGAATGGTAACCGATCGAAAGTCCGTTAATATGAATCGTATCTTGTTTCATCTTACTCGTTCAATTCATTCTTTCGTTTTCTAAATAATACCGAAGCCACTACAGGAGCACCTACTAAAGCGGTTACCGAGTTGACAGGTAACGCTCCCTCGAACCCCGGCATACGGGCGATCAAATTACAGATCAACGCCAACGCCGCACCTGCGAATAAGACCGCAGGCATTAAAATCCGATGGTCGGAAGTTTGAAATATGGCCCGGCATAAATGCGGAACGGCTAGCCCCAAGAAGATAATAGGTCCGCAATAAGCCGTGACAATCGCCGTAAGGACCCCGGCCGAGGTGATAACCAACAAACGGGCCCGCTTGATATTAAGTCCCAAATTGCGTGCGTAGCTATCCCCAAGAAGCATCAAGTTCATGGTCTTGATAAGCAGGAACGAGAGAGGGATCAAGACTGTCATAAGAATCACGAACAACGTCATCTGATTACCGGAAACACGGGCGAAACTACCCAATCCCCAAATCACGTATGCACGGATATCCTCCTCGACGCTAAAGAATTTAAGTACACCGATCACGGCGTTTGCCACGTAACCGATCATCACACCGATAATCAACAACGTGACATTTCCTTTTACCTTTTGGGAAACATACACGATCAGCGCCATCACGGATAAGGAACCGATCACGGCCGCTATCGATAAGGCGATCTCCCCCATAAAACCAAGTTTACTCAAGGCAACGCCCCCTAAACTACCGCTTAACAACACCACGAAAGCGACACCCATGCTCGCTCCCGAACTGATACCTAAGACCGAAGGTCCAGCCAATGGATTACGGAAAACGGTTTGCATCTGTAAGCCGCTGATGGATAAGCCAGCTCCCGCTACCAACGCTGTCAATGCCTGTGGTAGTCGAGATTTCCAGATAATATTCTGCCATGTAATAGGCTCATTTCCTGAATTCCAGATAATATGCCAAACCGATTGAAGAGGAATAGAGACTGACCCCAACACCAAATTCAAAAAGATTAGAACAAAAATAGCCGTGACAATCGCCAGCATCCATAGGGTATTTGAATGTCTCATCAGCGTTCCTTATTTAAGTCGAGAATAATAGACCGGCTCATGATCCGGTAATAAATCCGGATGAAAGATATGAAGCAAATCCGCTAGGACGATCTCCGGTTCTGTCGGCATACTCTCATAAAACGGCGTGTTCTTCATATTACAATAGATAATCCCTTTCTCCCGGAACGCACGGAAATCCGCATAACGAGGATCTTGCTCTTTCAATGCCTCATAGCTAAACGTTCCCGGGAAACTATTCACGATACGCCAGAAATCAGCATCGTCCGCTTGGTTATAGACCGTCTCGAAGTCTAATGTAACACCACCGGATCGCTCATCGTCTTTCAAGAAATAATCAGCGCCGGCATCCTTGAAAAGCTGTGCCAAGAAACTCTTTCCTCCTACGGCATACCAGTTTCCACCCCGTAACTCGCCACTAAAAACGATCGGACGTTTTTTAACCTTGCCATCCGCCGTAAGTTCCTTTAATTCATTATACCTCTTCTCAATGGCGGCAAAACGCTCATTGCCCTCTTTCTCTACCCCTAACAACAAGCCTATGAACTTGATCCATTCAGCTTGTCCCAATGGCGTAGTCTCCTTATAACCCAAATGGGGAATCAAGGGGATACCCACGTCTTTCAGCGTCTCATAGCCTCCCCGCTTGAATGGCGATACAAGGATCAAATCAGGATTCATACTCATGATAACCTCGTTATCGAAATTTCCCTCTATACCGATCTTTGCGGTTTTACCTTCTTTCAGGCGTTCGTTCATCTCTTTATTGAACAAATGCCGTGTACTGGTAATCCCAACGACCTTATCCAAGGCACCCAATTTAATAAAATTCGATAATTGCAGGGAAGTCATACAGATAACGCTTCGGATAGGAAGCTCTATCATCGTATAATCAACGGGAATCCCCGTGGGTTTCGAACCTCTTTTTACGAACGCATAATGAAACGTTGTGCTTTCCTCGTTTTGAGGATCTTGGATATCAGCCAAGACATATTGATCCGCATAGGTAAGCTTGAAACCTTGGGCGTATAAAGGCTTAACCTGCTCTTGCGAGAATGCGGATTGCTCTACGGAAGCCGTCTTCCCTATTTCTCCTTTTTCACGGATACCTGAAGTACATGATAAAGTCAATACCGATAAAAGCAAGCATCCACCCGCTATAAACTTATTCATAATCCTTGTTTAATTGACAGTTGATCATTGACAGTTACTCTCGTCCTGCTCCACGGGACAGCAACATTTATTTATGAACCGGCAGGTCTTCTGACTTACTTCCATTCTGGACGCCTTCCCGATTACGAAACCAGTGGCCAAGGTATTGTCCGAATGTTTAGAAGTTCACAGCAGCGTGGTCTGTCCGGGATTCTCACCCGGTTCCCTTTTAATCCGCCTCCCGGAAAAAGAGATAAGCGGAGCCTATTACAGCGACAAAAGTAGTAAGAATATTTGTATACATCCGCAATTTTAAGGACTTTTGCGTTTCAAATAAAAACAGATACACATGAATCATCCTATTCACTTCGTCTCATTAGGTCCCGGTGATCCGGAATTAATTACGCTGAAAGGGCTTAAAACATTACAAAAGGCTGATATTATCTATTGTCCTGCTACACAAGGCAAGCATGGAATCATATCTCGGGCGACGGATATATTGAAAGCTATTGAGGTAGACGAATCCTTGATCCATCCGTTTATTTTGCCAATGAGTAAGGAACGGACAGATGCGTTAAACGCTTATAACGAATTGTTTCTGGATGCCCAAGCTGAATATTTGAAAGGAAAACAAATCGTGATCGTCACCGAGGGAGACGCTGGTTTTTATTCATCTATACAATATGTATACGATAAATTCGAGGAAGTAGGAATCCCGGTCGATCGAATCGCAGGAATTCCGGCATTTATAGCGGCAGGTGCCTTGGCCGGGATACATATCGTAAAACAAGAGGAGCAAATTAACGTAATCCCCGGGACTGCGTCGTTCGATGAACTCTCGGCAAAAATAGAAAATGGAATGATCATCGTCATCATGAAATTACCGGGTTGCCAAGAGGCTATTCATACTTGTATCCGGCAGTATGCGGATAAGGCGGTTTTTCATTATTTCGAGAATGTAGGAACAGGAAAAGAATATTATACTACTGATATCACCACTATACATTCCAAGGATTTCCCCTATTTCTCCCTACTGATTATCCAACCTCGCTAAAAGAAGAAGGCTGCCCGGAGAGTAACCAAACCCGGACAGCCCATCTTATTACGCTACATGCAATATATGCTTAAGCTGATCGATATGGAAACGAAGTGTATCCATATAAGGTTTCACTGAATTATGGTACATGATCGCTTTTGCGTGCATATCTTCCAACTCGCTTACTTTACGGTTCGCCTCACGCATTTTACAAGCGTTGTAGCGAATACCCGATACATGTCCTTTGATATCCTCGATCGCTTGGTTTCCCCGGTTGAAGATAGACTCTGCTTCTTCCGGAGCGTATACCGTATAGGCTTGGGCAACGTCATCCAGTAATGCCTGTTGATAAGAGCCGGCTATCGGGAGCAATTGATGGATCGCATGATGACATAAAGAATGAACCTCGTTTTGAAGCTTCTTCAATTCTACTTCCCACTTTGATTCACATACTTCATCCAATTGTTTGACTTCCGCTACGACACGGCCGCTAAACAATTCCACTACCATCTTTTCCCATGCTTCTGCTACCCACGATTTAGTAGCAAATGTAACCTGACTAAATCTTACTGTTGACATAACCTTAAATTTACATATTATATTGCTAATGTTATTAATCTCTTATCTGTTTCAATTTATCACACTCAAATCATTTTATCTTTCTTTTTATCGTTGCGACACCACAAAATTAATCAAATTATCATAGATGGATAATTTTAAAGACTATTTTATAATTCTTTAAGAGTGCGACAAGCAAAACGTATGATTTTTGCAAAGTTCACTTTACAAAAAGTTTAATTTCAAGCCTAACAGCTATCACAAAAAGCAAGATCATCGCCATCTTCGCACAAAAATATCAAAATAACACAATCTTATTATTCCATAAAGGGGGAAAACCTTGTTCCGTATCATTTTGTTATTATAATAAATTAGATTTACTTTGTTCAAACTATATAAACTTACATAAAGCACATGAAATCGGACATTGAGATAGCAAGAGAAACAGACTTGCGTAAAATTAAGGAAGTTGCGACAACGTTAGGTATCCCTCGTGAGGAAGTACAAAATTATGGCAGGGATATTGCCAAGGTTCCTATCCATTTGATCGATAAAAAGCAAATGGACCAGCATAATTTAATTTTAGTGACCGCTATCACTCCCACTAAAGCGGGAATCGGAAAGACTACGGTTTCGATCGGTCTGGCTTTAGGTCTGAATAAAATAGGGAAGAAAGCGGTGGTCGCTTTACGTGAGCCGTCTCTTGGCCCGTGTTTCGGCATGAAAGGTGGTGCTGCCGGAGGTGGATATGCCCAAGTGCTTCCTATGGAAAACATCAACTTGCATTTTACAGGGGATTTTCATGCGGTTACTTCCGCCCACAATATGATTACCGCTTTATTGGATAACTATATTTATCAGACTCGCAACACCTGCGAGGGGTTAAAGGAGATCAAATGGAAACGGGTTCTTGACGTAAACGACCGTAGCTTACGTAACATCGTATCGGGTCTAGGCGGCTCGGCGAACGGTGTCCCTACCGAGACCGGATTTGACATCACTCCCGCTTCAGAGATCATGGCGATCCTTTGCTTGGCTACGGATATAGAGGATTTGAAACGACGTGTCGGAAATATTTTATTGGGTTATACAAACGAAGATAAGCCTTTCACGGTAAATGATCTTGGCATAGCCGGAGCTATTACCGTATTGCTAAAAGACGCATTACTGCCGAACCTAGTACAAACAACGGAGAATACTCCCGCATTTGTACATGGAGGTCCTTTCGCTAATATCGCCCATGGATGTAATTCCATATTGGCCACCCAAATGGCTCTTACTTATGGAGATTATGTGATTACGGAGGCTGGTTTCGGCGCTGATCTGGGCGCAGAGAAATTCTTTAATATCAAATGTAGAAAAGCGGGGCTTTCACCGAAACTGACAGTCATCGTAGCGACTGCCCAGAGCTTAAAACTTCATGGTGGCGTTCCTGAAAAAGAAATCAAGGAACCGAATATCGAAGGATTAAAGAACGGATTCACTAACTTAGATAAACACATTGAGAATATGAAGAGCTTCGGACAGCAAGTAATCGTGACTTTCAACCGTTTCGCTACCGATACGGACGAGGAGATCGCTTTAGTGGCTGAGCATTGCAAGGAAAAAGGGGTTGGATTCGCCATGAATAACGTTTTCTCTGAAGGAGGTGAAGGGGGTACGGAACTTGCCCGCTTAGTGGTTGATACGATCGAAAATCATCCTTCCGCTCCTTTACAATATACATATGATCTGAATGATCCGATCCGTACGAAGGTACAAAAAGTGGCCCAGAAGATATACGGAGCCTCTTCGATTGTTTATACGACTTTGGCCGATAAAAAATTGCGTCAGATCGAAAGCTTGGGTATTTCCCATTATCCGATCTGTATCGCCAAGACTCAATATTCATTCTCTTCCGATCCGAAAGCTTATGGGGTCGCCAAGGATTTCGAACTAAAAGTACGAGATGTAATCATCAATAACGGAGCCGAGATGATCGTTGTCGTCATGGGCGAGATCATGCGTATGCCGGGGCTCCCTAAAGAGCCGCAAGCCCGAAAGATCGATATCGTGGATGGCATGATTGAGGGATTGAGTTAATAGACAGTAAAACAATTTAAATAAAAAAAGGTACGCCTCACACATTCAGTAAGGCGTACCTTTTTTATAACCACTCTCGCCCCGAAACCGGGGGGCGATCAATAAGCTCTGGCGAACAGTACCCGGCAAGCCGACGGTTTACCTGTCACCATACACTTACCCGGAGTCTTATCACCAGCTAAAGGAATACAGCGGATCGTAGCTTTCGTCTCGTTCTTGATCAATTCTTCTGTTTCCGGGGTTCCATCCCAGTGGGCCATGATGAAGACGCCATCCTCGATCTTCTCCTTAAATTCCTCATACGTATCTACGTTTATGATGTTAGCCTCACGGTGATCGTACGCTTTCTTGAAGATATTCGCTTGGATTTCCTCCAACAGATTCTTCACGTATTCCTCAATGCCATCACACGTGATCGTCTCCTTCTCCAAAGTATCACGGCGCATTACTTCGATCGTATTATTCTCCAAATCACGACCACCCATAGCCAAACGCACGGGAACACCTTTTAACTCGTACTCAGCGAACTTCCAGCCCGGCTTCTTGTTATCAGCGTCATCATATTTCACGGAAATGCCTAACGCTTTCAATTTAGCCACGATACCAGCGACCTTCTCGCTGATCTGCGTCAATTGCTCAGCGCTACGGTAGATCGGTACGATCACAACCTGTATCGGAGCCAAATGTGGAGGCAATACCAAACCGTTATCATCAGAGTGAGACATAATCAACGCTCCGATCAAACGTGTGGAAACACCCCAAGAAGTAGCCCAAGCATAGTCGCTCTTACCGTTCTTGTCGATGAAAGTAACGTCGAAAGCCTTACCGAAGTTCTGCCCCAAGAAATGGGAAGTTCCCGCCTGCAAAGCTTTTCCATCCTGCATCATCGCCTCGATCGTATAGGTATCCAAAGCACCGGCGAAACGCTCGCTCTCAGACTTCACGCCCTTTATTACCGGCATTGCCATATAATTCTCTGCGAAGTTCGCATAAACGTCTTGCATCTTCTTAGCTTCTATCTCCGCTTCTTCACGAGTAGCGTGAGCGGTATGGCCTTCCTGCCACAAGAACTCAGCCGTACGAAGGAACAAGCGAGTACGCATCTCCCAGCGCATCACGTTCGCCCATTGGTTGCACAAGATAGGCAGGTCACGGTAAGACTGAATCCAGTTACGGTATGTATTCCATATAATGGTCTCCGAAGTCGGGCGAATGATCAATTCCTCTTCCAGTTTAGCTGCCGGATCTACGACAACCCCCGTACCGTCATGATTTGTCTTCAAACGATAGTGAGTAACCACGGCGCACTCCTTGGCGAACCCTTCTACGTGCTCAGCTTCTTTGCTTAAGAAAGACTTCGGGATCAGCAAGGGGAAATAAGCGTTCACATGACCGGTTTCCTTGAACATATCGTCTAGGATACGTTGCATCTTCTCCCAGATAGCGTATCCGTAAGGCTTGATCACCATACAACCACGCACGGCGGAATTCTCCGCCAAATCTGCCTTAATTACCAAATCTTGGTACCACTGCGAATAGTTTACACTTCTCGGTGTAAGTTCTTTCAGCTCTTTTGCCATTTCTTTATATTTCTAAATTATACTGTTTTCCTTAATCTGAATAAGTAATGGGTTGCAAAGGTAAGAAATAATCGTATATCTTTGTAAAAACTATATATAGATAATATCATGAATATACACAAGATCACACGTTACTTACTTATGTTATGTACATTTACGTTCTTAACTCTCACGGCGAAAGGGCAAGATGGAGAGCCTTTGCGACTGGCCGTGGCAGGGGTATCCCACGGACATCTATGGGAGGTGATAAGCCGTTTGGATAGAGGCGATTTCAAGATTGTAGGAGTCGCCGAGAAAGATGATTACTTACGGGAACATAACGGTCTGCGGGATAAGCTGGATCCTAACCTATTCTATGCGGACCTTGGCGAGATGCTGGATAAGACCCATCCGGAGGCGGTCATCGTATACGAGCCGATCCACGACCATCTTCGTGTGGTAGAGGCTTGCGCACCGAGAGGCATACATGTTATGGTAGAAAAGCCATTGGCCGTCAATAACGAACATGCTACCCGAATGGCATCGCTCGCCCGTGAGAAAAATATCTTGTTGCTTACCAACTACGAGACTACGTGGTATAATACTAACCATGAGGCATTCCGCCTTATCGACAGCGGTGCTATCGGGAAGATCGATCGTATCAACGTATACGACGGGCATCAAGGTCCCTTCGAGATCAACTGCGGAAAAGAGTTCACGGACTGGTTAACTGACCCCGTGCTGAATGGCGGCGGGGCGGTTATCGATTTTGGATGTTACGGAGCCAACTTAGCCACCCGTCTCATGAAAGATGAAAAGCCTCTTAGCGTATACGCCGTACTACGGCAGAATAAACCGAATCTTTATCCCAAGGTAGACGATGACGCGACTATTATCGTGGAATATCCTTCCGCGACCGTCCAGATCATGGGATCATGGTGTTGGCCGATGGGTAGAAAAGATATGCATATCTATGGCGACAAAGGATATATCTACCAAGATACACCTAAGGAAATGCGAATTTATACCAACGGAAAGGAGCGCCAAGAAATAGCACCTTCCTTGAACGCTCCTTATAATGATTCCTTTTATTTCTTGAAAGCCGCTGTCCGTAAAGAGATTGACGTACCTCCCACGGACCTTTCCTCGTTGGAGAATAACCTAATGGTAGTGCGGATATTGGACGCTGCCATTCAAAGCGCAAAATCTAAAGCGGTTATCCAGCTCTTTTGAGAGTTTAAAACACCTCTTTCCAATGTTTTAGATTCGTATCGATGGTATCCAAGACCTCCTTGCTTCGCCCCTCCATCATTAACTTATACATGGTTTGGGCAAAACCAAGCATTTGGGAGAACTCAATCTTGGGAGGCATCGCTAATGCGTTCGGATCGGTCATGATGTTAACCAAGGCCGGTCCGTCAGCGTTAAACACTTTCTGCAAGGTGGGGAATACATCGTCGGGGTTGATCACGTTGTAGCCCGCCATTCCCATTGAAAGGGCTACCCGGGCGAAATCCGGGTTCAACATCGTGGTCTGCCAATCCGGCAGTCCAGCCACCTCCATCTCAAGTTTTACCATTCCTAGGGAACGGTTATTAAACACGATTAATTTAATCGGCAAATGGTATTGCACGATCGTAGCAAGGTCGCCCAACAACATTGAGATACCTCCATCACCACACAACGCAACGACTTGCCTACCGGGGTAAGCCAATGCCGCCCCTATCGCTTGCGGCATGGCGTTCGCCATCGAGCCATGATTGAATGATCCCAACATCTTCCGCATACCCGTAGCTTGCAAATAGCGGGCACCCCATACACAAGTCATACCCGTATCCACGGTAAATATGGCGTCGTCCGAGCTAAGCTCGTCTACGACCGAGATCACGTACTCTGGCTGTATCTTCTCTTCTTTCCCCCGGACAGCGGCGGCAGAACGGAGATTTTCCCGAACTTTCTCATATTTAGCCAACTGTTCCCGCAAGAAACTATCATCTTCTTTCTGGTGAATCAACGGAATCAACTCATCCAAAGTATCCTTCACATCGCCACAAAGCCCCATTTGTATCTTGGCACGACGCCCCAGACGATTCGGATTGATATCCACCTGTACGATCGTGTTGCTCTCTGGCATGAATGCCTCGTATGGAAAATCGGTTCCCAACAACACCAACACCTCTGCCTCGTGCATACTATAATAGCCGGAAGGCATGCCCAATAGACCGGTCATCCCCACCTCGTTCGGATTATCGTATTGGATCTCCATCTTACCCTTGAAAGAATAGGCTACCGGAGCATTCAGTAATTTAGCCAACTGCACCAATTCCGGATGGGCATCTTTCGCCCCTATTCCACAATAAAGTGTCACTTTCTTTGCGTTATTCAACAAATCCGCTAATTCCCGGATTTCCTGTTCGGCGGGACAAACCCGTTGTCGCGTAGGAAAAGAAATGGTAGAGGACAAACCCGCTGTAGCATTCTCTGCCGCCAAGTCACCTGGAAGTCCGATCACCCCGACCCCACGTGATGAGATCGCCGCTTGCATAGCGCCTTGAAGCATCCGGGGAAATTGTTCCGGCGTAGTGGCTACTTGGTTATAATAGCTACAATCATCGAATAATTTGATCGTATTTGTCTCTTGGAAATATTCCGTACCAAACTCCCGGGAAGGGATCGTGGAAGCGATCGCCAAGACCCGTGCTCCGGATCGTTGGGCATCATACAGCCCATTAATTAAATGTACATGCCCGGGGCCACTACTACCTGCGCAACAAGCCAACTCGCCTGTCAACTGGGCCTCCGCCGCAGCGGCATAAGCCCCCGTTTCCTCATGACGGACATGAATCCACCGCAATCTGCCGTTTTTCCGAACAGCCTCGTTCACCTCATTCAGGCTATCGCCTGTCACGGCGTATATACGTCGTACGCCTGCTTTTTCCAGCGTATCCACTAACTGGTCCGCAACTTTCTTCGCCATAGTTTAAACTCTTCTTTTTATTTTATAAGAAAACTATCAAGGGCTGGAGAAAGTTTTTGGAAAGGCTGATTTTTATTTGATGCAATCCGTCAATGTTCGTAAAAAAGCGACAATCGCAGTCTCCTCTTCCTGAGATAAAGCTAAGTTCCCCAGTTCATCCTTATTTACGGTCTCGGGATATTCCGCCGGGGGGAAATCCTCTACATCCCTTACATTATGAAGCTAAATAGACACTTCACGACCCCTTCCGAGGTGATACGGGCGTATTTATCGGCAAAACCTTTTTCCGGGATATGGCATATAGTAAACATATCACCAAATGTACGATTTATTTCTCAAGATATATGAGCGATGGCCTCTATTTATGGAGAGACATCCCCATGTAGATACCGATGCAATAAGGAATTAACCAGATGAACCACACAACAATGCTAAATCTGTTGAAATGCTGCTTGGCTTTTAACGAACCTTTAAAGTAAGTCCAAATCGCCCAGATCGCATGGATTAGCATCAAGCAAATAGCGATAATTCCCGTTACGGTATGCGCCGTATCATGCAGATGGGTCAGCTGGGCGATATGCTCCATCAAGCCCGTTCCAATAGCGTCCGCATAAAGTCCTAATACAAAAAACCAAAGATGCCACGCTTTTAACTGTCCTTGGAAACGCTCGCCCCAGACCCCGATCGTATAGCATATCAAGGCGGATGATATCACACAAATGGCCGTAATCAGTAAATGAATATCAAGTTGATTGAATACCATATTTTTCCTTTTTCAAAAAGAACAGAAGCTTCCTAAAAAAGTTCAGGCTATTGGCAAAGAATTCATACATTCGCGTGTCTAAATAAAAACGACAGGGCAATCCCGTTGAAAAATATGAAACAAAATATACTCGCTCTCTATCTGATCAAGTTATCCAAATGGTTCTCGCTCGTAATGCCTATCATTGTCCTTTTCTATGAGGATCATGGGTTAGGATTGCAAGACGTATTTATTTTGAAGAGTGTCTACTCGGTCGCCGCTGTCGCTTTGGAGATTCCCTCGGGCTACCTAGCGGACGTATGGGGACGTAAGAAATGCTTGATTCTAGGTTGTATACTGTTCTTTGGTGGGTACCTATGTTATTCTTTCACCTCCACTTTCACGGCATTTCTCTTTGCCGAGATCCTGTTGGGAACCGGGCAAACCTTGGTAAACGGAGCGGATTCGGCGCTGCTCTACGATACAACCGTACGATATAAAAAAGAAGAACTTTACTTGCGGTACGAGGGACGTATCACGATGATCGGTAATTTCGCCGAGGCCATCGCCGGGATATTCGGTGGATTGCTGGCCGCTTATTCCTTGCGATTGCCGTTTTACGCCCAAGCGTTTGTCGCCTTTATCGGCATTCCGGCAGCGTTCGCCTTGCAGGAATTCAATACTAAGAGTAAGGTGCAGAACCCGGTTTCCGAGATTCTCCGCATTTTGAAATATTCCTTGGTTACGAACCGTAGGCTATGCTATAACATCATGTTCTCCGGTATCATCGGAGCCGCTACATTAACGATGGCATGGTTCGTGCAGCCCGTATTGATGAAGTTGGAAACCCCGACCTCCTATTACGGTGTCATTTGGACCGTGCTCAATCTGACGGTGGGATTGTCCGCCCTCTATTCTGATCAGGTAGAGCGGTATTTCGGGATGCGTAAATCAAACACGTTTATACTACTTATAATCGTAGGTGGATATATATCGCTCGCTTATAACCTTACTTATTGGGGATTAGCGATCTTGTTCATTTTCTATATAGTCCGGGGCTTCGCCACACCGATTTTGAAAGGTTACATTAATCAAATGACCTTCTCGGAGATGCGGGCTACGGTCTTGTCGATCCGTAACTTTGTGATCCGCTTGATATTCGCTGCCATCGCCCCATTTATAGGTTGGCTAAATGATTTCTATTCTTTACGTGTCGCCCTGTTAGTTTCCGCCGGAATTATTGCCATACCCGGAATTTTATTCTTAGTTTTGCAATTCCGTAAAGCAGATTAAAAATATAATAGCATGAAAAGACAACTTATGACCGGACTGTTTGCCGCTTTGGCTTTCACAGCGGTAGCCCAGTCGAATGAGTGGCGAGACCCCGAGGTCAACGCCGTAAACCGTGCCCCGATGCACGCCAATTTCTTCGCCTACGAGACCGCCGAGGTGGCAGCGAAGGACGCCAAGGAACAATCCCAGAACTTCATGACCTTGAACGGTCCTTGGAAATTCTTTTGGGTAAAGAACGCTGACGCTCGTCCTACCGATTTCTGGCGGACCGATTACAACGACAAAGGATGGAACAATATGCCTGTGCCCGGTGTATGGGAACTGAACGGATATGGAGATCCTCTCTACGTAAACGTTGGTTACGCTTGGCGTGAGCAATTCAAGAACAACCCGCCCGAGGTCCCTACCGTTAATAACCATGTGGGTTCCTACCGTCGTGAGATCATGGTTCCTGCCAGCTGGAACGGAAAAGAGATCATCGCCCATTTCGGCTCCGTTACCTCCAATATGTATTTGTGGGTAAACGGGAAGTACGTAGGCTATAGCGAAGATAGCAAGCTGGAAGCGGAGTTTAACTTAACTCCTTACTTGAAACCCGGACAAAAAAACCTGATCGCTTTCCAAGTATTCCGCTGGTGTGATGGCACTTATCTGGAAGACCAAGATTTCTTCCGTTACAGCGGTGTCGGACGTGATTGTTATTTATACGCCCGTAACCCAAAGCAACAGATCGCCGATATACGTGTGACTCCGGATCTGGACGCTCAATACCAAAATGGCTCGTTGGCTGTCAACCTGACCATGAAGGGTAAAGGTACGGTAGAGCTTGAACTATTGGATGCCCAGAATAAAGCTGTCGCTACCCAATCCTTGAACGCTTCCGGAAAGGTCAGCACGACGATAGAAGTCTCCTCTCCCCACAAATGGACTGCGGAGACTCCTTATCTATATACTTTACGGGCTACTTTAAAAGAGGGAGGCAAAACAATCGAAGTAATCCCTGTAAAAGTAGGTTTCCGTAAGATCGAATTAAAGAACGCCCAGATACTCGTGAATGGGCAACCGGTTCTTTTCAAGGGTGCCGACCGTCACGAGATGGATCCCGATGGCGGTTATGTCGTTTCACGTGAACGCATGATACAGGACATACAGATCATGAAGAAATTCAACTTGAACGCCGTTCGTACCTGCCACTACCCGGATGATAACTTCTGGTACGATCTTTGCGATAAATACGGTATCTATGTCGTAGCCGAGGCCAATGTAGAGTCTCACGGAATGGGATACGGCGAGGAAACGTTAGCCAAGAACCCATCTTATAAGAAAGCGCATCTGGAACGTAACCAACGTAACGTCCAACGTGGTTTCAACCATCCGAGTATAATCTTCTGGTCCTTGGGTAACGAGGCGGGATACGGTCCTAACTTCGAGGCCGCTTACGATTGGATCAAAAACGAGGATCCCAGCCGTGCCGTACAATACGAGCAGGCCGGAAAGACCGGAAAGACAGATATCTTCTGCCCGATGTATTACAACTACGAGGATTGCGCTAAATACTGCGAGGACAACTCCATGCAAAAGCCTTTGATACAATGTGAGTACGCCCATGCCATGGGTAACTCTCAAGGTGGTTTCAAGGAATATTGGGATTTGATCCGTAAATACCCGAAATATCAAGGAGGCTTCATCTGGGACTTCGTGGATCAATCCGTACGCTGGACCGGCAAGAACGGGAAAATGATCTATGCTTATGGCGGCGATTTCAATAAGTTCGACGCTAGCGATAATAACTTCTGCGATAACGGCTTGATCAGCCCGGATCGTGTTCCGAACCCGCATATGTACGAGGTGGGGTATTATTACCAAGATATCTGGACAACCCCCGGCGATCTGTCGAAAGGTGAGATCAAGGTGTACAACGAGAATTTCTTCCGTGACCTTTCCGCTTATTATCTGGAATGGGAAATGCTGAAAGGTGGCAAGGTTGTTCGTAGCGGACGTGTCGATGACCTGAAAGTAGCTCCCCAGCAAACATCAACAATCCGATTGGATCTAGGCGAGACTTGCCAATGCACGGAATGGTTGCTGAATGTATCTTATAAACTGAAGAACCGTGAGGGTTTATTACCCGCCGGACATACCGTAGCCAAGGATCAGCTGACGTTGAATCCATACAAGGCTCCATCTATGGAATTGAAAAACGTGGAGACAACCAATATCGAAACCAAGGCTCCAGTCGTACAAGATAGCGATGCGAATTACCTGATCGTGGAAGGTTGTGGTTTCCGTACCGAGTTCAATCGAGAGAATGGTTATCTGATCAAATACGAGGTAAACGGCCAAGACATGATCAAGGAAGGAGAGGCTTTGACTCCTAACTTCTGGCGCGCGCCGACAGACAATGATTTCGGAGCTGGCCTACAGAAAAAGTACGCCGCATGGAAGAATCCGGAGATGAAGCTGACTTCTCTTAACCAACGGATGGAGAACAAGCAAGTGATCGTAGAGGCCGCTTACGATATGCCGACCGTATCCGCCAAGTTGAACTTGACGTACGTGATCAATAACAAGGGTGCGATCAAGGTTACCCAGAAAATGACAGCAGACAAGAATGCCAAGGTATCCCCCATGTTCCGCTTCGGTATGCAAATGCCGATGCCGAGATCATTCGAGAATATCGAATACTACGGCCGTGGTCCCGTGGAGAATTATATCGACCGCAAGGGTAACGCCGACTTGGCTATTTACCGCCAGACCGTAGATGAGCAATTCTATTCGTATATCCGTCCGCAAGAGAATGGAACGAAATCGGATATCCGCTGGTGGAAAATGCTGAACGAGGCTGGCAACGGTATCGAGGTTGTAGCCTCTGCCCCATTCTCCGCTTCCGCTTTACATTATACGATCGAGTCTTTGGATGACGGTGCCCGGAAGGATCAAAGACACTCTCCCGAAGTAGAGGAAGCTGACTTGACAAACCTTTGTCTCGATAAGGTGCAGATGGGATTGGGCTGTGTAAATAGCTGGGGAACTATCGCACTCCCGGAATATCAAATTCCTTACGGCGACTATGAGTTCACGTTCATTCTTACTCCGGTAAAACATAGCATCGAGATCGAGTAAAACGAATCTTTTATCTAGCGAGAGATATATGAAAGAAGGGGAAAGCAATTGTTGTTTTCCCCTTCTCTCGTTTTCTATCATCACTATTCTTTAACAGCCACTACCTACAAAATTCCTAAACCGTTCCAGTCCCTTTATCAGCGAGGAACGTGGACAAGCGATATTCCAACGCATGAAACCTTCGCCTTCTGCTCCATACATCGTTCCGGCATTGAGCCATAGCTTCGCTTTCTCGATCAGCAAGTGCTCCAATTCTTCCGATGATTTACCTAACTTACGGCAATCCATCCATACGAGATAAGTGCCTTCCAACAAGGTTATCGGGAAGTCCGGCAGATATTTCCCGCAAAAATCTTTCATGTATAAATAATTCTGCCATAAATAATCGATCAGTTGCGACAGCCATTCCTCTCCCTCATTATAGGCCGCTATGGTAGCTATTACACCAAAAGGATTCACATCGCATACCTCGTTGATATTGATTGCCCGGTCTATCTTCCGACGTAGGTTCTCATCGGAACACACGATATTGGCGATCTGTAATCCAGCTATATTGAAAGCCTTGCTAGGTGACAGGCATGTCACGGAATGCCGTAGGAATTCTTCCGAGATAGATGCGAACGGCGTAAAAGTATATTCCGGAAATACGAGTTCGCAATGTATATCATCCGATACGACTGTTAAACCATTACGGATACATATCTCGCCGATATGACTTAATTCCTCACGTGTCCATACCCTTCCAGCGGGATTATGAGGATTACACAACAACATGACCTTTACCCTCGGATCAGCGGCTTTTCTCTCCAAATCCTCATAATCAATCGTGAATGTATCATGGGCATAAGACAAAGGGTTGCGGATAATCTCACATCCGTTATTGCGGATGGATGAGAAAAAACAGTTATAAACCGGAGTCTGCACCAGTACTTTATCACCCGGCTCGGTCAACACTTTGATAACGGCGGAAATAGCCGGAACAACACCGGAGGTATAAATCATCCATTCTTTCCGTATTTGCCATCCATGCCGACGTTCAAACCAACCTGTCACCGCTTCGTAATATGCATCCGGCACTTGGGTATAACCGAAAATACCATGTTCTACACGTTGCCGTAAAGCTTCGATAATAACGGGTGCCGTACGGAAATCCATATCGGCCACCCACATCGGTAGTACATCCGTGCCCACGGCACTATCCCATTTATAAGAGTTCGTACCGGTACGAGGCACTATTTCATCGAAGTTATATCTCATATTCTTTATGCGGAAAAGCAAGTACGTTCATTCCATAGCCTCAGTTGGCAATTACCCGGAGCCTTGATGTTCTCGTCGAGGATTACCTCACCATAACTTTCGGCGGTGATACTTCCCGTACGGGGATTCTTCACGCTACGGATCGAGCTGTTGATAGTCGCCTGCACGGAACTGTATTCAAAGGCTAGATCGCAATCATCTGCCATCGTACAGTTCTCCATCATAAGATCGTGGGCGTAACAAAGCGGCTGCGTACCCGAGATCTTGCAATTTACCAAACGCAGGTTCTTCGAGTGCCACCCCAAGTACTCGCCGTTAATCTCGGAATCGTATACGGTAACATTCTCCGTATTCCAGAAAGCGTCTTTCGAATTGATGACCGCATTACGGATTTCCACGTTCTTACAATACTGGAACGAGTAGTTTCCATTTTGAGCGTAGTTCCGGATTTTAATGTTCTCGCCGTGCATAAATAAATAATCAGCATGATCTATTTGCACATTTATCAATTCCACGTTCCGGCAATGCCAAAGGGTTTCTTGAGCATTGGGTAGTTGTACGTTTTCCAGTCTGATACCGTCCATCTCCCGAAACATCTTTGGGGCTTCCACCCGTGTATCCGTCATCACTAGATTTTGGGAGTACCATAACGCGGCACGTCCACCTTCGGTAAACAGGCTATTCTTGATGGTGAAGCCATCCACGTGCCAAAACGGATATTTACCCTCAAAACGACAGCCTACGGCTATGATATTGCTACACTCTTTCAATGCCGACTCCCCGGCATGAATAACGACATTGTCTAATTGTAAATCGTGAGAGGCGAACAAAGGGCGCTCACCACTAAATTCCATATTCTTTATCTGTTGCATAATGGATCTTATTTGAAGTTTTCTACAAAGAACCGTTCAATCTTATCGAAGGGAATGACATTCATCTGATCGTACAAATCCACATGATTCGCTCCGGGTATAATTAGCAATTCCTTGTTATCACCTTTCAGTTTCTTGAAAGCATCCTCGCTGAAGTAACGTGAATGCGCTTTCTCGCCATGAATAATCAATACGGCGCTACGAATCTCGTCACTATACGAGAGTATAGGCATATTGATGAAAGATAAAGCCGAGGTCTTGTTCCATCCGCCATTCGAGTTGAGCGAACGCTTGTGGTAACCACGCTTCGTCTTGTAATAAGCGTAGTAGTCTTTCAAGAATTGGGGCGCATCGTCGGGTAACGTATCGGGTAAGCCTCCCGCAAGGGCATATGAGTCGTACTTTGCGTCAGCGGTACGCTGTTCATTGAGTTGCTTGCGCAATTCATAACGTGCGTCGGTATCCATCGCATCAAAATAGCCATTAGCGTTCACACGGCTCATATCGTACATCGTAGAGGTAACGGTCGCTTTGATACGAGTATCGATAGCCGCCGCATTAAGAGCCATGCCTCCCCATCCGCAGATACCGAGGATACCGATATGTTCCGCATCCACATCATCACGTGTCGAAAGGAAATCGACGGCCGCACAGAAATCTTCCGTATTGATGTCGGGAGAAGCTACATAACGAGGCTCTCCGCCACTCTCGCCTGTATATGACGGATCGAAAGCGATCGTCAGAAATCCACGTTCCGCCAATTCCTGCGCATATAAACCCGAGGATTGTTCCTTCACGGCACCGAACGGACCGCTAATAGCGATAGCAGGCAATTTTCCATCCGCATGCTTGGGTTTGTACATATCGGCGGCAAGCGTAATGCCATAGCGATTACGAAAAGTAACTTTACTATGGCTCACCTTGTCACTCTGTGGGAATACTTTATCCCACTCCTTAGTTAGATTCAAATTCTTGTCCATTGTATGACCGGTATTAAATTGATTGTCTGTAGCGAACAGATTTCCCGTAGCGCAAAAGCATATGGCTATTGCCGTACATAATTCTCTTAATGACTTCTTCATGTCGTTCCTTGTTTATTTTTACGATGGCAAAGATAGAAGCTCAAATAGCATCCCTTTGTAGATAAATTACGGATGTCATGACCTCAATTACAGGTTTTGCGGAATCAGCCAGAAAACCTGTAAATACACATAATCCGTAACAATGGTTATATAATCCGTAATTAGGGTTATAACTATATATGAATTATCCTCTATTTTCGCATACAAAATTATTGATTAAATACGTACGGCTATGGATAAGATACTTAACTTAGATAGTGTAGACCTATATAACAAACTATATGGCCTCGAAACCCAACATCCGCTTGTCAGTGTCATAGATTTGAATAAAGCGACGAGTAGTGTAGATCTCATCCGCTTCAATTACGGCATCTATGCGCTGTATCTAAAACTAGAGAAAGCCTGCGATATCAAATACGGACGCCAGACATACGATTACCAAGAAGGCACGATCGTTTGCTTCGCCCCCGGGCAAACAGCGGAAACAAACCCGACCACCGATAAAGTCCAAGTAAACGCACATGGTATTCTTTTTCATCCCGATTTACTGCGTGGAACGTCACTCGGAAAGAGTATCAAGAAATATACGTTCTTTTCTTACGAGGTAAACGAGGCGTTACACCTCTCGGAAGAAGAAAGATCTATCGTGATGGATTGCCTGAAGATTATCCGTATGGAACTGGAGCATGGCGTGGATAAACATAGTAAAACCTTACTTGTAAACCATATCGAACTGCTACTTAATTATTGTATGCGTTTTTATGAAAGGCAGTTCATCACCCGAGGCAAGACAAACCGGGATGTGCTGACACGTTTCGAAAATCTATTGGATGAGTATTTCGAAAGTGCACTCGCCGAACAGGACGGATTGCCTACGGTGAAATACTTTGCCGACAAGCTTTGTCTCTCATCGAACTATTTCGGTGACATGTTCAAGAAGGAAACCGGCAAATCACCGCAGGAATACATCCAAGAGAAAGTAATCGAGCTAGCCAAAGAACGTATCTCCGACACGGCGGACACAGTCAGCCAAATCGCATATTCCCTCGGTTTCCAATATCCGCAGCACTTCTGTCGGCTATTCAAGAAACGGGTAGGATACACGCCAAGTGAATACCGTGCGCAGATCGGTCTATCAACGAATCTATAGAAGGTGTTCAAGAAGATGTTAGATATTAAGACCGTATATGAATGTAACCGGTGCTTGGGATGCAAGACGCTGCACCCACAAGTAAGCCTCATCAATCTAGAGAGCCCGAACCTAGAGCAAGAGGCCGTAAAGTTCGAGTTCTATGCGATTCTCTTGATAGAAGACTGCCCGGACGGTTGTTATTGTTGCGGACGTAAGTATTACGATTATTCCAACGCTACGATGGTATTCCTTACTCCCGGTGAGATTTTCCGTATGAGCGAGAATAATACGTTACCCGACAAAGGGTACCTTTTAGCGTTCCATCCCGACCTATTGTTCCGCACGTCATTGGACAACCATATTAAGAACTATACCTTCTTCGCTTATAATAAGGAAGAGGCGCTACATCTCTCCCAACGTGAGACAGCCAAAGTTACGTGTTGTCTGGAAAACATCGAGGATGAGCTTCACCATGCCATCGATACACACAGTGGTACCATTCTATCCCGCCACATTGAATTATTATTGGATTATTGTACACGCTATTATGAGCGACAGTTCATTACCCGGGAGAATAAGAACAAGGCTATCTTGGAGAAATTGGAAAGGCTCCTCGACGAGTATATCATTTCCGGCAAATTAGAGAACGGCCAGCTACCCACCATCGAATATTGTACGGCAGAACTGAATCTTTCTGTCGCTTACTTCAACGACCTGTTAAGATTCGAGACCGGCAAAACGCTGGAGGAATATTTTCAGTTCAAACGGTTGAGTGTGGCTAAGACAATGCTACTGAAAAACGGTAATACTCCCGCTCTGGTAGCACGGCAACTAGGTTATCCGAACGTACAGTATTTCAGCCTTATATTTAAGAAGATCACAGGCATCGCCCCCAGTGAATATCCATATGCGCAAAACTAAGAAACGGAAGGAGGCCATCCCCCTTCTGTTTCTTAGAATAACATTATTTTCCTAGCTTCTTTTCCAGCATCTTCATAAAATATCCCCCGACAACCGAACGGGCTTGAAAACCTCGTTGCGTACCATCAGAAGTAAAATGCCAATCGCTTAGAGGAACACGTGAAGTCGTCTCGTTGGCATAGTTCCAGACCGGAATCATCAACGTATTAAAATCCTCCATCGATCCGGTCAAACAAGCGGACCATAAAATCCAGTCGGACTTCGTATAATCCTTCCGGTTATCCAACGGCAAACCGTATTTATTTTGCTTTGTCTTGTAATAAGCCATTTCCATAGCGGCAACCTCTTTTGGGAAGATATTCAAGCCCAGCAAGCGATCCCATACCAAGTTGTATTTCTGGCTCCAAGTACCCGGCTTATCGAAAGTCAAGCGGTAATGATCGCCATCATCTGCCATTTTTACCCACTTAGCGGCCATCTCACGGGCGGCTTCCGTATATTGCCTAGCGATATCCGTCTTGCCTAACATCTCCGCCAATTTCCCGTAGCCGGCAACTCCCATAATTGCCTTGATGGACAAATTCGTGTTATGGGCGAAATGCCCGGCGAAATCATCCGTACAAAGTTGGTTCTTCGGATCAAGGCCTTCCTTCAACAAGTAATTCGCCCATGTAGTCAAAACCTCCCAATGTTGGGCGGCATAATCGGCATTACCATCCACTACCGCTATGGCAGTCGCTAGCACAAGCATATTACCACTTTCTTCCACGGGCATATCGCCACCGTAGGTCTGACCGTTCGCAACCGGATATGTACCCACGTCGTGAGCCGGGAAAGGTTTCTTCCACAGTCCGCTCTCGCTATAATAGAAAATAGGGTTCATCATTCCTTTCAACAAATCCGTATTGTACACTAAGAATAAAGGAGCGGAAGGATACGTTATATCCACCGTTCCGATAGAACCGTTGCTGAAATTTTCTTTAGAGAGGAATAAGAGAGTCCCTTCTTTATCAGTCACCAATTTATGGGCGGCGATCGCCTGCCGGTATGCGATAGCGCATAACTCGGCGTACTTCTTCCCTCCTACGGCGCTCGTCTCGCTCATCAAAGAAGAATCAAAGGAATCGCAACGTCTCATCAGATCCTCGTAAGCAGCCTCCCCTTTCTCGAACGCCTGATGAATATCCACCTTTCCGTCGTGCTTCCAATAAGGCATCCGGTTGTCTTGGAAATACTGGATCGAATATAAATCATCGTAACCGATCATCAAATGTCCGGAGACGGTTTCCTTGGAGACCTTGCCGATCGGGTCCGTATAAGCGAGGACTGTCATTTGCTCACGCATATCCGAAGAGATACTTTGCGATCCAGCCGGTAAATTACCAGTAGTCATGAAAGCTTTCTTCGTAGCATAATACTCGTCGATCGTTGCGGAGACTCCCGGTTTCTTTGGGATAGCCAAATAGAAATATCCCCAGTCAATCCGTACATCATCCCCGGTTTTCGCCAGAACCTCTTGATCGATTGTTCCTGTCTTTAGGTAAATTAAATCAGGGGTTTCCGTTTTCTCAAAAGTCACCTCTTGATCGATCGTATTCACGGCCCATTGCGGCGTGGCTTCCATATATAATTGCACGTCGTGATCTTTACCGTCGATGGAGCGGACTTGATAGGTTATATAATTAAACGGAGAAGTCATAGCTTCCAGATCATTCAGCAAGAAGGGAGCCGTGAAAATCAAGTCCAGACTTACACCACCGCACTCAAAGGTGTAGAATGTTTGCGTAGGCATCACGTTCACGGATTTCTGGATCGCTTTCTCATCGAACGTATCTCCTCGTTTCACCTTCCGCATGATTTCCATATCCACATAAGCGCCTCCCCCATTGTTCCGGCAATGAGCGGCCAATACGTTACCCGTAGGTTTCAAGCTCTCCACCACCGCTTCCGGTATCTCTTTCAGCAAATCATAGTCCAGACCGTTCCCTGCCACGGCGATTTGCTTTCCATTTAGATACACCTCGATATTATCATCGTGCGAATATTGGAGGTAAAGAGCATCCTTGCGCACATCCGAGGGCCAGTCAAACGTACGACGTACCCAGATATCGCCTGCGGACCAATGCGTGGAACGATTCGGATTATCTTCCGTTCCGAAAGCGGCTTTTCCCCGCTTCCAACCTTTCGGATCATAAGCCTCGGCGAACCAATCACCGGCAGGCTGAGACATCGTATAATCGGCCTCCCATAGGCCATCCGAGGCCGTACCGATCACCGAGGTCACCTGTATATCGTCCATTCCCATGAAACGGTATGACTTACCATCTACTCGTATACCGCCTAGAAGCGGATAATCACGGCCGGTCCAATGCCGTACCGACTCATCATTCAATTGATCGGCAAACGACCATGCGCTTGTATAGGGATCGATCGTGACCAAAGGAACGGCCGGAGCACGTAAAGAGTTCTCTGCCGCCGCCGTATATACCTCGGAAACTTCCACTTGCGTACAACAAGATAAAGCCGTACAACAAGATAAAGCCAATAAATAGTTTCTCATCTGCTTACTTTACGGTTTTATGAATGGCCTCCAGCACGATCTTCTCCATGATCTTATAGCCTTCCAAGGTCGGATGCACACCATCTTTCGACAGGTTAGCGGGCAATCCGTTTCGCTCATCTTTCATGGCGGAATGATAATCCACGTACGTCAAGCCATTCTTATCCGCATACTCCTTGATCCACTTATTGAGCTGGATAACCTTATCGGCCGGCTTCATACCCGGTCTCCAAGGAAAATCGTATGCCGGCATCACGGAACAAAAAATCACCTTTATATTATTTACTTTCGCCAATTCCGCCATGGAGACCAAGTTACCATACACGTTCTCTAAAGCGATCACGCCGTTATTGTGGGCGATATCATTGATACCCGCCATGATTACCACTGCTTTCGGTTTCAAATTAATAACGTCTTGGCGAAAACGAACTAACATTTCCGAGGTTGTCTGTCCGCTGATCCCACGGTCTACGAAATTATTCTGGATAAAGAAGGTCGAATCCGCCGGCCACCATCCGTCTGTAATGGAGTTCCCCATAAATACCACGTTCGAAGGAACTTTCACGGTCTTGTTAGCCTCCGCGTAACGACCAAACTGAGCCCAATCCCCTTTCTCGGTCTGGGCAAATAACGTAGTGGTAGCCAATAAACAGCCCGCTACCAGTAAAGCTTGTCTCATGTTTTTCATATTACTTGATTATAAAATACAAACCAACGATCTTGTTTTCATCAAACAAAAGTAATCAAAATTGTCCACTCACCCATTCACACAAGAAAATATCTTATATTTGCTGTCATTGAAAAATAAAAACATCCGAATATGCTGAAAAAGATTCTTTCCAACACGATCGTACGGTTGATACTGGCCGTCTTGATCGGACTTCTGGTTGGGCTTGTCGTAAACGAGCCTGTGTTAAAAGCGGTCATGATCATAAAACAAATTACGGGACAGATTATTTTCTTCTTGGTTCCGTTGATCATTCTAGGATTCGTGGCACCATCCATCGCCCGCTTAAAAAGCAACGCATCCAAAGTCTTATTATTCGCTTTTAGTATCGCATACCTGTCATCGGTTGGCGCCGCTACCTTTGGCGCCGTTGTGGGTTACGAGTTAATACCGCATTTGCATATTCAAACCGCCTCGGAAGGTCTAAAAGACATCCCTCCCATGTTGTTTAATCTAGAGATTCCGCCAGTGATGAGCGTTATGTCGGCATTGGTATTGGCCGTGATGCTGGGACTTTCTACCGCATGGGTTAAATCCGAGGAGATGGAGAGGTTGCTGGAAGTATTCCAGAACATGGTACTTAAATTGGTAGAACGGGTCTTGATGCCGGTCCTGCCGCTTTTCATCGCAGCGAATTTCTGCGTTCTTAGTTATGAGGGGGCGATTACGAAGCAGTTGCCTATCTTTTTATCCGTCCTGTTGATTGTCATCATTTGCCATTACATCTGGTTGACCTTACTGTATGTAGTCGCATCGATTTACTCCCGGAAAAATAGCTGGGGCGTATTGAAATACTACGGACCCGCTTATTTGACAGCCTTAGGCACCATGTCGTCCGCCGCCACCTTGGGCACGGCCTTGACCTGCGCCAAGAAAAGCAAGATTTTGCGAGAGGAAGTAATCGACGTGACTGTCCCCCTGTTCGCGAACATCCATCTATGCGGCTCTATCTTGACGGAAGTGTTTTTCGTATTGACCGTCTCACAAATATTATATGGAAGTATGCCGGACTTCACGACGATGCTCGTATTTATCATCTTGCTTGGTTTCTTCGCAATCGGCGCTCCCGGCGTACCGGGCGGTACGGTGCTCGCCTCATTGGGCTTGATCATCGCTATTCTAGGTTTCGACGAGGCAGGAACGGCATTATTGCTTACGATATTCGCTTTGCAAGACAGCTTCGGTACGGCTTGCAACGTGACGGGAGATGGTGCCCTTACCTTAATCACGGATACGTTCGATCAAGGGCAAACGGAAAAGGCTTCCACGGCTTTATAAGAACAAACTTCCATGGTGTCTTTTTGTAGATATGGTTGATTCTTTAAGAGTCAACCATATCTACAAAAAGACATATCACTTCCTTTTCATTCGATACTCTATGGGTGACTCCCCGGTATGCTTCTTGAAATACCGTCCCAGATAGGATTGGCTGGGAAAGTTCAAGTGGTTCGTTATCTCCTGCACGGTCATTTCCGTGGTACGCAACAACACCTTTGTCTCCAATATGATATGCCGGTCTATAATGGTCTTCGCCGACTCGCCCGCCACTTGCCGGGTGATAGTGGAGAGATAACGGGGAGAGATACAAAGCTCGTTCGCATAGAAAGAGACCTCTTTCTGGTCGAGATAATGGGCATGGATGCAATTGATGAACTTATGGAACAACTCCTCCCCACGGTTGCACCCATTTTGCTGGCGGCTCGAAAAGGAGTACCTTGTCTTATCATACATATTAAGGAAGAAGCATTGCAACTGGTTTTTCACGATCATATCACGGTACACGTTATTCCGATCCATGTAAATCAGCCAAAACAGCCGGATGATCACATTTATGGTCTCCTCCTGATCGGCGGGATGCGTATAGCAAGGGCTATCCTTTATGAAGCGGAAAAAGGGCGGATCCAGCCGGAATACGGCCTCGTCGAACAAGACCTTCGAAAAGGATATATATTGTACCTTGAAATCCTCGCTACTCGCATTCAACGTCAGGATCGTATCCGGTATCAATACGATCACCGTGTTGCGCCGGATATCCCATCGGCTCAAATCGACGGATATATTCGCCGTTCCTTTATAGCAAAATAAGATCATGCCATATCCGCTCTTGTAAGGACGATCCAATAACTCCCTCAAATCGGAATCGCCTATTATGAACGACTCTCCTCTCTCTATCTCAAATGGATTCATATGTCTACTATTTTGCCCGCGAATATAAGAGATCATTAGCATATAACGGATCATTCCATCTCAAAATAAACAATCATCGCCTCATTGTGGAAACAATGGTTCGCCGATAAGCGAGTAGCTTTGCATCCGAAAATATAGGTATTAGTTAAGATGAAAAAGCAAAATCGATTGATGAAGACTGCGATCGCCTTATGGTGTATCGTAGCTGTTGGGTGTAAACAAAGCCCTGTAATCCAACAAAGTTCAGGGTATGCGACAATGACCGTATTCACTTCGGAGAAAACTTTATCCAATAATTACTCGGCGAGTATACGAGGAAAACAGGACATCGATATTTATCCGCAAGTATCCGGCTTTATTACAAAGCTCTGCGTAACGGAAGGCGAGAGTGTAAAAAAAGGACAAGTCTTATTTATTATTGATCAAGTTCCTTATCAAGCGGCCTTAAACACCGCCATTGCGAACGTAGAGGCCGCTAAGGCATCTGTAGCGACAGCGCAACTGACCTACGACAGTAAACAAGAATTGTATAAAAACAAAGTAGTTTCCGAGTTCGACCTAAAGACCGCCTACAACACTCTACTCTCGGCAAAAGCCCAATTAGCCCAAGCGGAGGCACAAGAGATAAACGCCCGTAACAACCTTTCTTACACGGAAGTGAAAAGCCCCTCGAACGGCGTCATCGGAACCCTGCCTTATCGTGTAGGCGCATTAGTAAGCGCAAACCTGCCCAAACCGCTCACCACGGTATCGGACAATTCCGAGATGTATGTGTATTTCTCCATGACCGAGAATCAGCTATTGGCCTTGACCCGTCAATACGGCTCGAAAGACAAAGCCTTGGAGAATATGCCCGAGATAGAGCTTCAACTGAACGATAAATCGCTTTATCCCCAAACGGGAAAGATCGAGACGATCAGCGGCATTATCGATCAAAACACCGGAACAGTCAGCTTGCGTGCCGCATTCCCGAACGAGGAGCAATTATTGAATAGCGGGGGCTCCGGGAATGTGATCATTCCGGTTACATACGATAACTGCGTCGTAATTCCCCAAGCCGCCACGTTCGAGATCCAAGACCGGGTATTTGTCTTCAAGGTAGTGGACGGCAAGACGCAATCCGCCCCCGTAGAAGTGACCCGTGTGAACGGAGGACAAGAGTATATCGTAAACGCCGGATTGAATAGCGGCGACGTGATCGTAGCCGAAGGCGTAGGTTTATTGCGTGAAGGAACACCGATTGAAGTAAAACAAAATTAAGAACAATGAAAGTTAGCACATTTATAGAACGCCCCGTACTGTCCGCCGTAATTTCCATCACGATTATGGTTGCGGGTATCATCGGGCTTTTCACCTTGCCCGTAGAACAATATCCGGATATCGCCCCTCCTACCGTTATGGTCAGTACGACTTACTTCGGGGCGAATGCCGAGACCATGCAGAAGAGTGTCGTAGCCCCTTTGGAAGAGGCGATCAACGGCGTGGAAGATATGACCTACATGACCTCCACGGCTACCAACTCCGGTACCGCCACGATCACGATCTATTTCCAACAAGGAACCGATCCGGACATGGCCGCCGTAAACGTACAGAACCGTGTATCGAAAGCGACCGGGCAATTGCCGGCCGAGGTTACCCAAGTGGGTGTCACGACTTCCAAGCGCCAGACCAGTATGTTACAGATCTTCTCGCTCTATAGCCCGGACGGTTCTTATGACGAGAACTTCCTCAGTAATTACATCAGCATCAACCTAAAACCAGAGATACTCCGTATCTCCGGAGTCGGCGAGTTGATGGTTATGGGTGGCGATTACAGTATGCGTATCTGGATGAAGCCCGACGTTATGGCCCAATACAAATTGATCCCCTCGGACGTGACCTCCGTGTTGGCCGAGCAAAATATTGAGTCCGCCACGGGTTCTTTAGGCGAGAACTCGGACGAGACGTATCAGTACACCATGAAATATAGCGGACGCCTGCTTACTCCGGAGGAATTCGGCGATATCGTGATCCGCTCCACCGAGGATGGAGAGGTATTGAAGCTAAAAGAGATAGCGGACATTGAGTTAGGAAAGGAGAGTTATGCCTATATCGGACAAACAAACGGTAAGCCGGGTATCTCCTGTATGGTTTTCCAGACAGCCGGATCGAATGCCACGGAGGTGAATAATAAGATCGACGCTTTTCTTGAGGAAGCCTCGAAAGACTTCCCGAAAGGTATCGAGGTCGTAAAATTGATGAGTACGAATGATTTCTTGTACGCCTCGATCCATGAGGTTGTAAAAACCTTGATAGAGGCCATTATCCTCGTTATCCTTGTGGTATATGTCTTCTTGCAGGATATCCGTTCTACGCTGATTCCGTTGGTAGCGATCGTAGTTTCCTTGATCGGTACGTTCGCCTTTATGACGGTCGCCGGATTTAGCATCAACTTGATCACTTTATTCGCTTTGGTATTGGTGATCGGTACGGTGGTGGACGATGCGATCGTTGTCGTCGAGGCAGTCCAAGCTCGGTTCGACGTTGGATATAAGTCCTCTTATATGGCTAGTATGGACGCGATGAAAGGATTAACATCCGCCATCGTCTCTACTTCATTGGTATTTATGGGCGTGTTTATCCCGGTATCGTTCATGAGCGGTACATCCGGTACATTCTATACGCAGTTCGGTTTGACGATGGCAGCGGCCGTAGGTATCTCTACCGTTAACGCGTTAACGTTAAGCCCGGCGCTTTGCGCTATCTTATTGAAGCCTTACATCAACGAGGACGGCACCCAAAAGAATAACTTCGCCGCACGTTTCCGTAAGGCGTTCAACGCCGCATTCGATTCGGTCATCAAGAAATATAAGCACGGGGTGTTGTTCTTTATCAAGCGGAAATGGCTGGCTTGGTCTTTATTGGCATGCTCCATCGTATTACTTATCGTCTTGATGAACACGACAAAATCCAGCTTGGTACCCGATGAGGATCAAGGTACGGTCTTTGTCAACGTAAGTACGGCCTCCGGAAGCTCCTTGGCTACGACTAACAAGATCATGACGAATATCGAGCAACGGATCAACCAGATTCCACAGCTTCAATCTTATTCCAAGGTTTCCGGTTATGGTTTGCTGGCCGGACAAGGTAGCTCTTTCGGTATGTTCATCTTGAAACTAAAACATTGGGATGAGCGCCCGGACAAGGAAGATAACGTACAAGCCGTGATCGGACAGGTATATGGCCGTACGGCAGATATCAAGGACGCTACGATTTTCGCCATCGCCCCCGCCATGATCCCCGGATATGGTATGGGTAACGCATTGGAAATGCATACGCAAGACAAGGCCGGTGGAGACTTAACGACCTTCTTTAACACGACCCAGCAATATCTCGCAGCCTTGCGTGAACGGCCCGAGATCGCTACGGCTTACTCTACCTTCGATATCAAGTACCCGCAATGGCGCGTGGATGTGGACGCGGCGAAATGCAAACGGGCCGGAATCACTCCGGATGCTGTTCTATCAACCCTTTCCGGTTATTACGGAGGGCAATATGTGTCGAATATCAACCGCTTCTCGAAGGTGTATAAGGTGATGATACAGTCCGATCCTAAATATCGTCTGGATGAGACCTCCTTGAATAATACGTTCGTACGCATGTCGAACGGCGAGATGGCACCGCTTAGTCAGTTTATCACCTTGACCAAGGTATACGGTGCCGAATCTTTAGCCCGTTTCAATATGTATAATTCGATCGCCGTCAATGCCGTACCGGCCAATGGATATAGCTCCGGGGATGCTATCAAGGCGGTAAAAGAGACAGCGGCCACCTCACTCCCGAAAGGATACGGGTATGACTTCGGTAGTATCACCCGTGAGGAGAACCAGCAGAGTAATACGACCATTATCATCTTCGGTATCTGTATCTTGATGATTTATTTGATCCTAAGTGCCTTGTACGAGAGTTTCCTTGTTCCTTTCGCCGTGATTCTTTCCGTACCGATGGGTTTGATGGGTAGTTTCTTGTTCGCCAAGTTCATGGGATTGGAGAATAACATTTATCTGCAAACCGGTCTGATCATGTTGATCGGGTTGTTGGCGAAGACCGCCATCTTATTGACGGAGTACGCTACCCAGCGCCGCTTGTCCGGCATGAGCCTGACCTCGGCCGCTCTTAGCGCGGCGAAGGTTCGTCTGCGCCCGATCTTGATGACCGCTCTTACGATGATATTCGGTTTGCTGCCATTGATCGTTTCCAACGGCGTAGGCGCTAATGGAAACCGCTCGTTGGGAACCGGTGCCGTTGGCGGTATGTTGATCGGTACATTGGCTTTGTTATTTATCGTGCCTTGCTTATTCATCACGTTCCAATACCTGCAAGAGAAACTACGCCCGATCCAATTCGAGCGTTCCCTTGATTGGCAGGTGCAAGAAGAGGTAAAAGAGGCCGCCGAAGAAAGAAAAGAATATTTAGATAGCAAGAAATAACCTATCCGGTTGTATATATATTGTATATGAAGAATAACATCATACTCCTTGCCGTAGCGACGCTAGCGTTGAACAGCTGCGGCATTTACAAGAAATACGAGCCTGTCACCACCCTCCCGGAGAATCTATACCGGGAGGAGATAGCCCCGGCAGATACCTTCTCCATCGGGAATATCAGTTGGCGGGACCTGTTCACCGATCCGGCCTTGCAATCCTTGATCGAACGGGGATTAGCCAATAATACAGATCTGCGGATCGCCCATCTAAAGGTACAAGAAGCTGAGGCGGCGTTAATGACCTCCCGCCTCTCCTACCTCCCGTCGCTCTCCCTAGATCCACAGGGCACGACAAGTAGCTTTGATAAGGCGAAAGCGTCGTGGACATACAACGTCCCGGTATCGGCCAGTTGGGAGGTCGATATCTTCGGCCGGCTGACAAACGCCAAACGACAAGCGAAAGCCGCCTTGTCGCAAAGCCAAGCGTATAGCCAAGCCGTACAAACACAACTGATCGCCAATATCGCCAATTTATATTATACCTTATTGATGCTGGACCGGCAATACGAGATCACGACAGAAACCGCCGTGAAATGGCAAGAAAGCCTTCGTGCCACCCAAGCATTAATGGCAGCCGGCATGACTACCGAGGCGGCCGTATCGCAAACCGAGGCTACTTGCTACTCCATCGAGACCTCTGTTAAAGATCTGGAACAGACCATCCGGGAGACCGAGAATACACTTGCCGTCTTATTGGGAGAGACACCTCAGGATATTGAGCGAGGAAGGTTGGAAGACCAATCCTTAACCCCGGATCTGGCTATCGGTATCCCGGTACAGATGCTCTCGAACCGTCCGGATGTACGTAGCGCCGAGTACGCATTGGCGCAAGCGTTCTACGGGACAGCCTCCGCACGCTCCAATTTTTATCCCTCGCTACGTCTTAGCGGCAGCGCGGGATGGACAAACAGCGCAGGTAGTTACATCGTAAATCCGGGTAAACTATTACTATCGGCGGTCGGCTCCCTCACGCAACCGCTATTTAACAAAGGAGCGAATATCGCCCAATTGAAAATAGCGAAAGCGCAGCAAGAAGAGGCCAAGCTCACTTTCCAACAAACCGTGCTCAACGCCGGAAAAGAGGTGAACGACGCACTTACCCAAGCCCAGACCGCAAAGGGAAAGATCGACTTGCGTACACACCAAATCGAATCGCTTGAAGATGCCGTCCGTAGCACCCAATTGCTGATGACGCATGGAAACACCACTTATCTGGAAGTGCTCACGGCACAGCAAACCCTGCTCAGCGCCCAGCTCTCCCAAGTAACGGATCGTTTTGACGAGCTTCAAGCCACCGTAAACCTCTACCAAGCCTTAGGAGGAGGCAGACATTAAAGATAGTCCTTTCAGACTTGTATATAATTATGATTGTAACCTCCTTTTGTGCGTGACGCATAGAAGGAGGTAAAAAAATACCCGGTTTATGGTATATGCCGTAAACAATCCATCCACTATCTTTGTCATATAAATAAAAGAATCCAGAAACAACAAAATTCATTTGTATATGGCAAGAATAGCAAGACAACTGACCGACCTTGTCGGCAACACTCCCCTGTTGGAGTTCTCTAATTTCAACGCGAGCAAGGGCCTTAAAGCCCAAGTAATCGGCAAGCTGGAATATTTCAACCCGGCTGGTAGCGTAAAAGACCGCATCGCCTTGGCGATGATCGAGGACGCCGAGGCTAAAGGCTTGTTGAAACCCGGCACTACCATTATCGAACCGACCAGCGGTAATACCGGAGTCGGACTCGCTTTTGTCTCCGCCTCGAAAGGCTACAAATTAATCCTGACCATGCCGGAAACCATGAGTGCCGAGCGTCGTAATTTATTGAAAGCGTTAGGTGCCCGGCTCGTCCTCACCCCCGGGGCGGAAGGCATGAAAGGAGCCATCGCCAAAGCGGAGGAACTGCGTGACGCAACTCCCGGTTCCATCATCCTACAACAATTCGAGAATCCCGCTAACCCGGCCGTACATATCCGTACGACCGCCGAAGAGATCTGGCGTGATACGGATGGTAAAGTCGATCTGTTTGTAGCCGGCGTAGGAACCGGAGGCACGGTCAGCGGTGTCGGTGCCGGATTGAAAGCTCACAACCCGAACGTACAAATCGTAGCGGTAGAGCCTAGCGATTCACCGGTACTTTCCGGAGGCAAACCCGGCCCGCACAAGATACAGGGCATCGGAGCCGGCTTTATCCCCAAGACCTACAACGGGGAGGTAGTTGACAAGATCCTGCAAGTAACGAACGATGACGCTATCCGTACCAGCCGGGAACTGGCCGGGAAGGAAGGGTTGCTGGTAGGAATATCTTCCGGCGCCGCTGTATACGCCGCCGTGGAACTAGCTAAACTTCCGGAGAATGAGGGAAAAACGATCGTGGCGTTGCTTCCGGACACAGGAGAAAGGTATCTCTCCACGGTTCTATATGCTTTCGAGGAATATCCTCTATAGGCTTTTATCGGTTTATCTGATGTCATAGAATCTGAGTCGAAAACACTATAGTGTTCGTGGATAAACACAATAGTATTCAGACTAAAACACTACTGTATTCGTGCACAAATACAGTAGTGTTTTTTACAGATTACAAGAGCCCTTTCGTACTCGGTAGCTCAAACCGATAAATATCTCGTCGGATCGCCATCTTGATCGAGCGGGCCAAAGCCTTGAAGATACCTTCTATCTTATGATGCTCGTTCGTACCCTCGGCACGGATATTCAAATTCATGCGAGCAGCGTCGCTCAAGCTCTTGAAGAAATGGAGGAACATCTCCGTAGGCATATCCCCTACTTTCTCACGGTGGAACTCAGCGTCCCAAACCAACCAAGGACGGCCACCGAAATCCAGCGCCACGCTACACAAGCAATCGTCCATCGGAAGGCAATACCCATAACGCTCGATCCCTCGCTTATCACCCAGCGCTTTCAGCATCGCCTCGCCAAGGGCGATCGCCGTATCCTCTATCGTATGATGCTCGTCGACTTCCAGGTCGCCTTTTACCCGTACCGTCAGGTCCGTACCAGAATGCTTACCGATCTGGTCCAACATATGATCGAAGAAACCAAGCCCGGTAGAGATCGATGTCTTTCCGGTTCCATCCAGATTCCAGTCCACATAAATATCCGTCTCCTTCGTGGCACGCCGTACGACAGCACGACGCTCGCCAGCAAACAGATACTCGGTGATTTTATCCCAATCATCCGTGATATAAACGGGAGACAATGAGGTAGCGTAAGCCGCCAACTCACTCTCCGCTCCCTCCTCCGGGCGCAACCAGATACCTTTAGCGCCCAGATTATGGGCCAACTCCATATCCGTAAGGCGATCCCCGATCACGAAACTATTCTCCAGATCGTATTCACCTGTCATATATTTCGTAAGCATTCCCGTACGAGGCTTACGATTCGGGGAATTATCCTCGGGAAAGGAAGGATCGATCAATATATCATCAAACACGATCCCCTCACCTTCCAGCGTTTTTAGCATCAAGTTATGGGCAGGCCAGAAAGTCTCCTCCGGGAAAGAGGGCGTACCCAGCCCGTCTTGGTTGGAGACCATCACGAACTCGAAATCCAACCGCTCGCGAATGAAATAGAGGTTACGCATCACCTTCGGGACAAACTCTAGTTTCTCCAAGCTATCCAATTGATAATCTACGGGCGGCTCTTTTACAAGCGTGCCGTCTCGATCGATAAACAACGCTCTTTTCCTCGTGCTCATAATTTCATGTTTTTCATCGCGTTCAATAAGCTATCATTCTCTTTCGGCGTACCGATCGTAATACGAAGGCAACCCCGGCATTTCTGCACGTTGCTACGGTTACGCACTACGATCCCTTTCTTCACGAGCCCATTATACATGGCATCCGCCTTGCCGACATTCACCAACAAGAAATTAGCGTCCGAGGGATATACTTGATAGGAGAAAGGGGGCTCGGACAGGATCTTCTCCAACCGGTTACGCTCCGTGAGGATCTCGTTCACTTGGTGCTTCATGGTCGCCTCGTCGCTCAAGAGCTCCAAAGCTTTCTCCTGCGTAAGTTGGTTGACGTTATACGGATATTTGATCTTATTCAAGACACCGATAATCTCCGGAGAGGCGAATGCCATACCCAAACGAATACCTGCCGCTCCCCACGCTTTCGATAAGGTTTGAAGAACGATCAGATTCGGGAACCCGGATAATTCCTTCAAGAAAGAGGGATAAGCGGAGAAGTCGATATAAGCCTCATCGATCACCACGATTCCTTCATAATTCTTCAATATCTTATAGATCGAGCCACGATCCAGGCTGTTGCCACTGGGGTTATTCGGGGAACATAGGAAGATCACTTTAGTCCACTCGTCCGCCGATTCCAACACTCGGTCAGCGTCCAAGTCGAAATTCTCGTCCAAAGAGACCCTGCGACATTCCACATTATTTACATTCGCAGCCACCTCATACATACCATACGACGGCGAGATCGTCACCACACTATCCAACCCCGGCTCGCAAAAGGCACGGATCACCAGATCGATAGCCTCGTCGCTGCCATTGCCCAAGAAGATCGAGCTACGATCCACGCCTTTCAGTACGGCCAGACGATCCTTCAATTTCCACTGCAAGGGATCGGGATAACGGTTATACGGCACATTCCACGGATTCTCATTCGCGTCCAGAAAAACGGAGGCATCCCCATGAAACTCATCACGTGCGGATGAATACGGTTTCAAATTCCAGACATTCGGTCTTACTAAATCTTTCAGGTCTTTCATATCGTGTTCAGTCTAATTGTTACTGCGTTGCGGTGAGCATCCAGATGCTCGTTGGCCGCCATGGTTTGGATCGTGCTACCCAAGGCACGGATACCATCGGAAGAGATCTCTTGGAAAGTGATCTTCTTGATGAAACTATCCAAGTTTACGCCGCTATATGCCTTGGCATAACCGTTGGTCGGCAAGGTATGATTCGTGCCGGAAGCATAATCGCCTGCGCTTTCCGGAGTATATGGACCCATAAAGACACTGCCGGCGTTCTCGATTCGCTCCGCGATAGCGGTGTAATCCGCTGTTTGGATAATCAAGTGCTCGGGAGCGTATTGGTTCGTGAAGTCCACGACTTCCCGCGAATCTTTCAATACGATGATACGGCTGTGCGCTAACGATTTCTCGGTAATCTCCTTTCGGGGCAAACGATCGAGTTGCTCTTGGATGGCACGGGCCACGGGTTCCACGATCGTTTCCGAAGCGGTTACGAGGATCGCTTGGCTATCCACTCCATGCTCGGCCTGCGAGAGGAAATCGGCGGCGATAAAATCGGGATTCGCTGTCTCGTCCGCGATCACCTCTACCTCGGACGGACCGGCGGGCATATCGATGGCGACTTCTTTTAGGCTTACTAATTGCTTCGCCGCCGTCACGTATTGATTACCGGGGCCAAAGATCTTATACACCTTGGGGACCGATTCCGTCCCATAGGCCATCGCCGCTATCGCTTGGATTCCTCCGGCCTTGAATATCTTACTTACACCCGCGACCTCCGCGGCAAACAGGATAGCGGGATGCACTTTCCCTTCCCGGTTCGGTGGCGTACATAATACGATCTCCTTGCATCCGGCGATACGTGCGGGCACTGCCAACATCAATACCGTGGAAAACAAAGGCGCCGTTCCGCCCGGAATATATAAACCGACTTTCTCGATCGCTACCGCTTTCTGCCAACAAGTGACTCCCGGGGTAGTCTCCACTTTCTTTCCCTCGAAACGCTGTGAGGCATGGAACTTCTCGATATTCGCCTTTGCCGTACGGATCGCCTGTTTCAAGTCCTCAGTGACCAAGGCGTCCGCTTCCCGCATCTCCTCTTCCGAGACTTGAAGGGAGGAAAGGAGCACTTTATCAAACTTTTCCTCATACGCTTTTACGGCAGTGTCACCCTGCTCGCGTACCTCGTCCAATACCGTACGGACCGTATCGAACAAGGTGGTTACATCTAATGCGGGACGTTTGATTAGTGAGCTCCATTCCTCACGTCCGGGATATTTTATAATCTCCATATTATACAATCATTTTCTCGATCGGAAGCACCAAGATGCCCTCAGCCCCCAATGATTTTAGCTTACCAATAATTTCCCAGAAATGCTTCTCGGCGATCACGGATTGAACAGAGACCCATTCATCGTTTGCCAAAGGCGTTATGGTCGGGCTCTTCATACCGGGAAGCACCTCGATAATCTCATCCAGCTTTTCTTTCGGAGCGTTCAGCAACACGTACTTCTTGCCCTCGGCGACTTGAATCGCCTCGAAGCGGAATAGAAGCTCATCCAAGATCTCCAGTTTCTCTTTGGATAGATTATTGTTGGCAATCAATAAAGCCTCACAAGGAAGGACTACCTCCACTTCTCTCAATTGATTGCTTACCAAAGTGCTACCAGAGCTTACGATATCAAAGATAGCGTCCGCCAAACCAATGCCCGGGGCGATTTCCACAGAGCCGCTGATTACATGAATATCCGCCTTCACGCCTCTCTCCTCTAAGAAAGACCGTAGGATCACGGGATAGGAAGTAGCGATCGTTTTTCCCTCAAACCATTCAGCTCCCTTATATTCCTCATCTTTGGGGATAGCTAAGGATAGACGGCACTTACTAAAGCCCAGACGCTTGATCAATTTCGCCTCTTGCCCTTTCTCCACGTACTCGTTCTCTCCGACAATACCAATATCCGCCACACCGTTAGCCACAGACTGAGGAATATCATCATCACGAAGGAATAATACCTCTACCGGAAAACCTTTTGCCGATAATAACAGAATGCGTTTGCCCCTGTTTAGTTTAATACCCGCTTCTTCAAGCAACATCATGGTCTCGTCGTACAGACGGCCCTTCGATTGTACCGCAATTCTCAACATAACTATATCTTATTTTTATATTATAAATATCAACAAAAAAGGCTTACCGCAAAACGGCAAGCCTTTATCTTTTTATCATGAGTACATACATACCATTCAGCCCACCGAACTATCGCCCGCTGTAATGATGATGGTGATGTAATGTAGTCGTTATTTTCATTTCTTTTGTTATTTACGTCGCAAAGTTACAATAATAATTGAAAGAACAAATATTTCTGACAAAATATTATCACAATATCTATATTACTTCAATCCGTTCTTACGAAGCAACTCTTCTATCTCTTTCAAGCTTATAGATTCACGCTCTGCTTTGTTTTCATAATCATCAATGAAAGAGGCATAATGCTTCCGCAAACGTTTCGCTTCCTTCTTAAAGGAGGCTAAGACTTCTATTCTATATTCCATCTCTCATTTCTTTTAAGAAATCTCTCGCTGATTGTTTCCTCCCGGCAATCATGTCTTTCAGCCCGGCATCAATCCCTGCCAAGATTTCTTCCTTGCTAATATATTCCGTTTCTTCCTCTTCGGCTTTTGTCCTAATTTTATTGTTCAGCTTTTTCAGATAGTTCTTCACACGGTTGAGCGTGTCTTTATCATCGATGCTTAACAATTCTTCGACCAAATCCATCTTTAGGCATTTTAGTTCCATTGCCGTCATACAAATACTCCTTTCTAATTAATTCGTTCTCAAGGACAAAGATGATGATTTACTTTAATACAAATGACTCGCTTGCTGCTTAATCTTATTGGAAAGCATCAAGGGGAGGTCCGGATGCGCGGTAAAAAACGCATCAACTTCTTCCCGAGCTTCCTTCGATGTATGGGCGGAAAGCAAGGAGCGAACCCAAGCGGTGGGGAAAAAGATATCGCCAGTCCGCTGTACTTCCGGCATCGCTTCCAAGGCCGGACGGATATAAGCGACCGACTCTTGTTCTCGTAGGCGATGGTTCAAATTAGCGAGAGCGGAAGAGGCCCATGGCTCCACCCTACGATTCCCGGCGATCAACAAGGACGCGAAGACACTGTCACGTTCCGCCTTGCGGGGCGATACGGATGGGGAGATAAATTGATACTCCTTCTTCCGGTCCGGATTCTGTATGCGGGATAATTGCGTAGCGATAATCTTATCCGCTTTTTCCGGCAAATGCATCGCCAGCATATAGGATAAGCCAATATAATCACTCTCGCTCAACGTACAATCTTTCGGAGCTTTCCGTTCCTGCCATAACGTATACAGACGTTGTACCGCCTCCTCTGAATCCGCTATCGAACGATACAAACGAAACGCCTGCAAACGATGTTGGGATACGGGATTCGTTGTCACGATCTTCCACAAGACCTGTTCCAACGGACGAGAATCCGACGGGAATATCCGCTGGCAATCTCCTAAATAGCTTAAAGCCATCGAGAACAATAAAGAATTAGACTCATTCGGTAAATACGCTAACATCTCTTCACGGAACCCTTGCGGAGAAATCGTTTTCCAACGAAGATTCTCATAAAGGGTAATCAGCAAAGATCCCTTCAACACCTCATCTTCCGATGAGCGAAGCACAGACCATAGACCGGAAGACTCCCCCTCTGTTATTTTAAAGAAGCCATAACCACGCCCATTTATATTCGGAAGAATGACACAATTTCCATTCGGAAGAAAACTTAATTTCATTCGGAAGGAATCAGAGTTTCCTTCGAGAGAAACCGGGATTTCTTCCGAATCCGTTCCACAGATCACCCGATAGGTTAATTCTTGCGGCCATTTTAAACCCCGGCCCAACGGATCACGCTGCTCTACGACCAACTCGCCGTCCTTAACCGAAGCCGTAATCTCCGGCATACCCTTCTGATTCACCCACACCTCACTCCAAGCGGCCAGATCCTCTTCCGTATATTTATTCAAGATACGGATCAAGCCCTCCCACGTAGCGTTCCCATACGCATAAGTAGTCAAGTACTCACGGATTCCCTGCTGGAAAGCGTCTTCTCCCAGAACACGTACCAACATCTCCATAATCACGGGAGATTTATCATAGATGATATTTCCATATACCAAACCGGCGTTCCGCAAATTATCCAAATCTTGCTTGATCGGATTCGCACCTGACGTACGGTCTTCCGAATAAGACGCAGGAATATAATCCCGAATAAAATTCAACCGGTGATTCACGTCCGGATATAAAGGTTCTACGATACGGGAAGCGAAATAATTAGCGAAAACCTCTTTAGTCCATACATCATCAAACCATTTCATCGTTACATAATCGCCAAACCACATATGAGAGGTTTCATGCGCGATCAAGGCACTCCGGCTCAATCGCTCATTTAAGGTAGGATGCTCATCCAGAAACATCCGGCGATCCGTATATAAGGTAGCACCCGTATGTTCCATACCTCCATATTGGAAACCGGGTAAGATAATCACGTCATATTTAGCAAAAGGATAAGGAATACCAGTAAAGTCTTCCTGCCATTCCAACGCGTCGAACACCTCATCGGCAATGGCTGGGCATTGAGCGATTTTCTTCGGATCTGTCTCCCGATGATAAATAGAGATATCCCGTCCGTTCCGGGAATAAACCTCCCGAGTCAGTTCACCGGCCACGAATGAGAACAGGTAGGTACTAAGCGGTTCCGTCTCCTTGAAAGAAATACGATTCCGACCGGAGACGCCCGTACTATCCGTTTGCGTGATAGCGCTATTCGCCACGGCCTGCCAAGTGGAAGGAACTTCCAAGGTCAAGGTAAAAAGCGACTTCATATCCGGCTGGTCAAAACAAGGGAATACCGTACGTGCCCGGTCCGGAACCAATAACGTGTACAGGAACTCATCCCGTCGGTTCAAGGATTGATCCGCCGGAGTAAAAGCGATCGCTACCCGGTTCTCTCCCACCGCTACCCAATCTGAGGCTATCACGATATGCTCATCTTTCACCTCGTAGGGAATATCGCCTCCGTTCAAGGTTACGGATGTCACTTGCTCCTGTTCTCCGCGGAAATCAATAATAAGCGGCTGCTTCTCGTCTAATCGTAACGATAGCTCCACCTTTCCCCGGATCGCCTCGTCACGAGATTCCGGGATCGAGAAGAAAAGATTATAACGGACATCGGAGAAATGCTCCTTCCGGAATCGCGCCAGCTCAAGGCCCACACCGGGCCGGGACAAACCGGCCTCATCTTGTTTAACAGAGCTACAAGCAACCAGACCGGACAGTACGCAAGCTCCGATAAATACCTTTAGGTTCATATCTCGTAATTATTCTCTTAAGTATTCTGCTATACCCATAAAATTTCGTTCCAACAAATACATCTGGCTAGCCATAAACGTGAAAAAATCTCCCCAATGCGCTCGCCGATGCAAATCCAATCCTTCCTTTGCCACATAGATACGGGCCACTTGTCGGCCATTCTCACGGACAAAGCAAATATCCCAGATCAAGCCTTCGGGAAAATCCTGTTCCAAGGTCTCTTTATACCAAGTCAGGCGCTCAAACATTTCCAGACGTAAATCCTCGCTACGGTGGTTTACCTCAAGAATAACGTAAGCCCCTTGGCGGTTCGCGTCGAATTTCAACTCAACGCCCTTTACCTTCGTATCATATAATGTCCAAATTTTCTTACGCCCCCGCAAATAGGGTTGCACCTCACAAAAAGCGGCGAAGCTTTCCCAAAACTCCAATTTGAGATTCTTCAGTTCCTCCTTACTATACATTATTTATAAATGTCTTTCCTTGTTACCTTAACGATCTGTCCGAATTTGGAGAGTTTCTCCATATCCATACTCTTTGAATTACCGACTATCGCATATATCATTAAATGATCTTGTATATTCTCCTTATAAAAACGAAGGATATCCTCCATAGTCATCCGATCGATGACCTCCAGATAATCCTTGTTCGGATCGCTCTCGTACCCTTCACGCCGGAAACCGGCGATCTTCAAGGAAAGAGAGCGACTAGTAGGATATTCATTATTCACCCAATTACGAATCGTCTGCTTCACCGACTCCACCCGTTCCGGACGTTCCGGCATATCATGCACCAGATTTTCCAGCACTTCCATCGCATCGATCATCTTATCCGTCTGTGTAGCCAGTTTCATCACGAAACTAGCGGGCTTCTCCGATCGATTCAAAGGAGGATGTTTCAAACGGGCATTTACTTGATAAGCGAACGAACGAAACTCACGGATCTCCTGAAACATCAAAGATGACATATCCCCTCCGAAATAAGCGCTAAACAACCGGGAAATAGGACGATCCTCCTTAGCCTTCAACGGATCGATATACATATAGGCATAGATTATGCTTTGCGTGACATCCTCCATGTCCATGAAAAAGACAGTCGGCTTATCATACGTCATAAGATCACGAATATAGGGAGAGTTCGATGGAATACTTACCTCCTCCAAGGGTAAATGCAGCTTGATCTGCCGAGCGGCCTCCTCCGTAGACAATGTACCACAATAATGCAGGTTACAAGCGACCGAACGTACCTTACTGAAGGTGTCCAGCAACATCTTTCCTTTTAGTTTTTTGATTTCAGCGAACGATAATTTGGTCAAATAACGGGATTGCTCCCCAAATTTGACTTTCTCTAACAGCATATCGGCTACGTTCTCGCTGGAATTGAACAACGATTTCTCCGTTACCTTCGCCTCGTCCACAATCTGCCGTAACTTCTTGTCATCTGGCTTGGCGTGCCGCAAGAAATCGCCGACCAAAGCCATTGTTTGGGTAAAATGCCCATCAAAACCATTCACCACCACCAGAAACTCAGAATCCGTGGAATCAAAAGTCAATGTACTACCAAGTTCCTGCAATTTACCCCGAAAGACCTCAAAAGACATCGATTCCGTCGCTACGAAAGGTAGATAAGCGGACAATTTATCAAGATCACGAAGCTCCAACTGCCCCACTCCATAAGATAGTGTCAGCGAGAATATATCATTTACGGAATTATGAGTCTTATACAACGTGACAAGCGGACGCAAGGATACGACCTCGGCGTCTTTCTCAAAATCGAGAAAATGCGGTTTCAATTCTTGTACGGGTATCTTTTCCAGACGTTCCACATAAGCGGAGGAAGCATCGGAGTTCTTCGGTATAATCGGTGAATAATCCGGCTTGGGTAAGATCGTTTTTGGATAGCGTCCGGTCTTCTTCGTGACGTACATATAATTCTCCGTAAAATATTTCTTGGCGACCTCAATCACGTCTTCTCTCGACAAGGCATCGATACGGGTAACCTCATCCAAATAATCCTGCCAGCTTTTCCCTTGAGAGAAAATACGCATCATCACCTCGGCCCTTGAGTTTATGTCTTCCAATTTGGAGGCATATTCACGTTTCTGTTCCAATTTCAAGCTTTGGAACATCTCATCGCTAAAATCCCCCTCCTTAATACGGTTGATTTGTTTCCATACTAATTTCTCAGCTGCCGCATAGGTCTGGAAAAAGAACTTCGGAAATACCAACAAACCTAATATTCCAGCCTCATTCATACTTTGGTTAACCGCCATCGCACCCATCACCTTATGATCTACCGTCAGCTTATCCAAAAATCCCGTACCATTGGAGTTATTCAATAAAGATACGGCGATATTGAGCGCAACTTGATCCGGATGATTCGCAGGAACTCCCCGGAATCCCAATGCCATAATTTTCACGAAAGGCATAGGAATACGTACGCTCACTTTTTCCCGCCCCTCGAATGGTGGAAGCGCAACGATATCCCGGTGGGGCGGCTTCCCTTTTCGTATCCGTGAAAAAGTAGATTCCAAGATTGGCAAGACCTCCTCCGTATCGAAATCCCCGCTTAAGATCAATCCCATATTGGAAGCGACATAGTATTTCTCGAAGAACCGGCGCATCTCCGAAAGACGGGGATTCTTCAAGTTCTCCGCACTTCCGATAATCGGATACGCATACGGATGCGGATAGAAATAACGCTCTGTCAATTTCTCGATGGCGACGCTAGCCATCGTGTCCCCATACATGTTCTTTTCCTCATAGACCGTCTCCAGCTCACTCTGGAAAAGACGAAATACGGGATTTACCAAACGCTCACTATTGATCTCGGCCCATTGGGAGATATATTGCGGAGAGAATGTATTGAAATATAATGTATAGTCGTAAGAAGTCCCGGCATTCAACTTCGTACCACCGAAACGAGAGATCAACCGGTCGAACTCGTTCGGTATTACATACTCAGCGGCACGTACGCTCAGGTCGTTAATGATTTGCTGCAAATGGGCGCGCATCTTGGGATCCTCGGTATCCGCCAAAGCGTCATATTTCTCGGCGATAATGTCCAGCAAGACTTTCTCGGACTCATAGTCGATCGTCCCGATCTTATCCGTTCCTTTAAACATCATATGCTCGAAATAATGCGCGATACCTGTGTTTGGGGAATCTTTAGCTCCGGCTTTTACGACTACGGCTCCGAATATCTTAGGTTGGCTATGGTCCTCATTCAACCATACCGTCAAATCATTACTTAATTTATGCTCTCGTACCTGTAGAAAATCTGAGGTTGACAACAGAGATCTCATGGAATCCATTTAAGTTTATATTATTTCACAAAGATACATTTTTCAATTGGATTAATACGCTTACATTTACAAGCAATCTTAACAAAAGGGCAAATTTAACGTAGGATTGAACCTATTTTTAAGAGTAGTGTTATATCAAAAAACGATTATTATGATAAATTTAGGTAGTTGGATGAACAAAGTCCTCACCGGATGGGGTGTAGACGAGAAAATAGCGAACACATTTGACGAGGCGATCATCGCCATCTTACTAGTGGCGGTCGCTATCGGATTAGATTATTTATGCCAAGCTATTTTTGTCGGAGGGGTACGTAGTATCGTTAAGCATACGCATTATAAATGGGATACGTTATTAATTAAACGTAAGGTCGTACATTATCTCGTACATACGATTCCCGGCATTTTAGTATATGCTTTGCTCCCGATGGCTTTTATCCGAGGAAAGGAATTATTATTCATTTCCCAGAAGATTTGCGCGGTCTATATCATATTTTCCCTGCTGTTAGCGCTCAACGGTCTTCTCTTAATGATGTTGGATTTGTTTAACCAACAGGAGAAAATGAAAAACAGGCCGATGAAAGGCTTTATACAAGTATTACAAGTGCTTGTTTTCTTCGTTGGCGGCATTGTCATTATAGCAATTCTCGTCAATAAATCCCCGGCTACCCTTTTCGCCGGATTAGGTGCGTCGGCAGCTATTCTTATGTTGGTATTTAAAGATAGCATATTAGGTTTCGTGGCAGGTATACAGCTTTCGGCGAATGATATGTTGCGACCCGGCGACTGGATCACGATGCCTTCTGCCAACGCGAACGGTATTGTTCAAGAAATAACCCTAAACACCGTGAAAGTTCAGAACTTCGATAATACGATCTCAACAATCCCGCCTTATAATCTAGTAAATAGTTCTTTCCAAAACTGGCGCGGAATGGTTGAGTCTGGAGGACGTAGGGTTATGAAGTCCATTTATCTCGATTTGAATACGATCAAGTTCTGTACACCAGAGATGCTAGATACATTCCGCAAGGAAATTCCTTTATTAGCGGATTACCAACCGGATAAGGATGTAGTACCTACAAACTCCCAAGTATTCCGTGTATATGTAGAGCGTTATCTGACAAGTCTTCCTGTCGTAAATCAAGATTTGGATTTAATTATCAGTCAACTTCAATCCACGGAATATGGTGTTCCCGTCCAGATTTATTTCTTCTCCCGGAATAAAATATGGAAAGAATATGAACGGATCCAGTCGGATATATTCGACCATTTCTTCGCTATGATTCCTAAATTTGAATTGAAAGTATATCAATATTCAGACTAAAGTACGTGTTCGGATTATTTTTCCTATCTTCGTCTCCGGATTGTCTACTTAAAGTTTAAAATCGTATTTATGAGCAAGATACAAGAATGGGTATATAATTTATTAGGTCAAATGGGGTTGATAAGCGAAAATTCCAGTTACCTAGACAATATAGTGATCTTATTACTTATTATAGCCGTCACCGTTGGGATCGATTATAGTTGCCGGTATATTTTCCTTGGTATGTTCAAACGATTAGCGAGGAAGACGAAAAATCAACTGGACGATTTAATCGTGGATCGTAAGATCATCAATAAGATGATGCATATGATCCCGGCCATATTGATTTATATATTGTTACCATTCGCCTTCTCAGCCGAAGAGACACCGAAGATTTTAATATTGCTCCAAAAACTTTGTCAGATTTATATCATAGCGGTTTCTTTAAGGTTTATAAACGCTTCCTTAAATCTGATCCACGAGATCTATAATAAAAAAGATTCCTTTAAGAACAAGCCGTTAAAAGGCTTCATACAGATCTTGCAGGTTACGGTTTTCTTTATTGGAGTGATATTGATTATCAGTATTCTTATCAATAAATCCCCGGTTTCTTTACTGGCCGGATTGGGTGCGTCTGCCGCTATCTTGATGTTGGTCTTTAAGGATACGATCTTAGGTTTCGTTGCCGGCATCCAATTATCCGCCAATGATATGCTCCGGGCCGGGGACTGGATCACGATGAGTAAATATGGTGCGGACGGCACGGTTATCGAGGTGACATTGAACGCCGTGAAAGTAAGAAACTTTGACAATACCATTACGACCATCCCTCCTTACGCCTTAGTAAGCGACGCTTTCCAAAACTGGAGAGGTATGAGCGAATCCCCGGGCCGCCGTATCAAGCGCTCTATCAATATCGATATGAACAGCGTACATTTTTGTACCCCGAAAATGCTAGAGAAATTTCGTAAGATCTCTCTTATCACGGATTACATCGACGGAAAAGAACAGGAATTATATGAATACAATGAAGAGCATCATATCGATAGTTCCATTTGGGTGAACGGACGTAGACAAACAAATCTGGGTGTCTTCCGTGCTTATCTCGTACGTTACCTAAGAAGCCTCCCGGAGGTAAGTAAGGAATTAGTCTGCATGGTAAGGCATCTACAACCGACTGATACAGGTATTCCCATCGAACTTTATTGCTTCTCATCCAATAAGGTATGGGTCGAATATGAAGGAATCCAAGCGGATATATTCGACCATGTACTTGCAGTAATACCGGAGTTCGGACTAAGCGTATTCCAAAATGTATCCGGGGCGGATTTGAAGAATATCATCATCAAACTTCCCGCCGGCTCACAACCCCCAGAGTAAATGAATTCATTTAAGTCTTACGGCTCACGCAAGACTTAAATGTCACAACCGTTTGATAAATCTGGCGGGATTCCCCCCTACAACGGTATTAGATAGGAACACACTAAGATGTCAAAAAAATATCTTAGGTGCATCGGCCGACGATCCTAAGATACTTCAGTAATGAACCTAAGATACTTTGCCTATGAAATCAGTATCGGCGTAGCCTTACGGCACTAGTAGTGTAGGGTTGTGCCTATACTGGCGTGAGGCTATGCCGATATATGTGTTTGTCCCCTTAGAATTGGAAATAAATAAACGGCTGCACTCCCGCACTCTTAAACTGAACAACAATGAAAATCGCTATCGCCAATATAGCGGCCTGTATCAATAATGGGGAACGGGTCACGACTCCTCTCAAGGCATCCTCAGAGCGTTTAGGCATAAAATGCAGCACATAACCGATCACCATCAACGCAAACACCCCTTTATATCCTAAGACGAATTGCATGAACACCTCCGGATGAAAATTCGTAAAGATCTGGCGAAGCATCTCTCCCACGGCCTTCATCGAGGTAGCCCGGAACAAGATCCATCCGAAACAAACCACATGGAAAGTAATCAGGACACCTAATACCCGTCGCCAAGGCTTCATCTCGCATCCTAAGGCCTTAAAGCTACTGAAATGCCCCATGATGAACTTATGCGCAGCCAAAGCTATACCATGTAAGGCTCCCCATAAGATGAAACTAATGGAAGCCCCATGCCATAACCCGCCTAGCAGCATCGTTATCATCAGATTCATATAGGTACGAATCTTCCCCTTCCGGTTCCCCCCTAAGGATATATACAGATAATCTTTTAACCAAGAGGAAAGGGAGATATGCCAACGACGCCAAAACTCGGTAATCGTAGCCGATTGATAGGGAGAGTCGAAGTTTATATTAAAGCGGAATCCCAACAACAGAGCGATACCGATCGCCATATCCGAATAACCCGAGAAGTCACAATAAATCTGTAGCGCATACCCATAGACACCCAATAAATTCTCCACACCCGTATAAAGCAACGGAGCGTCAAAAATACGATCCACGAAATTCATACTGATATAATCCGAGATAACCGTTTTCTTGAAAAGACCACATAAGATAAGGAACAATCCCTCACCAAACTCAGATCGCGTCACCGTAGGATTCTTATACATTTGAGGGATAAAATCCCGGGCACGAACGATTGGCCCGGCAACCAGTTGAGGAAAGAACGATACATAGAAAACATAATCGATCCAACGGCCGAGAGGTTGGATCCGTCCCCGATAAACATCTATTACATAGCTGATGCTCTGGAAGGTAAAGAAAGAGATTCCTACCGGAAGGAAGATGTTCATCTTTAGCCATTCTCCCCCGGCGGCCATAGTAAACAGTTCGCCTAGGAAATTGAAATACTTGAAATACCCCAGCATACCTAGGTTTATGCAGAGACTAAGCGTAACGAATAATTTACGTTTTAATACCGATGTCGTATGCGAGATACATTGCGCTATCAAGAAATCGGAAGTAGCCGTAAATACCAGCAGCCCGAACCAAAGTCCACTACTTTTATAATAGAAATAAAGGGAAAACAGTGTCACGTAAATAATGCGAGCCAACGTATGTTTCCTTAGCGACATATAAATCATCAGGAAACCGATAAACAAGAAGAAGAACAACCCGCTACTAAACAAGATCGGGGCATTATGATGATACGTTAGGATATCTCCCAGTTTCTCCCACGTGAATTGATGATTACTAAGCCAATCTCTAAGTATATTATATTCCATATAAGATTCTTATCGGTTATTATATGATTCCATGAACGCCCTAAACAGAAGCGTTCCTTGTTCTTGATACCCTTCTTTCGTAAAGTGAATCCGATCCCGTCCCATCAAACGAGAACTATGCCATTTGCGGCACGAGTTTTTCCCTCCTGTCGTAGTGAATAAATCCCAGCAAGCGACCTCTTCTTTCTTCGCTACATTCCGGATAGCACGGGCAGCCCGCTCGGTATTATCATTACGCACATACGTTCGCTGCTTATTGACTCGCACCCTTTTGTAACATTCCGGAGGAGTCGTCAGTAAGATCGCCGTATTCGGTAGCTCCTTCTTGACGATCGCCAAGAAAGCCTCTATCTGGCCGGAAAACTCATCGGTATTAAAACGTCTGCCGAATGTCTCGTTGGTTCCCATAGAGATGATTAGTAAGGACGGTTTTAATAAAGCCAACTGACGTATATAAGCCTCGTCCGTATAATTCACATACATCGCCCCATTCACTCCGATGGAATGGTATAAGATACCCCTGCCTCCATTCTTCAGTGTCAGGCCATAATATAAATTCGTAAAGGATGAGGCCGGTCGCAATGTATTCGTGCCCTCTTTCCGTCTCGTACTCTGCAATTGTAGAGTATCGGTCAAGCAGGAGATCCGGAAAGTGTCGGCTAATACACCGGGAACACATACGGTATCCGCACGGAATGTTTGGACCGAGTCTTTCAAAGCCCCGGCAGGAAGCATGGGCATCGACTTCTCCCCTCTATATAAAATCGCCTCATTAAACTCGTATCCGGCACCATTATTCGGAGTTATCACGACATCAAAATTAATCGAGGGGGAAACAGACTTAATCCCGATCCCACCGATCCCTATCGGGGTTTTCTGGACATGCTGAATACAACGTCCGGCAATCCAATCCTTAGCGACGGATTTGATAAAGTAATCATCCGGCTCGTTGGTCTTGCTCAACTTAAAAGGAGCGATCCAGCCTCGTCCGGCATTCCCGAACGCCTGTTGGAAAAGGCGCATGACACGACCGCTTAAATGTCCGGCTTGGATATGCGAATCCCCCAACTGGACGATCGTGATAGCCGTATCTTTCCCTGCACGCAACGAATCCAGTTCATTGAAAAAATTATTCCACGCCTTACTAGAATCCGGTAAGATCAACGTATCTTTTCCCACTTTCATAGAATAAGATAAAGGAGGCAACGCTACAGTATCCCGAACCGCCAAACTATCAAGAGATACATCCCCGTTTATTCCGGCTTTAGGTTTCGGAACAGAGAAGCCCATGATCACTCCTAAAACAACCAGACTAATTAACCACTTTCTCCGCTTCATCATAAAAATCTTTTTCTGATAATAACGCTTTCAGCAAGGCATCGGCAATCTCCCGTCCACCCCTAAAGCTTAAATGCGTATAATCCTTACTAGCCCAGTTTAATTCTACGAAACGGACCATACTGTTCTCTCCTCCCATAGCACCGAATACATTCCAGAAAGGAACCCCTGCCTTTTTAGCGGCTTGCCTTTGCGCATGCAGCAAGGCTAACACGGCCGGCATCGTCTCGAATTCCCCATCGTCTTGACGGCTTCTGTCCGACACCCCCAACATCAATATATCAGCTTCCGGAAAACAAAGTTGTATATGGTTAATGACCTTTACCATCCGGCTACTATACCATCCATAATTCATCACGCTATCGCTCACGACATTCAACCCATACTGCAAGACAATCAAGTCATACGGACGGATCTTATTCAATGCTTGGCAACGGGAGACATCCAATCGCTCCAATATCATACCCGAGTTTCCCCGAAGAGAGAAATTATCGACCACGACACCTAAATGATCCTCCATAGCGACCCCTAATGCCCGGAACTCAGGAGTATTCTTAAAAGTGAAATCCGCTTCGGTGAACATCCCTTCCAACTCGTATTGGGTTACGATCGATGTGGCGGGAAGCATCTCTTGTAGGGTATCGGCGGAAGCGTTGCAAACCAAGCGCATCTCCGTATTCTTATTCTGCTCATAAATCAGTTTCAAAGAAGAGAACGTCTGAAGCTCCGGATAACGCTTAGTCGTCTTCACATGGATGGAGGCGTTTTCCTCGTTTGCCTCGAACATCATCCCAGATAAAGTATATCCATGCTCATGATCTGTCAGCATAGACCAAGTAGTCCATCCGGAGGCACGTTGCTCCACGGTTGGACGGAACTGTGCCGCTACGGATGTGACCGGTACAAAACCAACACCCCGCCCCCCAAATTCCTTCTGCATCCCGGAACGGAAATCGGCCACCATAATATCTCCTTCGATAAAAGAATCTCCAAGGAAGGCCACACGTACCGGACGATTCAATTCCCGCCTGTTTTTTAAGGCGGCGAAGAATCGTTGCAAACCGATATGTCCAAGAGAATAGTCCTCGATATGAGCCCCCAGCGAATCCGCCCCTTGAACAGCATAGACCGCTTTGTATAACGAATCACGAAGGGCCAAAGCCGCAGAATCTATTCCGGCGGAACGCATGATAGAATCCCTTAATGCTACCGAATCTACTTGAAGGGTGTCCGCTTGTTCCAATTGTTGTTTCAAAGAATCCAAGGAGAGCTTTTCCTCTTTCACCTTGAAATCCGATAAAAGATCTACCTTTTTGATCTTATACCCGAACAATGTATCCGGAAGGCTATATAAACCAAAGCTCATCAACAACGTCAGCGACAGTAACGCTAACACTCTACCCAAATTATTATCTTTGTTCATCTAACTTTTGCTTATAAGGGGACAAAGATAGACAAGTTTACCTACCCGGAAATAATCTTCGGACAAAAAATAACCTTAAATTATCCGTTCAGGGTGGATCATCCCTTAAACGTAAGTTGAGACAAAAAGAGATGCAATAACGAAGGCTCCAGCAGCATTGGGAAAATCAATCCATAAATAGCCCCGTAGAAATGGGCATTATGATTTATGTTATCTCCTGTTTGTTTCGCCATATACTGGCAATAGGCCAGGTATAGCAAGCCGAATACGATTCCGGGGACAGGCAGCACGGCGAAAAACAAGATCTTTCCCCAAGGATCAAGGAATATAGAGGTAAATAGAACCGCCGATACCGCTCCAGACGCACCGATAGAGACATAATACGGATCATTACGTCGTTTTATCAAATCATAAAGCGAAGCCACGATCATTCCCCCGAAATAAAGAGCCAGATAAGCCCCACTGCCGAATCCCATATATCGAAACGTTCGTTCAATATAGAGACCAAATGACCAGAACGTGAACATATTCACTAGCAAATGTGTCATATCCGCATGGATAAATCCATGTGTCACGATACGATAATATTCATGATTCCGGATCGTACGATATGGGATAAACGCTAATTTCATAAATAACTCCCTATTACTAAAACAGATAAAAGAGAGAATCACTGTTATTCCAATAATTAAATAAGTAATCATATATTCTATTGTTTTTCTGATGAGCCACAAAGCAAAGCATAAATTCCGGTTTATACAAATATCAGGTATATATTATCTAAGCCAAAGGAAAAACAAGAATCCCCAAAGAAAAACAGATAACAGTAAAACCAAAGGCTTCAAAACTTTATCGCAAAAATAGCTCCTTACTTTCTTTCGATCAGGAATATTTTCCACTGCGATAACACGATTCACCTTATTCGTCCTATCAAAATAGGAAGAATATAGAATCAATATATAAAAACCGAATATTTGCAAAAGAAATAGGATGGAGACTAATGGCTTTTCATATCTTTTCTGTTTCTCTTCTATTTTGAATTGCTTTAAATCAATCTCTTTTATAACCCGAATCAATGTTTTCTTTTCTTCCAATATTAAAGAATCTAGATTCTCTGAAAAAGAAGAATCTAGACTTTTTAAATTCTCATAGTACCGGACCATACTATCAATTCTATTTCTTTCTGTATTCAAAGAACTCAATTTCATACTTTCAGCAGTCATATCTATATATGATATAGAAAAAGGGAAAAGTAAGAAAGCTAAAGACAACACATTACCACTAATAACAACAAATGTTTTATTCAAGCCTCTGTTTAGTTCCTTCCAAAAAATATTTGTCAAAAAAAACACACTAAGCTGTATAATACAAGCAATACATAAAGTACGTATGGTATACCCCACTAATTGCAGCCAATTCTCCATCGCTTCTACATCTACAGTAATACCAAAGAGGGTCACCGCATAAATCAATGTTATAACCATCATTAATCTATGTTCTTTCTTTAATCCAAGTACCAGATCAAACATTCTTTCCCACATACTATCCTTATATTTTTTCGCCAAAGATACAAAGATTGCTTTAAGCACATGGTATATAATAAAAAAGTGGATAAGCCTTTTCTCATATCCACTTTTTTATTTGTTACTTGAATAAGAAGCTACTTCTTGCTATCGATTACCAATAACGGAGTATCGGTGTGGAATAACATCTTTCTCGCGATCGAAGGATTGAACATTCGGGCTAGGATATTACGGCGATATGTGCTTAGGGCTATAACATCAATTTGTTTATCACGAACAAATTTCTCGATGGCTAACAGCAAGTCACCATCGGCAAGCACCGTATGGGAAATATGGGCATGTGGATATTGTTTCTTGAAATATTCACGGACGCCTGTCAAACGAATCTCATTCCATTCATCTTTGCTGGTAGAGATATTGAATAGATGAATATTAAAATCAAAGCCTTTGATGATTTCCATGAACTCGTCGAAAGCGACCAAATCTCTCTGGTTAAACGATGTAGCGAAAGCGATATTCTTAGCGTCTCTCAAATCCGTGAAAGGAACATTCTCCGGTATCGCCAATACAGGAACCCGGTTCACCTCGATAACCTCTCCGGTCACGCTACCGATCAGATCCATATCTTTTTGGCTCTTACCTCTCGTTCCCATCACGATCAATGTCGGATGATACTCCTTGCTATAAGCGATGATCTCCTCTTCCGGCAAGCCTTCACGTAATACATAATCGTATTTTACCTTGGGTAATTCGCCAGAGGACATCTTCCGGTTGATATGCGTACAAATATTCTCCATATCGATACGGACACGTTGTAAGATATGCTGTACGGATTCCTCCTCGTTTACTTGGTAAGCTAATGTATCTCCCATCGGGATAGCAGATGGAAAATAGGGGCTGAAATAGGCGTGCATGATCATCACCTCCGCACCTACCGCATGAGCGTAATTAATTCCCAACTCACAAGCCTTGGCGGAATAATCCGAGAAATCAATCGGGATCAGAACTTTCTTGACCGCATTAACCTTCGCCTCTTCCTCCTTTGGTTCCTCAAACCACTTATTGTCTTCAATAATGCGTAAAGCATGCGGTAAATCACTCTCCTTAATACGCACACGCACTCCTGCCGAAACGACCGGCTGAATCTGGTTTACATTATGTATATAGACCTCTATGCCTTCTGTTTCGAGGATTGTCTTGAGAATCTGGGCTTTCTCGAACGTGTGGATAGCCAATGTCACTAATTTATCTTCCATACTCAATACATTTTTATAGATGAAACAATCGGGATTTATGAATTGTTGAATATAAAAAAATCCCAAAGCGTTCTTTCATTTAGCTATGGGATTTTTTATACGAATGAATTTCTCTTACGCTTTCTGTGCTTCGGCATCCTGACTCTCGGCCAGTATCTGCAAAGCACGCTCGAAAATAGTCGTATCATCTAAAACAACCAACCCTCCGTCTGGACCGGGCTCGATATGGAAACCACAACTCCGTCCATCTTGAAAATTATGTCCACCGAAATAGTTGCGAACTGTCTCAACCTTTAATCCCAACTCATCAGCGATGCGTTGTATACTTCCGTCAGGTAACGAATCTTTAATTCTTCTCAGTTCGTTAAATGTAATCGTCTTTGTCATGGCTTTCTTATTTTGAAGGTTAATACTTTTGTTTAATATTATGGCACTAACTTAGTCATTTAATAGCATTGAAACAAATTATTATTGAGAAAATCAGCTGAAAACAAATATGCTTTACGACATACTTAACGAAAATCTCTTATATTAAGCACGATACCAATTGCTCATTAAATAGAGCTATTAAAAGGATGGTCAACCAAATCGCATAGGTGATCAAACGTTTCCGGGTATCCGAGTAAATGGCCTCCGGACGTACCCAAGAATCTGCCGGAATCAATTTAGGCCTTATATAGAGGTATAACAGATATACAAGATACCCGAATAGCAGACCGGATAAAGCTCCCGGAATAATATCCGTGATAAAATGCACTCCTAAATAAATACGAGTATAGGAAGTCAAAATCGCCCAAAAGAAAATAGTCCATCCAAATAGCTTATTCCGGAAGATCAGCGCCATCAAGGTAGCGAAACCGAAAGCGTTCGCCGCATGGCTGGAGATAAATCCATACATACCTCCCCGATAACCGAACACCACCTTTACCTGATCCATAAAATCAGGGTGATGAGTCGGACGGAAACGGGTGAAGATGGGCTTACAAACATGCGAAGCGAACTGGTCGCATAGCGTGATCGTCAAGACTATGGCCAATAAGATCAACAACCACTCCTTCCAGTTCTTCTTATAGCACAATACCACCAATATAAAAAAGGCTAACGGTAGCCAAACCGCCTTGCCTGAATAGATCCACATAAAGCGATCTAAAAAAGCGGAGTCGCTACCGTTAAGCATAAAGAACGCATCACGTTCCCAAACCAATAATTGTTCTAGCATGTATCAGATTTTTTCTATGTCTTTACTAGGCATCCATCCTACGTTCCCATCCTCAAGCTCGATCTCGCTCCATTCGCCGAGCGTACTCTTCACGGTCACGTTCGTTCCCTCATGTAATACGAAAAGATCCGTACCGCTAGCGTCGGGCGAGCTTTTCACCGTAACGGTCGGGGCGAATACGATGGCATGTTTACGGTTTATCATCTCATCCTTCTGGTCGCTGGCGAATATATTGGCAAAAACAACCATGATAATAAATAGGACACCCAAATAGAAACCGATCTTCTTCAAGCGTACCCAACGGGAGAAAAAGAACAAGATCAAGCAACCGATAAACAACAGGAAGCACACGATACCTGTCTTCGCCCAAGAGTCTGCGGAACCGAGGTTCTCCACGCTCTTAAACCATTTGACCAAGAAAAAATCACCAACCGGCTCAATCTTATCGATCGTCTTCTGACGGGCCATCTGTAAATTGAAGCGAGCATCGCTATCACCCGGATCCAGCAGAAGACAACGTTCGTAGTTCAATATAGCCGGAGCGATCTTACCCGCCTTATAATAGGCATTTCCCAAATTATAATAAACGGCGGCAGACTCGCCATTGCTCTTCAAGATTCCCTCATATAGCTCGATCGCCTTCGCATAATCTTCTTTCGTATAAGCGACCTCGGCCTCCTTCAAGGCGGTATCTTGCGCATAAGCGGATCCTATCAGACATAGAGTCAATAAGAAAAACAATACCTTTCTTAAATTTATAGTCATCTTCATCTTCTTACTTTTTAATTGTATTCTCCATTTTACCAATAGCGTCTACCGTCAGCTCATACAGCTTATCCATAGCGTCTGACGCTTGGGACGGAGCGTAACGAGCGAACTCACAAGTATTCAAGATATCCATGAACTCATTCGTCAAGGATTCGTCTACACCGTATTTAGCCAATTCTGTCTCTACGTTATCCTTGGTCAGATCGGATTGCGGGATACTCAGCTTATCGCTCAAATAGCCCCACAACGCACGCAGTACCTCGTCGTAGAATTCTTCCTTCTTGTTCTCTTTCATCAGCTTGCCGGCGTTCTTCAGACGTCTAACCGCCATCTTGTTCGCCTTCTTGGTACGAACCAAGGCGATGTCGGCGTTTTCCTTCACCTGCTTACGATAAATAAAGAAGAATACGATAAACAAGATAGCCGGTACGATATAGCAAAGATAATACATAAAGGAACCGAAGAAAATACCATCACCTCCCTCGATAAAGGAGAAGCCTTTCGTCTTTAGGTAACGGATATCCTTGCCTAAGTATTTCACGCTCTCTTTATTACTGAAGTTCGATACGACCGGGGAAGAACCACTACCACCCTTGCCTTGCTCCACATGCAACTTATAAGGCTCGGACTTGATGGTCTTATAGGAACCGGACTTGATATCGAAATAGGAGAAAGCGATCGCCGGGATCTCGAAATCACCTGCGTAACGGGGTATCGCCATATATTCGATCGTCTTGCTTCCACTGACACCGGCAGTCGTGGTCTTGATGTCCATCTCTACTTTTGGGTCGTAGACATCGAAATCGTTCGGGAAAACCACTTCCGGGTTCTTCACCAACTTCACGTTTCCGTTACCCGTGATTTTCACCTTTATGGTTACAGCCTCGTCTGTCTTGACGTTGTTCGAGCTGATATTAGCCGTCATGGAGAACGTACCTACGGCACCGGAGAAAGAAGCGGGCTTACCGGAGGGCAAAGGCTTCACGTCGATAGTAACCGGAGAGGTGGTCAACACCTTGCTCACATCCCGATACGAGTCGAAGAAGCTATCGAAGATGCTACCGCCGCCCGCTTGTTGCATACGGACACGCACCACGGCATCATACTTTCCACCTTCGATCGTGATCTTACCGGAACGTTGGGGATACAGGATCACCTGACGCATCACGGCCGACTGGTAGTTACGCCCGTTGTAGTTTTCCAAGGTCAGTTGTTTCTCTTGCGGCAACTCAACCTCTTGTACCAAGAAACCCTCGAACTCCGGATATTTCAATCCCGTAATCGAGAAATTTTCCAAGGAATAGACCTTGAAAGTCACCAAGAAACCTTCTTGCTCGAACACGCTTCGTTTGGATACGTCCATCTTCACGAACAGCCGATCGTTAGAGATCGCCCCGCTCGCCGTCGTTGTCTCCGCCTCTTGCTTACCCGCCTTATCCGCCGGAAGCACCTTGATGGCCAAGCCATTCGATGTATAATTAGAGCCGTTCACCTTGATCGTTGCCGGAGCTATATTAAACGTACCTTCCTTCTTCGGCATCAAGACATACGTATACGTAACGGTTGTCTCGCTGGTACTCTTCCCGTTCACCCAGCTACTGCTATAGGAGGTGGATTGGGAGGGACCCATTAATACGTCAAAGTCTGGCATCTCCTGCACTCTCAAATCCTTGCCTTCGGCATTGACGGTGAAAGTTAAGCGAAACTGCTCTCCCATTACCACCGCTTGGGGCGCCGAGGCCTTGAAGGTCACATCCGCGGCCTTTGTCGCCACCCCAACCGTTAACATCAGGATGAATAAGAAAATTAATTTCCTCATTGTGTATCTCATTTTTTCGTTAATTATCCAGTTTACCACTCCTTCTCGGTCTTCCGGCGTTGTTGCTGTTGCATCTGCGCCTTCTTCACTTTCTCTTGAGTGTCTTTCTCGTCTTGCAGGAAGGCATCCAACATCTGCTGGGCATTGTCCTTGCTCATTTGCTCGTTGGATTGCTGTTGCTCTTGGGTCTTATCCTGTTTCTGGTCGTCTTGCGGCTGTTGTTGTTGCTGTTGCTGCTGATCGTCCTTCTGATCCTTGTTCTCCTGCTTGTCGTCGTTCTGTTGATCTTGGCTCTGATCCTGATTCTGCTGATCCGACAGCAGTTTTTGGGCCAAGGCCAAGTTATAACGGGTCTCGTCATCTTTCGGGTTCAAGCGAAGCGATTGCTTATACACCTCCACGGCCTTGCCGTAATCCTTGTTCTGCATGAAGATATTTCCCATGTTATGATACACCTCCGACAAGCGTGCCTTCCCTTCCGGCGTAGCCACCATCTTCTCCCCTTGCCCGGCGATCAATTGATATTGCTCGGCGGCCTCGGGGAACTTGCCTTGCTTGTATAGGGAGTTTCCCAGATTATAGGTTCCTTCCGTAGAGCGGGGATTCACCTCCAAGCTCTTGCGATAAGCGATCTCGGACTCGGTGTATTTCTCGCTCTCATAAAGTTTATTCCCCTCACGCACGTTCTTCCGTTCCGCTTTCTGAGCAGAGACCGCCCCGGCACTGAGCGCCAAGACCGATACCCATATCATAGATTTATATATACGTCTCATCACTTCGTCGAATTAAGAGAATAATTTTACTTTCCTAAATATACGGTTCTTACGATCCAAGGTCATGAAATCGGCGATCAAGAGGAACAAAGCTATCCAAGCGAAAATCTGGAACTGCTCGTCATACTCGGAATAGACCTTGCTATCCAGCTCCGTCTTGTTCATTTTCTCGATTTCTTTCTGAAGGGCTTTCAGGGCGGAGTTCGTATTGTCCGCACGTACGTACATACCGTTTCCGGCGGCGGCGATCTCTTGACCCATCTGCTCGTTCAGCTTCGTGATCACCACGTTTCCGTCCTTATCCTTCATATAATTATTACTTCCTTGGATGGGGATCGGAGAACCTTTCGGATCACCCATTCCCACGATGTTCACGTGGATGCCCTTCTCGGCGGCGGCTTTGGCGGCACCGATAGCGTCGTCCTCATGGTTCTCGCCGTCGGTGATCAAGATGATCGCCTTATCGGTCGTCTCGTCCGGGGTAAAGGAACGGGCGGCCAAGTTGATGGCGGCACCGATCGCCGTACCTTGCGTAGAGACCATCGACGGGTTGATAGAGGACAAGAACATCTTGGCGGAGATATAATCCGAGGTGATCGGCAACTGCGTGAAAGCGTCGCCGGCGAACACGATCAAACCTACCTTATCATTCGTAAAGCCGTCCGTCAATCGGGATAGCATCTGTTTGGCTTTATCCAAACGGTTGGGCGACACGTCCTCGGCCAACATGGAGTTGGATACGTCCAGACACACCATGATCTCTACTCCCTGACGCTTCACCGTCTCCAGTTTCGAGCCGAATTGAGGCCCCGCTATAATAAAGATAACCATGGTAATGGCTCCGAACAACAGCCAAAACTTCAGATGCTGGCGCTTGGTCGATACCTCGGGCATCAACTCGGCCAACAACGTAGGGTTACCGTATTTCTTTATCGCTTTCTTCTTCACGATCATGGCATACACGTAGAACGCCACCAATGCGGGAAGGAGAAAAAGCAAATATAAAAAGTCCGGATGCGCAAATCGAAACATAAGCCTTTTATCTTTATGGTATATTTCTCAACAATGTATTTCTCAATAAGATCTCCACCAGCAACAAGGCGAACACCAGCAAGGCCCAGTTCTTATACTCCTCCTGCTTCTTGCTGTACTCCTGTACGCTGATCTTGGTCTTCTCCATCTGGTCGATCTCGGAATAGATCTCCTTCAGGCTGGCGTTGTCCGTAGCACGGAAATATTGCCCGCCCGTGGTAGAGGCGATCTGCTTCAACGTAGCCTCGTCGATCTCTACCGGTATATTCTGGTACTGCACGCCGAAAGCGGTCTGGAACGGATACGGCGCCATGCCTTTCGTTCCGACTCCGATCGTATAGACACGCACGCCGAACGTCTTGGCGATCTCAGCGGCGGTAACCGGAGCGATCTCGCCGGCGTTGTTCGAACCATCGGTCAGAAGGATGATCACCTTCGACTTAGCGTGGCTGTCCTTGATACGGCTCACGGCATTCGCCAAGCCCAACCCGATAGCCGTTCCGTCTTGGATCATACCGCTTTGGATATCCTTGAAGAGATTCAGCAAGACCGTATGATCGGTTGTCAACGGGCATTGCGTAAAGCTCTCGGCAGAAAAGACCACGAGACCGATGTTATCGTTCGGACGGCCGTTGATGAACGACGCGGCCACATCCTTCGCCGCCTCCAAGCGGTTCGGTTTCAAGTCTTGCGCCAGCATACTCCCCGAGATATCCATCGCCAACATGATATCGATACCTTCCGTGGAAGAATTGGACCAACTATTCGTGGATTGCGGACGGGCCAAGATCACGATCAGCAACGCTACCGCTACCATACGCAACACGAAAGGCACGTGACGCAAGTACACGATCCATGATGTCGCTCCCGGCGCCTCGAACGCCTCCGACGAGGAGACCTGCAAGCTGGCCTGACTCTTGCTCAGCTTGTAGACGTACCATCCGATCATCGGAATGAGCAACAACAATAAATATAAATAATTAGGATTCGCAAATACCATCTCTTAATCCTTTAAATTAGTTGTATCGTTCGTAGATTCGGGCTCTTGCATCTCCTCCACCTTCGTCTGGTTCACGAACAAATACGCATTCATCATACTCAAATCATTCTCATCCGGCAGCGGGTTCATCTTGGCGAATTTCACGAAGTCGGCCAATTGCAGAATCTGCCTCAAGTTATCGTACACGCTCTGCGCCTCAGAGTTCTTGCGGATCAGCTCCAAGATCTCACCGGAAGTCATCTCCATGGCATTGATACCGAAACGTTCCTCGATATACTTACGCAGCGTATCCGTGATCAAGGTGTAATACTCCTTGCTTCGTCCTTGCTGCCAGAGTTTCTGTTGCTTGATCTCGTCCAGTTCCTTGATAGCCTGCTCGTGAGGCGGAAGTTTCGGCTCCTCTTTCTTGAATGGGATCAACGACTTCTTCGCACGGATCCGTTTCACGATATAGGCGATCACGCAAATCAAGAACAGGGCCAGCAAGATCCCGTAAATGATCGGATAATAATCGGCCCATACGAAAGGCGGCTTCCATACGGTCTTGATGTCGTTGAACTCCTCCGGCTTGTCCGCGTTCACGGGAATCGTGGAGACCTTCAAGGCGACTTGGTTGGAATATACGGTATCCACCCCGTCTATCACCTTCAACGGAGGTAATAGATAGAGTGACGAATCAAACGAGGTAATCAATACATCCTGCTTGATAACGAGCCGGTCGTTCTCGATCTCCGTGGAGTCCGCCTTGGAGAGATTCAACACCTCCACACCCGTCATCAAGGTATCGTTCGGGATCACGATCTGCACAGGGCGATCCTTATCCGCCGTTACCGTAAGGTGCAAGGTAGTCTGCTCTCCGATCAATATGGCGGCCGAGTCGATAGCGACATCGATCAACGGCCTTTGCGCATATGCCCTTCCCCCCACGAGGGAAGCGGCGGCGACCAGAAACAGGATACTTTTCTTTATCAATTTCATCTGCTTGCTTTAATTACGTTTGTCAAAAAGAGCAATCAATGCTTTCACATAATCATCCTCGGTACGGACAGAGACGGAGTCTACACGGCATTTCTTGAACGTATCGCTCATCTTCGCCTGCCGTTTCTCCCACCATTCCTTATAGGCCGCACGCACACCGGCGGAGGAACTGTCTATCCATTGCTCCTTCCCGGTCTCGGCGTCCTTGATCTTCATAAGGCCTACGGCGGGAAGCTCGGTCTCACGACGGTCGTACACCTGAATGGCTACCATGTCATGCTTGCGGTTGGCCACCGTCAAGGCGTCCTTGAAACCCTCCTTGTCAATAAAATCGGAGATGAGGAAAGCCGTGCAACGCTTCTTGATGGCGTTGGTCAAGTATTTCAACACTTGGCTGATATCCGTTCTTGTCTCCTCGGGATGGAAATCGATCAGCTCCCGGATGATATATAAGATATGTTTCTTTCCTTTCTGGGGCGGGATAAACTTCTCGATCTTGTCCGAGAAGAACACCACGCCGATCTTATCGTTGTTCTGTATCGCCGAGAAAGCCAAGGTAGCGGCGATCTCGGTGATCACCTCCTTCTTCATGACGTTGACGGAGCCAAAGTCACGGCTACCGGACACGTCGATCAGCAGCATCACCGTCAGCTCACGCTCCTCCTCGAACACCTTGACGTAGGGGCGGACGTAGCGGGCGGTCACGTTCCAGTCGATATCCCGGATATCATCGCCGTATTGATATTCCCTTACCTCGCTGAACGCCATACCACGGCCCTTGAAAGCCGAATGGTACTGGCCGGCGAAGATGTTACGGGAAAGACCACGGGTCTTTATCTCGATACGGCGTACCTTCTTTAATAATTCGCTTGTCTCCATTTAAGGAACTTCTACTTTATTCAAGATCTCGCTAATTACCTCCTCTGAAGTCAAGTTGTTCGCCTCGGCCTCATAACTCAAGCCGATACGATGGCGCATCACGTCGTGGCATACCGCACGGATATCCTCCGGGATCACATAGCCCCTGCGCTTGATGAAAGCGTACGCACGGGCGGCCAACGCCAAGTTGATAGACGCACGAGGGGAAGCGCCGAAAGAGATCATGCTCGCCAAGTTCGGCAAACCAGCCTCAGCCGGGAAACGGGTAGCGAAGACGATATCCACGATGTAACGCTCGATCTTCTCGTCCAAATAAACCTCACGAACCACGTTACGGGCGTCGAGGATCTCCTCTTTCGTTAAGATCGGCTTGATCTCCGGACGTTCTCCGGATATATTCTGGCGTATGATCAGTTTCTCCTCCTCCTTCTTCGGGTAATTGATGATCACCTTCAACATGAAACGGTCTACCTGCGCCTCAGGCAACGGGTACGTACCCTCCTGCTCGATCGGGTTCTGGGTAGCCATTACCAAGAAAGGCTTCGGCAACTTGTAGGTATGCTCGCTGATCGTGACCTGACGCTCCTGCATGGCCTCCAACAAGGCACTCTGTACTTTCGCCGGGGCACGGTTGATCTCGTCCGCTAACACAAAATTAGCGAAGATCGGGCCTTGCTTTACCTGGAACTCTTCGCTTTTCTGACTGTAAATCATCGTACCGATCACATCGGCCGGAAGTAAGTCCGGGGTGAACTGGATTCGGCTGTATTTAGCGTCGATCAACGACGACAATGTTTTAATGGCAAGTGTCTTAGCCAAACCCGGCACACCTTCCAACAGGATATGTCCGTCCGAAAGCAAACCGATCAACAAGGATTCAACCAAATGCTTTTGTCCGACGATTACTTTGTCCATACCCATCGTAATCATGTTCACAAACGAGCTTTTACTTTCAATTCGCTCATTCAACTCACGAATGTCTACTGTCTGACTCATAAGATTTATTCTATTATATTGTTATTATATTGTCCCAATTTTACGTTGATTTTTTAGGATGCACAAAATTAGAAATGTTAAATTCGTATCCTTCACTTTTGCAGTTAAATAATACTAACCAACACTTCCTCGTTTTGTTTTATTTTACTTAAAAAAGGGGGATTTCTCTTACTCCCCGGCAAGTATCTCTGTTTGTAGGGCGGCGGCTTTCTCCCGCGACTCACGGCTCTTGGCATCGATGCCATACGATTCCGGTGCGGGTATCTCGATCACGGTACCGATCGGGACGTTGTTCGGGTCTTTTATAACAGCCTTATTATGTTGGTAAATATACACCCAGAATAATTTATTGCCATAATATTCCAAGGCGATCACGGTGAGGCGGTCGCCATGCTTGATCTTCACCTGCCCCAATGGTTTTGGCGCCGGTTCCACATAAGGCTCCGGTTCCGTATGCGGGGTCTTCTCCGCTACCGAGTCCGGATGAAGCATCCAAGCTGATTCTTGAACCGTGTCCTTGGCCGTATTCTTGGCTTCCGTTATCACCTCTTCTTGGGCAGGCGCCGGTTTCCAATTATTTCTTCCCAGATAGAAGAATACAGAGATTACGATTATCAAAAAGGCGACGATCATTAATACCCCCTTTTCCTCCGGTTTCCTACGGGCTTGCTCTTCCGGTCTCTCTGGTATGGGAGATGGCTCCGCGGGCGGTTCCGGTTCCAATCCACGTTCCGGTTCAGATACCGATGACGGCTCCGGATCAAACGCTTGCTCTGGCTCAGGCAATGGTTCAGGTTCAGGTTCTAGTATCGGTTCGGGCTTCTCTTTGGGCTGAGTATTTGCCAAAGGGATTTCCTTATCCGGCATTACCTCCTCCACGGACTCGTCTTCCGTTTCCTTCTCCTCTACGGACTCATCCATGTCCGAGAAATCCACGTTCTCGTTGATCTCTGTCGTCTCAAAGATAGAGAAAGGCTTGTTTACCTGTTCCCGCAGGTCTTTATCCGGCAGGAAAGAGAATTTATAATGTTCGGGGATCAAGAAACGTTCACCGGTATTCACGTGGATACTCTCCCGCTTCTCCACAGAGATAATCTTGAAAGTACCCAAGCCCTTTACTTTTACGATCTTATCCGTATAGACCCCTTCGGATACCACCGAGATAAAATCTCTCAAGAAACGCTCTACCTCTCCTCTGTCCTTGCCGGTACGCTCCGATAATAAACCGGCTAAATCTTGTATATTCAGCCGGTTATTCATGATCACCCAATTCCTTTAAACGATTCTTCACGGTCGTTCCGGGCTTGAACACGGGAACTAATTTAGGGGGAACCAGATATCGCTTCCCGTTCGCCGGATTCACGGAAATACGTTCCGCTTTCTTTTTCACCTCGAACTGGCCGAAGCCTTGCAGATAGATCGTATCGTTATCCACTAATTTCGAACTTACGACGGAACTGAGCGCAGAAAGCATGTCGGATACCTCCTTCGAGGTCCAATCCATGCGATTCGCCAATTCCGTTATAAGTTCCTTGTTTTTCATATCTAATTCCATAACAGTTCGTGCTGCTATATTAGTTATTTTTTCGTTAACCGACAAATATATTGACAGTTTTTACATCAATTCAACACTTTACCATACAGATCAAACGCTTGTGCGTCAATCACCTTTACTTGGTAAAAGCTACCCGGACTCAAGGGAGTATCCTTGGAAATCAATATTTCCGGATCTACCTCGGGCGAGTCGTATTGCGTACGTCCCACGTAGAAATCCTCCTCCTCCCGGTCTACGATCACTCGGAAGGTCTGCCCTACTTTCGAGGCGTTCACGTCGGCGGAGATGCCTTCTTGCACACGCATCAAGTAATCCAGTCGGTCTTGCTTCACCTCCTGCGGGATCTCGTCTTTATAATGCTGATAGGCATAGGTACCCTCCTCATGGCTATAGGCGAAAGCGCCCATACGCTCGAAGCGGATATCTTTCACGAAGCGGATCAACTCCTCGAAATCCTGTTCCGTCTCGCCGGGATGACCCACCATCAAGGTGGTGCGTAGATGGATGCCCGGCACTTCCCGGCGCATACGCTCCAGCAGCTCATACGTCTCGGCCTTCGTGATATTGCGGCGCATCATCCTCAACATCGGGTCGCTGATATGCTGGAGGGCGATGTCCATATACTTGCAAACGTTATCACGCTCACGCATCACCGGCAACAGGTCATAGGGGAAATGAGACGGATACCCGTAATGCAAACGAATCCACTCCACGCCCGGGATGTCGGATACCCGCTCCACCAGTTCTGGCAAGGCCATTCGCTTATAGCGATCGAGGCCATAAAACGTAAGATCTTGGGCGATCATCTGGAATTCTTTTACGCCTTGCGCGACCAAGCCACGAACCTCGTCTACGATCTCGTCCATCGGACGGGATTGATAAGCCCCGGTTATGATCGGGATCGAACAGTAGGAGCAGGTACGGTTGCATCCCTCCCCGATCTTCACGTAAGCGTAGTGTCTCGGGGTGGTGAGCACACGATCCGTAGCCAGCTCTTGATGGTACGACTTGCCCAGATCGGAGATCAACTCCTTCCAATTGAATTTCCCGTAGAAACGATCTACCTCGGGAAGTTCCTTCTCCAGATCTTTCAAGAAACGCTCCGACAAGCACCCCATCACGAAGAGCTTCCCGATCCGTCCTTTCTGCTTTTGCTCGCCCAGCTCGAGGATCATATTGATCGATTCCTCTTGGGCGTCGCCGATGAAACCGCAGGTATTCACCACCACGATCTCGCCATTGATCTTATGGGGATCATGCTCTACCGTATAGCCATTGGCAACGAATTGGCGCATAAGTTGCTCCGAGTCCACTAGGTTTTTCGAACACCCCAGCGTAATAATATCTACTTTATTTTTTCTCATTCTCCAAATAACGAATTGACAAACTCACGTTTGCGGAATACTTGCAAATCCTCCATCCCCTCGCCGAGTCCGATATATTTCACGGGGATACGGAAATGGTCGGAGATACCGATCACGACACCCCCCTTGGCGGTACCGTCCAACTTGGTCACGGCCAAGGCGTTCACCTCGGTGGCGGCGGTAAATTGTTTCGCTTGCTCGAAAGCGTTCTGCCCGGTAGAGCCGTCCAATACCAACAATATCTCGTGGGGGGCGTCCGGGATCACCTTCTTCATCACGTTCTTGATCTTGGTAAGCTCGTTCATCAAGTTGATCTTGTTATGCAGACGTCCGGCAGTATCGATAATCACCACGTCGGCATCGTTCGCCTTGGCGGAGCTCAGCGTATCGAAAGCCACGGAAGCGGGGTCCGAGCCCATGTTCTGCTTCACGATAGGTACGCCTACCCGCTCGCTCCAGATCACTAGTTGCTCCACGGCGGCGGCACGGAACGTATCGGCGGCGCCCAGATAGACCTTCTTGCCGGCTTTCTTGAACTGGTAAGCCAGCTTACCGATCGTGGTCGTCTTACCCACCCCGTTCACGCCTACAACCATGATCACGTAGGGTTTCTTGCCCTCAGGAAGTGCGAATCCCTCGGCATCCTCCGTATTGTTCTCTGTCAGCAAGCTAGCGATCTCGTCACGCAGCAGGGTGGTCAATTCTTGGGTGGTGACATACTTGTCACGGGCCACACGCTTCTCGATACGGTCGATGATTTTCAACGTGGTATCTACACCGACATCCGAGGTAATCAGTACTTCCTCCAAATTATCCAACACATCGTCGTCCACCTTACTCTTACCGGCGATCGCCTTGGTAATCTTGGAAAAAACACTCTCCTTCGTCTTCGACAGACCTTTATCCAAGGTTTCCTTCTTGTCCTTACTGAAAAAGCTAAAAATACCCATATTTATTTTGTTTCTGTTTTTATTTACTTCAAATCACACTTATCAAGTAGTTTCCGGATCTCCTTAACGGACATAGACTCAATCTCGCTCTTATCATACATCGTCACAAGAAAAATTGTTCCTTCATCAACGCTGACAAGTACCGTAAAAGTTATCACCCGAGCTCCCCCTCTCTTGCCCTGTGATTTCGAACGGATGGACATCCGGACCTTACGGAGGCCACCTCCCAAATCCGTTCCCGACAAAGGGTTCTCCAGCAGTTCGTCCCTCAACCTTAGGATATCTTCTTTCAACGACTTATATCGTTTCGCCAAATATTTCACCTCCTTAGCGAAGGGCGGTAATGCCTCAATCTTATAACTCATTCAATAGATCCTCCAATGGGCGAGAGGTTATTTTTCCCGCCTTCAAGTCTTTTACGCTCTGGAAAGCCTCTTCCAGCACCTCCCGCTCGCTTCGCTTGGCAGGCGAGAAGGTCTTCTCTTTTAAGTTCCGCAAGAGCGATAAAGCCTTACGCATAAGCTCCTCATTATCCAAGATACTCATGGCTTCTTCCATGTATGTATATTTCAACTCATTCGCTGTCATGGTCATATTCCTCCCTTTGCTTGTTTTTAATCCATCCTGTTCTTATAATCCTCATAGCCGAACGTACGGTACACCACCAGCTGGTCGTCCTTGTTCCAAAGGGCCAAGGAAGGGTGCGGTATGCCGTTGAACATATTCGTCTTCACGATCGTGTAGTGGATCATATCCTCGAAAATCAGCTTGTCGCCGATCGCCAAAGGCTTATCGAACGACCAATCCCCCATATAATCACCGCTCAAACAGCTATTTCCCCCGATCCGGTAGGTAGGTTTCCCTTCCACGGCATCCGTAGCGAAACGGATAGCCGGTTTGTAGGGCATCTCCAAGCAATCCGGCATATGGCAGGTGAACGAGGCGTCGATAATCGCCGTCTTGATACCGTGGTTCTCCACGATATCCACCACGGTTGTCAGCAAGAACCCGGTCTGCCAAGCGAAGGCGCTACCCGGCTCCATGATCAACTCCAAGTTCGGATATCTCTCCTTAAAGCCTTTCAGTAAAGCGATTAAATGCTCCACGTCGTAATCCTTACGGGTCATCAAATGACCACCTCCCATATTCAGCCACTTGACGTGAGGCAGGAAACGGCCAAAACGCCTCTCCACCTCGGCCAGCGTCCGCTCCAGATCATAGGAAGTGGACTCGCACAAGGTATGGAAGTGCAGCCCCTCGATACCCTCCGGCAACGTGTCTCCCAGCAAGTCGCCGGTCACCCCCATCCGGGAACCCGGGGCACAAGGATTATACAAGTCCGTCTCCACGTCCGAGTATTCCGGATTGATCCGCAACCCACAAGACACCCGGTTACCATCCGCCCGCACCATCGGATAAAAACGATGGAACTGAGAGAGCGAGTTGAACGTAACGTGACTACTGTATCTCAAGATCAACGGGAAATCAGCCTCCGTATAAGCCGGGGAATAGGTATGCGCCGGACTTCCCATTTCCTCGAAGGCCAACTGGGCCTCAAATTTAGAACTTGCTGTCGAAAAAGGAATGTACTCACGTACGATCGGGAACGCTTTCCATAAAGCGAAAGCCTTAAAAGCCAATATGATATTCACTCCCGCACGTTCTTTTACGCTCTTGATCAAGGACAGGTTGTTTCTCAGTAATTTCTCCTCCATCACATAGCAAGGCGAGGGTATCTTGTTGATGTCTATCATGCTGTATCTCAATATTTCATATTAACATGCAAATATAAGAAAAACATTCTGATATTACAACTATTATCGGGGTAATTCATTGAATATGTCGCAGAAAAAAGACAGTTGTGTTAACTTGCGAATACTACTGTGTTCGTAGACAAATACTATAGTACTTGGGCACAAGCACTATAGTATTTCTGGGTTCTTTTCATTCTCTTTTTAATCGAAAAAAAAGAAAGGAGGCATCTTGCCTCTATTCTTTATATTTTTATTATAATATCTATTTATATCTTATATGATGCGAAAGTGAGTTCGAAAGCCCATTCGAAAATAAACCTTTCCTTTTCTGCCAATCATTAAAATCCAACGACTTAGCTTCAAAAAGCAGTGTTCGATTCGGCATTCGAAAATGAATTCGAGCAAAAACGCACTTAGCCTAACACGCTGAGTTTGGCAAACTTAAGCAAAAGTCGCCTTTCTCCGAAATTCTTGAAGGCGACCGTCACTTTCGCATCACCTCCCTCACCTTCCATCGAGACGATCTCGCCATCGCCGAAACGGTCGTGATTGACCTTCTGGCCCACCCTCAAAACAGAGGCATCCGTGGCCGGAGCCGCCGAAAAGGACGATTCCATCGTGTTTTTTAACTTCGTAAGATGCCCTTGACGCTGTGCCGCTTGCTTCACCGGCGACACGAAATCATCCTCAACCGCCCTTGGTTGCCGGAATGGAGAGGCAAAAGCCGGGCGCCCGTAGCGTTCACGGGCCGAGGCGAATGCATCTGAAGCGCCGGCATCCGAAGGCATATCCAGATACTTAGCGTCTATATCCTTCAAGAAACGGCTGGGCGTACACATATCCGTCTTCCCGTTACGATAGCGGCTCTTCGCATAGCTCAATACGCAATTTTGCTCCGCACGGGTAATCGCCACGTAGAACAAACGACGCTCCTCCTCTACCGCTCTCGGGTTATCTTTCGATAGGGACGAGGGGAATAGGTCTTCCTCCAAGCCTACCACGAAAACATTCGTGAATTCCAATCCCTTGGCGGCATGCACGGTCATCATCGTGACCTTATCGGAGTTTTCCTCTTTATCGTTATCTTGATCGGTGAGCAAGGATACCTCCGCCAGAAAGTCGGACATGGCGACTTGCTCCATGCCCTCCTCACGCCGGATCTCGCAAAACTCGGCGATACCTTTCAGCAACTCCTGCAAGTTCTCTTGCTTGCTCACGCCCTCTACGGAACGGTCTTGAAACAGGTCGGAAACGATGCCGCTACGCTTCACCACCAAGGTAGCCAATTCCTCCGCGGAGAGTTTTTTATTCTCTTCAATGAAAACTTCAATCAAACTACGGAAATCGCTCAGTTTCTTAGCTGTACCATTATTTATCGGTAGCGAATATTCCAAGGGGGCTTGAAGTACGGTCCACAGGCTTACCCCGTATTCGGTAGCGGCGCCGACAAGCTTACCTACCGTCGTATCCCCGATTCCCCGGGTGGGATAATTGATGATTCGCTTCAAGGCCTCCTCGTCGTGCGGGTTCACGATCAGGCGGAAGTAAGAGATCACGTCCTTGATCTCTTTCCGCTGGTAAAAAGACAAACCGCCATAAATCTTGTAAGGGATGCCCCGCTTTCGCAACGCCTCTTCCAAGATACGGGACTGGGCGTTGGTACGATACAAGATAGCGAAATCAGCATACGAGAATTTCCCTAATATCCCGTGCATCTCGTTGATTCGGGCGGCTACGGTGTAGCCCTCCTCATAATCGGAGTACGAGGTGAAAACACTCACCTTGCTGCCCGCCTCCTTCTCGGAATAGACCGTTTTGGGTATCTGACGTGTATTCTTGTCGATCAAGCTATTGGCGGCGTTCACGATATTCTGGGTGGAACGGTAATTCCGTTCCAGCTTGAAGATACGGCAACCGGTATAAAGATTCTTGAATTGCAGGATATTATCTATATTAGCGCCTCGGAAAGAATAGATGCTCTGGGCGTCATCCCCTACCACGCAGATATGGCCGTGTCTCTCGCAAAGCCGTTGCACGATCAAGTGTTGGGCGAAGTTCGTATCTTGATACTCATCCACCAATACATACCGGAAGAAGTTCCGGTATTTCTCCAAGACGGCCGGATGATCCCGGAACAGGATATTGGTTTGCAGCAACAAGTCGTCGAAATCCATGGCTCCCGCTTGCAGGCAACGGCTCTGGTAACGTTTGTAGATTTCCCGAAGCAAGGGGACCTTGGCATTCATATCGCTTTCCACGAGCTCTTTATTTTGCTCGTAGGCCGTATAAGTTATCAAGGAGTTCTTCGCGTTGGAGATCCGGCTCTGCACCATTCCTAGGCGGTACACCTTATCGTCCAATTGCATTTCCTTGATGATGGATTTCAGTAAGCTCTTGGAATCAGCGGCGTCATAAATCGTGAAATTGGAAGGATAACCGATATGCTCCGCCTCGTTCCGTAAAATACGGGAGAAGATGGAATGGAACGTTCCCATCCATAGCCGACGGGCCGTTTGCTCACCGGTGATGGCCGCTATACGCTCTTTCATCTCCCGGGCCGCCTTATTGGTAAAGGTCAGCGCCAAGATACTATAGGGAGGCAATCCCAATTGCAATAAATAAGCGATCTTATAGGTCAGTACCCTAGTCTTACCGGAGCCAGCCCCGGCCACGACCAAGGATGGCCCCTCATTGTAAACCACCGCTTCCCGCTGGCTCTCATTCAGTTGATTCAAATACTCTTCCACATTCATCCGTTTTAGGGATACAAAATTAGGGAAAATAAGCGATTCCACATAAAAAAGTTGGGCAGGTCGCCGATAATATATACATTTGCCTGCATATAATCAGTAGTATTAACCAAAACAAGAGACTATGGGAAATTGGGAGAGACAACAGACAATGAGGAAAGAACGGGACAAGGTCCGAAGGGAGACTTTAGGGAAGTTCTTTTTTGACTTGGCTAAATTAATGTTTACGACGATGGTATTAGGAGAAATGCTCCTATTAGCAAAAGACATCGGCGACATTAATAATTGGGGTATGTTAAATATAGGGATTTTAGGTACTTACCTATTAGCCCGAGTTGGAAATAGAATATTAAAATAATATGATTATGATAAAAGATTTAAATGGATTGACAGTGTTGATGCTCGTTGTTACCATTTTAGCCGCTATCTTCTTAGCTTGGCTTTACACAAAGCCCGGCAAGAAATGGTTGGATGAGTTATGATACCGTAGGTGGTGTGCCATATTGTGGATCATGGCACACCATCTTCTTTATTTAGCGTCCAACAGATCATCATTCCTTATGCTCCTCCCCGCCTTCTTCACGCTCGCTTTTAAATCACCGATCCGGTAGCTGATAGCGATGCCGAAACCACGGCTAAACATACGCTCGGTCTGCCGGATATGAAAGTCCGGATATCGCTCGTTAATCTGTATCGTCTTATGATCTCCCAGAAAATCTTGCGCCCGCAGCGTACAAGTCAATTTATCATTCAAGAAGCTCTTTACCACACTCAAGCCGTAAAAATAAAAGCCGTACGAGTCCATCCCCACATTCGGCTCGGAGCGCACGTATCCACCCGACAGGACAAAACGCCACCCGTACTTAAACTTCTGCGAGAAATCGACAAAAGCAGAGCCACAAAAGCCGGAATTACGCACATCCGTATCGTAAACCTCATTCCCCTCCTGCGCCCGTAAATCCAGATAATGCAACATGCTGTTCAGCGACACGCTTGTCCGGGGCGAAGGATTATAGCTTAGATAAAGGTTTCCTCCCGCTGCTTTCACGTCCACGAGATTATCATACGTACTATTCACCACATTCGCCGAATCAATGAACAGATACTCATCAATCACCCCTTTTCCCAAGGTGCAGAGCACGGAAGCCTGCACATTCAATTTCGTTCCGTAATAACTGTATGACGCCGAAAGACGATGATGTTTCTCCGATACCAATCCCGGATTTCCATACGAGATAGAGGTCCCAGACACGAACACCGTAGGATTCAAATAGCTGATATTCGGGCGACGTAAACGTAAGTTGTAAGCCAAGCGAAACAAATTCCGGTCGTCCAAGCGGAAAGCGGAGGTCCAAGAAGGAACCCAATCCGTTACACGATAATTAAAATCCTTGCCTTCGCCTTGTTTATAAGTCACGTCCTGCCAAGTATGTTCCATACGAATGCCCGGGTTCAAGCTCCATTTACCATACTTAAATCCATATCCCGCATAGGCGGAGCCTATATTCTGCACATGCCGATATTCCACCAAAGGTTGTAAATCAGCGGGTAACCAGACACCCTCACCCAACTCCTTTACCTCCGAAGTAGCGTGGCTCGTACTGTTACGCCGAATCAGCTTCAAACCGCCCTCGATGGAATGCGTACTTGTAAAAGGATTCACGTAATCAAGCTGGGCCGTATGCTCATGGGTGCGGGCATGACTGATTTGCCGGGTATAATCGGCCTCCAGTTGGGGTAACGAGACATTGCCCATCTTGTCCTTATCATGAAACACGCTATAAATATCGTTCGGGATATAATCGTACTGATAGGAAAGCGTTAGCATCTCTTCCTTATTTCGTTTGAATAAACGCTGATAATCCGCTTTTAAGGAGGCACTACCCCATTCGTTCTTCTTACTCATATCCTCGTTATAAGCATAGATTTCTTCCCCCTCTTTATCAAACCTGCTATAATGGCTATTCCAAATAGAGTTGCTGTTTCCGATATTCAAGTTTCCGGACAAGGAGATCAAATTCAATGTATCGATCTCGAAACTGCCTTCCAGACTTCCATAATGGGCCGGATATTTCACGTCTACGTCCGAGAGCATCCGGAGCTTCGCACCGTCTCCCGACTGAGTACGGAGATAATCCGACTCGCTCTCGGACGATTGTTGGCTAAACGTATAATTTCCGGAAAGCGATAATCGGCCATATTTCAGCGTAGCGAAACCACCGACACTCTTAAATAAGTTCATCACCGTAGTGTTTATACTCGCGTTATATCCCTCGAACTCCGCTCCTTTCGTCACGATATTCAAGATTCCGCTGACACCCTCCGCATCGTAACGGGCACCGGGATCTGTTATCACCTCCACTTTCTTGATCATGCTGGCGGGGATACTACGCAAGACCTCCTTGGGATTATTGGAGAACATATTCGAGGGACGCCCGTTCATATAAATCTTAAAACTGGATTGTCCGTTTACCTTCACGTTATCCTCGCCATCCACGGTCACTAGAGGGACTTTTCGCAACATCTCCAGCAAAGTATAGGTTCGGGAATCCGGGTCCTCGGCGATACTGTAAGTAGTCTTATCCACCTCTGCCTTTATCAAGGGTTTCACGGCGACAATGTTTATCTCGGGCAAGTCCTCGTTCAAATACAATGAATCGGGAGAGACGAGTTGGGCAGTCAACGTCGAGTTCCAGTTTCCCACAAGCCCTATCAAGGCCATCATCATCAGAAATCTTTTCATATCCGTATCTTATTTGATTTGTTTTCGGGCAAAAGTAGAGGCAACAGACAACAACAACGTAAATAATCGCCGGATAAGTAGCTGACATTTCCATGACATTTCCATGACATCCGGTCATTTAGCAGGATTTAGGTCTATTTCATCCCGAATCCTATCGAAAAGGATACTTTCCTTCTATAATATTTAGTACCTTCGAGCGTTCTTTTTATGTTAATTCTAATCTAGCGAATAATGAATACACGACTATCGGCCAATCTATCCGTTTTGGGTACCTCCTTAATGCTGATCCTCTCGTTCAGCTTCGGTTTCCATAGTTATACGGAAGCCAAGAAAACGATCGTGACAGACTTGAATCAAGCGTTGCAACAAACGATCCTGCAAAACTCCCACCTATGGATGAGCCAAGATTCCATACGCACCTATGCCAATCTATCCAAGCTTTTCGGCAATCCGGTATCCATAGAAAGTTATAACAAGGACTTTTCCGACGCATTGAGTTATACGCCCGACAAGAAGAAAACGGGAATCGTGATCCACGTACTCAATAAAGATCCTCAAACCGAAAACGCTCCCGCTAATACCAACAAGAAACTCAACGAATATTATATCGCCAGCGATACGATTATCTGGGCTTCATCCATAGCGAACAGCCCCAATACTGCCACGGATCATATCGGGATCTCATTCCAAGGGTACGCCAATTGCTCCACCCTTGCGGTTATCGGGCTATCGGACAAATCTTTGCCCGGCCTATTCCTCGGGCTTGCCTTTTTATCCGCTATCCTGCCCCTATTGCTCAAACGCTATAGAAAGGAACTGATAATGCCTCAGCCTATCCATCCGGAAAAGACCATCTCTTTCGGTAATTTGAACCTTTCTTGCGAGACCGCCTCCTTCTATAAGGAGAATGAGGAGAAACTAAAACTCACCCCTCAGCAATATGCCTTGATGGAGATGTTTTTCCTATCGCCTACGCATATCTTGAACCGCTCGGATATCTGCGAGAGCTTATGGCCGGGAAAGATCAACGCCGACGAGACCTTGAACACCTTGATCCGAAGGCTACGGCCTTTAGTGGAGGAAAACAGTAACCTAAAGATCACGACAGACAGAGGACGAGCTTATGCGCTTGAAATAAAAAAGAGCGACCATCTCTGATCGCTCTTTCCTTTTTATCTAGATAGAATTAATATCTTCCACCATCCCGGTTAGAACCATAACCGCCACCTCTGTTAGAGCCATAGCCACCGCCTCTGTTGGAACCGTAACCGCCACCTCTGTTGTTATTGAAACGACCACCTCTGTCGCCTCTATCCTCTCTAGGTCTGGCTTCTGTTATATTGATGACTTTGCCGTCATAACTTGCTTGGTTTAACTCCTCGATAGCCTTTTTAGCTAGCTCATCATCGCTCAGCTCAACGAAACCGAAGCCTCTTGAACGGCCGGTTTCTCTATCCATAATAACTTTTGCTGAAGTAATCTCACCGTAATCAGCAAATAACTGTCTTAAGTCCTCATCAGAGATGTTGTAACTTAGATTTGAAATGTAAAGATTCATTTTGTAAACTTTAATTAAATGGTTAATTGAGCTGAGTATGTCGACTAAAAAAGTTTACCTAACAAATCAAGTTGTGAGCCAATACTTTCTAATACTAACTTAAATCAATCTCAAATATGCTGCGAATGTAATGGTTTTATTCGAGCATACAACTATAAATCCAATAAATTTCGAAAAAATATAAGGGCGGGGTCTGCCCGCCCCCCACGAAATTAGAATACGGTAACTTCTTGTCCCGCGGTATTCGCACGGATTAAATAATCGTACATCGCCTCGCAATACACCGGAGGCAAGTAGAAGCGACCCGGGTAGACTGCGCAAAGATTGATCTTCACGGTCACTTGACTGCCTGCCGGCAGACGGTCTATATAACTATAAACACGGTCGTCACGAATATCCTGATAATTCACTCCGGCGGTCAGGCTGTCCGTAGCAGCTCCATTCAGGAAGCGGGTATTCAGTATTTCCCATCCGGCAGGGAAGATCTCCGATAATACCAAATTATTATATCCCCGGGCCGAAGGGTTCTTTACCGTAACCACGGCGGAGAAATTCGTACCTTGCTCCAATTGGGCGACATTGACCGGACGTCCGTTCAAGTCCACATAGCTAACCGCCAACGAGACACCATTCGCATACGCTTTTTCCTCTCCCTGCTCCGGTATTCCCTCGGTTATAATACGGGCGAAGAGCGTAGATTTACCCGTGTTCTTCAACTCGACGCTCGCCGAGGTTCCCGCCTTATCCAATAAGGTCTCGGACCATATATTCTTATCCGTTTTCACCTGTCCATCCTTTCCGCCACAAGCGTACGTGAAATCCATGGCCCCGTCTACCCGATATTTAGCTAGGTAGTCCGACAAGGCAACTAAAGCGAATGCCGTAGATTGTGTGCTCAACCAATCATCCGAAGAAAGCTGTTTGGACAATTCTTCCACCAAAGTAGCGGCCTCCTTGCCTTTATCCAACAAGCAAAGCGTCATTAACTGGATGGATTGATCCCGGACATCACTGCCGAACGTCTCGTCATACTCGGAATAACCGGAAGGAAGAGCCGTCGTCTTACTGATCAAGTCTTGAGCGACATCCTCACGGCCGACCAAGGCATAGGCGGAAGCTAGCGACCAGCGACTCATGGAGGCCAAGTCTTTCATCTCTTTCAAGCGGTTCATGGCACCCATCTCCGGCGACCCGGCCAAAGCCAATACATACAGGCGATAGGCTTGGGTAGTCTCTTCCGAATCCATATAATAAGAGGTAGCCGGCTTCCAATTACGGGCTACCCAGCGTAGATTATTCAATACGCTTTGTTTCATGGCCTCGGGAACCAAGTAGCCTTTCTTCGAGGCTTCCAGCAAGAAATGAGTAGCGTAAACCGTACCCCAGCCATTGCTGCTCGTTCCACCCGGCCAATAGGCGAAAGCCCCATCTACGGTCTGGTAAGAGCGCAGACGGCGGATCACCTCTTTCACGGCTTCCTCCGTGGATTTCGCCTGTCGCGGGGTCAAATCCGTAAACGAGGAGATATAAAGCTGCGGGAATCCTTTCGAGGTGATCTGTTCCAGACATCCGTGAGGATAACCCAACAAATAAGATAGACGTGAGGATAAGTTCACGGGGGCGATATCCGACACTTCCAAAGTCAACTGGTTCGTACCCGTGGCACCCGGCATCGCAACCGTCTCTTTCCAAGACTTGCCGGCCTCCAAGGTAGCGGCGGTAACTTTCACTTGTGGGCGGCGTACCGTACGGATCTCCAGTTCCGTCTCATAAACGGATTTATCCCCTTTACCCGTAGCGGTTATCGTTACCTTCCCGATACCCGGGTTCTTCTTCACCCGGATACGGAACGAGGCTTGCTGATCCCCTTTCCGCTCGAAGCTCAAGCTCCTCGTCGCCTCGCCGACCACTTCCATATTCGAGCTGCAAGCAATAGATACATTCACGGCCCCTACGCCATCCTCGGTAGCGAATACCGTAGCGGGTACTACCATCTCCTCGCCCACGCCGATCACCCGGGGCAAGGTTCCTAGCAGCATTACGGGCTTACGTACCATCACGCTCTTATCGGCATGTCCATAAGCCTCCCCGTTTCCGGCTACCACCATGATCTTGACACGCCCGTTATAATTCGGCATCTGATAGGTATGTCGGGCGGTCTTCCCCTTCTTCAGCAAGAACGGGCCGTCAAATCGCACCACGGGCTTGAAGCGGTTCACGATCGCTTTCGGGCCTTTGTTCAGCGCATCGTCGCCGCCGATACTGAACAATTGCTCGATACGGCCGCCGTAAGCGCCAACCACGAAGTTATACAAATCCCATGTATTCACGCCCAACGCTTCCCGGGCGTTAAACGCCTTCCAAGGCTCCGGCGTACGGAAACGGGTCAAGTCCAGCAAGCCCTCATCCACGATCGCCAGCGTATAAGCCATCTCCTTTCCATTCTTCTCGGAGACGGAGACGGTATAAGAGGCATCCGGTTTCAGCTCGGCGGGAGATTGGATGACCGGAGTCAGATGGCTCTCCGGAGAAGTTACCGTGAACGGGACCACGCCATACAAGCGGATCGGCAAATCGTTCTTCGTGATGCCATGAGGCTGCAAAAGGGTGATATAGACGTAAGCGTTCGGCTGCATATCTTTCGTCACATCCAGTCTCACGGTCGTTTGTTTATCCTCGCACGTATGTTCCGTCAAGGAAAGGACACGCACGCCGTTCTCTATACTGATAATCGCACGGCTTCCTTTCGTGGAAGGGAAGGTGACTACCATCTTTTCTCCGGGCGTATAACTATCCTTATCGGTCTTGAAACTAAGCATCGTGGCGGACTCGCTGCCATCGGTGTTACGTCGGCCCTCGTTATAAGGCCAGTCGAAATAACTCATCACTCCCGTAGAGTGCTTACTCTCCTTATCTTTCACGGAGATGAAATACGTTCCCCACTCCTTATCCGGGAAAGAGAGCTGGAACGTACCCCGGCCGTCCCCATCCGTACGGACGGTAAATGTCTTTACCGGCTTATTGTAGGAATCCGATACGTAATTGGCCAGACCGCTACTGTTGGAATCCCACCACCAATACCAATAGACCTTATATACTTTCACGTCTAATTCCGTATTCGCTTGCGGTTTCCCTAAATAATCAACAGAAGCGACCTCGTAGGTATAATTGGCTCCGGTATTTAGTTGTTCCTTATCTTTCTGCGGAGATTTGATACCGGCATACCGGCGATAAGGCGAGTAAAGCATCCGGTCCGCGTCGATACTGAAATCTCCGGATTCCTCATAGACCCGGGTCACTAGGTTTGCCAGCAACATTCCGGGAGCGGTAGAACCCAGCTCGAAGCGGGCTTGTACCGTGGCATCGCCCCGCTCATTGGTAACGCCGGAGATCAGCTTGCTCTCTTCCGTATTAAATACACGGGAAGGATCGTCGAAATAGAAACCCTTATAGCCCTCGAAGGTAGTCGGGGTAGCGATAAAGGTTCCTTGTATATCATATTTCAAGTTACGGGCGATAGCTCCTTGCAGCCATTCCACATGCAGGCGGGCATCCATAGGCTCACCACGCAACAAGGTCTTCTCCGGCATGGATAAGGCGATCTTCAGGCGGTTTGGCTTGATGGACTCGATGCGTAAGCGCTTCGAGAAAGAGACACCACCCACTTGTACCTTCACGTTCCAAGCGCCTGTAGGAGCGTCCGCCTCAGTAACGAAATCGAAGGCGTAAAGCCCCAGCTCGCCACGGGTCTGCGTCTTACGGGCATACATTTGCCCTAACGGGTTGTACAGCTCCATCACCACCGGATGCTCTGCCGGCAATTGCTTCGCCCGGTCGTTCAGCATAAAACCCAGATGCAACGTATCACCCGGACGCCATACGCCTCGCTCACCATAGATAAAGCCCTTGATCCCTTTCTGGACGACCTCGCCCGATACATCGAACGAGCTGAGCGAGAGAGCCGATCCGTTATCCACCCGCAGATAGGAACGTTGGGTTCCCTGTGAGGCGATCAGGTAGAACGGACGTCCCGAGGAGAGATCCAGCCGTACCTGTCCCTTGTCATCGGTCGTGCCCGAGGCCAACGCTTGGTGTTGGTAATTATAGGCGGTAACCGTAACTCCTCGCTCCGGCTCCGTATTCTGTATATTATGCACCAACACGGTCATATCATTATCCTGCCCCATCAAGGCGACCAGTCCCAAATTGGTAGCCAAGATATTCTTTCCCTCTACCTTATTAAAGTAATAACTATCCGAGCAAGGATCGTTCCATTCTTTCCAATTATAACTAGACCAATCGTATTGACGGTAATAATACGCTCCCTCGTCAAAACGGGCGGACTCTTCCTTGAAACGGATCTCGTCCGAGGCCAAGATCTGCTCCTTCGAGATCTTCAACGTATCATTCCCGCAAGGATAGGCCGACAAAGGCCGGTCAAACGAAAGCTCCAGACGGTAGATAGCGCCCGGTTCCGGCTCGATCAACCGCTTTAAATCGACCGCAAACGTATTCCACCGGGACAGGTCAAGACCCTCCTCATCCAAGAAGATCGTCTTACGGGCGATCAAGCGTCCGACACGCATCAGCTCCCCGGACTCATCCAAGTTGTTCGATTGCAGGAACTGACCGATATTCTGCTCCAATATCTTGATAACGCTCACCGTAACCCCTCGCAAATAAATCGCTTGGAAAGGAACGGATAATTGCGTGGATTGCGGGATGATCACTCCTTTCCCGATAAAACGGACACCGGGTTTCTGCTCATCTAGGATTATTTGACGCACGACAGCCTCTTTCAGGTTCAAGCCGCTCTTGCTGCGGATGCCTTGGTTCAGGTGGATATTCATCACGCCCTTTTGCCACAAATCGGCATCCGGATATAGGCGTAGCTTGTTTCCGTCCACGGTTACGGTCTCCGACGTATTCTCGGCGATAAAGGCCAAGCCTCTCATATCTTGGCCCACATCCAATAACTTCGTGAAAGCGACCTCCACGTAACGCTCCGGCTCGGACACATACGTCACGTCGTACACCGAGAAATCATTCTGATCCGGAACGCTCACTGTCACGACATCGGCCTTTTCCACGCCTAGTTTATTAGAAGATACGGAAAGCTTGAGTGTCCGTTCCCCCTCCATCCCGGCGGAGACATTGAATAAGGTCACCTCATGTTTCTTTCCATCCGGGCTGTGTTGCCAAGTAGCGTCTACCTTCTCCGAGAAATCCACCAACGACTCCACGGTCTCCGGAGATTCCTTATCCGGCGTGAAAAGCACGGCGGTCAGATCGTACCCATTCTCGTTTTTCTTGTTGATATCCATCGATTCCAGATTCCCCCGAAGGGCTAAAGGGAGCGTGGTAAAACCAAAAGCGAACCACTTATCCTTACCTTCCGCCTCAAACCATTCGGACAAATCGGCGTTCACCTGATAAGAGGTGTTTCGCTCAAAGCCTTTCTCCGGCTTGAATACCAACGTCCGGTTATTCTCGAAAGCCCATTTCCCCGGCACATCGGGCTTGAGGCGCACGAGTTTCCCCAATCGGTCCGCCTTTAATCGATCCGCCGGGATCTCTTGATTAAAGATCAGGTAAACGGGAGAATACCGGGAAATCTTCCCGGTAGTAAACGCCTCTACATTCGGATTATAAGGGGGGAGATCTTGATCCGTGGAGCTTGTCGTATGACAACTTGTCAAGATAGACAAGAGACAAAGTACGCAGAATAAACCGATAGACCGTATCATACACATGAATGTTTAAATGGTTAATCCACAAATGTACATAAATAGAAGGATTTCTCTCCTATACTTTCAGACAAACTGATAATTTTCGTACATTTGTCTTAAATATGGAGCGACCAGTATGCCACCAAAGAAGTACAGGAGTCGCTAAACAAGAGGAAAGAAAAGTATATGGCGAAGAAATTCGAAATTCGAAATAGCACGGCGGAATTCCTTATCTTCATGCTAGAAGGTAAGGAAGATGGCATACAGGTAATGTATCATAACGAAACCATCTGGTGCACGCAGAAAGCGATGTCTACCCTGTTTGACTGCTCTACAGACAATATCGGATTACACCTAAAGAACATCTTTACATCCGGTGAATTACGGAAAGATTCAACTACCGAGTTTTTCTCGGTAGTTCAAATCGAGGGCGGACGGCAAGTATCCCGAAAAACATTGTTTTATAACCTTGATGCGATCATTTCTGTCGGTTATCGTGTAAACAGCGTTCGTGCTACACAATTTCGCCAATGGTGCACATCGGTCATCCGTCAATTCGCTATCCGTGGTTATGTGATAGACAAGAAGCGTATGGAGAACGGCTCTTTCATCGGTGAAGATTATTTTGAACATCTACTAGCCGAGATACGGGAGATACGGTTAAGCGAGCGTCACTTTTACCAAAAGTTGACCGATATCTATGCTACCGCTATTGACTATAATCGTGACGCACCAACCACCCGCCTCTTTTTCCAAAAGGTACAAAATAAGATACATTATGCCGTACACGGTCATACCGCCGCCGAGTTAATCGTGAACCGAGCCAACTCGGAAAAAGAACATATGGGACTGATCACATGGGAAAATGCGCCTAAAGGGAAGATCGTAAAAACAGATGTGGCCATTGCCAAGAACTACCTTAACGAGATGGAGTTGGACGACATGGGACATTTAGTCAACGCAGTTCTGGATATGGCAGAGCGCATGGCTAAACGACATATACCCATGACCATGGAAGACTGGGCAAAACGTATCGACCTGATACTCGAAGCCGGAGGTAATGACTTATTGACCAACGCCGGCAAGGTGACAGCCGAATTAGCCAAAGCTTTCGCAGAAGCCGAGTTCGAGAAGTATCGGGTCATTCAAGACCGTCTCTTCCAATCGGATTTTGACCGTTTCGATAGCGAGACCTTGTTCCCGACAGATTTCAATCCCGATAATACATAAATAGCAACATCATGACCAAGAAACTACACAAGGAAATCCCCATCGACTACGCCGTCTGCCAGCAACAAGATTGCCCTCGGGCCGGAAAGTGCCTGCACCAGATCGCCTACCAACCGCTCATCGAACAACCGGCAACCGTATTACGGCTGCTGAACCCCACCCTCTGTACCCGGGATGGGGCTTGCCCCTACTTCCGAGACTCCGCTCCCGTCACCTACGCACGGGGTTTCACCGGAATACAGAGCCGGATGTTCCCGGCGCAATACCAGCAATTCATGTCGATACTCATGTCCCATTTCGGACGTAACCCCTACTTCGAGCGGCGAAGGGGCGAATTTCCACTCTCACCTAAAGAGCAAAGGATCGTGCTAAACGCCTTGCGAAGGGTCGGAGTGACGGAAGAGCTAAGGTTCGATCATTATGAGGAGAGTGTCAATTGGTATGATTGAGGCAGTACTCTTTATAAAGTACCGCAATACTCAGCCGGACAGTACCGCAGTACTTCTTAAGGAGTACCGCAGTACTTTGCGCACAGTACTACAGTACTTCCTACGGAGTACTGGCAGATGCCTCAGCCATCTATCCAAGTCGCTACTACCGAGGCCGGGACGAGTGCCATGGCGCCTCCTCGCATCCCTCTTGGGGATCGGCGGGGCGGCGTGGTGTATCCTGTATGGCATCGTGCCCCGGCAATTATTTCCCGCCCCCTGCTCTACCTTATTATATTCGGCCGAGGGCGAGCTTTTAGGCGCACGTATCGCACCGGACGGGCAATGGCGTTTCCCGGCGGCGGATAGCTTGCCTGATAAATTCGTGGATTGCTTGCTCACGTATGAGGATAAACGGTTCTTTTACCATCCCGGTATAGACCCCGCCGCCATCTTCCGGGCGATCCGCTTGAACGGGAAAGCGGGGCGTGTGGTGAGCGGAGGAAGTACCTTGACCATGCAATTGGCACGCATAGCGAGAGGGAACCAAGACCGGACCTTCTACGAGAAAACGATCGAGATGTGCTGGGCGCTCTTTCTGGAAACCACCTATAGCAAACAAGAGATACTGAACCTCTATGCCTCGCACGCTCCCTTCGGGGGAAACGTAATCGGGCTGGAGACCGCCGCATGGCGTTATTTCGGGCGAAGCGCCTCCGAGCTATCGTGGGCCGAGAGCGCCACGCTCGCGGTTCTTCCTAACTCCCCCGCCTTGATCCACCCCGGGAGAAACCGGAAACAACTGAAGGAGAAGCGGGATCGCTTATTGGCTTCCCTTCAAAAGAAAGGTGTATTGGAAGAGACCGAATACGAGCTGGCCTGCATGGAGCCACTTCCCGAAGCCCCTCTCCCTTTACCTAATGATGCCCCTCACCTGTTAGAAAGACTGGCCGCGGAACAACCGGGGCAACGCATCCAAACCTCCGTCCGCCAAGCCCTGCAACGGCAGACACAGGCCCTCGTAAACCGTTATGCCCGTGAATACAGTTCCAACCATATCCATAATCTGGCGGCGATCGTAGCGGACGTGGAGACCGGGGAGGTATTGGCCTACGCCGGAAACGCTACCTATCCGGCCGACGAGCGGCGGGGGAACCAAGTGGATATCATCACCTCGCCCCGCAGCACGGGAAGCATCCTCAAGCCCTTCCTGTATGCCGGTATGCTGCACGACGGGCTGTTGCTCCCCTCCATGCTGGTATCGGACGTGCCCTTGAATATAAATGGCTTCTCCCCCCATAATTACAACAAGACATTCTACGGGGCGGTACCGGCCCATGTAGCCATAGAGCGCTCCTTGAACGTTCCCTTGGTACGTATGCTCTCCCAGTATAATACCGGACGCTTTATGTCTTTACTGAAATCGTGGGGAATGACTACCTTACGTTTCTCCGAGGAACATTACGGGGCCTCCTTGATCTTGGGAGGGGCCGAGGGAACCTTATGGGATCTTTCCGGTATGTATGCCTCCATGTCTCGTGTGCTTAAACATTACCGTACTTACAACGGACGCTATAATCCGGCGGATATCCATCCGCTGACTCCCTTTCCTGCGGAGAGGAAGGAACCCATCCGTTCCCTTACCGATAGCCGGCTCACCGATAAGGCGCTCCTTTCCTCCGCGGCCCTGTGGTACACGTTCGAGGCGATGTCCGCCCTGAACCGTCCCGAGGAAGAGGCCGACTGGCAACAATTCGAGTCGATGAAACGGATCGCGTGGAAGACCGGGACGAGTTACGGGGGACGAGACGCTTGGGCGATCGGCACGACTCCCCGCTACGTCGTCGGCGTATGGGCCGGTAACGCTTCCGGCGAGGGCCGTCCAGGACTTACGGGTGTCGGCAACGCCGCCCCGGTCCTTTTCGATCTCTTTTCCCTATTGCCCGGTAGCGAATGGTTCGACCTGCCCTACGATGAGACGCTTCCCCTGGCGATCTGCCGGAACAGCGGACATAAAGCCTCGCCCTACTGCGAGCAAACGGACACCTTATACATGCCGCTGTCCGGCAATAACACGGGGATTTGCCCCTACCATAAGCTCGTGCATCTATCGGCGGACGGACGGTACAGGGTCAATAGTTCCTGCGAGTCTGTCGACCGGATGATCAGCCGCCCGTGGTTCGTGCTTCCTCCCGCACAGGAGTATTACTACCGCAACTATCACATCGATTATATCCCGCTCCCTCCGGTAAAACCCGGCTGCGGGCAAGACCTGAACCGCCAGATCGAACTGATCTATCCCGAGCATAACGCCATTCTCTACCTTCCGAAAGGCTTCTCCGGAAAGTCCGAGAAATTTATCTTCAAGGCCGCCCACGCCCGCCGTGACGCTACGATTTACTGGCATCTGGACGAAAGCTATCTGGGAGAGACCACCGAGAATCACCAGATCAGTTGCTCCGTGAGCCAAGGAAAACATCTCCTTACCCTCATCGACAACGAGGGGAACCAGAAGAAAATACAATTCGAGGTCAAGTAAAGCATCCGTTAAGCCTTGACCCAAACAGCCAATTTGCCTCCCTTGACAAGGAAACGGCCCTTCCCTTCCTCATCAATCGTCACGGTATCTTTTACCGAGCCTGTGATCTCATGCCATACCTCGCCTTTCCGGTTCTCCCCCACAGACATTGTTTTCTCTCCATCTTCCCCGTTCGAGATAACCACCGCCAAGCCCGAATCAGCATGTCCCGGATCTCCCAAGCGTACGAAGCCGATCGTGTTCGGATGATCAAAATAATCCACCTCTTCCCCGTACGCATATTCTTTCCGGACACGCAATAGCATATCCAATACCTTACGATGGGGAGATTTCTTCCCTTTTACGCCATAATAATCCCCATAAAAGATACACGGATACCCTTTCTTCATCAACAGGATCAAACCGTAGGCGGAAGGTTTGAACCAATCCTTCACCTGCGACTCCAAAGAACTGTTTTTCTGGGAATCATGGTTATCCACGAAGGTGACGGCTTGATCCGGGCATATCTCGACCAAGGTCCCTTTTAATAGATCGCGTAAATCATAGTCACGACCTTTCTCGGAAGCCTCATTCAAGTTATAATGTAAGGCTACGTCAAACAAATCCACGTTATATTCTACTTGCGACAGGTAAGCCTCCAACGATTCGGTATCGTTTTTCCAATATTCCCCGACAGCGTAGAAGCCCTCTCCCCGATCCGCTCTCACCGCCTCCAGAAAATGCTTGATAAACTGGTCGTTCATATGCTTGATCGCATCGAGTCGCATACCGTCCAAGTTTAGTTCGTTCGATACCCAGATCCCCCATTCCTGCATCTCACGCACGACTTCAGGGTTATCGAAATCCAGATCGGCGAACATGAGATAGTCGTAATTTCCATTCTCATCATCGACTCCCTCACTCCAATGTTTTCCCTCTCCCAGAATCTGGAATATACCTTCCTTCTTGCGGGACACATCATAGTCCGTCCCGGAGAAATGAAACCAATGCCATTTAAAATTAGAATACATATTGCCACGCCCCGGGAAGTCGAAGCCGGTCCATCCCTCTATCTCATGGGGTTCGCTGGTAGCGTTTTCCCGTTGCCCAGGATCTACCTCTTGCGCCATAAACCACTCGGTATAATCGGCTCCCGCCTTATGGTTCATCACGGCATCCAGATATACGCCAATCTGGTTCCGGTGAAGTTCCTCGATCATTTCTTGAAGTTCCTGTTTAGTTCCATACTTGGTGCGTATGGTCCCTTTTTGGTCGAACTCCCCCAAATCATATAGATCATAGGTTCCATACCCCTCGTCCGCTTGCTCATGGCCTTTGTACGCGGGTGGAATCCATACGGCGCTGATCCCGATCTCATGTAAATGCGAGGCATCATCCTTCAGCCGTTTCCACAGCATTCCATCGTTCGGCAGATTCCATTCGAAATACTGCATCATTACTCCATTTTCCATATGTTTCTTCTATTTGTTGATAAAACAACACTTCCCAAGCGTCATAAGTTGCTGAAACTAACCACCACATCCTTTTGTTATAGTAAAAAACTAAAGAATAATAAGATGGATTCAAAGCATGTTACAGAGAGTACGTCCGGTCAAGAGGACATTCAAAAGACTTGGTGGAAAGAAGCGATTATATACCAAATCTATCCCCGTAGCTTTCAGGACAGCGATGGCGACGGAATCGGTGACTTAAACGGTATCACCTCCCGCTTGGATTATATACAAAGCTTGGGTGTGGATATCATCTGGTTAAACCCGATCTTTCTCTCTCCCAACGATGATAATGGTTACGACATCAGCGACTATCGGGAAATCATGAGAGAATTCGGTACGATGGAAGATTTCGACCGCCTCCTGAAAGAGATTCATAAACGGGAGATGCGACTGGTACTGGACTTGGTAGTAAACCATACCAGCGACGAGCATCCTTGGTTCGAGGAAGCCCGTAAATCCAGACATAATCCCTATTATAATTATTACCATTGGTGGCCGGCCGAGAAAGGTGAGCCTCCCTTGCGCCTCAGCTATTTCGACGAGGAAGGCAACGCTTGGACGTATAACAAGTCAACCGACTCGTATTACCTGCATTATTTCTCCCGGAAACAACCCGACTTAAATTGGGAGAACCCGGAGGTACGCCAAGAGATTTTCGATATGATGCGCTTCTGGTTCGATAAAGGGATAGACGGTTTTCGCATGGATTCCATCTCTCTTATCGCCAAAGATCCCTCATTCCCTCTCATAGATTCCAAGAAATATCCGGATATATTTTCTTTCTATGCCAAAGAGCCTCGCCTGCACCTCTATCTTCACGAGATGAATCGGCAGGTATTAAGCAAATACGATTGTATGAGTGTTGGAGAAGGTTCGGCCGTGATGGTAGATGATGTCGCTAAATTTGTCGATCCGGCCCGGGAAGAGTTGAATATGCTTTATCATTTCGACGCCGCCCGTATCCGGAATACAACCCTACCGGACAATCCGGAATCCGGTATAGACTATAGCTTGATCGCCCTAAAGAAGATGTTTACGGAATGGGATAAGGCGGTAGATAAGGGTTGGCCCTCGATCTACTTGGGTAATCATGACCAGCCCCGTATGGTCAGTCGCTTTGGTAGCGATAAGGATGAGTTCAGGGCCTTGTCCGCCAAGATGCTTATTACTTTTCTGCTTACGATGAGAGGAACGCCTTATTGGTTCGCCGGGGACGAGATAGGTATGCGTAACATTCGGTTCGACCGTATCGAGGATTATAACGATATCGATACGATCAACCGCTATAAGAAAGCGAAAGCAGAGGGTAAAGATCCGCAGGCGGTATTGGACGAACAGAAAGAGACCGGACGAGACAACGCCCGCACTCCTTTCCAATGGGATCGCTCGCCGGAAGCGGGATTTACGGCAGGAACCCCTTGGTTAAAGGTAAATCCGGATTATACTTGGATAAACGTAGCGGACGAAGAAAAAGATCCGACCTCCATACTTAATTATTTTAAGAAAGTAGTCAGTTTCCGTAAGGAGAATCCGAGTTTGATTTATGGCAGTTATCATTTGCTGGATGCGGAGAATCCCCAATCCTATACCTTCTTACGCAAGACTGGGGCCGACACTTATCTGATTATGCTCAATTTCTCCCCCAAGGCGGCAATCTCCACTCCGGGGATAGATATGAGTAACGCACACGTCCTATTGGACAATTACGGGGACCGAAGTCATATGGCGCCTCAAAAAGATATCACGCTCCGTCCTTTCGAAGCGATTGTCTTTCAATTGAACCATCCCGTCTATGAATCCTTCATAGATTCGCTAGATCTTTTGGAATGATTCGTTAAAAAGAGGTACAAAACGCAACCAAAGACTTTTCGGATGTGTTTAAATACAAAGCATCAGAACTTTTAAATAAAATATAAAACTATTCGTTATGGGATTTATTTGGTCTATTATCATCGGTATCGTTGCCGGCTATCTGGCTGGTAAGATTATGCGTGGAGGAGGTTTCGGGGTCATTGTTAATTTGATCCTAGGTATTATTGGAGGTGTATTGGGTGGCTGGGTATTCAGCTTACTAGGCATATCGGCCGGTGGTATCTTAGGGAGCTTGATAACCTCTACGGTCGGAGCTATTTTGTTATTATGGATCGGCTCGCTATTCAACAAATCCAAAGAGGTTTAAGAAGGCGTGCTCAATTATCAAATCATATATTACATGGCAACAAGATCTCACGAAACTTTAGTTACGGCATAATATAATGTAAAAGGCAGTCCTTGCCGGACTGCCTTTTTATTTAGATCGTTTCCACTTTTTCTTTAGGTAAAACCCATTTCAATACCAGATAACCGCAAAGACCGGATATAAACGATCCCGTGAATACACCCAGCTTCGCCTGATTCAAGAGATCGGCACCCGCCGCCGTACTGCCGTCAAAGGAAAGATTCGCTATAAACAAAGCGACCGTGAAACCGATTCCTCCCAACATGGATACTCCAAATAAATTACGCTTGCTCATCCCTGTAGGCATGGAGGCAAATGGCGTACACGCGAACAAGTAAGAGAAAGAGAATATACCTAATGTCTTTCCTACAAATAGGCCCACGAACACCGCCAACGGTACATTAACTAATGTCTGGGGTTGGATATCCCCGAATGTCACACCGGCATTCACGAAAGCGAATAAAGGAAGTATCACATAGTTTACCAAAGGATGCAACTTATCAGCGATGGTCTGCAACGGACTGATCGTTTTATCCGCCAACGTATGGATGTTATTCAATACCTGAATTTGTGTAGGTGTAAGTACTTCCGCTTTACGGGACTGACGAACCTCGGTATAGTCCAGCATATTCAAATACCCGGTCATATCACACGTGAAATCATCTAGCTTAACAACCGGACGGGCTGGAACCGTAAAGGCGATCAACACGCCGGCGATTGTCGGATGGATTCCTGACTCCAGAAATAGCAGCCAAACGATAAAGCCACCGATATAGAAAAACAATCGGTTATGTACCCGGAACTTTCCTCCCACATACAACAAAGCGAGGACTATCAGGGATATCAACAAAGGCTCGAAAGCGATATGCCCGCTATAAAACAGGGCGATAATTATGATACCTCCAATATCATCCACCACAGCCAAGGCGGTCAAGAAAATACGCATGCTCAACGGCACCCGCTTCCCCAACAAGCCCAATACGGCCAAGGCGAAAGCGATATCCGTAGCCATCGGAATAGCCGCCCCGTTTACCTCGGGAGGCGTATTACATACTAACATATAAAATAAGACCGGCACGATCATTCCACCACAGGCGGCGATAATAGGCAATAGCGCCTTCCGCACGGAACTCAACTCACCGATCAAAACCTCTTGCTTGATCTCCAGACCGATCACGAAAAAGAAAACCGCCATAAGGGCGTCGTTCACGAAAGCCAGCATAGACATGGTCTCGCCATGATGCGCGAAGAAGTTAAACTGCCCGGCTTGCAGATCGATTGGAAAAGCTAATAATAAATGATACTTATGTGCCCAAGGCGAATTGGCCAAGACCATAGCGATGATGGTGGCGGCGAATAGTAAAAGACTGGCGTTCGGCTTCTGTATAGCGAAGCGACGCAACGGTTTAAGGATAACATTAATCGTACGGTCCATAAATAATAAGTTAGATGAAGGTCTTCAACAATTGATCGTACTATGACTATTCCCGTTCCCTCCCAAGAGGGAAACGGGATATCATCTTGAAATACCTTCAAGTGTTTTTTCTATTAATTGACTGCTTTGGCTTTTCCTGCTTGCTCCAGGTTATAAGCGCTGCGTGTGAGTTTCTCTACCCAGATGACAAAGATACCAGTTAAAATTAAATTAAACACAATAGTTAACACAGAAATTATCAACATAGGGCCACCTAATCCATATCCCAAGGCTATGAAAATAACGCCAGCTCCTACCTCTCCACGGGTAAACATACCGATAGACAGCGCCAAACGCTCCCGTTTCATCCGGTCACGGTAGAAAAACAAAGGAAATAGTTTACCGATATTGGATAAGAATGAGACGATTACGACGTGTAAAGCGATCATCGACCATGACATCATCGGCTGGGAACCTGTCACCGTAGTTACTTCCGCCGCTTGCTGAGCGAAATCCACGCCCATAAACACCGGCATGCTCACTCCGACAAGGAACATAAAGAGATAAGAGATAAAATCGGACACTTGGTGCTCGATCTTGGTATCGATATGCTTATGCCGCATGATCATACCTACGACAAACGCAGGTAAAAGTACCTCGATATGGATGCTAGCCTCCTCCCCGTACATATGTTTCGATACCAGATAAATCACTTGCGTGATACCAAACGTCACGACGGCATAGAACAAGATGGCTTTCCAGTCTTGACGTACATTATAATATCCCATTTTCTTCCAGCCCAGGATCAAGAGCAATACCACAACCAGAATAATGACCCCCAATTGCCAGCGCAAGCCGATCATCATGATTTGCAACGGGATCATCAACAGGATCGTATCCAAGTCGTCGAAGATCGCCAATACCTGTACTTTCTTATATACCCAAGAGGCTTTTAGCCCGGCGGCGGCCAACATCGTAAACAAGATACCCGCCGAGGTAGGCGCGGCGAACCGGCTTAGCAACAGGTTCTCCTTCCAAGCGTCCCAACTTCCCCATAAATCGCCCGGAAGCAAGACAAACATATAATATAAAGCCACGAATATCCACGGAAACGCAGCCGTAGCCATCGCTATGAAATAATCTTCGGTATAAGACTTCCACCGGGTCTTATCAATCTCGAACTCACGCCCCACATTAATCATGATAAACGCAAGGCAAATAAACAAAAATGTATTAGAGATCGTCTTTACCAGCGAATACTGTTCCCCCACCATAGCGGGAAGCATTTGCGACACGACCAAACCCAACACTAGAAAAAGAGAGAATAAAAGAACTTTTTTCATTCAGATAAAACTATATTAATATTTACACAATAAAATGCAGGGGCAGGGTTCCTCATGAGCCTTGTCTCTACAAAAAACAATTGAAAATTGAATTAGTTGATCGCTTGCTACTCTTTTAGATAAGCGGTCTCAACCTTTAACAAACGATTTTTGAGGCGTTCAGCCTCTCCTTTACGGATACGAAGCGTCATCTCGCAATCCATCTCGAACTTCTGTGAGATGATAGCGGGGTTATCCTCTTTTACGATACGCATGATCCCGTTCAGGTATGGGTATTCGAAAACGACCGTGATGTCCTCGTCTACCGTACGTTCCTCGATCTCGGCGGCGGCGATAGCCTCGGCGGCGGCCGTGCGATAAGCGACGATCAGCCCACTGGTTCCTAACTCGATTCCACCAAAGTAACGTACTACGACAATCAATAAATCGGTCAGCTCATTCGAGTTGATCTGTCCGAGGATCGGTTTCCCGGCCGTGGAAGAAGGCTCCCCGTCATCGTTGGCCCGGAACGTCTGCCGCTCTGGACCTAACATATACGCCCAGCATACATGGCGGGCATCATAATATTGTTTACGGTATTTCTCCAGTTGCTCCTTCACCTCTTCCACCGTACGCACGGGGATAGCATACGAGATAAAGCGGCTGCGCTTCTCGGTATAATATCCCTCGGCTACTTGCTTGATGGTCTTGTAACTGTCGTCTGCCATAAATCAATCCGGTATTTTAGTGTTAGACACTTCCTCCCGGTACGCCCGGAAATCTTTCATGATCTCTTCGATCTCCTCGATGAAATAAGGATCTTTCACCTTATTCCTCACCTCCTCATAATAGGTCTCTATGGCAGCCAACGCACATACGTCCTGCCCTCTCAGCACGAAGTAAGGTTCCTCCTTCTCCACGCACTGCTTGATCATTTGTATAGGATTCTTCATTTTTTCTTATTTGCTATATCTAACTCTTCTTTCAAGAACGGAGCCGTAAACCCGACGCCACTCTTCGCTAAAGCCTCCGGAGTCCCGGTGAAAAGGACGTTACCTCCACGGCGACCGCCCTCGGGGCCCATATCGATCAAGTAATCGGCGCTTTTGATAACATCGAGGTTATGTTCGATAACGATGATCGTGTTGCCTTTATCCACCAACTTGTTCAATACCCCCAGCAAGACCCGGATATCCTCGAAGTGCAGACCGGTGGTAGGTTCATCCAATACATAAAGCGTCTTTCCCGTATCCCGCTTCGCCAGCTCGGTAGCCAGCTTGACACGTTGGCTCTCGCCACCGGATAAGGTAGTAGAGGGTTGCCCCAACTTGATATATCCCAGACCTACATCCTGCAGGACCTTGATCTTGGATAAGATAGTCGGGATATTCTCGAAGAACTCCACTGCCATATTAATCGTCATATCCAAGATATCCGCAATTGATTTCCCACGAAAACGAACCTCTAGGGTTTCCCGGTTATATCGCTTGCCGTGACAATCCTCGCAAGGCACCAGCACGTCCGGAAGGAAATTCATCTCGATCGTCTTATAGCCATTTCCCTTACAGGTCTCGCACCGTCCGCCCGATACGTTAAAAGAGAAACGTCCCGGTTTATACCCTCTCACCTTCGATTCCGGAAGTTCCACGAACAGATTCCGGATATCCGAGAATACCCCCGTATAGGTAGCCGGGTTGCTCCGGGGGGAACGACCGATCGGAGATTGATCCACATTCACGATCTTATCGACATGCTCGATTCCCTCGATGGCGTCGTATGCCAAGGGGTCTTCCAGCGAGCGATAGAAATGCTGGCTCAAGATCGGTTGCAGCGTGCGGTTTATCAAGGTAGACTTTCCGCTACCCGACACACCCGTGACGCAAATAAGAGTACCCAAGGGGAAAGACACGTCCACATGCTTCAGGTTATTGCCGCTGGCTCCCTTGATCGTAATAAACTGCCCGTTGCCTTTCCGACGCTCGGCAGGAACGGCTATCTCCGTGTTTCCATTCAGATAGGAAGAGGTCAAGGTATCTACACGCAGCATCTCCTTGGGCGTTCCCTCAAAGACGACCTCACCCCCCAGACGACCCGCTTTAGGCCCCATATCCACCACGTAATCGGCACTCAGCATCATATCCTTATCATGCTCCACGACGATCACGGAGTTTCCCGTATCACGCAATTGCTTCAAGGAGTTAATCAGACGGACGTTGTCCCGCTGGTGCAAACCGATACTCGGCTCATCCAATATATAAAGTACGTTCACCAATTGGCTTCCGATCTGGGTAGCCAAACGGATACGCTGGCTCTCGCCACCGGACAAGGTAGCGGAACCCCGGTTCATGGAAAGATAATCCAATCCCACATCCAGCAAGAAGCGCAGGCGGGAGCGTATCTCCTTCAATATCTCCGTAGCGATCCGAAGCTGTTTCGGGTCCAGCTTCTCCTCGATACCCTCCAGCCACTCGTATAATTCCGAGATATCCATGGCCGACAACTCGGCGATATTCTTTCCCGCTATCCGGTAGCTCAACGCCTCCTTATTCAACCGCCAGCCGTTACATTCCGGACAAGTGGCCATCTTGATGAATTGTCCCGCCCATTTCTGCGCCGAGGCGGATGCCTCGCTCTCCTGTTGCATCAAGATATACTTGGCGACTCCCTCATACGACAAGAAATAGTTAGACGATCCTAACGAGTCATTCTTGATCTGCAACCGCTCGTCCGTACCGTTCATGATCTCGTCCATCGCCTCCTCGGGAATATCCCGTATAGGCGTCTTGATCGTCACGCCATGCTTTTGGCAAAGCGCCTCGATCTGCCAGAATATCAACGAATTCTTATATTTACCCAAAGCGACGATGCCACCGCTATATATACTTAAGGATGGATCGGGAACGATCTTGTCCATATCCAACAAATTGACCTGTCCTAAGCCTTTACATTTCGGACACGCTCCTTGAGGGGAGTTGAACGAGAAATTATGCGGAGCCGGCTCACTGTAAGACAATCCAGTCACCGGGTCCATCAAGCGACGACTATAATGGCGAACCTCGTTAGTCTCGGCATCCAGTATCAGCACAAGGCCATCGCCTTGCTTCATGGCGATCTTCAAGCTCTCTTTCAAACGACGCTCGTCTGCCTTGGAGACAATCATCTTATCGATCACCACCTCGATGCTGTGCATCTTATAACGATCCAGCTTCATCCCATGGAAGATCTCTTTCAACTCGCCATCGACACGGACGTTCAGATATCCTTTTTTACGTATCTGCTCGAAAAGTTCCTTATAGTGCCCCTTACGATTACGGACCAACGGAGCCAAGAGATACGTTTTTTTCCCGTTGTACTCATCCAAGATCAGCCGTAAGACTTGATCCTCGGTATATTTCACCATCTTCTCCCCGCTCAAATAGGAATAGGCCTCTCCCGCCCTAGCGTAAAGCAAACGGAAAAAGTCATAGATCTCGGTAGTCGTACCGACGGTGGAACGAGGATTCTTATTGGTTGTCTTTTGCTCAATGGAGATAACCGGACTCAGACCCGTTATCTTATCCACATCGGGTCTCTCCATATTCCCTAAGAAATTCCGGGCGTAAGCCGAGAATGTCTCCACATACCGCCTTTGTCCCTCAGCGAAAATCGTATCGAACGCCAATGATGACTTGCCGCTACCACTCATGCCGGTAATCACCGTCAACTTATTCCTCGGAATCTCTACATCTATATTCTTCAGATTATGAACACGTGCGCCAAGTATGGATATGCGCCCGCCTTCCAATGCCTGCTTATCTTTTATCATCTTTTACCTATCTGGTTTTAGGGGCCGTAAAGATACGAAAAAAACAGAAGCCAATCAAACTTTCCAGCAAATCATAGTGTAATCTCAGCCACTTCCTTCCGCCTATTTACTCCCTTTGTCCTTCACCTCTGGCTGGGGAGAAGGAGCCTGTATGTTCTCATAAAACCTCTTTTTCTCCTCGTTACTTTTTTGGACAAGGCTTGTCACATATACCGTAAATATTGGAAACATCATCATGCCCAAAGCAGCCAATACGACTGAGAGGACTCGTCCCGTAACCGTAATAGCGGATATGTTAGAGCCAACCGTCGTCACATCCATAAACGCCCACCATAGAGCGTCCCCATAATTAGCCACCAACGGGTTCACCTTATGCTCCAAGACAAAAAATATAAGACTTGAGAAATAAACCGTGGCCAACAACATCGTCAAGTAAGAAACAAACAAGCCGGATGCCTTATTATACGATAACCATCCCACCACGATCGCCAACGCATACCCGCCCCGTACCAAAGGAACGAAACGTAAGAAATAACTAAGCTCGGGTGAGGTGATAATATGATAATATTCTATTATATTTTGGTAAGGGATCGCTACGAGCAAGAAAATAAAGTGCGTTCGCAAATAACGTAATTTATCTTTCGATAGGAAAAGTTCCAAAACAAAATCGAAAAGAAAAAACAAACAGATCCATAATTGAATCTTCTTATAAGAAGTTTGCGTGTAAAAGGGAATATTCTTAAATGTATCGATGGAGATACTGATAACCAAGAACAGCGACAACAATAGTATAATGATATGTAACACACCATATACCCCCTTCTTTCTCAATGCGAAATCAAATACGGCCATTTTCATAAGCGTTACTATTTATTTAATTATAATCCTTTTCATTTTGGTTTATGACAACAAACCTCATATACCATTTGTTTAAACAGCGAAATGTGTTAATTAACCAAGTTTTACGTAGCAAAAACAAAACATCTTCTTTGATTCGCTGTTATAAACTCAGACTTAAACGAGAGAAGTAATTCTCATTTTTAAAACATAAATCTATGGCAAATATCAACAAGACAGTAAAGCTAGGTGTGTTTACCCTAGCAATCATGAACGTGACGGCAGTAGTATCTTTACGCGGACTGCCAGCAGAAGCCGTATACGGACTAAGTTCGGCTTTCTATTACTTATTCGCGGCAATCGTATTCTTAATCCCGACCTCTTTGGTGGCAGCGGAATTAGCGGCAATGTTCCAAGACAAACAAGGTGGTGTATTCCGTTGGGTAGGTGAGGCCTATGGAAAACGTCTAGGCTTTCTGGCTATCTGGGTTCAATGGATTGAAAGTACGATCTGGTATCCGACAGTATTAACTTTTGGAGCCGTATCCATCGCCTTCATCGGTATGGATCATCCCGAAGATATGCTGCTGGCGAATAACAAATACTACACGTTAGCGATCGTGTTAATTATTTATTGGCTGGCTACATTTATCTCACTAAAGGGATTGAGTTGGGTTGGAAAAGTAGCGAAAATTGGAGGTATGGTAGGTACTATCATCCCGGCGGCGTTACTCATCATTTTAGGTATCGTATATCTAGCGACTGGCGGGCATTCCAATATGGATTTCCACAGTAACTTCTTCCCCGACTTCAGTAAATTCGACAACTTAGTCTTAGCCGCAAGTATCTTCCTTTTTTACGCAGGTATGGAAATGGGCGGTATTCACGTGAAAGACGTTGACAATCCTTCTAAAAACTATCCGAAAGCTGTATTTATCGGTGCCTTGATCACCGTTGTAATCTTCGTACTAGGAACTTTTGCGTTGGGTATTATTATCCCAGAGAAAGACATCAATCTTACGCAAAGTTTATTAGTGGGATTCGACAATTACTTCAAGTACATTCATGCCTCATGGTTATCCCCAATTATCGCTATCGCTTTGGCATTTGGCGTATTAGCAGGAGTATTGACATGGGTCGCTGGTCCTTCCAAAGGTATATTCGCAGTTGGTAAAGCAGGTTATCTGCCCCCGTTCTTCCAGAAGACCAATAAGATCGGCGTACAGAAAAACATCCTTTATATCCAAGGAGCGGCTGTTACACTTCTTAGCTTATTATTCGTGGTAATGCCATCCGTACAAAGCTTTTATCAGATCTTATCACAGCTTACGGTGATCTTATATTTAATAATGTATATGTTGATGTTCTCCGGAGCGATCGCATTACGTTATAAGATGAAAAAGGCAGGTCGTCCTTTCCGTATCGGAAAAGGTGGCAATGGCTTGATGTGGTTGATCGGAGGTTTAGGATTCTGTGGTTCCTTATTAGCGTTCGTATTAAGTTTCATTCCTCCTAGCCAGATTTCTACAGGAAATAATACGGTTTGGTTCGCCGTTCTCTTCATCGGTGTAATTGTTGTCGTTGCGGCACCGTTTATTATCTATGCGTCTAAGAAAGCATCTTGGGTAGATCCGAACACTGAATTCGAACCGTTCCATTGGGAAGTAAAAAATGACGTATCCGAGACGAATACGACAAAAGCATAACACACATTCATCTCGATAATTACCTAGTCCGGGCTGCGAAAATATTGCAGCTCGGACTTTTTCGTAAAAATAGCACAGAATATTTACGTTTTATTATGTGTATTATAAAAATGTAATTATCTTTGCGATAGTATTCATAAAATAAAATATCAAAAGAACTATGGCACGTACAGTAGATTATTCAAAAAAGGCAGAGAAAATCAAAGAGCAAGTAGATGAATTAGTACAAGAATTAATGGCTGCTAAATCGGCTCCGGTAGTCTCCAAAAGAAGTTTAAAAGTAGCTGACATCAATTTCGAGAACGAGGATGTTAATACATTAATGCAAATACAAGCTCGCCTCGCTCGCGTTATCTTGGAGAAGAGCAAATAAGAAAAAACTCTGCTAAGGTTTTAATAAAAGCGCCTTTCCCGTCTTTAAGGATGTTTCGGGAAAGGCACTTTATTTTTCAGGTCTCGTGCGAACTTTCAAAGAAAAAGCTTATCTTTGAAAACCTAATCAATAACATGTATGGAACTAACACTCCCAACGAAAGTTAATGTGACACATCCCATCATGCTAGACACGAAGATATTAGTCGTGATCGGAGCGAACGGTGCGGGAAAAAGCTCTTTTGGCAGAGATTTATTGGAGAGATATGCGGGTCAAGCGAAAAGAATATCCGGTATACATGCCTTATTCATCAGCGATGACGAATCTAAATTATCGGCCTCCAATGAATTCGCACGTTTACAGTCTATGATCAAAGAACGACTGTTCATGCCACGTATTTCTGAATACGAGAAACTGATTTTGCAACTCCAGAGCGAGGAGTTCGAGGCGGCAGTCAATTTCAAGGAAGCCTGCAAGACTAATAACGAAGTAGATCCTCCGATCACCAAGATAGATATTATACAAGCGATCTGGGAAAAGATGTTTCCGCATAATCGTCTGATACGAAAGTCGGGATTTATCGAGCTTGTATCCACGGGGCGTGATTCAAATTCCTACACCGCCGGACGCATGAGCGATAGCGAGAAACTGGTGTTCTACTTGATTGGGGCCGCATTATGCGCATGCCCGAACGCCTTGCTCGTGATCGAAGAGCCGGAAACCCTTCTCCACAACTCCATAAAGAACCAGCTTTGGGACGAGATTGAGGCGATACGTCCGGACTGTACGTTTGTTTATCTCACACATGACATTGATTTCGCCACCTCCCGCTCCGACAGCAAACGGATCTGGATTCGTTCTTACGATGCGGATCATTCCGTATGGGATTACGAGTTGATCGAGAGTAATGAAAGTTTCCCGGAAGAAGTATATATGGAAATACTTGGCAGCCGGAAACCGATCTTGTTTATCGAAGGGACCGACACGAACAGTATCGACAGCAAGCTTTACCCCTTCATATTCCCCGATTATTTGGTGAAACCGATGGGTGGTTGCCAAAAAGTAATCGAGACAACCAAAGCGTTCGGCCAACTGAAAGACTTCCATACATTAGATAGCAAAGGTATCGTAGATCGTGATAGGCGTACGCAAGGAGAAATAAACTATCTACGGGAACAACATATTTATGTACCGGACGTAGCGGAAGTGGAGAACCTATTGATGATAGAGGATGTGATCAAGACGGTCGCCAAACGGTTGATGAAAGATCCGGACGATGTTTTCAAGCAAGTGAAAGAAAACGTAGTACGTCTTTTCCAAAAAGAACTGGATTCGCAAGTAATCCTTCATGCCAAACATCAAGTCCGTAAAAAACTGGAGACTACCGTTGATCGCAAGATAACGACGGTGGAGCAATTAACCGAACATGTAGAGAGTATCCGTCTGAACATCCATGCGGAAGAAATATACAAAAACATAAAAGAAGAGTTCGAGTCTTATATAGAAACGGAGAACTACAAAAGCATCCTCCGTGTTTATAATCAAAAAGGGATGTTACCACAGAGCCGCCTATGCGCGATCTGCGGTATCAGTAACAAAGAGAGTTATTTAAACCTGATTCTCTCCATATTAAAGGAAAACAAGGAGGATGCGGAAGCGATACGAAAGGCTATCAAACATTCATTGGGCACATAAAAAGTTTCTAAAAATGCGGGGAAAGTCCATAAAAAATTGTTCTTTTGCAAACTGTTTTATAACATTAATGGGCCAAAGCCCTATATATTAATTGTCATATGCGTACACCTACACTTCAATATCTTTACTTGCAAAAGCCGGTAACCATGATGGTAGTAATCTGTATTATATCTGTGTTACCTTGGATTGGCCTCGGCGACTTTTCCACCAAAGGGGAACCTCGGGAAGCGGCCGTAGCGATCTCCATGCTCGAGACAGGTAATTGGGTCTTGCCACAATCTTACGCGAACGAGTTCGCTTTTAAGCCACCGATGGCGCATTGGTTAATGGCTGCTTTCTCCTATCCACAGGGATATGTTTCCGAGTTCACCTCCCGCTTGCCATCGGCTTTAGCCTTTATTACCTTGATCGGGTTCGTATTGGTCTTTTTCGGTAAACGAATCGTAAAGTTTCAGGAGGCATTCATAGCGACCCTCCTATTGGTCACCTGCGTAGAGATACATCGGGCGGCCATGACGACTCGGGTGGATATGTTGCTCACTACTTTCATCGTCATAGGGCTTTTCCAGCTATATCGATGGGAAGATAAATTAGAGCTGAAAGGACTTCCCATATTCATACCTTTATTATTAGGATGCGCCGTTCTGACCAAAGGACCGGTAGGCGTAGTATTGCCCCTATTCGTATTCGGCATTTATCTATTAATGTTAGGTCAATACAGTTATCTCACCATATTCAAGACTTTATTATATGCGGGAATTTCCTCTTTATTCCTACCGATGTTGTGGTATACCGCTGCATGGAAGCAGGGTGGAGATGAGTTCCTTAATGTCGTATTAGCGGAGAATTTCGCTCGTTTCTTACACCTAAACACTCCTGAAATTTCCTATGATCTGGGGCATGAGAATGGTGTTTGGTACAATTTCATGACGTTGGCGGCAGGCTTTATACCTTGGACTATTTTCTTTTTCTTCTCTTTATTCGGGCTGAAACTTAGTATGCCTGAGCAACCTATTAAAGAGATCTTAAAGAATACGTGGAAACGTATCCGCTCCATGGAAAAAGTTCGTTTATTTAGTTTGGTTGCTTTAGTCGGCATCCTTTTCTTCTATTCGATCCCTTCCAGTAAACGAAGCGTATATTTAATGCCGGCTTATCCGTTCATTGCCTTGTTCTTGGCTCAGTATGCCTTATATATTACAGAATACCGTACGAAAGTAACTCGGGTATTCGCTGCCTTTTTAGCTTCCGTAGTAAGTGTCGTCATGATAGCGATCTTGCTTACGGTATTCAGTATTATTGATCCTGTTGGTATCGTCGGTCAATATACACAAAACGCATCGACCTTGGACATGGTACAAATGGTATCAAAAGTATTAGTTCACCCCAGTACGCTTACGATCTGTATTATCTTCATAAATCTATTGATATTAGGAACGGTCTATTACCAGATGTTCAAGAAAATAAATATCAAGATTCTCTACGCTACGATAGCCTTGACATTCTCGGTTAATTTATTAATTGATGGTGTCATTATGAGAGGTATTCGTGAAGGGGATTCTTGCCGTGTTTTCGCTGAACGTATCCTGAAAGAATATCCATTGAATAAAAAGAATGTATATGTCGTAAATAACCTTCGGATTTATCGGAATCTGTACGGGTTAAACTTCTATATGGGAAATATCTTCCATGACTTCGATAAAGAAACACCCGCCAAAGGTTATTTCCTGATCGGAGAAAATGAGATGGAAAAGGTACTTTCCACATACGGGGATAAATATACCTTCCGTACACTGACTAAGTCAGATCAAACGTTCAGCGAGCTAAAACAAAAAATCGTGCTTAGCGAGTTCGAGTTGAAATAGAAATGTAATATCTAATAGTATACCATGAATAGTTCCTATATTTCCCCTTTCGCCAAGCCGGTCTACATCATGTTGAAACCGGTTGGTTCTGTTTGTAATTTGGCATGCGAGTATTGTTATTACCTTGAGAAAAGTAAGTTCTATCCGGACGTGAAGAATCACATCATGACGGATCAGATACTCGAGAAGTTCATCAAGGAATACATGGAATGCCAAACCATGCAAGAAGTCTTGTTTACATGGCATGGAGGCGAGACGCTGATGCGGCCGATCAGCTTCTATAAAAAAGCCTTGGAGTTGCAGCGTAAGTATGCGGGAGGACGGCAAATAGATAACTGTATCCAAACCAATGGTACCCTATTGAATGATGAGTGGTGCCAATTTTTCAAGGAAAATAATTTCTTGGTGGGTGTATCTATCGATGGCCCGCAAGAGTTCCACGACGAATACCGTAGGAACCGGCAGGGACTCCCCTCTTTCTATAAAGTGATGAAGGGAATCGAGTTGCTGAAAAAACATGGGGTAGAATATAACGCCATGGCCGTCGTGAATGATTATAACGTGGATTATCCGCTGGAATTCTATAATTTCTTCAAGGAACTGGATTGCCGTTTCATCCAATTCGCCCCGATCGTGGAGCGTATCGGCCGGCACAAGGAAGGTACCAAGCTATCTTCTCCCGAGGAGCAAGACGCAGCGATCGAGCTAGCTCCGTTCTCGGTAGATAGCGAGAAATGGGGGGATTTCCTTTGCGCCTTGTTCGACGAGTGGCTGAAAGAGGATGTCGGCAAGTTCTACATCCAATTATTCGATTCCACCTTGGCGAACTGGGTAGGCGAGCAACCCGGAGTTTGCTCCTTGGCCCGCCATTGCGGTCACGCCGGGGTAATGGAGTTCAATGGCGACGTGTACGCTTGCGACCATTTCGTATTCCCGGAATACAAACTCGGGAATATCCAAACAAAGACATTAACGGAGATGATGTACAGTCCGGTACAACAAAAGTTTGGAACGGATAAAGAAGATAAGCTCCCTACGCAATGCAAGGAATGCGAATATCTTTTCGCTTGCCATGGGGAATGCCCGAAAAACCGGTTCCTCCATACGCCGAATGGAGAGCCGGGACTAAATTATCTATGTAAGGGATACAAGAAATTCTTCAAGCACGTAGCTCCTTACATGGATTTTATGAAAAAAGAGTTATTGAATCAACGTCCACCCGCAAACGTGATGGATTGGGCTAAACAACAACAACATGAATATTAACAGACGTGATTTCATTAAAACAGGAAGTATGGTTATGCTTGGAACATTAGCGGCTCCTTCCCTACTAGGAAGTTGCACCGGTAGTGAGAGTGATAAAGCAGCCGGTATTTCATTCGCCATGAATTATTTCAAGGTGAGTGAGGGGGATTTGAGGAAAGTATTGGCGGCAGCCTTGGAGAAAGGCGGGGATTATGCCGATTTGTTTTTTGAGCATTCATACAGGAACAACGTAGGGTTGCAGGATGGTGCCGTAAACCGTGCCTCATCTAACATCGATTTTGGGATGGGCGTACGTGTTTTGTCCGGCGACCAAACGGGATATGCCTACGTGGAGAACGTCAGCTTGGACGAGATGCTAAAGGCGGCTCGTACGGCCGCGCGTATCGCCACCGGATCAGCGAATACCGCTCCTATCAACTTAACGGAAGAAAAGCATACGAACAATTTCTATAGCGTACAAACACCTTGGGACGAGATAGCCATTAATGACAAGATGCCTTTCTTGCAGAAACTGAACGATCAGATATTCGCCAAGGACAATCGGGTCACCAAGGTGATGGCCTCTTTGGGAGACACGACCTCTCATATCTTATTCTGTAACTCGGAAGGGCAGATTTATTACGATTATCGCCCGATGAGCGCCTTGAGCGCCGTCTGCATCATGGAGGATAACGGGAAGATCGAGAACTCGTACGCCGCACGGGCTTTTCGTATGGGAGCGGAATTCCTGACGGACGACCTGATCGACGAGCTTGCCCAAGAGGCGGTGGATAAGACCTCTATCTTATTTCAGGCGATCAAGCCAAAAGGCGGGGAAATGCCCGTTGTCATGGGTGCCGGTGGCTCTGGCATCTTATTGCACGAGGCGATCGGCCATGCTTTCGAGGCGGATTTCAACCGTAAGAACACCTCTATTTTCTCTGATCAACTGAACAAGAAAGTTTGCAACGAGCATATCAACGTGGTGGACGACGGCACGATTCCTTTCAACCGGGGCTCGGTCAATATCGATGACGAGGGTGTGGACGGACAAAAAACCTATATCGTACGGGAGGGAGTCTTGACCAGTTATCTGCACGATCGTATCAGCGCGAAACATTACGGCATCCCCTCTACGGGCAATGGCCGCCGGGAGTCTTTCCGTCAGATGCCTATCCCCCGTATGCGTGCCACTTATATGGAAGCGGGCAACGTGACGGAAGAGGAGATCATCTCTACCGTAAAGAAAGGTATCTATGCCGCCAACTTCACGAACGGGCAGGTACAGATCGGCGCAGGCGATTTTACCTTCTTCGTGAAGGATGGTTACTTGATCGAGAACGGCAAGCTTACCCAACCTATCAAGGATATCAATATCATCGGTAACGGCCCGAAAGCGTTGGCGGATATCACGATGGTGGGTAATAATTACAAAATGGATAACGGCACATGGACCTGCGGTAAGGATGGACAGTCTTGCCCGGTAACCTGCGGTATGCCGTCGGCCTTAGTCAGCAAACTTACAGTAGGAGGAGAAAACTAATATGATAACAAACGAAAATAAGAAATTGGCTCAATGGGCCATGGAATATGCCTTGAAGAATGGTTGCCAATCTTCACGTGTCACGCTTTACAATGGTTCCAGCAGTTCGTTTGAGATACGGGATATGAAAATAGACCGTCTGCAACAGGCGTCCGAGAACAGCATGGTGGTTCATTTGTTCGTGGACGGCCGTTACGGCTCCTACTCTACCAATCGCTTGGATAAGAAAGAGCTGGAGAAGTTCATCAAGGATGGTATCGCCGCCACTCGTTTCCTCGCCGAGGACAAGGCTCGCACGCTGCCGGACGCTTCCTTGTATTATAAAGGTGGGGCGGCGGACTTGCGATTGGTCGACCCGAATTTCGACTCCGTGCAACCGGACGACAAGGTAGCGTTGGCCATGAGCGTCTGTGAGGAAATCATGGGCAAGGACGACCGGATCATCTCCGCCAACGCTTCCTACAGCGACGAGAAGGACTTTAAGTACATGGTAGCCAGCAACGGTTTCGAAGGCGAGGCTTCTGGTTCCTCTTATGGCTTGGTGGGGAGTGTCAGCATCCGTGGGGAGGGTGACGCCCGTCCCGAGTCTTATTGGTACGACTCTTCCTTGTATTATGACGAGCTGGTGAAGACCGGTATCGGTACGAAAGCGCTGGAACGGGTGCTTCGAAAACTGGGACAGCGGAAAGTGGCGTCCGGTAAATATACCATGATCGTGGATAACATGAACTCCAGTCGTCTGCTTTCTCCAGTAATCGGAGCCATTTACGGTTCCTCCATCCAGCAAAAGAACTCTTTCTTGTTGGATAAGATCGACCAAAAGGTAGCGAGCGACAAGATGACCTTGATAGATGAGCCTCATTTGGTAAAGGCTTCCGGCGCACGTTATTTCGATAGCGAGGGTGTTGCCACGAAACGTCTTCCGGTATTCGAGCAGGGTATATTGAAAACGTATTATATCGATACGTATTCCGCCAACAAGATGGGCATGGAACAAACGATCGGCTCTCCCTCGATTCTTACCATGCGGAATGGTGATAAGGATCTGGACGGATTGATCGCCTCTATCGACAAAGGTATATTGGTGACCGGCTTCAACGGTGGAAACTGCAATAGCACGACTGGCGATTTCTCGTATGGCGTGGAAGGTTTCTTGATCGAGAGAGGCAAGCTATCCCAACCGATCTCCGAGATGAACGCCACGGGTAATATGCTCTCCCTATGGAGTAACCTAGCGGAAGTCGGAAACGACCCCCGCCTATCCTCCAGCTGGCGAATCCCTTCCTTGCTTTTCAATGGGGTTGATTTTAGCGGATTATAAATACAAGAAACAACATCCGGAAGAACAAGAATAAAAGAAGCCGGAACCGCTAAACACAGTTCCGGCTTCTTTGTTTTTCCTTACACCAAATTATAGATCGCTATAAAATGGCAAACCGTTCCCCCGAGAACGAATAAATGCCATGCGGAATGCATATATTTATATTTATCCAGAAAGAAGAAAATCGTTCCTAAGGAATAGAACAAGCCTCCTCCGATCAGCCAATATAAGACATACATCGAATCCGTACGCTGGAAAACATCGATCAAAGGTTTGAAAGCGATAATCACCACCCAGCTCATCAGCAGATAACAAACCGTTTTCAGATTATCCTTTTTCTTCATCCGACGGAAACTAAACCATACGCCGATAACCGCGGCCAGCCAAACCGTAATAAATAATCCCCAGCCCCAGAAACCCTCGTCGCGGAGAGCCACCAAGGTAAATGGCGTATAAGTACCCGCGATATGCAAATAAATAGCGCTATGATCCCAACGGCGCAACTGGCATTTTCGCTTGGGATCGGAAGCGGCGTGGTAAAAGGTAGATGTCACATACGAGGAAGTCATGCACAACGCATAAACGGCGAAACTACCGATCACCCACGGATCACCTGTACGAATCCCGGCGATCATCAAGACGACAATCGCCGTTAAGCCGAACAACATGCCCGCGCCATGCGTAAGCACATTCGCTACTTCCTCACCATGAGTCTGTCTTTGTTTTCTCATCCATCCGATCGCTACGACTACAAGGCGCTGGCCTTGAAACCGGCCTCCGATACGGCTGAAAGAATGGTCTCCGCCGGAAGATCGGTTGTTATAGTCAATGTTTTATCCGGGGATTTCAAGTCGATCGACCATGCGTCCTCTTTTACTAATTTATTCAACTTAGCACCGATAGCCGCCACGCATCCGCCACATTTAGCGTTTGTCTTAAATTTTAATGTTGCCATATCTCTACTTATTATTTAAAGTTTACTCCATTTCAACCGTAAGCTATTTAATACCACCGACACGGAACTGAAAGCCATCGCGGCGCTCGCCAACATCGGGTTCAGTAACAGTCCGTTCACCGGGAATAAGACACCCGCCGCCAATGGGATTCCGATCAAGTTATAGATAAATGCCCAGAATAAATTCTGGTGGATCGAGCGAACCGTACGTTTCGACAAGCGGATCGCATCCGGCAATAACATCAAATCCGAAGTAATCAACGTGACCATCGCCACATCCATGGCGATATCCGTTCCCTTACCCATCGCAATGCTCACATCCGCACGGGCTAAAGCTTGCGAGTCGTTGATACCATCCCCAACCATAGCCACTTTCCTTCCGGCGGCTTGCAAGGAACGGATATACTCCTCCTTATCGCTCGGCAAGACATCTGCCTTATAATGACGGATATCCAGCATGGCCGCAACGGTCTCGGCGGTCCGTTTTCCATCGCCGGTCAATAAATGAACCTCGATACCCATTTCTTTCAAGGCCTCTACCGCCTCTCCCGACGTAGGTTTCAACCGATCCGAAATAGCCATGACCGCAAGCAATTCCGATTCCCAACCGTAATAAACGATACTCTTGCCATCCTCTTCCCACCGGATGATTTCCCGCCCAGCCTCGGGCGGAACCATCGCCTTGAAGGTTTCCAAAAAGCCTTTGCTTCCTACCCAATACGTCACGCCATGTACCTGCATTTGGATACCACGCCCCGTTACGCTCTCGAAACTATCAGCGTCGATCTCCGCAGCCTCCGTTCCTTTCAACCATGAGAGGATAGCGGACGCCAAAGGATGCTCAGACTTCATCTCGGCGGTATAAAGGATATCCAGCATATCCCGGCTCGCCTCCGATATCCAGAAAGAGTCTGTCACCTCGGGCACGCCCTCGGTCAAGGTCCCGGTCTTATCCAGCACGACGGTATCCACCTTACAAAGGTTTTCCAAGGCAAAAGCGTCTTTGATCAATATATGATGCTCGGCGCCTTTACCCATCCCGACCATCAAGGCAGTTGGCGTAGCAAGTCCCAACGCGCAAGGGCAAGCGATCACCAATACCGATACCGCCGATAAGAGAGCGTACGAGAAGTACCCGCTTCCTCCTACTACCAGCCAGACGATAAAAGTGAGTATCGCCAATCCGACAACGATCGGTACAAATATACCACTTATTTTATCAACGATACGCTGCACGGGTGCCTTACTTCCTTGAGCGGCTTGTACCATCTGTACGATTTGCGATAATACGGTAGCGCTCCCCACCCCGGTCGCCTCCATCAAGAAAGCGCCCTTTTGGTTGATCGTCCCGGCCAAGACCCGGTCACCTTGTGATTTCACGACAGGGATCGGCTCGCCACTCAACATGCTCTCATCCACGGAAGAGGAACCTTGAGACACCGTGCCGTCCACCGGGATATTCTCACCGGGACGGACACTGACAAGATCTCCCACCCGCAAGAACGAGATAGAGACCTCTTCCTCCTGTCCATCCCGCACACGACGGGCGGTTTTAGGCTGCAATCCCATCAAGCTCTTGATAGCGGAAGAAGTGCTGTTCTTCGCCCGCTCCTCCAGAAGTTTACCCAACAGAACGAACGCTATGATCACGCCGGATGCCTCATAATAAACATGCGGCTCCAATCCTTTCTCATACCAGAACCGCGGATATACGGTATTGAAGAAACTGAACAGGAAAGCGATCGAGGTACTCAACGCCACCAACGTATCCATATTGGCGCTACCGTGCAACGCATGGCGCACGCCGTTCACGTAGAACGACCGCCCGAACACGATCATAATCACCAAGGCCAGCACCATCATGATCCAGTTACCGCCGGGCGTATGCATAAACACCATTCCCAGCAGGGCCAGCGGAATGGAAAGTACCCACGCCCCGATCGTATTCCGGCGTAGCTTCCGGTAATGCTCTCGTACCATCTCTTCCTGTACCGCCGTCGGATCCTCTACCTCCACGACCAAATCGTATCCGGCCTCCTGCACGGCCTCTCTCATTTTCTGAGGAGTAATCAAGGATGGATGGTATTTGACGGAAAGCGTATTCGCCGCGAAATTTACCGATGCCTCTTCCACGCCGGGAAGTCCCTTCACCGTATTCTCTACGTTATTGGCACATACGGCACAACTCATCTCGAGAACCGGTAGTATAATTGTCTCCAAATCTTTCATAGATCGTATCACCTGTTTAGTTATATATAAATGAATAACAAAGATACGATAAATATGATTGCAACCAGATTGCAAACTTTACGAAACAGTATTTACGTACGTTAAGAAACCTAGGAACTTAATAGATTTATTTGAGAAATATGACTATTATTTAACAGGGAAATACCCGACATTTGTAACGATTTTCAAACCAATTACTAAAACTTAATAACAATATGATTCTAGACTCACTTGAGAACTCTAAGCGGATCGAATGTATCCATCCGCTGTTTAAGCAGGCTTTTGACTATGTTAAGTCTACTGATTTTTCAAAAATGGAAGATGGTAAATACGATATAGCGGACGCTGGTTTCACGGTTAGCATCGCCAGCCTCTTCGGAAAGGAGAAGTCGGAAGCGGCCATCGAGACCCACAAGAAATTTATCGATATCCAATTCCCCTTATTGGGCGTAGAGAAAATCGGATGGAAACCGGGAGATCAATTGCTAGAGGAGTCCGTTCCATACAACGAGGAGCAAGATATCGCCTTTTATATCGACAAGCCTACCGCCTATACGAAAATCTATCCCGGACAATTCGCCATTTATTTCCCGGAAGACGGGCACGCCCCGGGTATCGGCCAAGGGAATATCCGGAAGGTGGTTATCAAGATCCCGGTTCAATAGCATCGGATACCCTATCTGTTCCGCAAGAATAATCAGCTGAATACTTATATATTCTATATCGGATCTACTTCTATTCTACAAACCACGGCGTGGTCTTTGTAAACCACGCCATGATCTGTAAAGACCACGCCGTGGTTTATAGGATTCACGACGAGAATCAAGGAATAGATACAGACACGATTATCTTTATTCATAAGAAGATTTCCCTATTTAACCGTATATTCGCATATATGCGTTTGTAATACTTTATTCACCTCAAATCCACTTAAATCTCGTAAATTCTTGTTACCTTTGATGCCCGGTACAAAATAAAAGTAATACAAAGGAAGATGATTTCAGAAGAATTGAAGAACGACCTAAAGATAAAATGGGATCGGATGAGAGATGGTATGGCAAAGATGGGGATGGATGCCTGTTTGCTTACCATAGATGTAAATCTTTATTATACGACAGGACAAATCTATAGTGGTTATTTTTATTTGCCGGTAGACGGTGAGCCGTGGTTCCTGATCAAGCGACCGAACGGGCTTTCAGGACATCAAGTGGAATACATCCGTAAGCCGGAAGACATCCCGCCCCTATTCGCGGAACGAGGGATTAAGATGCCGAAAAAACTCTTGTTAGAGGCAGATGAGTTAACTTATAATGAATACATCCGTTTAGATAAGGTATTCCAACCGGAGGAGGCCGGTAACGCCACCGCTTTCATGCGAAACCTTCGCCGGGTAAAAACCCCTTGGGAGATCGGGCAATTCCGTATCGCCGCCCGCAAGCACGAGGCTACTTATAGCGAGATCCCGGAATGCTTCCGTCCCGGTATGACAGACTTGGAGTTCCAGTACGAGATCGAGAAACGTATGCGCAAGAACGGCTCGATCGGTCTTTTCCGTGCTTTCGGAGCCAATATGGATATCTATATGGGTAGTATTCTCGCCGGGGAAAACGCCGAGACCCCATCCCCTTTTGATTTCGCTTTGGGTGGAGGCGGCATAGACGCTTCTTGTCCACTAGGCGCTAACGGTACTTTATTAAAAGAAGGTACCGCTATCATGGTGGATATGGCCGGCAATTATACGGCTTATATGACGGACATGACCCGTGTCTTCTCCGTAGGGCGCCTGACGGAGGAAGCTTATCGGGCGCATCAAGTGGCCCTTACGATACAGCAGGAGGTAGAAAACGCTACCCGCCCGGGAACCGCTTGTTCGGATTTATATAATATAGCGGCGAATATCGCTAAGAAAGAAGGTCTTTCGGCTAACTTTATGGGAACCGAGCAACAGGCTAAATTCGTGGGACATGGCATCGGTATACAGATCAATGAGCTACCCGTGCTTACCCCTCGCTCGAAAGAGGAGCTTTTGCCGAATATGGTATTCGCCTTGGAGCCCAAATTCGTGATCCCGGGTGTCGGTGCCGTGGGTATCGAGAACAGTTTCCTTGTAACGGAGACGGGCGTGGAGAAGTTGACACGGTTCAACGAGGAGATCATTCCACTTGGAAATTAAGATTTAATAGAAGAATTTGTTATACATTATTAAATTAAAGCACATGAAAAAAACATTAGCTTTTCTACTTTTGCTGGCTATTATCATTATGCCGGCCAATGCCGTGGAAAAGGAGAACGTGAAGCCTGTCAAGAACGTGATTCTCTTAATCCCGGACGGAACCTCATTGGCGACTATCTCTATCGCCCGTTGGTTACAATGGTACCAAGATCCCAGCAAACCGAAATTGAACATCGACCCGTATTTGTGCGGAACGGTGCGTACGCATTCTTCTAACGCCCCTATCGGCGACTCCGCTCCTACTACATCATGCTACATGACCGGACAGCCGAGCCGTACGGGTTATGTATCCACTTACCCGGAGAACGACGGTGATAACGATATCTACCCGACCGACCCGGCCCGTGCCTTCCAACCGCTTACCACCGTATTGGAGGCTGGCAAGATGTTGCAGGGCAAAGCTACAGGATTGGTTTTCACTTGCGAATTCCCGCACGCTACCCCGGCGGACTGCTCCGCTCATAGCTACAATCGTGGTAAATACGACTGGATCGCTCCGCAGATGGTTCATAATGATATCAATGTCGTTATCGGTGGCGGAGTGTCTATCCTTACGAAGGATATGGAAGATTATCTATTGGCGAACGGATACGGCGTATATAGAAACGACCTGAAAGGTATGCGTGCCGATAATAATCAGAAGATGTGGGCTTTATATGGCAACAAGGAAATGGCTTACGATATCGACCGCAATCCGGAAGAGCAACCTTCTATCGAGGAAATGACTCGTAAGGCGATCGACAAATTGTCCAAGAACCCGAATGGCTTCTTCTTGATGGTAGAAGGCAGTAAGGTAGACTGGGCCGCTCATGGAAATGACCCGGTAGGTATGGCTACCGATTTCTTGGCATTCGATCGTGCCTGCGGTGCCGCATTGGAGTTCGCACGCAATAACGGCGAGACTGCCGTTGTCATCGTACCCGACCACGGAAACAGCGGTATCAGCTTAGGTAGAAGAGATTGTAAAGGTTACGATAAATTGACGAAAGACCAATTGTTCCACCAATTCTCCCTGTATAAATTGACCGCCGAGGGTTTCGCTAACAAGGTAAACAGCGTTCCTAACTCAGAAGTGCAGAACGTATTCCGCACCTACGCCGGCTTCGAGCTGACACCGGAAGAGATGAACGCGTTGAACAATTGCAAGGATTATAAGAATAGCCCGATACCGGAAGACCAACGCAAACCGGAAGATAATTCCTCCATGTACAGTGGCTCGTTAACCGGATTGATGGCGCATATCATCACTTCCCGCACTTGCTTCGGTTTCACTACCGGCGGCCATACGGGCGAGGAAGTATTCCTTGCCGCTTACCATCCGCAAGGAACCTTACCCCTAGGTATGAATACGAACATCGAGCTGAATGAGTACTTATGCAATTTGTTCGGATTGACACACGAAAACTTGGAAGATCTTACAAGCAAGAACTTCGCACGCCACACGGACGTATTCGAGGATTACACTTGCGAGATCGTCCCTGCCGCCGACGAGAAAGGTTCTCCAACCTTGATCGTTAAGAACAAGAAAGATAAGAAAAAACAGCTAACGATCACCCCGTTCTCCAATATCGTGAAGTCCGGGAAGAAAGGCCAAGATGAGATACGGTTAAACTCTGTCGTCGTTTATGTCGATAAAAATAACACGTTCTATCTTCCGGCAAGTCTAGTTGATTTCTTAAAATAAAATATAAAGCGGAGGCCCTTCGGTCTCCGCTTTTTTTATACATTCGCGTACATAAGACAGAATATACACAACCTATGAAAAGTAAAAGTTTAGTTTCTATCGATCAATGTTCCAAAGAGGACATTCTTCGTATTCTGGATAACGCAAGGAAGTTTGAGGAGAATCCGAACCGGAAATTACTGGAAGGCAAAGTCGCCGCCACCCTGTTCTTCGAGCCCTCTACACGTACGAGACTGAGTTTCGAGACAGCCGTAAACCGTTTAGGTGGACGGGTGATCGGTTTCTCGGACGCTTCCACGACTAGTTCCTCCAAGGGCGAGACCTTGAAAGATACGATCTTGATGGTAAGCAATTACGTGGACTTGATCATTATGAGACATCATCTGGAAGGAGCTGCCCGCTATGCTTCCGAGGTGACGGATGTCCCTATCATCAACGCTGGTGACGGGGCGAACCAACATCCCTCGCAAACCATGCTGGACCTGTATTCCATCCGCAAGACACAAGGCAAGCTGGATAGCCTCACCATCACGATGGTCGGCGATTTGAAGTATGGCCGTACGGTTCACTCCTTGATCGTGGGAATGTCTCACTTCCATCCGACCTTCCACTTCGTTGCGCCGAACGAGCTGCGCATGCCGGACGAGCAAAAGAACTTCTGCGACAAGCACGGACTCAAATACGAGGAGCATACCGATTTCACGGAAGATATCATCAACCAGACGGATATCCTTTATATGACCCGTGTACAACGTGAGCGTTTCACAGACTTGGAAGAGTACGAGCGGGTAAAGAACGTGTATATCCTGCGTAACGACATGCTGAGAAACAGCCGTGAGAACCTGCGTATCTTACATCCGCTACCCCGTGTGAACGAGATCGCTTACGATGTAGATGACAATCCAAAGGCTTATTACATCCAGCAGGCACGCAACGGGCTGTTCGCACGCCAAGCTATCATTTGCGAAGTTTTAGGTATATCTATCGACGAATAAAAACGAAGTTTTATGTCAGCAGAAAAGAAAAAAGAGTTGCAGGTAGCCGCTTTAGAGAACGGTACCGCCATAGACCATATTCCTCCCAGCCAATTATTCAAGGTAGCCTCTTTACTGGGACTGGAGAAAATGAACAATACGATCACGATCGGCAATAATTTCCATAGCAACAAGATGGGATGCAAGGGTATGATCAAGATCGCCGACAAGTTTTTCGAGGAGGACGAGATCAACCGTATCGCCATGATCGCCCCGAATATTATATTGAACATTATCCGTGATTATGAGGTTGTAGAGAAGAAGACGGTTACTTTACCCGACGAGCTGATTGGCTTGGTCAAATGTAACAATCCGAAATGTATCACCAATAATGAGCCGATGCTTTCCCGCTTCCACGTGATCGACAAGGAGAAGGGAACCATTAAATGTCATTATTGCGAACGTAAGATTAATAAAGAAGACATAATCATTAGATAATTGAAAATTAAGAATTGAGAATTGAGAATTAGCTTTACGGAATCTTTAATTCTCAATTCTCAACTTTCAATTATAAAAACGCAGTTTTTATTATGAAGCATGATTGGAAACCGGGAACCATGATCTATCCATTGCCTGCCGTAATGGTGAGTTGTGGGAATGAGCCTTCCGAGTACAATATAATAACAGTCGCATGGGTCGGTACGATTTGTACGAATCCGGCGATGTGTTATATATCCGTACGTCCGGAACGATTCTCTTATCCGATCTTGAAGAAGAATATGGAATTCGTCATCAACTTGACGAATCGTGAGCTGGCCTACGCCACGGATTGGTGCGGGGTAAACTCAGGGAAAGACCATCATAAATTCGAGGAGATGAAGCTCACTCCCGGAAAAGCGACCGTCGTTAACGCCCCTACGATAGACGAGTCTCCGCTTTGTATCGAATGCCGGGTAAAAGAGGTAATCGCTCTCGGAAGTCATGATATGTTTATCGCTGATGTCGTAAACGTACAGGCCGATGACCGATATCTAGACCCAGAGACAGGGGCTTTTGATATGCAGAAAGCGGATCTTTTGGCTTACTCGCATGGTAAGTATTACGGGTTAGGTGAATTTGTCGGTAAATTCGGCTGGTCCGTGAAAAAGAAAAAATAACGGTATGAAAAAAGTCTACCTTATAGGAGCGTTGCTATCTTTCGGTCTGTTAGCAGAAGCCCAGAGCTTCATGCGTTTCGAGGACAAGGCATTCAACTTTGGAGCCAAAGTAGGATTCAACGCCACTTTCCCAGTCATAAACTCCCTTTCCATCAATGGGAAGGAAGCGGAGAATATAGACATCGAATATAAGGTAGGTTATCTGGCCGCGGTCTTTTGCCGGGTCAATATCGAACGGTTCTTCCTCCAGCCTAGTTTCTCATGGCATCGTTCTGAGGGAAATATCCGTTTTTCCATACCTCAAAGTTTGCCGGAAAATAATATGATGTCCAATACATCGGCAACTACCGACCTCTTGATGATGAAAACCAGTTCCTTAGAGGTTCCCATAATGGTAGGCTATAACCTAGTGAAGAAAGGGCCTTACGGACTTAGCCTTATGGTCGGCCCCAAATTAAAATACAACTATAAGATCGCCTATACGGTAGAGTCTTCCACCACGCATGTAGAATACGTGAATGACAACACCCCGTTCGGAGTCAATATCGCTACGGGTGTAGGGGTTAGCATCGGACGGCTATTCTTCGACTTTGTTTATGAGTTCGGATTGAATCAAGTGGAATCCGATTTCGAGAAAGTCAACAACCCGGTTCCCGAGATTAATTATGATATCAATATTGACAAGCGAACGAACGTGATGAGTATCTCACTCGGCGTACTCTTCTAAAAAGACATTTTACCCATTTTTCAAGTACTTGACCAAAACCTTATCGATCCGGGCGCCATCCATATCTACGATCTCGAACTCAAAGTCCAGCCACTTTAATTTCTCACCCGTCTTCGGTACACGTTCCAATATCTCTAGGATCAAGCCGCTCAAGGTATTATAATCATGCTCGGCATACAAATCCTCCATGTCGAAATATTCCAAGAAATCATAGAAAGAATATTGGCCGTCCACCAACCAAGTACCATCCTCACGTTGTATGATCTCGGACTCCTCTCCGACTTCCGGTACTTGTCCGATTAAGCCTTCCATAATATCCTTCAAGGTTACGATACCTTGGATACCTCCGAACTCATCCGTAACGAGTCCATATTTCACGTGTGTCTGCTTGAAAGATTCCAAGGCATTATATACGCTCTGGTTCTCGGGAACGAACTGTGCCGGGCGAAGTACTTGGTTGATCGAGAAATCCGGTTGATCGATCCTTCCGAACAAATCTTTCAGATAAACGACTCCTACTATATTATCGAACTTCTCTGAAGCCACGGGATATATATTAAATAAGTTCTCCTCCACTTTCTCCCGAATCTTCTCCGTACTATCCGTCACATCCAGCCAAACCAGCTCGCTACGATGCGTCATGATAGAACCCACGTTACGGTCTCCCAGATTAAAGACCCGCTCTACGATGTCCTGCTCTACCTCTTGCACCTCGCCACCGTCGAAGCCCTCTTTCACGATCGCCTTGATTTCTTCCTCTGTTACCCTATTTTCCTCTTTCGTATCCACACCCGTCATCTTCACAGCCAACGCCGTACTCTTTGAAAGTAGCCAAACAAAAGGAGAGGATATCAAGGAAAGAAAATTCATGGGTTTAGCAACTAACATAGAGACCTTCTCGGCACACCCCATGCCGATCCGCTTCGGTACCAACTCTCCGAATATAAGTGTAAGATACGTCACGATAATAACGATCGTCGTTTTAGCGATCCCCAACGCATACGGTTCTAGGGCCGGTATTTGCGCTATTATAACAGCGAAATTATGAGCTAACGCCTCGCCAGAGTACAAACCGGTCAAGATACCGATCAAGGTAATTCCGATCTGGATGGTTGAGAGAAACTTATCCGGCTCATTTGCCAGCTTCAAAGCAGTGCCCGCAGATTTATTACCACGTTTCGCTTCGGTTTCCAACCTAGCCTTCCGGGCTGAGACCAAGGCGATTTCCGACATCGCAAGAATTCCATTCAGTAAGATAAGGCCAATAATAATGACTATTTCCATTAATTAATTTATAGTTTGATTATGCTGCGAAGATATATAAATACTTTAATATATAAAACAAGACACCTAAGTGTCTGCGCTTACATTTAACTAAAAAACCTTACGAATCCCTTGCGGTTTCAAAAGAAAGGCGTACTTTTGCATGACAAATACAAAGTGTGATTAGAAATGCTCGATAAAATTAAGGCTCTGCTTCAAGAAGTAGAGAATATGAAAGCGGCAAATGCCGAGGAACTAGAAGCTTTACGTATAAAGTATCTCAGCAAAAAAGGCGAGATATCGGCGTTGATGAATGATTTCCGTAATGTAGCGGCTGATCAAAAACGTGAGGTTGGCAAATACTTGAACGAACTAAAGGAAACAACCCAGAGCAAGATCAACGAATTAAAAGAAAGCTTTGAGAATGTACAGACCGCAAACGATGATATTGATTTGACTCGTACGGCTTACCCGATCGAACTAGGCACTCGTCATCCTCTATCACTTGTAAAGAAAGAAATTTGCGATATATTCGGACGGTTAGGATTCAGCATCGCTGAGGGACCGGAAATCGAGGACGACTGGCATGTCTTCTCTTCCTTGAATTTCGCCGAGGACCATCCTGCCCGCGATATGCAAGATACGTTCTTTATCCAGCATAACCCGGATGTATTGCTTCGCACACATACTTCTTCCGTACAGACCCGAGTAATGGAAAAGCAAGAACCGCCTATCCGTATCATCTGTCCGGGACGTGTATATCGTAATGAGGCTATCTCCTATCGTGCTCACTGTTTCTTCCATCAAGTAGAAGCGTTATATGTAGATAAGAACGTCTCATTCGCCGACTTGAAACAAGCCTTGTTGTTCTTCGCCAAGGAAATGTTCAGTCCGGATACAAAAATTCGCTTGCGTCCTTCTTACTTCCCGTTCACGGAGCCATCCGCCGAGATGGACATCTCCTGCAACATTTGTGGAGGTAAGGGTTGCCCCTTCTGTAAAGGAACCGGTTGGGTAGAGATCCTCGGTTGCGGTATGGTAGACCCGAACGTGCTTGAGAACTGCGGTATCGATAGCAAGGTTTATTCAGGCTACGCATTGGGAATGGGTATCGAGCGTATTACCAATTTGAAATACCAAGTAAAAGACTTACGCATGTTCTCGGAAAACGATGTTCGTTTCTTGAGACAGTTTGAGTCGGCCAATTAAATTGAAAACCTAAATCATTTACCATCTCCCCGGGCCTTAACCTAGCCCGGGGGAAACACACTAGGTTAATTATGATAAAGGTTTTTCTTTTAATAATAGGAGGAGCTATCGGATCTGCGCTACGGTTCGGAGTTTCCACGTGGGTGCAACGATCGATGCTTTACTCCTTTCCTTTTGGTATCTTGTCGGTCAATGTGATCGGCTCCTTTTTAATCGGCTTCTGCTGGAGTATAGCGGAAGCCTATAATTTTTCTATCAATACAAGAGCTTTCCTATTCACTGGTCTTTTCGGTGGTTTCACGACTTTCTCTTCTTTCGCTCTCGACACGATGGTACTTATGCGTACCGGAGAATACAAGATGGCACTACTCAATGTACTTGCCAGTAATATCCTTGGTTTGATAGCGGTCTTCCTTGGGATCATACTTGGGAAGAATATCATTGCAATGATCAAGTAAATAAAAAAACACGGCACAAGTCAGTCATGACAAGGCCGTGTTATATCGAATAAAGCTGTTTCCAAATTATCTATTTACTAACCTCAAGAATACTTTCTTAGAAAAATAAGAAGGTAAAAACAGAATAAAGAAATACAGATACGAAGCCATCGGGGAGTATCCGAGAACCGTTTTATAAACACTTATATTATACTTCATAAGAGCCCCCTTATTCCTTGAGATCGAATTTGAGTGAATCCGGTAAATCGCCAACGGCTCTTTCAAGCCGTAAGCGACCTCACAACGCCTGAGTATGGTAAGCCATAATCCCCAATCTTGCCGCTTACGTAATTCCGGCATAAATACTTTTCCCACTTTCTCCGTATCATAAACTGCGGTCAGACAGCCAATTCTATTATCACACCGCATAGAAAAATAGGTCTCTCTTCTTTTTCCGATAACAATGCTGGAAATCTTGCCACTCTCGTCGCAAGTCATATACGAGGTATAAGATAAGGCACAATCCTTCTCTCGCATAAAAGCCAACTGTTTCTCCAGCTTCTCCGGACGCCATCGATCATCACTATCGCAAAAAGCGATAAATCGTCCTTTGGCCTCCGAGATAGAGCGATTCCGGCAAACACCCGCCCCACAATTCTTTTCTAACCGGAACAACTTAATACGGGAATCCCTTTGAATATACCGCTCTATGATCTCAACAGAACGATCCGTAGAGCAATCGTCGGTAATCAACAGTTCCCAATTAAGATAAGTCTGAGAAAGAATCGACTCAATGGTTTCCGCTATAAAAGACGAAGAATTATAAGAAGGAGTAATAATGGAGACCAAACCGAAATTATCCATAACTATTTTCCGATGCATTCATAGGTAAAGCCTAGCTCACCCAATTCCTTCGCGTCATAGATATTGCGACCATCCAGCAGCAAAGGTTGCCTCATTACTTTCTTGATCACGGCCCAACTTGGCAAGCGAAACTGTTTCCACTCGGTCAACAACAACAATGCGTCTGCATCGATTACCGCCTCATACATATCCTTCGCGTAAACAACCCGATCAGCAACTCTACGTTTGCACTCGCCTATCGCCACAGGATCAAACACCTTGACCACGGCACCCGCTTTCCGTAAAAGATCAATCATCACCAAAGAGGTAGCCTCACGCATATCATCCGTCTCCGGCTTGAAAGACAAGCCCCAGAGAGCGATCGTTCTCCCCTCCAAAGAGTCAAAATGTTTTCTAAGCTTCGTATAAAGGATCGTCTTCTGACGTTCATTCACCTCCTCCACGGCCTTTAGCACTCCCATCGGATAACCATTCTTTTCCGCCGTCTTGATAAGAGCCTTCACGTCTTTAGGGAAACAACTACCTCCATAGCCACATCCCGGATACAGGAATTTATTACCGATTCGACTGTCCGAACCGATCCCCTTCCGGACCATATTCACGTCAGCGCCAACCAACTCGCAAAGATTCGCTATATCATTCATGAACGAGATACGAGTAGCCAACATGGAATTAGCCGCGTACTTAATCATCTCCGCCGAGGGAATATCCGTAAAGATCACCCGGAAATTATTCAGGAGAAACGGACGATAGAGCTTGCTCATCATCTCCTTCGCCCTCTCCGACTCCACACCGACCACTACCCGGTCCGGACTCATGAAATCCTTGATGGCCGCACCCTCCTTCAAGAACTCCGGATTCGAGGCCACATCAAAGGGGATATCCATCCCACGTTTACTCAACTCCTCTTGAATCGTAGCCTTTACCTTCCGTGCCGTACCCACGGGAACCGTACTCTTGGTTACCAATACCGTATATTTCTTAATATATTGGCCAAACGTACGAGCCACCTCCAACACATAACGCAGGTCGGCGCTACCATCCTCGTCCGGTGGCGTACCCACGGCGCTAAAAACGATATCCACGTTATCCAGACAAGAGGCCAGATCCGTCGTAAAATGAAGTCTACCTTCCTTGGAATTACGCAATACCATCTCTTCCAACCCCGGCTCATAAATCGGGATATTCCCCTCCAACAAGCCATTTATTTTCTCCCGGTTGACATCCGCGCAAGTGACATCAACCCCCATCTCGGCAAAACAAGTCCCGGACACCAGGCCTACGTAGCCGGTGCCGATAATTGCGATATTCATAAGTTATAAGATTATATATTTCAGGAAATCTATAGAGAAGTAGTCAAGTTTTGGTATACGTATATTACGCATATCAAGCCAAATGATATGCGATATTCAATTTTTTAAACTATTTACGGCAAAGAAGACAAGGATAGCCTCATGCTTTTCCCTCTATCAACGAAAGCAAGGTATTCAAATAATTATCAACAGAATCCATCAAGGGAAGAATCTCATTGGCATCGATCACAATCCAATCATCATAATCCCCACTTTGTCTCAACTCAAATAGTTTACTATAAAAACGTCCCAAGTCTTTACTGATTATTCCTGTACTTACAAAATGAAGACCTAATAAACGAATCACTCCTGAATGCGTAGAAGCCTGAAAGCCATTTTTAATTAACAGTGCCGTGGTCATATAATAACAAGCATAATACATTCTATTAGCGGCCGCATGCCAATAACCACACTCTACGATCCCTTTGGTTTCCTCCCAAGTATCAAAAGCTCTAGCCTTTCTTGCTATAACAAGGGCTTCCCGTTCTTCATCTGTTAGATTCATAGTTCTATACCATCTAATTCCACATTCTTGAAAAAAGGAGTACCTTTACGTTTCATCCATTCAGTAAAGGTATATAACTTAGTGCTAAAATATTCGCCAAATTGCCATCCTAGGTCGATTAAAGGATAGGCATAGGTATCAAAATCCGCAGAGGTTATCTTTTCCTTGTCCAACAATATTAGAATATCCCAATCCGATTCATCATGGACATCTCCACGGGCTTGCGAACCAAACAAAAAAACCTTTGTTCCAGCTGGCATCACTTGCTTTATCAAAGCCCTAAGAGAATATAATATATCGTCCTTCCTCATTGTTGTACAAAATAAACATATTATCATACGATCGATCATATTGATTTACAGCCATCGCACGATAGTTACCACCACAAATATACTTACTTTTAGCTAGGCCACAAATATTCTTCTTGATTTTTATCGTATAAGACACCTTGCCTACATAGCCGGTACCGACAATGGCATTATATACAACCCCCGTTTTCCAGTACGAGGCGAATCAAAGCATAGGTACTTTCCAGAAGGGGATACTCTGGGATGTAAATCGCAAGCTATATGGCATTTAAAATCTTTCGTTTGAAACTCTTTGGGAGAATAGATACTTAGCAACAAATCCGCACTTTGAGTATTGATATCAGCCTTATAGATTTTTGCCATCCTATATTTATCCGGATAAGTATCCGCCACAAAAGACGTATCCGAGATAAAGGACTGATGACCATCCGAATTCAACACATCCCCTACTATTATTTGATAATGATCTACATCTTTCATGTCATACAATACATGACAACTGTTACCATTTATAATGCAAGACGCTATCAATTGATTCCTGTTATTCCATACATAATGAGAACCGGACTCTTGAGTAGGTAAGGTAATAAGTCGCCGATCACGCAAATCATAAACCATGATCTTGGTATGCCGCCTCATATAATCCCCATCGGTTGGTATTTTTCGGTATAAGAAAGAAAGATACCGACCGTCTTTCGAGAACTCCGAATGGGTTACAAAATGCATATAGCCCTGCCTATAGGATTCATCTTCCATCTGTGCCAATTCAGACAAAGAGATAAGCAACTCTGAAGTATTCTCCTTTAAATCCACCAAGAACAAACCGCTATCTTTAGGTGCCGGATCATCCAATTTCCCTCCATCCCGATAAGGATAACCATACCCGGGCATACAACGCTCCAAGCGCTCATAACTAAAAGAAGAAGCCAAAGATCTTTGCTCATCTTGATAGACCGCATCAATCGGGCAGTCTATTACTTGGTATTCCCCTGTCGATAAATCATGAATCTTAGACACAAGCCGATTCGCTATCGCCGTATTATAAATCATCCGGTTCTTATCCAACCATTGCAGCCTGCATCCTTTATGATAATTCCATGCGTAAGAGGTATCCACCCTATGAAAGTCCTTTATAGAGCCTTGTTCCAAATCAAAATATCCGACATCCAGTCCATCAGACGGTAAAGGCATACGTAAATCCAACCTATTTTGATTCGCCAATAGCTTGGTCTCATCAAAAGAAAAAGGCGTGACATCGTGAAATCCGAAAAAGAAGCCTTCCCGGTATTGATAGGGAGAGGCGAAATACTCCTTCTTCCTTGGCAGCAAATCAAATATGCCTTGATACATATTCCGCACGAACTGCTTTAAGGCTGGATTTTTACGGACGAGGTTATAGATGGTAGATTCTAGTTTATTCATAAATCAACATGATTATTTTTTCAATTCAGAGACAACTGCCTTAAACTTCCCTGCTTTTGTACGGGGAATCTCATCCACATACTCAAATTTTACCTTTATGGTAGGGCTTATCCATTGAGATATATTTACCAACAATTTCTTCTCCGTAGCCACACTATAGGAATTCCTTCTCACAATACGTAAAATCATTTCACCAAATACTTTTTGGACTACTTGACACTCCTTCACCTCCGACGTATCTTTGAAAATATAATCCAGACGCTGAATGTGAAGCCCCTCTGGTGTAACTATATAGTCTTCATTGCGACCAACAATATCTTCTATAATTTGGCTATGTAATCCACATCCACATTCCCGGTCGGAGAACACTGCCGTATCCCCATTTTGATAACGAATAAAAGGCATACCAAGATTAGCGAACCCGGTAGCCAAAATCTCACCCTGCATCCCACTCTCTGTAGGAACAGCTTGATCCAATTCCATATGACCAATCTCGAAATCCTCGTGATAAACCGAGTGGATACAATGGGTAGCGATAGCGGCTTGCTCAGAAAAACTATACAACTCATGGATTTGGACACCTTTAAAAACAGCCTGTAAGATATTTTTCTGATTCTCGTATAACTTCTCGGCACCCGTGAATATGTGTTTAGGAGGAAAATCCAAAGCCATACCCACATTCATCAACTCATTCGCAAATGTGGTCATAATAGATGGATAGCCTATGAACATCTCTATACGTTTCAGATTAATCCAATTTACGATATCCCGAATCTTCTGTTCATTCAACTGATGCATATTTATGAAATAACGGTTCAAGGCTCTATCATATCTCCAAAAGGGAGGTCTCGAAGTTGAAATAGGAACAATAGGACGACCGGAGAAATTTATACAAGCTTTTCCGAGATCAAAGCCAAATCTATTTTTATATCTTTGGTCTACCGCCCAATAATAGGCTGCACTATATTTAGTCCAATAGAAGTCCAACGCTTTTCCCGTTGAGCCACTAGTATTAAATAGAATAAGATCTTTTTGAGGAATATTATTGGCAACCAAGCCAAGCCAATTCTCTCGAATTTCCTCTTTCGTCAGAATCGGGAACTTTTGCAAGTCTCCTAATTGTTTAAAATCAGAAGGAGATAAACCAGCATTAGCATATTTCTTTCGATAATAAGGACAGTGATTATAGGCCTGTTCCAATATCTTAAAAATATGTTCTTCTTTGTAAGAACGAATCTGTTCTTTTGACCAACCCTGGGTTGAGTTCAAGAAATCCAAGATCTTATAAAAGTCATCGTTGAAACGCTGTCTCTTTAGTTTGTAGCCGTGAAGAGAGACTGCGATATTTTGAAGCCAATAAGGGAGGGAAGAGTAAATAGATATAGTGTTCATTTGTCATTTGTCTTTTGATAATTAGGTAACTCGATATACCCCTTCCAGCCAAAATAAGGAACAAAATCAAAATGCTCCTTCTCTCTCAGTTCATCCAAGCTACCCCTCCAATCTTTAATATCACTAACTATATTTATAGTTTGTGGGTCAATTTCAGATATAGGCATTTCATGCTTTGAGAAAGCCTCATATACCACAGGTAATTTTCTCCAGTCAAAACCCATCAATGTCGTAGCCACAGTATCTACACTAGCGGGATCCTCTCCCGATATATAGACACCACATTCCTTTGGATCTCCTTGCATCGGACCAGCTCCTTCCATGGCAATAACACCATCTATAACTGAATAATAACGTTTTTTTGTTTTCCGAAACGTACCATCCGGATTCCCATATATCAGACAACGATTCAAATCCAGCGTCATTCGCCAAGTGGTATCATTCCCATACCAGTTCCCACTCCGGATTGTATTGTGCGTAGCGCCAAATACCTTCTCCCCCTCTGCACGAAGTATTTGAGCCATCTTAATTCCTATAAATGGAATATTGATTATTATCCTTTTTACGAACTTGGATCCCCATGTCTCGAACTGTCGTTTAAATGATGTATCAGGATAATCATCACCTCCATGTTTAGGAGATCCCCATGTGTGATGGGGCAAATAATTCTTATCAGCCGTTATCCCCACAAAATTCTTAATGCTTAAAGTAACACCTGTTTTTTTATGTGTTTTCATCTTCGGCAAAGAAATCACCACATCTGCCATAATAGGAGTAGCGCAAAGTAAATACTCTTGTATTGTTCCCTGATGATGTTTATTCAACTCCTCATAATTGGAGTCTGCTCCAAAATAATTACCTTCTCCCTTATGCCCATAAAACAAACTGTTCTTTTCTAAATTAAAAAGAACTGTTCCATTTGGGTCACCGGCCAATTTCTTTTTATGCGTGATAATCCCTTTCTCACTTGTCCACTCTTCATTCCGCAAATCAATTATTCGTACCGGCACTCCATACTTAGAGGTACAATCCGAAGCTATTTTTGTTAAGCCTATTTTTTTATCAATCTGCTCAAAAGAGGAATCGGTTTGAGGAGCGTCACAAATATAGACTTCTCCCTTTCCTCCTAATTTCTCACATACATAATTCGCTACATACCGAATCAACTCCGGAGATGTAACAACACATTTCCATTCATTTTTATCCGTTTCTTTTCCCTCTTTCACCAAATTTGGCTTCAATACCACCCGATCTCCCGGACGGATATCCATGAAATCAAGATAAGGAAATTGTTCATTTACATATACGTTCATATTCATTACGAATTAATATTCATCTACACAAGGATTGATACAATTGATTGTAACGATTCCCCATAACGGATACATCATATTTTTCACTCCGTTGTTTACATTTTTCAGAAACACTTTTATAGAATAATTGATCTTCCATCAACAGCCTTATTTTAGCCGCTAAATCTTTCTCATTATGAGGCTCAAAAAGAAGTCCTGCACCTTCTACTATATTCGACAGACCTTCCACATCCGAAGCGATAACAGGTTTTCCCGCAGCCATACCTTCTACTGCCGCTAAACCAAAACCTTCAAAATTGGATGACATAACAACAATATCTGATGCCTTCAAGATAGAAATAGCATCCTCCCTTACACTCAAAAATAAAATTCGTTTCGATAGATTGTAATATTGAGCAAGTTTTTGATACTCATCTAACAAGGGGCCATCTCCGACAAACAGAACATAAAAATCATCTGGTAAAAGAGCTAAAGCCTTTATAAGAGTCTTTTGATCTTTTTGTGGATAAAACCGACCTATTTGGACTATCAATTTTGCTTGAGAGGAAAGATTCAATTGTTCTCGGCCAATAATCTCACATTGCCGAATATTTTTTACATTAACACCATTGTTAATCACAAAAAACTGATACTTATTCCCTAGATACGATTTAAAAAATAGAGAAACTCCCTCTGAAATAGCAACAATTGCATCATATTTAGAATAAATAAATCTCTCTATAGGCTTCAATATCTTAAAAGACTGCCTATTGTTAAACGTACTATGTTCTGTCAATACCAATTTACAAGAAGCTGAAGAGAAATACTTTGCTAATGCCACCCAATAAAGAGCGGGAAACAGATGCACATGAACAATATCAAACTCTTTAATTATCTTTCTTAATTGAAAAAAGAATTTAGGATTATATAAAGAGTACCTTCTATTCTCTAAATAAATAACCTCACATCCCAACTTCTTTAAATCCTTTTCGTAAGAAGGAGACATTATAGACAAAGAAACAACCGTCACTAAGTTACCATGAGTAATTTGATAATCTACTAAATCTTTTACGATCTTTGCGGCACCATTTCCCCGCCACAATTGAGGGATAACATGAAGGATTCTCATTTTTAATTTTCTCTTTCTAGTTTAGCATACAAATCCATATAGCACTTCACGATAACAGGTAATTTAAATCGCTCAATATTTTCAAGTCCTCTCTTGATGAGATCATCACGATAATGATGATTTTTAATAAGTTTCATGACTCCATTCCTTATACTCTCTATACTATATGGATCCACCAACAAAGCAGCATCACCTGCTATTTCTTTCATAGGTTCCAAATCGGAAGTGAACACCACTCTCCCGACTGCTTGCCCTTCTATAATAGGCATTCCAAAGCCCTCATATAATGAAGGAAAAGAAACTATGTCACAATTCATATATTCATCTAATATTTCTTGATTAGACAAATCACACTTATAGACATATCTAATAGAATAAAAACGAAGCATATCCTCTATATCTTTTCTATATTTTCCCACAATATGCAATTCACAATTAATTCCTTTTAATGCAGGTATCAATCGTTCTAGATTTTTATTTTCAGCAGTTCCTATATGTAGAATAATCGGACAACCCTCATTAAATAGTTTAAATTTATAGTTATAATTTGTATCTAATGGATTATATATGATATGTATCTTATCTTTAAAACGAGGAAAATACGAAATAAGCTTCTCTCTCACCTCATTTGATATGCAAGTCACGTACGAAGCCTTTCTCATGGGAAGATAAAACCAAAGCCATTTAAAGATCATTTTTTTCAGCCCATGTTCAAAATCAAGAAATCTCGTATCATGAATGGTTAATACGACCTTTCCCTTACATAAAAGGATCGCATAATGCGTATCTCCCGTCAAATGAGTAATGCTATTACATAATCTTTTTACATAAAGAATGTTACGCAATAAATTACTAACACAAACTCTCGCATAGGGTAAGAAAATATTCTTAACAAGGACATTCTCCTTACGCAATCCGCTTTCCACAGTATTGAACACATGTTCTATACTATAATTTAAACCGGATTTTCTATAAACAAAAAATACATCTTTCATTAAAAACAAAATTGATAGGGAATAAATGGATTATAGCGACCGACTGAGTAATAATCAATACCTTTATAAAGCATACCAATAAAATAAACAAAGATCATTATTAGCATTATTATTTTTACACCTTTACCTTTATAACCATAAACCACATAAGAGACAATGAATACCTCATATATTGTGAAGTAGTTAGTACCTCTTGACACGATTATCTGAAAATCAGTTCCATTGAATATTGTATAAATAAGCAAAGATAAAAAGTAAAGGTTAAAGGAAAGCAACAATAACCCTTCTCGTTCTTTCTTCAATAGAGGATACGCAAGAAACAACCAAAGTGATTTCCGTGCTATTCCTAAAAAAGAAGCATTTACGCCTGTAGATTCTATTTCAGTATAGCCCATCAATCGTGTATCATCCCCTGATACATATGGTACTATCTCCCCAAAATATTTATCTATTACATCAAAGACAGATAGTCCGATACAAACAACCAGTAAAAGAACATAATATTTAGTCTTCAACTTGCTGTTCAAAAAATAAGCGACAGCAAATATCAATATAGACAAATGAAACGGGCAAGCCAATAATATAGACAAATAAAAAAAAATCCATTGACGGTTCAATATAAACCGAATACTATAAATACTGATAGCCAATGAGATCAATTGACGATTCATCCCTAATACGGGCAATAATGTGCAATAAAGACAAAAAAGAGTAAGTAAGGGATCTGGCGAATATTTCCTTATAGTGGGAAAGATTAATCCCCACACGATCACCGCTTCACAAAGCAAGAATACGTTATAATCTATCGTAAGTCCCCTTATCAGCTGATTAAACAAAACATATCCCGGCTCGAACTGTTCCCATTCATCCCATAAGCAATTTAAAAAGAACCGATAATAGTTTCCCCAATCCGTTCCCGTCTCCCACCGAAGGCCATCATGTAATACAAACAGGAAAAAAATGAATGTAAATAAAATATATCCAATCTTACGATTTGCCTTAAAATCGAGCCAAGAGCAACTATAAAGGAACAGTACCATAAATATATAGACAGCCATACTTGTCAAATTTTAGCTGCCTCATTCAATACATATTCAACCAAACTATCATAACTATAATGTTCCACAAAATGATTGTATATTAAGTTTGACAAGTCATATCTATCTTGTGAGTGATCTAGGTAATAGTTTATCTTTTCCACCGCATCGTCAATTGTCCGAAATGATACGAGCTCCGGATCTATCGGTAGAAGATCTTTCAATATCGGACGATAATCACACAGCTGGAAAGCACCGGATCCATTAATCTCAAAGAACTTATTATTCACAGATTCAATTTCCGCATAATGCAAATTATTAAATACGATCTTAGCTCCATATAATATACGAGCTTTTTCCTCTCCTACTATATATTTCCCTTGGAAACAATCATCTAACTCTGAAGAGAAATAGGCTCCTTTTTTACCGTACAAAGCCAAGTGTACTCCTCGTTTTTTCAAGATAGAAAGCATTCTAGTCCGATATGGGTACATATTACCAAACGCCAGTACATCTATATTCTCTTCCTGTTCGCATGTCAATTTATCTCGCTTAGGCCGTTTATGGATACGTGTATTAAATGCCTCATTATACAACCTAACATTCAACTTCATGTTATCCCGCATGAATCTCATCATATAAGGATCTTTAGTAAAATAGAGGTCATAAGGTTCTACAAATAATTGCAGACGTTCAAGAGTTGTTAGTTGATCTGGATTTATATGGATAATATGGATTCTATTAAGCTTTATTATACGTACTAATTCCGGATGGATAAACCGATAAACCCCTATCACCAGATCCGGATCACGACGAAGAACACTATCAAGTACCCTATTAAACACACTCCGATCATAAGTTTCCGAGTATCTTCTGGCTAATGTATCAAATGTACGTAACCACTTATTAGTACTAACAGAAGAAGAGTAAATATCCACAATCGAACACGAATGCCCCTGTTGATTGAATGTTTCATTCAAGTTATATTCCAAAGAATCAAACGATTTCGATCCAACAATTACTATTTTCATATTTAGATAATTTTATACATACAAATATTTATTGTATTATCCTATAAACAACTTCTTTAAAGAATCGATATATACTTCTTAATTGAACATTAATATGTGTTTTATATATATAAATAATCATTTGCTTAAAAAATAACAATAGATCGATCTTTATAAGAGCTAAAACAAACCATAATGTATAATTATAATATTCTATTTTATTTATATCATAAAGAAAATCATTCACTTTATATCCAACCTTTATTCTTGATAAAAGATATTCCTTATTTAGAGAATACTGAAGAGATCCATATCTTACATTTCTTATATATACAATATAGTTGCAGATATCAATTTCTTTTGCTACATAGCCAACATTAACACTAAACCAAACATCATTTGAAGCGACAACTTCCTCAAATTTAATACTATACCTTTCTATCATACTAACTTTTACCATTTTTGCCCATGGCGAATAGCACCTATATCTTAAAGTATCACTTCTTTTCTTATAAAGGTCTTCTTCTAGATTAGTAACACACAACCCATCTTCTAAATCTTCTCCTGTTATTAAATCTATCGTTTTATATGGAATGTAAATTACGTCCATTACAGAATTCTCATAATCATCAAATAATCTATTTACATTTTCAGAAAAATAATCATCTGCATCAGAGAATAGCAACCATTTACCTTTTACATATTTTATACCTGTATTTCGGGCATATCCTGCACCTTTTCCTTCTTTTGTAAAAATAACTTCAACATTAGATCTATTTAAACCAGGAAACTTATCAAAATCTACAATATTAGGATCACTATTATCATCTACTACAATAATCTGTACATCCTCTCTATTGGGAATCGAATCCAAGCAACGTTGAAGTAAATTAGGAATATTTTTATGTGGAATAATTATTGAGTAATTTATCATTACATTAAAAAATTAAATTAATAAAAAACAGTAGCATTTATATTCTCTTTTTGAATTCCAACAGCTCTAAGCACCAATTCCTATAAATCAGCGTTACAAAGCAAAAAAACTCTACCGAAACGACCATCACCGTCATCGTATAAAGATTTACGTGTTGTGTAAGTAAAAGCAAAGTGATTCCTGTCATAAAAAATAAGCAATTATTCACCATCACACGCATATAAATAGCCGAATATCCAAACGGAACGAGGCGATTTCCTCCCATAAAACTATTGAAGGAAACTAAGATCACAGAAATACCCAGTAATCGTATAATAACAGAAGTCTCCTCCATATATTGCCCGATAAAAAGATACACAATCCAATCACTACAAAGACACACACATATATATGCCAAAAGCACAGCTCCTGCGACCAAAAACATCACACGATTAACAAATCTAATATTACGTTCACGAGCTATCCTTGGGAAAACTGCTTGTGCCATCATTGAAATAGGGAGCTTCAAACATTGTATCACCTTATCAGCCATATCATAGATAGATACTTCTGACATACCAAGAATAGAACCTATCACTAATTTGTTTATATTCACGTAGATTTGAGTAGATAAACCCGAAACAAACAATGGAAGACTCTCCTTATAAGCTAATTTCAAATCTCTTATTGATATTATTGACAACCTTATCTTCTCTTTTCCTAATACGATATATAAAGATAGGCTACCTGCCAATATAGTGCCAATACCATTCAAGAGCGGCACCAACAAATAATCCTCCTGATTATGGATAAACAAGAATATAGCGACCACGAACAGCAAACGGGCCGACAAGTTTACGATCGCAATATATTTCATCTTCTCAATTCCTTGGAAGAACCAAATAGGTAACAAAAGCTCATTAAATGTCAATAAAAAAGTAAGGGCATAGACCCAATAATGATCCTTAAAAAACGGGACTATACTTATAACCGAAAAATATACGATCAAACAAATCAACCAAAGGATAAACTTACACAAATAAGTGGATGATACAATCTGAGATAGCCTCTCCTTATTCCCTTTATAAACCGCTACATTCTTCGCTCCGGACATATTAAATCCAAAGTTTATAACCAATGATACATAAGCTATAATCGTTTGAGCGAATACGATCACTCCATACAAATCCAAACCTATGATCCGTAATAAATAAGGATAGGTCAATAATGGGAATAAGATCGTAAAAACTTGCAATATGCTCAAGTAGGAAAAATTAGCCAGTACGGTCTTATTCCTACTCAGTTTCTCTCGTAAAGACATGATTTGTAAAGTGAATCTGTAGGTATACAAATATAAGAGTGAGTTCCATTTGGAACCTACCTATATTTAGATATTCAAATTTTATCGGTTATTCCTATTATCGTTTTATAGCTGCGGCTCTTTCATATAACGTGATCCACCTTTAGCGTTTTCAATTGATCTTCCACCCCTCGATCGTCCTCTTCTCCGTACTGAAATTAATCCCCACCTTCACCACCGGCAGGCCGCAGAGGGCGAAACGTTCAGGGTAATCCTTCAAATCGATTTGCTCCATGGCAGCTTCGGCGCTTTGGTCCAATTTCAGCTCGATCACGTAAAGCGTGGAAGGTGTGCGGAGCACCATGTCCACACGGCCTTGCGGCGTACGGACCTCCACATCGACATAATTACCGATCAGCGTGAAAATGACATAGAGCAATTGCTGGTAATGGCCTTCGTAATGCGTGTTATCGCAATAGGGGATCGTGGAGAGATAGGTGCGCATCAAGCGCAACGCACCATCCATGTCACCGTTGTAGATCATCTCCGCCATTTCCGCCACCATCGTATTCAACTCGGCAGGACGTTGCACATAGTTGGGCAACAGGCTGCGCATCAAACCGATCCGGACCTCTTTATTCGGGATATCGAGCTTATAAAGACCGGAAAACGCCGAGTAGCCCTTGATCGTGATATAACCGCTTTGATAAAGTAATGGCGTGATGCTCGTCATCCGTTCCGTTGGTGCGTCAAAATCAGCCGCCACACATTTACGATTACCTATTTCTTGCGGGATCACGTGGTACTTACGCAGCATCTCGACCAAGTAGGTCGGCGTTCCGCTACCGAACCAATAAGAGTCGATCCGGCCATCGGCTAGCGCATTCAGCAGGCCGAACGGATTGTATATATCGGGCGACGGCCACGTGAAATGATAACCGTCGTAATTCTGTTTCAAGACTTCCAAGGCCTCTTCCGGAGTAACGCCGAGGTTGCCGGCCAAACGACCGATGCCCTCACCCATCTGTTCTCGCATCTCCTCTTCCGTGATACCGCAGATCGATCCATACTCGGGGAGCATACTGATATTCTTGATATTATTCAGCTCGCTGAAGATACTCAACTGGGAGAATTTCGTGATGCCGGTCAGGAAGACGAAACGCAGGTAAGGGTCGCATGCCTTCAGTGGGCTGTAGAAGTTGCGCATCACGTTGCGCAACACGGGCAGATTCTTCTCCTCATGCACCACATCCAGCAAAGGAGCGTCGTACTCATCGATCAAAACAACCACCTTTTGCCCGGTCTGCTCGAAGGCACGTTTGATAAGGCTCTCCAAGCGGTCGTTCACCATAAGCGCATTCTCATCACGCCCATAAATGGACTCCCACTCTGACAAACGACGCCCCAAATAATGTTCCAAACCCTCCCGATCCAAGTGCTTGCCGAGGCTCATATCGAAATGAAGCACCGGATAACTCGTCCATTCCTTCTCCAATTTCTTGATAGCCAAGCCCTCGAACAGCTCCTTCCGGCCCTCAAAGTAGCTGCGGAGCGTGGAGGTCAGCAAGGACTTACCGAAGCGACGAGGACGGCTCAAGAAGATATAACTCGACGCTCCATGCGTCATACGGTACACTAACTCGGTCTTGTCCACGTACACATAATTACCCTCCCGTAATTTCGAGAATGTCTGGATACCTATCGGATATAATCGTCGTTGCTCCATAGCCGTGAAGATTTATGATTTTATACTACAAATATAACACATTTCCGGCAAACCATCAACCATCAATCACAAATCCCCCCTCTCTTTCTCCACCCTCTCCCGCACCTTCCCCGATAGCGGATAGCTCAGCTCCAGTATCCGGCTGCGGGAACATCGGAGTTCATTTCGCTCGGGCTCACGCTCCTTCTCCGGGAAATGGAAGGACACCAAGTGGAGGAAGGTGGCGTAGACACGGTCTAGTGATTCCAGCCGCAGACTGCCATCCGGATGGCTTGGACTCAACTTCGACAGTGTGTGGCGGCTGATACCCAAGAACACGGAAGCGTCTCGCACGGAGGACAGACCCCAACGATCCAAGATGAGGTATACCTCGAAGGACGCCACACGAATCCAAGGGTTCAGATCCGAGCTTTGCGGTTCGATCATTACGTCTCAAGGGGGAAATCTCTCCATGGTGAAACGCTAAAACCTTGAAGAAACATTAAAATAGGTTATAATACTCTTAAATTGGCGCACCCATGAGTGCGCCACCCACAAATTCAAAGGCTATATCTTTACCTGCGATCCGAAGCGAAAGCCTTGGATCATCATTGTTTAAACCTTATTAAAAAACAAACACAATGAAAGAATCCATCATGTCTTTTTACAACGCTCCGATTACCAATCAAGTGCCAAACGGAGTGGTCAGTATCGACCAATTGTACACCTACGTCAGCACCAATGAATGGCTACGGGAACGGACGGACCGCACACGTGTCGCACTGGACGACGAGAAACGGTTCAGGCAGTTGAAGCAAAGCCTGCTGCCCTATGTCACGCCCGCCGGGGTATTCTCCTACCGAAAGGAGGACCGGTTGCTTTTTCCCTCGGGTGAACTGGTTATCGATATCGATCATCTCGCCTCGCCCGAGGAGGCTTGTACGTGGCGAGACACGCTGTTCGCCGACGAGCGGCTACGCCCCGACCTCGCCTTCATCAGCCCCAGTAACACAGGCGTAAAGCTCTTCGTGCCTTATCGTTTGTCCGTTACCGCCACGATCGAGTGGGCCTTCGACGAGGCACGACGATCGGCTTGGGAATACCTTGAGTGGAGATACGGACTGAAAGCCGATACCTCAAACGCCGACTTGTCAAGGGCTTGCTTCCTCTGCCACGACTCTTCAGCCAAGCTGAGAAATCGTGGCAATTGAAAATTGAGAATTGAAAATTGAAAATTATATATTACCATGAACACTATTCAAGATTTAGAGCGGCTCGTGGCCGCTATCGAGAAACAGGGGGCGAACGTCGCTCCCACCTATCAAGAGTATATGCCGCTGGCCTTCGCTATCGCCAACGATTGCGGTGAGGCGGGACGGTCGTTGTTCCATCGCATCTGCCGTATCTCGGAAAAGTATGTGTCCGACGAGGCGGACAGACTCTTCGACCACGCCCTCAAAGGGGGTAACGGGCGAAACGGAATCGGGTCTGTCTATCACTGGGCAGAGACCGCTGGCGTGAAACTCGACAAGCAACTGGCCGGTACCGCCCGGAGCTACGCCGGGAAACAGCCCGAAACTTGCGAACTTACAAACTTGCAGCCCGCTCATCCTCTCACACACACCTGCGCACATGAGGCGTACATTAATATGCCCGTCTTCGGAAACTATGATTGGCCCCTTTTCTTGAACCAGCTCATCGACTGCGGTGACTCCCCGGCGCAACGGGATATCCTGCTGCTAGGTGCCGTCACCGTACTAGGCGCTACCCTCAACAAGCACTTGCGCATACTCTACGGACGTAAATACCATTATCCCTGCCTGCAAACCTTCATCGTGGCACCTCCCGCCTCGGGAAAAGGGGCGCTCACTTGGGTACGCCACCTAGCCGAACCGATCCACGAGGCAATGATGGAGGAATTCAAATCCCTACGCAAGGAATACCGGCTGGAGAAGGCACGCTGGGGTTCCCTAGGCAAGGAGCGGGCGAAAACCCCTGAGCCGGAAGAGCCAAAGCCTAAGATGTTCCTGATCGCCGGCGATAATTCCGGAACGGGCGTATTGGAGAATCTGATAGAGGCGGACGGCGTGGGGCTGATCTGCGAGACCGAGGCGGATACCGTCAGCACCGCCATCGGCACGGATTACGGCCATTGGAGCGATACCTTGCGCAAATGCTACGATCATGACCGACTAGCCTTTAACCGGCGTATGAATCATGAGTATCTGGAATGTATGAAATCTTTTCTCAGTGTCTTGTTAAGCGGGACACCGGCACAGGTGAAACCGCTCATTCCCTCGGCCGAGAACGGATTGTTCTCACGCCAGATGTTTTACTATATGCCCTCCATCACCGAATGGGTAAACCAGTTCGACCTGTCCGATGAGGATTATGATTCCCGGTTCACCGGATGGGGCAAACAGTGGAAGACGTTCATCGAGTGGCTCGGCGCTTCCGTGAATCTCATTCAGCTCAAGCTGTCCGAAGAGCAAAAAATCCGTTTCAACGAACGTTTCGCACAACTTTTCGGCCATGCGGGTTTCACGCATGGGGGAGCCATGAGAAGCACCGTGGCACGTATCGCCATCAACATCTGCCGAATCCTAAGCGTGGTGGCCCTGCTACGAGCCACGGAAAAACTCCTCCCGCCACACAAAACAATTTTCAATTCTCAATTCTCCATTTTCAAATGCCCCGGTCTCTCCCCTTCCGATGACATACCGGAAGAGAATGTCCGAGACGGTATCGTACCGAAACTGGACCTGACAGCGACAGGGGCTGATTTCGAGGCCGTGCTCAACCTCACCGAGCCTCTTTACCGGCACGCTTGCCATATCCTGTCTATCCTGCCCGCCACCGACGTGCAACAACGGGAACCTACACCTCAGGAGGCGTTATTCGATGCCCTCCCCCTCGCCTTCAACCGCCAAGAGGCGCTCCGGGAGGCAAAGAGGATCTGCATGGGTACCGATACCCTAGACTCTCACTTACGGCGTATGCTGGAAAAGGGCGTGATCCAAAAGAACGCACGGGGTGAATATATATTCACGGCCAAACAACGCCAGACACCCCAATCCCCTTTATAATGTACATGTATGTGTGTGAGGTATGGAACCGACTGCAAGTTTGCAAGTTCGCAAGTTTCATTTTCCCAGATTCATAATCCATAAACAATAAATCAAATGTCCTTACCATTAAGAAAGTCCGCATTGGCGGCATCCTATTTCCCGGAACTGGCCTCCCATCAAGCCTGCAACCGTCTACGCCGCTGGATCATCCGATGCACGGAGCTGTACGACAAGCTGCGGGAGACGGGCTACCGCCCCGAGCAACGTATATTCACGCCACGACAGGTGGGGTTGATCATCCACTACCTCGGAGAACCGTAAATTAGTTGACAGGTGACAAGTAACAGTTGCGCACGGCGGTGAATTAACTGCCACTTGTCAACTATCAACTAGAACGCCCATCCAAGGCTCCTTATAATGCCCATTCAAAGAGGCTTACAATGCCTATCCAAAGGGGCTTACGATGGGCAGCGTAAGAAACCGGCGGTTATCACCGTGTCCCATGTTAATTAATCGTTATTCCCTGCCCCGGGCATCAACCGGCATCACCGCCCCTTACGGCGGAACCTATCTTTGTAACGTTGATCAGCAAATAATTAATTTTCTATTATCAACTTTTAATTTTCTATTACCATGCCACAAGCATTTCAAGCACGAAAGTTTTTTATCCCCAAGACGGATCCCAAGCAGGAGGTGTACAAGCCGGTTCCCTATTATTTCGGTACCCTGTCCACGCAAGACGCGGCCGACCAGATCGCCGAGGAGTCGTCGCTCACGAAGGGTGACGTATTGAACGTATTGGATCGTTATCAGCGGTATGTCATCAAGAACCTGCAGAAAGGCTACAAGGTGGAGCTGCTGGGGTTCGGAACCGTCTATAACCGCTTCGTCACGGAGAAGGGGGTAGCGACCGCCCCCGAGGTCAAGGCTACGCATATACGGACTATCGTACCGGGATTCTCGCCTTCCTATACCATACTGAACGGGGCACGACGGTACTCGCTGTTGGGCGAGAAGACTTCGTTGCTCAAGGTGACGATACTCGGGACGCCGGTGGAGGAAGGGGGCGGCGACTCGGAGTCGCCTGATGAGATCTGATGTGTCACTTTTGGCTTGACCCAAAAGTAACCAAAAGGTCAAGGCTGACGCTGACG